>ERZ1740058.262-NODE-262-length-45028-cov-7.110111_pt1 | contig 45028 bp, 46 predicted proteins | sample MGYA00581745_ERZ1740058 | MGnify/ENA primary metagenome ERZ1740058 (study PRJEB43018, sample SAMN04849742) | marine metagenome | isolation source: floating plastic debris | place: Pacific Ocean | collected 2008-08-30 | study: EMG produced TPA metagenomics assembly... | reverse complement strand
CGAACCAGTGACCTCTGCCCTGTCAAGGCAGCGCTCTAAACCAACTGAGCTAACGCCCAAAAAAAAGAAGAAATATGAGATGTGAAATACGAAATTAGTTTTTCTTACTTCATGTTTCTTCTTTCGTATTTAGAACAAATATAGTGGAAATTGGCAAAACCAAGTCTCAGGCTCCGCCGTTTATTTGCTCATCGAACACCTGACCGATTAACTCCAGGGCTTCTTCCAGAATGGTATCCCGGCCGGCTTGCTTGTCTTCGTCAGTAATATCTACCCGGATATCAGGGGCTACTCCGTTTTCAATATTCTCACCGGCCACGGTAGTGGTAACCGTAGAGGAAAAGCGGTAGGTCCAGCCATTGGGTAATTCCCGGTTAATCGGTAGCCCGCCTCCACCACCGGTGCTATCGCCCATCACCACCACATTAGGGAAATTCTTCATAATCTGCACAAAAAAGTTAGTGGCGCTATAGCAGCTGCGATTAGCCAACACTACCACGGGTCCGTTATACTGAAATGCGCCTTCTGGCTCGGCGTACTTCTTAATAGGTTCGGTAAAATCGTTATGACCAGGGCCATCTTTGTACTGCCAATTTTGTACGTGGCGGCGTTCATCAGCGAAGCGGCTTACGAGCGTATTTACATTACTTATACTACCTCCACCGTTGTCGCGTACATCAATAATCAACCCTTTAAAAATGAGCGTATCGTCGTTGCTGTTAATGCGGCTGGCGTAGGAAGTAACCAGATAATCGACAATAGATTCACTAAAGTCATCCTCGAAGCTTTCGTAGTAGATGTAGCCGATGGAATCTATCGCCCGGTGTCGGAACGGACCAGTGATTTCATAATCATCTGCCAAATAGTTGCGCTCAATCACCGTATAGTCGAAATTCTGAGGAAAGTCCAGATACCAGTCCCAGTTTCGGGAAAGGTCAAAACCAGCTTGTAGGTTTACGTGTCCATCGCGCAGTACAAACAGCATATCAGCTAGTACATTAAAGAGCGAATCGCGGCGCATGCCATTTTCTACGCGAGGGCGGTTAGCTTCGTAAACGGCGTCCCAATCAATACCCTTCAGATCAAAGAAAGAATAATTTTCGTCTACCGTAGTCCACATGGAGTTGAAGATGTCCACAGCATTATCGTCGTACTCATCTCGTATAAAGGCTTCTTCACAAGCAAAGAGAGCAACGCAGAAAAGTCCGATGCCCAGGTAGGTTATAGTCTTCTTCATATCAAAAATTAAACATAGTGCCGATTACAATATTGTGCGAGGCCGATTGTACTAAACGAGGCTCGCTGTAGCGCAAATAGTTCCATTCGTAACTCAGGCGCAGCCGGTTACGGTTGGTGAGAAAGTATTCCAGCGAGAGAGTGTTGCTGTAGCGAAAGAATTTGTTGAGACTAGTCAGCTTGCCACTTTCAAAAAACTGAGCTACTGGTTCATCCCGCTCGTCATCCAGAAACCCGGGTAATCGGGAAGTGCCATAGGAAGGACGTATAGCAAAGGTGAGTAATGGTAAGTAAGCCGCGTATTCGGCACGAAAGCGACGGTTCCAAAGCTTGAAGGGATACACCAGAGAGCTAGCTGGACTCAATGACAGATAAAAACTGTTGTTTTGAGAATTATTAGTATAGTTTTCAAAGTTCCAGAGCATCCATAAAGAATTAAATGATCCGCCGACAAACCACTGTAAGCGGTCTTGCCAGATATTCCGTAGCCGTTTTTTGTAGCTGTAATTTATCTCAGTTCGGAAGTAATTCACATCCGCGAATTCAAACGCAAAGGCTGACATCTGTCCGTAGTCAAAGCGAGCGTCCAAATGATCGAGTACGCTACTATCCTTCCTAAAGTGAAACCCGCCCGTTACCGAAAAAGCATGTCCCTGGTAGCGGAGTGAGGAAGAGCTTTCGTCGAAAAACTTAGGTAAGGTGTAACCTGCTCCAATATTGAACGAACGAAATTTATCCTGGGCTTGCGCTGGATTAATGGATAGAATAAGAAAAGCTATGAGTAGACAGGGGGCGTAAGTAATTATCTTTCTCAAATCCCCCTTACCCCCTTTGAAAAAGGGGGAGAGCAAAAATGTAATTTCTTTCTTTAAGATAAAGACATTAGGCAGTTTTAAGAACGAGTGCAATTCCCCTTTTGAAAAAGGGGCCCAGGGGGGGGTAATACGTCCTAGCAAGCTTCCGGAGAGTCTATCAGAAAAGCTTACCAAAAATGAACGAAGGTTCATAAATCAACTTCTATTTGATTTTTCATGATATCATCCAAAGTTTCCCGTTCGCGGATCAGCTTAGCCTCACCTCGATGGACCAGTACTTCAGCCGGGCGTAAACGAGAGTTGTAATTAGACGCCATACTGAAACCGTAAGCACCGGCGTTTTTGATAGCCAGAATATCACCGGGTCTCACTTCAGAAAGCATGCGGCCTTCGCCAATAGTATCAGTTTCGCAGATGTAACCCACAATGTTGTAAGGTTGCAGCGGAGCATCCGGGTTAGAAATATTAACGATCTCGTGGTAAGCATCGTACATCATAGGCCGCAGTAAATGATTGAGACCGGTATCTACGTGTACAAAATTAATTCCTGGATTTTCCTTAACTACTGTAACCTGAGTAAGTAGATAGCCGCTTTCGCTGACGATAAACTTACCGGGTTCAAACCACATTTCCAGCTCGCGGCCGTACTCCAGACAAAAATCCTGAAAGGCATTTTCCAGCAGCGTAGCCAGTTCAGAGATATTAGTGGCAATATCTCCCTCCTTGTAAGCCACCTTAAATCCACTACCGAAATCAATAAATTGCAGATCGGGAAAGTGACGAGCGGCAGCGAATAAGCGTTGAGCTCCCTGTACAAACACTTCTGCATCCTTAATATCCGATCCCGTATGAATATGCAGACCGTTGATATTGATACTGTACTGTTGAACAACCTCAGCGATCACATCTAGTTGAGATAAGGCAATGCCAAATTTTGATTCGTTATGCCCTACCGAAATTTTCTCGTGGCCACCCGCCCGAATGTCCGGGTTCAGGCGAATACAGCAAGGAATTTGGCTACCATAACGCTCGCCAACGTAGCGTAGCAGCGGCAAACTGTCTACGTTCATCTGGAGGCCAAGTTCAATGGCTTCCTCAATCTCGGCAAACGGAACTCCACTGGGGGTGTACATAATGTGGCTGGGCGAGAAACCAGCCTTCACGGCAATATGCCCCTCTTGAACCGAAACTACATCCAGATCAATACCCTGCTGATGAATCAGTTTAAGGATAGAAATATTGGTAAGCGCTTTGGCGGCGTACTTAAACTTTACCTTCGGATAAGTAAAGGCATTCTTCAGCTCGTTAATCTGCCGGACGATAACGTCGGCATCGTACAGATAAAGCGGAGTACCGAACTCCTGACAGACCCTGACCAGATCAATTCCTTGCGGAGAAGGTACTGCGGGTGGAGAAGCGGTAGCGGCGTTAGGAAAGGACATAAAGCGTTAATTCAGAACAGCTAAGATACAATAAGATTTATGAATAGCGGGGGAATTTTACAAACTTGTCAGCATTTTTACGTAAACGTTAATCAAAATGATAAATGACGGATAGCTAATAAAAGCTGGTATATCCAAAGTCATTATTCATTTGTCATTACTCATCAATCGTTATTATGAAGGAGTCAGTAGCTACCATATTTCAAACCCGCTTTTTAACATTTCAACAACAAGCCCAACAGCTTCAGAAAAAATACAACCTGCTTTCTGGAATACGGATTATTTTCTTTCTGGCGGCCATTATCGGCATCGTCTACTTAGCCAACGCCCGGTTAACCAATTGGTTTATCGGAATCCTGGTTTTATCAGTGGTAGGTTTTGTGGTACTGGTCATCCGCCACCAGCGCATCAAGTGGCAGCTCGATCATACCCAACGGTTGGCTACCATTAATGGCGAAGAAACAGAACGGCTCAATTATCGCCTGCATGCCTTCGATGCCGGACTGGTGTACCAAGACCCGATTCATGCCTACTCGGGCGATCTGGATGTGTTTGGGGAACATTCGCTATTTCAACTTATTAACCGTAGTACTACTCAAAAAGGGAAAGGTTTTCTGGCCGATTGGTTGCAGCACCCTGCCGACAAGCAAGAAGTAGAACTACGGCAGAATGCCGTTCAGGAACTAAGCCCACAGATTGACTGGCGGCAAAGTCAGCAGGCTCACAGCCGAGTAGTGGATACCAAAGCGGAAGATATACAAGAATTGCTTAAGTGGGTGGTTACTCCGGCAGCGCTCGCCAATCAGAAACTATATCGGTTGGTTCAGGCCGGATTAGCTATCGTCACAGTTGTTACTATTGGGTTGAGTATGACAGGTCTGATCCATTGGTATATACCATTGTTGTTGATAGTAGTGAACCTATCGGTAATTGGTAGTAAGGCTAAGGTAGCAGAAGAGGTTCATCAACAGACTAATCGCCACGTTGCGTCCCTAAAAGCCTACCGGTATATGATGGAAGGCGTAGAAAAGCACTCCTTTCAGTCCCCTCGTTTGCAATTACTACAGAGTAATTTGCTTCAATCGGGTCGCTCTGCTTCGCAGTATGTGAAGGAGTTAGAATACATACTATCCAATTTTGATTCTCGAGCTAACGTGCTCTACCATGTTTTCAACGCTATTCTGCTGCTGGATATTTATTGGCTGCTGCGGGCTGACCGATGGAAAGCGGCGGCTAGCAATCAGGTGGCCGGATGGCTGAACAGTATGGGTGAAATTGAAGCGATTAATAGCGTTGCTAGCTTCACCTTTGCTCAACCTGAATTTACCTTTCCTGTAATCTCCAATGAGCGCCACCATATTTTAGCCGAAGCAATGGGGCACTGCCTGATCCCCCCTACCCAACGAGTAAACAACAATTTTGGGATGGAAGGCCGGGGAGCAATTAACGTAATTACCGGTTCAAATATGTCAGGCAAAAGCACTTTTCTAAGAACTGTGGGAACCAACGTAGTATTGGCATTAATGGGTGCTCCGGTATGTGCCCAGCGATTTGAAGTAGGTGTGATGCAGGTATTTACCAGCATGCGCACTCAGGATTCGCTGGAGGAAAATGTGTCCTCTTTTTACGCCGAATTGCGCCGGTTGCGGCAGTTGCTTACCATGCTAGAAGCCCCCCGTCTACCAGTATTGTTTATGCTAGACGAAATTCTAAAGGGCACCAACTCCCACGACCGTCACCACGGTGCGGCCTCCCTGATTAAACAGCTTAGTAAGTTAGAAGCCTCCGGGTTTGTGTCTACCCACGACCTGGAATTAGGAAAACTAGCTGATGAATTATCTAGGGTTCATAACTACAGCTTTACCAGCACCATTGAGGGCGACGAGATAATTTTTGATTATAAACTATACGAGGGTGTTTGCCAGAGCTTTAATGCCAGTAAGCTAATGGAAAAAATGGGCATCGCCATTGAGCAATGATTAATGACTAGTGAGGAATAAGTGAATGTATTAATCATTAGTTACTATTCATTAATCATTCAGATAATCTTTAAATGCCTGAAATACTGATACTTACCGGTGCATGTGGCGTTGGAAAAACAACCACTGCCCGAGCCTGGGCTAAGGCCAGACAGGGAGTAGCCATTGAGACTGATTACTTCACCGAATGGATTCATGATGATAGCTTTGAGCGCTTCACGGCAGAAGAAGAAACGCTGGTAGCTAATTTAACGGTTGTTACCACTCAGGAATACCTCAAACTAGAAATGCCTGTAGCCATTGATGGTGTATGGAGCCCTGCCGGACTAGAGATTCTCAAAAACCGGTTGGAAGAAGAAACCAATATCCGGCTGAAATTCGTATGGCTCTATTGCGACATTAGTGAAAACCATCGTCGCGACGAACTCCGGGTTCTGGAAGATCAAATGAAGCAACGGGTTGATATTGTAAACCAAGAACAACGCAGTCATAAATGGCAAGAGTGGGTATACCCCATTGATACTACTCACCTGACGTTACAAGAAACCCTCGCTGCTATTGAAGCAATATGAACATGGTATTATAGTGTTTGGGCGGCCGCCGTGCGGTGTAAATGTGTTAAAGTAACATAAGCAACCGAATAAAAAACGGTGCACTATAACACCATAACACTGCAACACCAATCCTCCGTTGTGTATACCAAAAGAAATAGCTAGGTTTACAATCTTGCTGGGGTGGCGGAATTGGTAGACGCGCACGTTTCAGGTGCGTGTGAGGTAACACTCGTGCGGGTTCGAGTCCCGCCCTCAGCACTTTCTTCACTTATTTCTTTAACTTGGCATCGGTTTGGGTGGCAGAAACACCCCGGTGGCGACGGTCGTTTAGCTCGGGGTCTTCACCCATCCAGGCCCATACTTTTATTAGGCCGTTCTGATGGGCGCTGGCTAAAAAGCTACCGTCCCGATTGAAGTCAATGTATTCAGCGTGGTCGCCGGCCCATACTTTGGCGGCTACCGGTATACGGTCATTTTCTTTTTCCAGAATGTCCGCCGCCCGGTACACAAAAATATGGGGATCGTGCCCGGCATAGGCAATATAGTCACCATTAGGGTGCCAGGAGACCGACTCAATCTTTTTGCCCAAATGGTTGAAGGTCTTCGCTAGCTTTCCGCTTTGCCAGTCCCAGATGTAGCCATTGCCTCGGTTCTGATCCGATTGACCTACTGCAAACACGTACCGAGCATCGGGCGAGAACACCCCGCTGGTGAAGGTAACATAGTGGTCGGGGTTTAGGGTTTGTGCCAGCGACCAGTCTGTGGTTTTAAACACTTTCACGGCACCGTGCCCTACCGCCAGCAAATACGCATCGTCCTGAGAGAAGAAGAGTTCGTTCACGGTACTGCCAAAATCCATGGAAGCTACTTCTTCGCCCGAAGGCATTTCGTAAATACGTACCCAGCCCTGCGTGGGCTTACCATCCTCTTCGATTTTTTCTTCGCCAATGGCCAGCAGGCTCCCCTGGTTCGACCAGGTAAGCCCGTCAATACCCCGGTTCTGCTTTAGCGTTTTTGCTATCTCACCGCTGGCGGCATCGTAGACTGTTACCAGGTAATCTTCGCTGCCCGCAGCCACGTATTTACCATCGGCTGACCAACCTACTCGCTCAATTTCCTCTGCGGCGTACTGTCGCCAAAGTTCGGTGCCGTCGGAGGTGCGCCACATAATCACTGAGTTGTCGAACTTGGTGCCACTCACCAGATATTTTCCGTCGGGAGAAAATTCTACGCTTTCTACTGAACCCAGTTCACCCATTGCGTCGGCAATGCGAGCCCAAACTGGCTCTAGCCGCAACTGATAATCCAGGTACTGCTGGGCGTATCCAGTTTGCAGAAATAAGGAGAGAATAAGAGTACTGAACAAGTATCTTCTAAGCATAATGCAAGATGTAATCTTTTCCTAAATTCGCAAATCGGACATTCGTTATTCTGGCAGGCACTAGGCCGAAAGCTTATTTGGATAACCAAGTTTTCTTTGATTCATCAATTTTGCCTAATTTATGCCTCGGCTTACTAAACAAAATCAAAACAAATACTCACAACAAGACTATGGAATCATCAAGAAGAACCTTTCTGAAAAAGACAGCCGCGGCTAGCTCGGCAGCCATCGTGGCTCCTACCATCATCTCATCTAAGGCTTTCGGGGCTAACGACCGAATTAACGCCGCAGTATTGGGCATCAACGGCCGGGGTAAAAATCACATTAGTAGCCTGATGAATCAGGAGAATGTGAAGGTTACGGTGCTATGTGATCCGGATATGAACCTTCTCAAAGAGCGTCAGACGCAGTTTAAGGAAACCTACAACGAAGATGTGGCCTTGGAGCAGGACCTGCGTCGGGTGATGGATGACCCGGATATTGATGTGGTCAGTATTGCCTCACCTAATCACTGGCACGCCCTTACCACCATCTGGGCCTGCCAGGCTGGTAAAGATGTATACGTTGAGAAACCCGGTTCGCACAACATTTGGGAAGGTCGCAAAATGGTAGAGGCTGCGGAGAAGTACGACAGAATAGTACAGCACGGAGTGCAACTGAGAAGTTCGCCAGCCATTAACGAAGCCATTGGGCTGTTACGGGATGGCTACATCGGAAATGAGTATATGGCTCGGGGACTGGTTTTCAGATGGAGACCTAGTATCGGCGATAAAGGAGTTTCCTCGGTTCCTGAGGGTATTGATTACGATCTGTGGACCGGTCCGGCTCAAAAGCGACCTTTCACCGAAAATCTGGTTCACTACAACTGGCACTGGCACTGGGATTACGGCAACGGTGATGTGGGCAATCAGGGCATCCACGAAACGGATCTCTGCATGTGGGGATTGGACGTCGGCCTACCGACGAAAATTACTTCGATGGGCGGAAAATTTCTCTGGGATGACGCTAAAGAAGTACCGGAGGTACTCACGTCGGTGTATAAGTATCCCGACGAAGGTAAAATCATCCAATTTGAAGTGCGCCCCTGGTGCACCAACACCGAAGAGGGTGTGACAGTGGGTAATATTTTCTACGGCGACAAAGGCATACTGGTGGTGGATGGCTACAATAAGTACCAGACTTATATGGGCCGGGAACGAACGCTGGGCCAATCCGGAGATGATGGTGGCGACGCCGGAACCGGCATGGCTCGCGGAGCTGGGGGCACCGACGGTCACTTTGCAAACTTTATTGAAGCGGTACGAAAACACGATAAATCAATCCTAAATGGCCCGGTAGAAACCGCGCATCTGGCTTCGGGATTAGCGCACCTTGGCAATATCGCCTACCGCTTAGATCGGGTGCTGACGTTTGATCCGAAAGCAGAGACTTTCGTAGACGATCCGGAAGCTGACAAAATGCTAGGTCGGGATTACCGAGAAGGGTTTGAGGTACCGGAAACTGTATAATATTGTTTAAATAAAAGCCGAATCCGGCACGCATGTAGTAACTGTATACTTTAAGTTTATCACTGCCGGAAATCACTAGCTCAAAGACTGTGATCTACATACTAGCCGGATGAAGCTTTTGCAGAATGAGGATGTAACCGTGCATCCTCATTGATTTTCGGGCTGTGGTTTCTATTTGGTTACTAACGCCTGATATACCAGTACGCGGTATTTGCGAACAAACTCACTGTAGTTGTGGATGGGCTGAACGTTGGTGTAGATCTGCATCACCAACTCATTCTCAAAGTCAATGGTATATTCCGAACAATATGCACCGCCCCACTTTACTGAGCCTACCGGAGCTTGGTCACCATAATGGCTATTTTCGGTAATTACCATTAGGCCGTAACCAAACTTATCGTGCCGATCCCACACTTCCGAGTCACCAATGTGATTGCTGGTCATCAGTTCCACCGTTAGCGGTGCCAGTAGTCGAACCCCGTTGTAGACGCCTTTATTCAAAATGATCTGGCACACCTTATTGTAATCGGTGGCGGTGCTGACCAATCCGGCCCCGCCCAAGTAGTAGGTCTGTGCTCCACTGCGGGCAAAACTCTGGTTCGTTTCGTTTTCACTCACGGTTAGCGGAGCTTCTGCTGATGGCTTGCTGTAGAGCGTCACCAAGCGATTGGTTTTTTCTGTGGGTAGATAGAAGTATGTATCGTTCATACCTAGTGGAGTGAAGATATGCTGCCGGAAAAACTCGGCCAGCGATTGCCCCGAAACCACCTCTACCAGTCGCCCCAGTATATCGGTATTGGGGCCGTAGGAAAAACTCTCTCCCGGATCGTGCATTAGTGGGCGCTTTCCCAGTTGATTGATTGCATCTTCCAGCACCCGGCTTTCCAGGGAAGCCAGAAACGGAATATCAAAGTCCGGATGGTTAGTCAGTGGGTGCTCGTAGGGAATGCCCGCTGTATGCGTAAGTAGATCGCGAATCATGATCTCCCGTCGGGCTGGTACGGTTTCGTATTCCAGGGTGGCGGAGTCGTAGCGCTCCAGTACTTGCGGATTGGCAAAGGCCGGAATGTATTTGGAGATAGGGTCTTCCAGCAGGAAGTGCCCTTGTTCGTACAGCATCATTACCGCAATGGTGGTTACCAGTTTGGTTTGCGAGGCAATGCGGAAGATGGCATCGGTATCAATGGGGTTCTGCTGTTCGGTGTCATTCCAACCATAGGCTTGGTGGTGCACTGTTTCTCCCTGCTGTACGATCATGGATACAGCAAACGGAATTTTTCCCTCGTCTACCCACGACTGTAGAAATGAATCAACTCGGCTGAGTCGTTCAGGTGAAAATTTCAAATTGCTGGATGACTGAGAGAAGGCCACTAACGGTAGCCAACAGGTTAAAAAAATAGTGGAGGAAACGCGTAATAGCATATTGATTAGGTAGTTAGGTGAAAAGCAAAGTACGCGAAGTTTGGGAAATAAGAAAACATCTTATATATAAGATTGCAATATATAAGAATTTTATATATAATTGTCTTATGTATTCATCCGAACTCGTTAAAGGAACCGTAACCACGCTTATTCTAAAGCTACTATCCGACAATAGGCGGATGTACGGCTACCAGATTACCCAGGCCATTACCGAGGCTACTGAAGGAAAAATTACATTGACGCTGGCAGCAATCTATCCGGTATTGCACAAGCTCAAAGCCAGTGGCGAGCTTACTACCGAGAAGGAAAAAGTAGGCAACCGAACGCGGATTTATTATTCGCTTACTGAGCAAGGAGATACTACCGCTCGGGAAAAACTACAGGAGTTTGCCGATTATCTAGCCACTATGAAATCGCTGTTGGAGATGAAACCGGGATTGCAGAAGTATATACTGATTCCGCAATGCTAACTAAATCCCAGATTAGTCTCATCAAGAAGCGTATTCAGCAGGAAGGCGTAAAAACTGCCGAGTTGGCGGAAGACTTGCTGGATCACTTTTGCGTGGCTATCGAACAACAAGTAGCTCAGGGAAGGCCATTTCAGCTAGCCCTCGATAAGGCATTCGACACACTACAGGAAGATGAACTAAAAATAACCGAGATGAAAACCCAAGAATTGCTGGAAGGGAAAAAAGTTTTTTATCCTGACCTATTTCAGAGCTTCGGATTACTGCTTATGGCTTTTGCCATTGGTTGGTTAGCGTCTAAAGGTGTACAGGCAATCTCTATTGGAATAGCCGATCCAGAAATGCGGCAGCAATGGTATGAGCAAAATTATCTATTAATTGGCGAGATTGGGATCATACTAAGTCTAGGAGTCCCCATGGGATATACTATCTGGAGAAAAAGACAAACGCAGACCAACATGTCTATTTTTTCGTTTCGTACCGTTCCGGTATACGTGTATGGAGTAATTTTACTCATTGGGTTTTTATGCCTCTTTTGGCTAGAACCACTTTCCCTGTTTTCCCCTTTTTTCCAGGAAGGCTGGGAAGCTGAACGTTTAATACTAGAAAATTTTGACCCTCTGCTAATCGTGCTAATTAGCATCGGCAATATGATTTTGCTGGAGTCATTATTTCGTGGAATCATTCTGAGAGGATTGCTAATGACGGCGACTCCGACTAGGGCTATTTTCTGGAGTGGTTTGTTCTGCGCTTTATTATTATATCATCAATTTGCTTCTGTTTTTTTCTTTAGTCTGACGTCAGGTTGGATTTACTGGAAAACCCGATCGTTATTTCCCTCGATTTTCTTTATGATCACTATATATCTCACAAGCTACGCTATTTCTCATTTTTTAGGTCATTCAAGAGGCTCACTCTTCCATTTTACCTGGTGGGATTATGTTGATCACAATCTACTGATTTACCTGCCTTTGGTTATTGGGGCACTGCTACTGACACTGGGGCTACTCTTCTATCTAAACCGAAGACTAAAAGCAGAATCTACAATCTAACTGGCATAGTTGGTCTAAATTGTCTATACTCATGGTTGCCAAGCATCTCAACTACGACGACCATGCAACTACGCAAACTTTTACTGACACTGCTAGTCGGTAGCCAGCTACTTCTGGCCTGTCAGACTTCACCCCCTTCCGAAGAAACTAATACTGCGGCGGATAGTCGCCCCAACATTCTGTTGATTATGGCGGATGACATGGGTTACTCGGATATTGGCTGTTACGGCGGTGAGGTTCGTACTCCTACGCTAGATCGGCTGGCGGCTAACGGACTGCGTTTCTCTCAGTTTTACAATACCGCTCGCTGCTGTCCAACGCGGGCTAGTCTGATGACCGGTCTGTATCCCCATCAGGCGGGAATGGGGCATATGACCAGTGACCGGGGTACCGATGGCTACCGGGGAGATTTAAACGAGCACAACGTGACCATTGCCGAAGTACTGAAGCAGGCGGGCTACCAAACCTTTATGAGCGGTAAGTGGCACGTGACTAAACATATGGGACAGTGGAGTGGCGACTCGCTTACTTCTACCCATAACTGGCCGCGGCAGCGCGGATTCGATCAGTTTTACGGTACCATTCTGGGAGCCGGAAGCTTCTACGATCCGGTTACCCTCACCGAAGGTAATACGCCCATAGATTTGCAGGATACTAGCTTTTACTATACCGATGTCATTTCGGGGAAGGCCATCAAGTACATTCAGGAATCAGATACTGATACACCTTTTTTTGGCTATATCGCCTACACCGCTCCCCACTGGCCCCTACACGCTCTGCCCAAAGATATTGCTCGCTATGAGGGGCGTTACGATATTGGCTGGGATAGCTTACGGCAAGAGCGCTTGCAGCGCATGCGCGAAATGGAAGTGATTGACGCTAACTGGCCCCTCACCGAGCGTGATGAGCGTATTCCCGTCTGGGAGGAAGCTGAGAATAAAGACTGGCAGGCCCGACGGATGGAAGTATACGCCGCCCAGGTCGACCGTATGGACCAAGGCATTGGCCGTATTGTGCAAACACTGGAAGAGCAAGGTATTCTGGAAAATACCCTCATCTTCTTTTTAGCCGACAACGGCGGCTGTGCCGAAGAGCTTTCGGAAGGCTGGGGAAGGCAGTTGTTTATTCCGGAAGAAACCATTGACGGTAAACCGGTGGTGCTGGGAAATGGTCATACCGATCTAATGCCTGGGCCGGAGAATACGTACCAAAGTTACGGAGTGCCCTGGGCTAATACGTCCAACACCCCGTTTCGCCTGTATAAGCACGACGTACACGAAGGAGGTATTTCTACTCCGCTGGTAGTTCACTGGCCTGAGGGAATTTCGGCTAAGGGAGAATGGCGACGTAGCCCGGGCCACTTAATCGATATTATGGCCACCTGTGTAGATGTAGCCCAAGCCGGCTACCCTGAGGAGCGAGACGGAAAAACTGTTTATCCTATGGAAGGAGTGAGTCTAGCCTCAGCCTTTAGTGAAGATACATTAGCGAGGGAAGCAATATATTTTGAACACGAAGGAAACCGGGCGGTACGCCGTGGTCCCTGGAAGTTAGTTGCTAGAGGCCGAGAAGGCCCTTGGGAATTATACCACATGGAACACGACCGCAGCGAAACCAATAACCTAGCCGAAGACCACCCCGAAATGGTACAAGAACTAGCCGACCTTTGGCAACAGTGGGCCACCCGTGCCAACGTACTCCCTTGGCCCAGTTAATTCTTTAACCCTCTGATAGATTAGATTTAAAAAATCTTCTTCCCTACGTTTGGGAAAATTTGCTGTCTGAGCGAAGCGAGTTTCAAAGTTTCCTAGATTTTTTGCTTACTTTTTCATCGATGGAAAAAGTAAGGGCCCGCCCGGCCCAAGGGCAGAGCAGTAAAATCTGAGCTTTATAAATAATCCATAGAGCTAATTCAATACGCGATATAAAATAAACTATGTACCAAAAACACCTAATACTAACTATCCTCATCTTCACCACCTTATTCGCCTGCCAACCCGCATCCGAAGAATCATCCGAAACAGAACAACCAGCTTTACCCAACATCGTCTTTATCCTAGCCGATGACATGGGCTACGGTGACCCAGCCAGCTATAATCCCGAATCGAAAATACCTACTCCCCATATCGACCAAATTGCCCAGAACGGAGTGAAGTTTACCGACGCGCACTCACCCGGGCCTTGGTGCGTACCCTCCCGCTACGGACTCATCACCGGGCAGTACCCTTACCGCACCCAACTCAACTGGCGGGAGCGAGCGTTGATTGATCCTGATCAGCAGACCATCGCCGAACTGCTGAAGGAGAACGGCTACCATACCGGGATGGTGGGCAAGTGGCATTTAGGCTTTGATAACATTGATTGGAGCAACATCCCGGCCGATCAGGAATTTCGGGGTGGGCCGATAGACCAGGGCTTTGATGAGTTCTTCGGAATACACGCTTCGTTGGATATTCCGCCCTACTTCTATATTGAAGGTGACCGGGCGGTAGCCCCCCCTTCCGATACCGTAGCCGATAACCAGAGCGAAGATGCTACTACGAGCATTTCAGGCGCGTTCTGGCGGGGGGGCGATATGGCCCCTGGCTTTAGTCACGAGGAAGTGCTGCCAAAATTTACTGATCGAGCTATCTCCTTTATAGAAAGCCATCATGCCCAGGATGCGACTCAACCATTTTTTCTATACCTCGCTCTCACTGCACCTCATACTCCCTGGGTACCCACCGAAGAATTTGTCGGCACTACCTCAGTAGGTGAGTACGGCGACTTTACCAAACAGGTAGACCATACTGTAGGGCAGATAGCCAACACCTTGGAATCGCTCGGGTACACCGAAAATACGCTGTTCATTTTCACCAGCGATAACGGGCCGGTGTGGTTTGCTGAAGATGTAGAAAAGTTCGATCACCGCAGTACCGCTTCGCTGCGGGGAATGAAAATTGACCATTGGGAGGGCGGCCACCGCATTCCCTTTGTAGCCCAGTGGCCGGGAAAAATTCCCGCCGGAACTGAGCGTGACGACCTGATGGGCTTTACCGATATGTACGCTACCCTGGCTGCCATAGTGGGCGATAGTAGTTCTTTGGTCGGTAAAGACAGCTACAATATGCTGCCGGCTTTTCAGAACGAAGCGACCGAACCCATCCGGCCGGAAATGATTATCGGTGAGAACGTAGTGCGACAAGGTAACTGGAAGTTTATTCGCGATGGCGGTGGGGGCGGCCTCGGAAGAAGTTATGGTTATCAAGGACAGGAAGCAGCCCCTGAAGTAGATGAACTATACAACTTGGCGGAAGACCTATCCGAAACAAACAATCTGGCCGAAGAACAAGCGGAGAAAGCCGAAGAGCTTAAGGCGCTTCTGCCGGAGAAGTAGCCGGATCGTATTTACGTTGCAGCAGCGCCAGCATTTTATTAAGCGGGTAGCGTTTATTGGTGAAGTATTGCGTAGCCATACCGTCGAGCGTAGCGTACAACAGTATAGCCTCAGGTAGGGCTTTACTGTGTCCATTCTGCTGCATTAGAATCGCCAAATCGCCGATAATAAAGTTATTTAGTTCATCGAAGTGACCTTCCAACTGCTGAGTTAACGATGATTGTAGCCGAAGAGCACGAAGCAATAGCCAGTAATTACGGTATTTTTCCAGAATAGTAAAGTAGCGCACTAGCCACTGCTGAAGGTTTTCGGCGGAGTAGTTAGGCCAGTCTTGCTCAATCTGTTCAATACCAGATTCCACAATAGCCATCAGCAGAGCTTCCTTATTTTTGAAGTAATTATACGTTAACCCCAACGAGATACCAGCGTGGCTAGCAATATCTCGCATAGAAGCTTGATCGTAGCCTTTCTCGCTAAACAGTGTAAGGGCGGTACTAAATATCTGCTGTCGGCGCTTGCGGGTATTCATAGTAAGCTGAACTGTTGTTCAGGTAAGATTATGCATTTGCCGAGTGAATCTCAAGGCAAATCCTGTATATTTGCTATAAAAAGTAAAAATAGTGAAGCAGGTTGAACATGTTTGAACGTTCAGTACGTTACCTGCTTGGAATAGAAAAGACTTAAGCTATGCGATCATTAATTATTGCGGTAGATTTTGACGGAACGGTGGTGGAAGATGCCTACCCGCGTATTGGGAAACCTCAGTTATTTGCCTTTGAAACACTTAAAGCCCTTCGAGAGGAACGTCATCGCTTGATTCTATGGACCTGCCGTAAGGGTCAGCGACTACAGGAAGCAGTAGATTTCTGCCGAGAAAATGGGGTAGAGTTCTATGCTATCAACAGCAACTTTCCCGACGAGCCACTTACTTCAGAAGATAGCCCCAAAATAGTAGCCGACCTGTATATCGATGATCGTAATCTGGGTGGCTTCCCTGGTTGGGATCGGGTGTGGAACGCACTTAAGCCTGATGATGAACTACCCGAAGAGGACATGCGCCCCAAGGGACTGTTTCAGCGGATATTCGGTTGACGAACAAGCCCAATTCTCACTACTCTATATCCTGTAGCATTAGTCGTATCAGGTACAGATACGGCGCTTTTTATGCCTGAATCAGATCAAAAATTAAAATGTTCTCTAGTACTACCCATTATTGGGTAGTACTAAATTCCATCCTTGTTGCAATATTATAAAGTTTTGTGCTATTGATCTAAGCAACATTACGCCCAATTAATAACCCAGGGTAGTGGTAATACTATCTAAGTGAAACTACTTAAAAGAGTAGTTTTAATCTTCTCCAACGCAAGAGTGTCGCATAAAAATTTAAATATTACAATTCAATTTTTAACTAATCAATGAAGCCCTTCTCAGAAGCACTAACGCTATTGAGGTAAAAGAAAAAATACATTACCTGTTTCTTGTGTAAACTATATTGCTTTGCTCTTTCAATACAAGTTTTATGACATTTGTTATTACAAGATACAGTAATTGTATTTCGTCAACCTTTATCAATCCACAAATAACAAATACGACCGCTATGAAAGCAGCAGAAAAGTCTATCTATCGCATTTGCCACCAGAAAGAAAGCAGCTTCATCCTCTGATATTCAAGAGATGAAGCTGTATTGTTTTGGAGTATATGCCGGATTCACAAAGTGCTATTGACTATAATAATTTCTACAGTGAAATATTACTCAATTTAAAGCAGAAAGAATATGGCCCTGGGAAATAATCTTGTAAAGGATAAAGTTCTACCTAATGCTTCTACGAAGGAAAGTAAAGTAAAACGGGATAGCCAACAAATCCTTCTTTCATATACAGGAGACCTTTTCATAAAGCAGGCTTTAGCCTTTACTAAAGAGGCAAAAAGCAGGTTCGAGGCCGGGCAAGAAGTAGAAATCAAGTTGGAAAAAGTGACTGCTATAGACGTAGCCTTCGTGCAGATATTATTCTCAGTACAGCGCACCATGAAAGAAAAAATTAAAAGCGCTACGATCGAATTAAATACGGACGTTGCTCAATTACTGAAATACACTGGGCTACTTGCCCAATTGGAGAAGGAAGGATATAACATCACGACATTTGATCATGACAAAAAATAAGACCATACTGATCGTTGATGATTCGGAGAGTATCAGATACCTCTTAAAGCAGTCGCTCGAAAAAATAGGATATAATACGCTCCTGGGTTGCGATGGAACTGATGCCCTTCAATATTTCGACGGTCGTGAGATTGATTTTGTAATTACGGACTATCATATGCCCAACCTGGATGGGATATCTATGATAAGGGCAGTCAGAAGCAGATCCCAATATCAATACTTGCCAATCATATTACTCACCACTGAGACTCAGATTAATCATAAGAATGAAGCGCGTCAGGCTGGAGCCACAGGCTGGATGGTCAAACCATTTAATGAAGAAAAGTTAATGTCAGTGATAAGAAAAGTCATACGCTGAATGGACGAAAAGTTTCGACATATATATATAGAGGAGGCCACTGAGTTACTTCATAGTCTGGAAAATGCATTGCTATGCTTGGAAAAAGACAGGGCCGATACTAAAACCATTGAAGAAGTATTTCGCATAATGCATACCTTCAAAGGTAGTAGCAATATGTTCGGCTTGGAAAAGATTGGCCTGCTCACACACCACTTAGAAACAGTGTACGACAGAGTCCGATCCGGAGACCAAGCGTTGGATGACGACATTTTGTCTATTACATTACATGCTTTAGATCACCTGAAAGAAGCGATACATGATCCTCATGTATCGCAACCCCACTTGACGGCTACTCATGAGGATCTGAAGCAAAAAGTATTGAATCTCGTGGGTAATGGGGATACTGAAAGTACTAATACGACGAAGGTTGAAGACGTGAATGAGGCGGTTTCAAAATTTAAAAGCCTGAAAACGTACTTCATCCATTTCGCTCCTGCCGATAAGGCGCTTACCAATGGTAACAACCCACTCTACGTCATAGATGAACTCCATCAGTTAGGCAAATGCAGGGTGGTAGCGTCTAATGATACTATTCCGGCGCTAGACACGTTTAGGCCCGACGTTAGTTATTTGTCTTGGGATGTCCTGCTGGCCACTGATAAGACGAAAGAAGACATAGAAAATGAGTTTCTATTCTTTGAAGGCATTTGTGATTTGCAGATCGAGTGGCTTGCTGATAGCAACTTACTCATAAAAAAAGACATCAACAGCTTTATTAAGACCCATCAAAATGAGGCGAGACCTGTGGATTTTGAGCAACTTAAAAAAGTGGTGAACAAATTGAATCCCAAACTAGAAAATGCTAAAGCCAAAGAAACTGTAATAAAGAGTGCCACTGAAACTGCTGATACTAACAATTCCATAAAAACGGGAACCGTCTCTAGCATCAGAGTCTCCTCAGAGAAACTGGATACGCTGATGAACCAGATAAGCGAGTTGATCACCACCCAGGCTCGCTTGAGTATGCTGGTTAATGGACTGGAAGTGGCCGAACTCGGGGCGATCACGGAGAATATGGCAAAAATTACCAGGAAGCTTAGAGATAATGCTTTCTCCATTTGCCTGATTCCGATCGACACGCTGGTCATTCGTTTTAAAAGGCTAGTGAGAGACCTATCCAAAGAGCTGGATAAAAATATAGAGTTAGTTGCCGAGGGTACAGATACGGAATTAGACAAGTCCATAATAGAAAAATTAAGTGACCCATTGCTACACCTTATGAGAAATTGTATTGATCACGGCATTGAGCACAAGGATGTTCGAGGGAAACACGGAAAAAAAGAAAAAGGGACGATTCGTATCGAGGCTTATAACTCCGGTACCAATGTCATCATCCGGTTATCCGATGACGGTGCCGGTATTGACCTGGATAAAGTACGACAGCGTGCCATTGATAAGATGATAATTACAAAAGATACCGAGCTTACAGAACAAGAAATATATCAACTGCTCTTCAAGCCTGGTTTTTCAACGGCAGTAGAGTTAAGTGATATCAGTGGGCGCGGTGTAGGCATGGACGTAGTGAAGCGCGGTATAGAAGACCTTCAAGGTGATGTTTTCATAGAATCAGAAAAAGGGAAGGGAACTTCCTTTACCATCCGATTACCTCTTACCTTATCCATAATTGACGGGCTTCTGGTCGAAATTGGGGAAAATACCTACGTTATCCCTTTGCACCTGGTGGATAAATGTTATGAGGTTCCCGCTACTTTACTTACCGATGTACATCAACACTTAGTTCTGGATGGTAATCGTATGCCGGTATTTCATTTGAGAGAAGCGCTACACTGTCTGAAACCTTCTCCGAAGATGAATCAGATCATCAAGATGAAATTCATGGAAGAAGAAGTAGGTATTTCTGTCGACACCATCATAGGGGAGCATCAAGTCGTACTTAAACCGTTGGGACATATGTATCGCAATCAAGAAGAATTCAGCGGAGCCACCATCCTTGGTGATGGCACAGTGGCGCTGGTATTCGACATCAATAAGCTCTTAAAAAAATTGATAAACGAATCATCAAATAATGTAAGCTATGGAAAGCTCAGTTATCAATAGTCAATCTTACCTGACCTTCAAACTCGATAATGAAATTTTTGGATCGTCCGTAAATCGGGTTCTGGAAATTATAGAGGTACCCAAGATCACTAGAGTCCCTCAGGCACCGGAGTTCATGAGAGGCGTCATTAATCTGAGGGGTCGTGTGCTCCCGGTCATAGACACCCGGATAAAATTTGGAATGCCTGGTATCGAAGATACGGTGGATACCTGTATTGTGGTTCTGAATGTGGAGGTGGATAATCAGGAAATTGTGCTGGGTGCTTTAGTAGATGCCATACAGGCAGTATTGGATATTGAAGACCAAGAGATTCAAGATCCGCCAGCTTTTCAGTCCGGCTATCGAAGTGATCTTATTACCGGCATGGTCAAGCAGGATGATAACTTTATTCTAATGCTGGACATGGACAAAGTATTTAGCTCCCAGGAAATTACGATACTCAAGGAGTCAGATACGACAATCGTAGAAAAACCAAAAGAGAAGACAGTAACTAAAAAGAAAAATACCGAGGCCTGATTTAGGAGGAGGTTCACATGAATTTTAACCCTATTTAATAACAATATGAAACTTACTATTAAAGCAAGGTTGATCACCGGGTTTTCTCTGCTGATCATTTTAGCCACAGGGATTTATTTTCTTGGAAAATCCAACTTATCCGAAATGAGTGTTAATTTGAACGGATTGGTGGATATCCAGGTCAAAAGGATTGTAAACTCACAAAGAGCGGCGGAACTCATCCAACTGATTACCAAAAGAGAAAAGGACTTTTTATTAGAGAAAAGGCTTTCAGAAAAGCAGGCCTATTTACAAGAAATTGCAGACCGCACCGAAGAAATGCTTACCGCTATAGAAGTGGTAAGAAGTATATCAGATGAGCGTGGTATTCAAATCTTAGAAGACTTTGGGGACAGTTGGAGTGACTACCAAAAAGCCTTTGATAAAATAAAAGCAGCCGGTCTCGTAAATACGGATTCGGCAAATCAGGTCGCTTCTACCATTTCAGTAACAGAAGCGCGGGCTGCTGCCATGAAGTCAATCCGAACGCTGTCTCAACTGGTCACCAAAAACACAAATGCATTAGACCAAGCAAAGGCGGATGTCAATGTTCAAGCCCAGGATGCCGCTTCTAACATGCTCATTCTGCTAGCAGTGAGTATCATTTTATCAATAGTGGTCTCCGTATGGATCATCCGCTCGGTGTTGTCTTCCATCGGCCGGGCACGTGAGGTAGTGAGTGCAGTTTCGGAAGGTGATTTGACCGTCGAAATAAAGAATAACTCTAATGATGAGATCGGGGAGCTTTTGGAAATGATGAACAGAATGGTAATTAAACTTAAAGAAGTGATGTCGTTTGTAAGTACCTCTTCAGATAATATAGCTTCGGCCAGTATTCAGATGAGCTCGACTTCTCAAGCGATGTCGCAGGGCTCTCAGGAACAGGCTGCCTCTGCAGAGGAGATATCCTCATCCATGGAGCAGATGGCATCTAACATTCAACAGAATACCGATAATGCACAACAGACAGAAAAGATTGCTTTGAAAGCTTCTGATGACATGCAGGAAGGAAGTCGGTCGGTAATCAATACCGTCGAGTCGATGCGGAAGATTGCAGATAAGATCTCTATTATTGAAGAAATAGCCCGACAGACCAACCTGCTGGCTCTCAATGCTGCAGTGGAAGCAGCCAGAGCTGGAGATCATGGAAAAGGGTTTGCTGTAGTGGCTACAGAAGTGAGGAAGTTGGCTGAAAGAAGTCAGCTTGCGGCCTCTGAGATTAATGAGCTTTCCACTAGCAGCGTTTCCATAGCAGATAAATCAGGAAAGCTGTTGGAGCAAATCGTACCGAATATTCAGAGCACTGCTAAGCTAGTACAAGAAATAGCCGCTTCCAGCATTGAACAGAACTCAGGTGCCGGTCAGGTGAATTCTTCCATTCAGCAATTTAACCAGGTGATTCAGCAAAATGCCGCTGGAGCAGAGCAAATGGCGGCCAGCTCAGATGAACTTTCCTCACAAGCGGAAAACTTAAGGGCAGCGATAGGCTTCTTTAAAATTGATCAAAATGTGCTTTCCAAAACAGTGCGAAAGGGGAATGAAAGAAGTATAGGAAAGCATCAGGCGTACCGGGAAGCACCAAGTCCAGCCACATATAGTGGACGTATGACTAAGGCAGAGACCTCCAATGGGGACGGTACCGGTGTTAAAATAGAGCTTGGCGAGGGTGATTTTTCAGATAACGACTTTCAACAATATTAATCCAGACCGGAGGTTCGGGCTGGGTAGAGTAAAAGTTGATATTCGGCAAGTTGCTATCTCCTGAACTACAAAATGTAATTAGTGATTCTAATGATAAAGCTGGCTGCAGAAGATTTCCAGAGATTTAGTGCCTTTGTTTACGAGCAGTGTGGAATAAATCTTACACCTTCTAAGCGTATTATGTTGGAAGCCAGACTCCAGAAAAGGCTCATAGCATTGAATATGAGCTCTTTTAAGGAGTACTATAAGCACGTAACAAGTTTGCAAGGTAAAGAAGAGCTAGTGCATATGCTGGATTCAGTAGCGACCAACAAAACAGATTTCTTCCGTGAACCGAGACATTTTGAATTTATAAAGAATACAGTCGTACCAGAATTCAGACAAAGTAATAGTCAACGGTCATTAAGAATATGGAGTTCGGCCTGCTCAACGGGAGAAGAGCCCTACACGACAGCTATGGTGCTGCAAGAAACCATAGATGAAGTCGGGCCTCTGGATTATGAGATTTTAGCTACTGATATATCGATAAAAGTCCTGAAAGAAGCAGCCAACGGGGTTTACCGCGAGGACAGGATCACAGATATTCCTGAAAATTTAAGAAGAAAGTACTTGCTTAGAAGCAAGGATCCGCAAAAAGGCTTGGTAAGAGTTGTTCCATTACTTCGGAAAAAGGTATCCTATCAGCGAATGAATCTGATGGATAGGGAGTATAAGATAAATACCATACAGGATGTAATCCTATGCAGAAACGTATTGATCTACTTTGATAAGCAAACTCAACAGAGAGTTATAACCAAGCTTATTCAGTGCTTGAAGCCTGGCGGTTATTTACTCATTGGGCATTCTGAATCACTATTCGAGATGCACTTACCCCTAAAACAACTGATGCCTACCACATTTCAAAAAACAGTTTAACACTATGGGAGACGATAATAATAAAGAGTTACAAGATCAGATCCTCGAGCTAAAGGATAGGCTGGAACAGTCTAACGATCAAGTAGAGCAGCTCGGTACTAAGTTGCTCAAAGCCGAAAGCCAACGTTCAAGCTTTTTGAGCCATATTCTTAATGAAATTAATAATCCATTGACCAGCATTCTTGGATTGACCAAGAACATCAGGCGAATGGCCTACAGTAATCCAGAATTAGTATATGAACAGGCGAATCTGGCTTTTGAACAGGCATTCGAGCTTGATTACAAAATGCGTAATCTATTTGCAGCGGCATCCATAGAGGCTGGAACAGTGGTAGTTCAGCCTTGTAAGGTGCAAGTGTCCGGTATACTTGATGATAGTATTCAGGACTTGCACTTTAAAAGTAAAAGAAAAGACATCAGTGTAACACTCGTAGACAACGTAAAGTCAGGCCAGTATCTTACCACCGACCCAGGTATGTTTCATGCCATTTGCTTAAATCTTATTGGGAATGCCATTGAATTCTCACCCCAGAGTCAATCGGTAAAAATCGATATAGCGCTGAATGAAATAGAGTTAGTATTTTCCATTTCAGATCAAGGTCCGGGCATAAGTAAGGAAGATCAAAAGGTGATCTTTAATCGCTTCAAGCAACTGGATGAAGGAATAGCTAAAGCCCATCAAGGTACTGGACTGGGCTTGTCTATTGTGAAGGAGTACACGGAATTATTAGGAGGCACGCTACAACTTGACAGCGAATTAGACATGGGAAGCACCTTCACCTTGATCCTTCCGCATATTTCTAATAATACCGGAGATTTTGAAGAAGCATCATTTGAAGAGGATGTGTTGTTTTAATGGCAGAGATACCCAAAACCCTTACAAAACGACACTTTTTGCTGCCTTCTACCTTGTTCGTCAGCAAAGCCTCTTATGACGTCACAACAGTGTTAGGTTCGTGCGTTGCGGTCTGCCTGTATGATCAAAAACTACGATTCGGAGGAATGAATCATTTTATGCTACCTGTATGGAAAGATGAAGGTCTTGCTACACCTAAATACGGAAACATAGCCATTCCAAGGCTTATAGACGAAATGCTAGCGCTGGGTGCTAACAAGAATAATCTGGTTGCCAAAGTTTTTGGGGGCGCTAATAGCTTGATGGAAAGTAATGTATATAAAGTGGGAGAAAGAAACATACAAATTGCCTTCGAGCTTTTAAAGCATCATGAAATTCCAGTGATAAAATCAGATATAGGTGGAAAACGTGGACGCAGGATTATGATGAATTCTGGTACACATAAGATTTTTTTAAAATATGTCTGATAAAGAATATCCTTAGCTTGATGAGCATAATAAAAGTATTAGTCGTAGATGATTCAGCAGTAGTTCGTCAATCACTGAGCCATGTTTTAAATTCAGACGAGGCTCTTGAGGTGATCAGCGTGGCTTCTGACCCTTTTGTGGCCGTCAAGAAGATAAGTAAACAGGTGCCAGATGTTATTACGCTTGATATAGAGATGCCACGAATGGATGGCATAACATTCTTACAGCGTATTATGAGCCAGCACCCCATACCCGTGGTCATAATCTCGAGTTTGACAGCAAATGGTTCTGAACTGGCTATTCGTGCCCTTGAACTAGGTGCGGTAGACATCATTCAAAAGAATACATTGAGCGTGGACACATTTTCTGAGAGTGCCCAGCAAATCATCGACATCGTAAAAGCAGCGGGAAAATCAGTAATCCGAAGGAAAGCGCGATTCCACCAAGTACATCAAGCTCCTACTTCCAAGGTGAAAACGAACCTCACCGTAACCAGTAATAAAATTATTGGTATTGGAGCCTCAACGGGGGGTACCGAGGCTATTAAAACCGTGCTCGAGCAAATGCCAATTGACTGTCCCGGAATTGTAATCGTTCAGCATATGCCTGAGGTATTCACGCGCTCTTTTGCAAAAAGGTTGAACAGCCTTTGCAAGATCGAGGTGAAAGAAGCGAAAGACGGAGACTCGATCCTAAGAGGGCGAGCCCTCATCGCGCCAGGCAATTATCACATGGAAGTGCAGCGAAGTGGCTCTAAATACTACGTGCATGTTCGTAGTGGTGAGAGTGTAAATCGTCACAGACCTTCGGTCGACGTGCTTTTTCATTCTATAGCGAAACATGCGGGCCGAAATGCAGTGGGTATGATTATGACCGGGATGGGAGCCGATGGGGCCAAAGGACTTTTGGCTATGCATAATATGGGCGCATTCACCTTAGCGCAAGACGAAAAATCAAGCGTAGTATATGGCATGCCTAAAGAGGCGGTAAAACTAGGAGCAGTGGATAAGGTCGCTGCTTTGAGCATGTTAGCAGAACACGCTCTAACCTCAATTAATTATAGAATGGCTTAATGAAATGAAGATGAAAAAGTACGTAGAATCGAGCTCAGTCAAAGGCTTATTGTTCGTCCTGCTGAGCATTTCGGCGCTATCAGCTTACGGTCAGCGTGAAACCGTAAATCAAAATAATGCCTGGTACATGTATTTTGGCAATCACAGGCTGTCGGACAACTGGTTGCTACATACCGAATACCAATTTCGCAGATCGGGTTTGATTAAAGATTGGCAACAGTCTTTAGCGAGAATTGGTCTGGATTATCGCTTTAATAAAGAGCTGACACTGACAGCTGGCTATGCCTATATTATCACTTTTCCCTACGGAGAATTACCCGTGCCTGAAGAGTTGGATGAGCACAGGATCTGGCAAACCCTAACCGTTAATCAATTCTTTAACGGTTGGATTCTAAATCATAGATATAGATTGGAACAGCGTTGGAATGAACGTTCCTCTGCGGCGGAAGAAAGTGGTCGGGTGTATCGAAATCGTATCAGATACAGAGGTATGGTCACTGTGCCATTAAATGGCAATACAATGCAAAAAGGAACTTTATTCTTGAGCATATACGATGAAATATTCATCGGTTTTGGAGAAAATGTAGCTCAGAATTTTGATCAAAACAGGCTTTACTTAGCATTAGGCCACCAATTCAGTAATACCGGTAATGTACAATTGGGGTATCTAAATCAGATGGTGTTGAAAGGGGATGGCATTAATCAGGAGCAAAACCACACATTAATGCTGACTCTAACCTACAATATGGATTTTAGGAAACGATAGCAATGTAAACCATAGGAGTGTCAGCTTCAAATGAGAGAACAGAGGCTTGAGGAAATTTTAGTTAAACAAAAAATCACAGTTAAAGTGTCTGAAATCACTTAGGGCACTGGTAAAATTAAATAAAAACGATTATGAGTAAAACAGTATTGATAGTGGATGACTCGTTATTTATGAGAACCCTAATTAAAAAAGCACTGATTTCAGGTGGATTTGAAGTAGTTGGAGAGGCGACTAATGGTGAAGAAGCACTGGACATGGCGTTTGAGCACTTACCGGACTACATCACACTGGATAACATCTTGCCTGATATGATAGGAACAGATATTTTGGCGATTTTCAAAGAAGAAGATTTGCCGTCCAAAGTATTGCTGATTAGTGCTGTTGGCCAAAAGTCAGTAGTGGAACAAGGAATAAGCCTGGGGGCCATTGGTTATTTGGTAAAGCCATTTGAGGCTGAGGAGTTGATTGCTACCCTTTCCGAACATGAAAATCAGATGTCATAGCTCTTTACAATACGAGTTTTATGACATTTGTTATTACAAGATACATCAATGGTATTTCATCAACTTTTATCAATCCATAAATAACAAATACGACCGTGATGAAAGCAGCAGAAAAGTCTATGGCATCTGCCACCAAAAAAGAAAGCAGCTTCGTCTTCTGATATTGAAGAGATGAAAAAGCATAAAATTGCTCTTGAGAAACAATTACAGGAAAGGAGATTGTAGAAATGAAGCAGGTAGACCAAGTAAAGTTTGTCAGCGGGGGCACTATTTTGGGTAATAGCAATGTCTGCTTAGTACTGCATGTTCTGGCCATTATCAGTTTTGTTTTTCAGGGAAATACCCACTATCAAACCAAAATCTTATCTCGAAGTAAGCAACTATGAAGGCATTGACCAACCAAGAGCAACGCATCGTGCAGCACCTGATTGAAATCGGATATAATAACGCTGCTAGTTCTTTTTCTTCCTTAGTGAAACAACCGGTAACCATTGAAGCACTGTGTTTTGAAATTGCCGAAACCAGTACTAAAGTCCCAATTACTTATCAGGACGGGAATATGACTTTAGTGACCACCGATATTATGGGAGAAGCCGGGGGACGAAGCTACTTATTATTATCCGAATCGGAATGTTCGGCACTACAAGGGGTATGTGCTCCCTCGATTAGCGACGAAGAACAGCGTAAAGTAATGCAGGAAGCCATCGTTAAGGAGATTGACAACATCCTTTCGGCCGCAGTGCTCACCGAATTTTCTAATGCACTCGATTTGCATGTTTTCGGTGGCGTTCCCCACTTGTTCATCCTACCCCGCCAGGAGATGAAGGGAAAAATTGAGGAGGACTTTGCCGCGGCGGATGATGGCTACTGCTTAACAGCTAATACCCGATTCCTCTTAGAAGAAAATACCCAACTACAACCGCAATTCTTCTGGCGGCTTACCACTGACTTTCTTCATCGCATAGAAAAGTATGTCGCCACCAACCTTTGATTAGCCTTTGCATGAATTCTCTACTTCGTCGATACCGATCCACCCTCTTTACCATTGGATTATCACTGGTATTCCTACTGACCGTAGTAGTGCTGTTGTTCTCAGCCATTCCCAACCGGGAGTACTATGTTTTGGTGGTGGGAACGGTAGGCATAGCGGTACCCGTAGCGATTCTGTGGAAAACCCAACAACGAGCGTCCAAAAGGTTTAGTACCTTGAGTCAATTGGCTCATGGGCAGTTGAATACCCCCTTGAAAGAAGGCAATGATGACACTTGGAGTTCTCCCATTAATACCCTGTATCACAAGCTGGAAGAAGCGGCTGACTATATTAGAACGTTGAGCGAAACCGACACATCTGATGAACTGCACTACTTGAGTCCGACCGAATATCTGGGGCAAGCCTTAGTGGAGGTTAAGGGCACACTCCAATCGTATCGGACAGAAGAAGAGAAACGTACCTGGAGCATTGAAGGGTTGGCGTACTTCGCCGATATTCTAAGAAGCAACACCGAAAATACGGAAATATTTAGTGAGCAGGTAATCTGCGAACTAACAAAGTACCTGGCCATGAACCAGGGAGCTTTTTTCATCAAGACAAAGGAAGAAAGAAAAGTATTTCTGGAGTTGACTGCCTGTTATGCTTACGATAAAAAAAAACACGGGCAAAAGCGGTTAGCACTAGGGCAGACCTTAGTGGGGCAATGTGCTCAGGAACGCAAAACTATCCGTCTAACGCACGTACCGGACCAATACACCACTATTACTTCCGGACTAGGTGAAACGACGCCGTCCTATGTTATTATCGTTCCCTTGCTATCGAACGAAGAGGTTTATGGAGTAATCGAGCTAGCTTCTTTTGAGGAATTGGAAGAATATAAGATCGTTTTTCTGGAAAAACTAGCTGAGAACATTGCTTCTTCCTTAGCGATGGTACAAACCAATGCCCATATGCAGGCATTACTGCAAAACACGCGACAACTGGCAGAGGAGATGGAAACACTCTCGTTAGTAGCTAATAACACCGATAACTCGGTACTTATTACTGACAAACATGGCCGGATTGAGTTCGTAAACCGCGGATTTACCAACCTATCGGGATATACCGCCGACGAAGTTATGGGCCAAAAGCCAGGTCACGTTTTACAAGGACCCGGAACCAACCCTGAAACAGTGGATAGAATTCGTCGGAAATTAAAAGAAGGGAATCCGTTTTACGAAGAAATTTTGAATTACAGTAAGAGTGGAGAGAGCTACTGGATTTCGCTGACGGTCAATCCAATCAAAAATGAAGAAGGAGACATTGAGAAGTTTATTTCTATTCAGGCCAATGTCACGGAGACCAAAGAGCAGTCTTTAGACTATTCATATAAGCTGGAAGCTATTAGCCGAACCAATGCCATCGTAGAGTTTGATGCCCAAGGAACCATTGTAGATGCCAATGAGATCTTCCTGAATGTTGCCGGATACGAAAAGGAAAAACTACTCGGAAGAAACTATTGGTATTTGCTGCCCGAAGACGAAGCCCAAAAGCCGCAAACCCAAATGATGTGGGAAAACCTGAAAACCGGCACCCCCTTTTCGGGAGAGTTCAAGCAAAAAAGTAAAGCCGGTAAAGAACTCTGGCTGAACGGCACCTTCAATCCTATTTCTGACCTGGAAGGTAATCTTCGGAAAATCATGATGTTTGCCCAGTTTACTACCCACGAAAAGGAAAAGCAGAATGATCTGGCCGGTATGATCCAGGTATTTACCAATGCCGTTATCACCCTTGATATGGATCTGGAAGGCCATCTAAAGAAAGCCAATCCCCTATTTCTTCAAAGGTTTGGTTATAAGCGGCGGGAGATTGCTAAAATGAAACTCGAGGACTTGGTACCAGCCGACAGTTCTTTGCCGGATATGAATACTACTTTGCAGCACCAAACCTCCTTTGCTTGTGCTTTAACCCTAACTGCCAGTACCGGCGAACATGTGAAGTGTAATTGCTCATTTACCGGTATGCAAAACCTAGAGGGAGCATTGTCCAGAATAGTAGTGGTTCTACAAGAGGTGCCAGGTTAGTTTTTCGTCACCTTTCTAATTCAGCCAATTTATGGGATCTATTGTTATTGTACGACATCGATTTTACCTGCTATGAGCCTACTTCCTTTTTTCCCGTAATGTGAAGATCTACTTTAACCATAAATCCAAAGTACGCTTGCTCGATCAGTTTCACGATCATTTATACGAAGGAGGGTATTTGATCATCGGATTTTACGACGCGTTAGTGCCGCTTATTGATAAAGAGAAATATCGCTTCACAAACCTAGATGCTAAGATCTTCCAGAAGATCTGAAATAACTGTAGGCTAGAACGCCTCCGAAATATTAATGTAAAAGTTACTGGTGCCTTTTCCCACTGCAAAATCGAAGCGGATGTTAAGATTTTCTTCGGGAATTAGCGCATAGCGCAATCCGGCTCCTACCGAGGGCTTGATATCCGGCAACGAAAATTCACCGAACCGTGAAGCTACATCCCCTAAGCCTACGAACCCTACCGCTCCTAAATCTCGCCAGATATGCCAGCGATATTCGGCCTGAGCAGCCAGCAGGTGATTATCGCGGTAGCGGCCTTCGTAGTAGCCCCGCATAATCATATCACCCCCCAGGGTAGCTAATTCAACGAAGGGAGTTTCGCCGTAGCTGAAGTAACCGTACAACTGTACCGCTACAATGTCTTTACGGTGCTCAAAGGGCCTCCAGTAATTACGTACATCCAGAATGCCTACCGAATAGTTAAAATCACTGCCTAACTTCTGGCGGTGGATGCGCTGCCGAAACTCGGCCAGCATACCGGAGGTGGTGCTCAGCACATTATTCCGGTTATCAAACATCAGCCCCAGATCAAAACCAACTACTTGGTAAGGGCTACTGCCGGTTGGTAAGTCTTGCGCCAGTTGGCCTTCCGGGTCTAACTCAATGTCGTAGGTGCTGGACACCCGGAATCCCGCTCCGGCGTAAAGTTGGCGGTAGGCCCGTCGGTACGAGAGGTGCTCGATGCCGAGGGTAGTGTAGGAAAAAAGCTCTTCGTTGGTTTCGGGGGTGGCGTTACCAATTCCGTAGTAGAACTGTGGGAACTTACGGTACACCAGCTCACCCCGGTGAATAAACTGCTCTCGCGGGGAAAAAAAGGTATACTCCGGTGAAGTAAGAATCTGCTGGTTGAGGGTATAGCGAACGGCCACCTCAATAAACGAAGTACGGGTAGAATCGGCCGAAGCCGGAAACAACAGTTTAGCCCCGGCTCCAAACTGCCAACTGGTTTCGGGCGAGTAACCTACCACCGGAGCTACCACCCATTTGAGCGGTAGCTTGCCCGATGAGCGGGGAATTTCTCCCGAGAACATATCGACGACTTTATCGGCCAGATCAAACACCGACCCTGCTTGCTCCTGGGCTACTAAGATAGCTGGCCAGCTAAAAAATAACAGGGCTAATGCCCATCGGCAGATTATACTCATTACCTACACAACGCAATTCACTAGCTTTTGTGGTACTATTGAACATTACTCTGCCATCGGGCGCATTAGTTGACCTACACTAAGTCTAATTACTTCGTATCTTCCCGCATAACGCGTAACTACTTGTATGTTGCAATGTATTAAAAGAACTACAACAACCCCAATGAAAGATCTACTGGTAATACTCCTTTTAGCAATACCATTCGTAGTATATCCCCAGACGGAAGAAGTTCTACCTAAAAATGAAAGCCCTGATTTTAAGAGCTTATTCGACGCTAAACCGCCGACTGGAGTATCATGCTACCGAATACCAGCAATTGTTACGGCACCCAACGGAGACCTGGTAGCGGCTATTGACGAAAGAGTGCCCTCTTGCGGAGACTTAAAATGGAGCAATGATATCAACATAGTCATCCGCCGCAGTGCCGATAATGGAGATTCCTGGACTGAGATTGAAACTGTAGTTGATTATCCATGGGGGAAATCAGCTTCAGACCCATCCATGATCGTAGATAACGTGACCGGTGCAATTTTCCTGTTCTTCAATTTCATGGATTTAGACCTTGAGAAAGATATCTACTACCTAAAGGTAATAAAGAGTACAGATAATGGACAAACCTGGAGCACGCCCATTGATATAACGACTCAAATCACGAAACCCGAATGGCATAACGACTTTAAGTTTATTACTTCGGGGCGGGGTATACAAACCAGTAGCGGTAAACTATTGCACACGTTGGTGAATCTGGAAAATAGCCTTCACCTTTTTGGCAGTGACGACCACGGTGAAAACTGGTATTTGATTGATACTCCGATTACACCTGGCGATGAATCTAAGATCGTTGAGTTAGCTGATGGTACCTGGATGATCAACAGTCGAGTAAATGATCAGGGAATCAGATTTGTGCATACATCAACCGATAAGGGAGCAACCTGGCACTCAAAACCAGATGCGTCGCTTGTTGATCCGGGCTGCAATGCCAGTATCATCAGGTATACGTCGGTGGAAGAAGGGGCTGATAAAAACCGGCTTCTCTTTTCCAATGCAAAATCGAAGGATAACCGAAGAAACATAACCGTAAGAATAAGTTACGATGAGGGCCAAAGCTGGACCGAAGGGAAAACGATCTATGGCGGATCTTCAGCTTATTCTTCCCTGAGTATTCTTGCTAATGGTGATATTGGGCTACTCTTTGAGAAAGACGACTATCAGGAAAATGTGTTTGTCCGATTTTCTCTACACTGGCTAACTGACGGTAAAGATAGATACGATATAGAGTAGATACGATGAACTAAACTATCTGGCTCATCAAGCAAATAGCACTTTAGCGCTTAAACAGCTTAAAGCCAATCTCTCTACCCTGCCCCTGAAACATGGCCAGGTTAATCCAGAACCACGCGAATTGCTCCATCATCTCAAACTTATCGTTTCCGCCAATGTCGTAGCATTCGGCAAATCCGGCATCTTTCGCTAACTGAATTGCAATCTCTTTACCCCGTTGGCTATCGCCGCAGGTAAATAGATCAAGAGCCACTCCCGGGTATTCCGGATTTTCCATATTGTTGTAGCCGGTGGTATTAAAGCATTTCACTACGTCTCTCGACATAGTATTAGCCAGTATGGCATCCGAAGTATTGGAATATCCCTGCGGGCCGCGACCCATGATGATGTTCATGGCATCAATAATTACTTTACCGCCAGTATCGCCCAGGCTTAGGGCTACTTCAATAGCGGCTGGAGCTGGAGTGGCCAGCAAAATAACCTCTGACTTGGCCGCTGCCCTAGCCACCGTAAAGGCCTGTGTATTCGGGTTGTCCAGCAACTGCTGACCCTTAAAATTATCCGTATCCTGAACCCCCAAGTTAATTTCGTGCCCCGCATCAGCCCATTGGGTGGCTAACGCTCCGCCTACATTGCCGGTACCGATAATTGCTATTTTCATACGTGCCAATTCTTTATTTTCAGTCATAAGTTATCTTCAAAATTGCTTTCTTACAAATACGCCCGGGTTGGTATCGGTGGTGCTATAGTCTTTTCCTAGTCCAGCTAGGTTAAGAGCTAGCCCAAATTGATAACCTTGGCGATCTATCCCCGCTCGCAGACGTTGTACGCTGGCTACGTGACCGTCAGTGTTGAGATTAGAGAATAATTCCAAACTAGTATAAACCCTCCAGGTATCGTTCAACCGAGGGGTATACCGAACAATGGAAAACCAAGAATAGGCAAATTCGGTATCGATAGCCACCGAAGCTAAAGCATAGACCAGAAAAGATTCTTTCGCCTTGAAAAAATGACCTCCTACATCTCCCCCTGCACCCCCGGTGGAGATACGTCCCACTATCGTTCCCCCAAATCCCGATGGAGTAGTGTAGTTAAGATAAGCTCCCGTGAAAAGATCGGTGTTTTCTTCGTAATCAACCGTAGCTCTGGATCGGCTAAACAACGACCACTTTCTATTCTGATCAAATGTTTTCAACCATTGCACATCTACAAATATCCGCTCGATGCCAGGCATCAACTCCAAGCTTTGGGCGGTGGTCTTTGCATTCCATAGAACTAGCACTGCAAGGGTAGTTAGTACTACTATTCGCCTCATACATAATCGTTGAACCTGTTTTTTTCGGATTTGCTGACTATTTTGATAGAAGATCAACCACCATACGAGCCGCCGCCGCTCCTGAATTCTGCTGCTGACCGGTCACCAGGTTACCGTCGGTGATAGCGTAGGAAGCGAAGGCGTCGGCTACTTTAAAGTTGGTACCCGCTAACTTTTGGGCTTCGTCCTCAATCCGGTAGGGCTGAATTTTCTGACCTACCGCTTGGTCGGCGTAGTCTTCTTCCGAATTGGCAAAGCCCGTCCAGGTTTTATCCTTTACCAGCAATTCTCCGTTAGACTTTTTCGCTTCCAGTAGCAAGGTAGTAGAGTGACAGACCGAAGCACTGGGCTTCCCGGCTTCGTAAAATGAGACGAACAGCTTCTCCAAATCATGATTGCCCCGGAAGGTGTACATCGGTCCCTGACCACCCACCAAAAAGATAGCGTCGTAATCGTCGGCATTCACCTTCGTTAGCTTTTGGGTATGCTGAAGCATACGGTTAAACCAATCGTGCTGCATATAACCCAAAGAGATTATGTCCTGCGCGGAGTAGCCGCTTTCGTCCGTAGGATCAGAGTACGCATCCATTACCACTTCTCCGCCTTCGGTAGAGGCCAGTTTCACTTCGTAACCGGCTTCCTGAAATACGTGCAGGGGATGGGTAAGTTCTGCCGCCCAAAACCCGATGGGCCAGCCGGTTTGCTCGGAAACAGTGGGGCTACTGGTAACCATCAATATTTTACCTTTGGCCGGCATACCGTGGGCGTGCACGTACCGCTTTTCTTCTTTCACTGTAGTATCCATAAGATCAATTCTGTTTATTATTCTGCTTCTTCTGTAAATGTGGGAGTATGTACTATCTTTAACAAGACACTTACTCCGAACATAGATACTTACTTTTTAGAAAGTATTCTGAAAATCAATCAGTTATGCCTGAGTTTATGTACAAGAACAAGCTTTACTACAACCCGGTAGAGTTTGCAATGGATAGAATTGGTGGCACCTGGAAGATACCGATTCTGTGGCGATTGAAGAATAAAGTGATGCGGTACAGCGAGTTGAAAAGGGATATCTCGCACATTACCGATAAAATGCTCACTACCCAGCTTCGGGAGCTAGAAGCCGAAGGATTCATTCATAGGGAGGTGTATGCGGTAGTGCCACCCAAGGTTGAGTATTCTATGACGGAGAAAGGTAAAACCTGTATCCCGGTTATTGAAACCATCCGAAACTACGGGATATACTTAATCCAAGAGGCTGGCATAGAATATGATTGACTTTAAGCGAAGAGGCGTAAATCTTTGTTTTCTGTTTAACTGTTTCTTGTCGCATTAGTCGTTTGTCTTTACATTTCCCAATGTTCAATTCGTATCGGCGTTTCACGTTTTCAAGAATTTCGATCCAGCTCGCGCTGCTGATAACTGCGATTGTATTCTTCCCCCAAATGCTGATAGGTCAGTCTTCCAAACCATTGTTGGCTGAGAAAGAAAAATTTATCGGGATAGGGGTAGGGATACAACGTATGTCGGTGAACGATGAAATCGGCTCGAACCTGACTTACACTGGAGCGGCTGCCACTTGGCTGTTGAGTTACGCTACCGTAGATACTACCCGGCTGCATACGCTTAATTTGCGCTACGCCCGCACTAGCTTTACGAATGACCTGAGCGAAGGCAGGGCGGATGGAACCCAATTATCACTTCGTTACCAATACCAACCCAAGCTGCTGCGGTTCAATCGTTTGGATGCCAACCTGTATTTAGGCCCTTATTTATCTTTCAATGCTTTTCCTCGTTCATTCTTGTATAGTCCTTATTCTGTTACCACCGATACTGGCGATTTCTTTGGCTCAGTGGGACTGAGCGGTACGCTGATTAAGCCCATCTCAGTTCGTACTTTTGTACAGGCAAGTATGAGTGTTCCGGTTATTTCCTACCTGCTAAGTCGGGAGTTTACGGGTTCTACCACCCAGGATTGGGCGTTCATTAACCAGTTAATAGATTACCGCTTTAGTATTTCCTATATCCGGGCGTTGAGTGAAAAGTGGGTATTCCGCACTGATTATAATTTTCTGTATTATCAAGCTGATCGGGTTAACGACGTTACCTACGGCGGTCATCGTTTACTATTTGGGTTAGGGATTCGATTATGAAGAAGTATTACTTGATTCTGCTTTTGCTTGCGGGAAGTTCCTGCGAACGTCTGTTGATAGAAGAAAATCCTCAGAATACACTGGTTGAGAACTTTGAGGTTTTTTGGCAGGAGTTTGACCGTCATTACTCGTTTCTAGCTCTTAAACAAATCGACTGGGATTCGGTCTATCAGATCAATCGTCCTCGGGTAGCCAGATTTACTACGAATAAGGAGTTGTACGACTTGTTTGAAGAAATTATTCTGAACTTAGAAGATGGGCACGTAAATCTATTCGCAGGTAACCGGTCGGTACGTTACGATTTCACCGAAGGGTTTCCGGTCAATAGTCCAGAGTTCGCCTCCCGTTATCTGGAGAACGTTATACAGCCGGCTGACCAAATATTTTATGCTGACGTTGTCAACACTAATCTGGGATTTATCAGTATTCGCTCCTTTGGAGGCAACCAGGCTGCTTTTGAAAATATTGATGTAATTATTCAGCAGTTTGCCGATAAAGCAGGAATTATTATTGATGTTCGCTCTAATGGCGGCGGTAGCGATACCAATAGCAATACAATAGCCGCTCGGTTTACCGACCAGAGACGACTTTATCGTCGGTTCAGATACCGTAATGGACCCCAGTCCACTGATTTTACTGATTGGTTGGATGACTATATTGAGCCTAAGGGTACGTATTTTTCTCGGCCAGTAGCAGTTTTAACCAATCGCGGATGCTATAGTGCTACCGAAGATTTTATTTTGGCTATGCGCCAGTTTTCCCAGGTCACTGTTGTCGGAGGAGTTACCGGTGGTGGTTCGGGTAATCCAATTATACGAGAACTTCCCAACGGTTGGGTTTTCCGGCTATCATCCTGGATGGTAGCTTCGCCTGATTTTACCATTTACGAAGGAATAGGGCTAGCGCCTGATGTGCAAGTCACCATTTCTGAAGCTGATATAGCTGAAGAAAGAGATACCATTTTAGAGGAAGCGATAAAACTTCTCCAATAGGCAGCATCAGTAAAAAGTGTCAGAAGTTTAGGGAAGACTTAACAGTTGAAATTCCTATTTCGGTAGCTGAGTTTAAGAATAACCTCGGCATTATTGAGGTAGCGTTCCTAAGCTACGGGACTAACGTATCTAGGTAAGTACATTACCACCTCACCAACTTGTAGAGAGGGCAGCGCTAAATTTCTTTTTATAATCTGCCGGACTAACCCCTACATATTTCTTAAACACTTCGCGAAACGCTTTAGAATCATTATAGCCAGTGGTATACATGGCATCTGCCACTGATCTTTTAGGCTGCTCCAAAATAGTTTTGGCTCGCTCTACTCTCACTCGTTGCAAATATTCTATCACTGAGTTTCCGGTAGCTTGTTTAAACCTTCTTTCCAGGGTACGTCGATTGGTAGCATGACCATCGGCTAACTCTTTTACGGTTACACTTTGATCGTAATTCTTTTCTATTTGACTCTGTACTTTCAACACCATATCATCCCCATGATCTTTTTGTCCATTAAAAATCATGAATAACGATTGGCTATTTTTATCCACGTCAATCATAAAGGCTTTAGCCGTTGTAAGTGCCAATTCACGTCCGCCGTACCGTTCAATCAGATAAATTACCAGATTGGTAAAAGCGTAAGCCCCACCGCTGGTATAAACCCCGTCGCTTTCGGCAACGATGTTTTCGGGTTGTACTTTTACTTTAGGATACATCTTTTGCAACTTACTGGCTTCTCCCCAGTGAGTTGAACAAGTTTTCCCGTTGAGAATACCGGTTTCTGCCAGCAGAAAGGCACCAATACAGAAAGCCGCTATTTCGGCTCCCTTTTGGTACTGGGTAGTTATCCAGTTGATGACTTCCTTATTCATCCTGATAGCTTTGCTCAAATCACTGTGAACGGCAGGAATAACGATCAAGTCTGTCTTACCTACTTCTTTAACTATTTTAGGTGGAGTAACGGTATACAACCCTTCGGCATCGTTAGCAGGGCGCTCGTGCCCTACAAATTCAATAGCAAACAATCGTTTTCGGGATTGTTGAAAAAACATATCGTTGGCCCAGCTCAAAATTTGGAAGGAACCGGCAATATTGACAATACTATACTGTCCTTTGGGTACGAGAATAGAAACGTGTTTCATCAGCTTTGTATTTTCTCAGAGTCTCTTGCAGAGGACTCTCAGGATGCAATGGAAATCAATTGAAAGTTACCTAGAAGTCTTGTCGCAATCAACCCCCGAAATAGTCGCAATTGTAAAGCATAGTGCAAATGAATGCTTCGTATTATTGTACTGATAAGTTTAGAATTAGGGGGATGCTTAACTGTCCCCAAACAACAAAAACATGGCACAAATAACGCAAAAAATCACCCCTTACTTATGGTTCAACAATCAGGCGAATGATTATTGCCATAGCAGTGGTACACACCTGGATCATCCTGGAAAATAAGAGAAAATATATGCCTTTGTGGCTATATTAAAACATGAAACCAACACAAAAAGAAATTGCAGAATCATTCTCTAGTGGAAATTTCGAGTTGACTTTTCCTTTTCTATCTGAAAAAATAGTTTGGGATGTAGTCGGAGAAAATCGGTTCAAAGGAAAAGCAGAAGTTATTACAAACTGTAAACAAACTTCTAAATATTTCGAGTCGGTTCAGACGAACTTTAGAACGGATGATATAATCGTGACTGACAATAAAGTTGTAATCAGGGGAACAGGCGAATTTATCAGAGAAGGGAAAAGAGTTAATTTAATTATAGCCTGTGATGTTTACGAATTTGATGAAAATAGTGAGCTGGAAAAGATTTCTTCATACTGTATTCCTGAAAAGAAATGAACAAGAATTACAAACCGCAGCATTACAGTTCACTTTCACCTTATCTAATCGTAAATGATGCCAAAAGGTTAATTGATTTACTGACCGCAGTTTTTGATGCGACAGAATTGAGAAAATTTACCCGCCCTGATGGGAAAATTGCTCACTTAGAACTTAAAATAGACGATTCAGTAATCATGATTAGTGACAGCACGGATGGCTATCCAGCCAACAAAACAATGCTTCATTTATATGTTCCAGATGTATTCAAAACTTTTGATAAGGCAATCGAGAATGGGTGTACTATCATTGAAAAACCGGTAAATAAAGATGGTGATCCTGACACCAGAGGTTCATTTTATGATTTCGCAGGAAATTATTGGGCTATAAGCACTCAAATGAATACTAACGAATAGTTTTTACTGATTATGAAAGAATTGACTTACGCTACAATTATCAACAAACCGAAGGATTTTGTTTTCAATAAGATGACCGATAAATCAGTATATCCGGAATGGGCGAAAGCTTGGGGTGATGGAATGACTTACGAAGGTGAATGGAAGAAAGGAGCGTATATGTCTTATTTTGATAATAGCCAAGGCGGGACAAAAGTGGTATTTGAAGAATTCAAGCCCAACGAATATATCAGAGCTAAGCATATTGCAATGGTTAATCCAGATAACATGGAAGTTGAACTAACCGACCAGATGATGAGAAAATGGATTGGCTCTTTAGAAGAATACGTTTTTAAAAAAGAAAATGACAGCGCAACGAAGCTTGAAATCATCATGACCGTAGACGAAGCATTCCAAGATATGTTTGATAAGGCTTGGCCAAAAGCATTAGAATATTTCAAAGAAGTTTGTGAAAACTGACCCCAATAATTGAATTTTTATGAACCCTGTAGTTCACTTTGAACTGCCCTATACTCAGGCAGATAGAGTACAAAAATTTTATGGAAAGGTATTTGGCTGGAAAACCAAACCGTTGGGCTCAGAAATGGGCGACTATATTTTGGTCACTACGGCTGAATCAGATGCAAAATCCGGCGAAGCGGCGGGAGCCATTAATGGTGGCCTCTTCCCAGTGAAACCAGATTGGCCTGATCAGTATCCTTCCATTGTCATTGGGGTGGGGGATATACAAGAGACCATGAATAGAATAGGCGAACAAGGTAGTGAAGTTCTGGGCGAGCCTCATATAATTCCGGGGTTTGGTCGGTATATTGCGTTTAGAGACACCGAAGGCAACCGAAACAGTATTTTACAACCAAAAATGTAGACGGATGCTTACGCGTAAGTACTGCTTAGCTTATAACTACCTTTTCGAATAAAACATATTAAAAGCGGTCTTTTTTAAACATTTTATACTTATTTTAAGTATTAATTGCTTATAATAAGTTTATGCAGCAATCGTATCATTCAGGCCGGGGCGCTCAGTTCAATCCGGCCAATTCTTTTCTGGACAAACGAGTAGTTCGGGAACATACTGAAGGTATTGACGAAGACCTGTACGTTTCGCCTCAGCGACAGATCATCATCGACCATCCGAAAAAAATTATTAATAAGGTAGATAGTACCGATTTACGGATGATGTACTCTATCAACCCTTATCAAGGCTGCGAACACGGCTGTATTTATTGCTACGCCCGCAATTCGCACGAGTACTGGGGATTTAGTGCCGGGCTGGATTTTGAACAGAAGATTGTCGCTAAGCCTAATGCGCCCCAACTTCTGGAACGGGCCTTCCAACGACACAGCTGGCGGGCGATGCCTATTGCCCTTTCGGGAAATACCGACTGCTACCAGCCCGCCGAGCGGGAATTGAAGATTACCCATAAACTGCTGCGGGTATTTTTGAAGTACGGAAATCCGGTAGGCATTATCACCAAAAACCGACTGATTGAGCGCGATCTGCCTATTCTGAGAGATCTGGCAGCGGAAAAGCTAGTTCACGTCTACTTCTCCATTACTACCCAAGATGAAGTACTACGCTCTAAGATGGAACCCCGCACGGCCAGTATTGCCAAACGACTACAAACGTTGGAGACTCTCTCCACCACTGGAATCCCCTGCGGAGCCATGATCGCCCCCATTATTCCCTCACTAAATGATCACGAAATTCCTTCGCTAATGTGGCAGGTAGCCAATGCAGGAGCCCTATCGGTAGGTTATACGGTAGTGCGGCTCAACAAAGCCATTGGTCCGCTTTTTAAAGACTGGATTACGAAGTGTTTTCCCGACCGGGCGGCAAAGGTGTGGAAGCAAATTCAGGAACTACACGGCGGGGCAGTAAACGATAGCCAGTGGGGGCGACGTTTGGTAGGCGAAGGGCCTATTTCAGATCATATCGCTCAATTGTTTAAAGTGAGTAAGCACAAGTATATGAACGATCGGGAGATGCCCGCTTACGATCTCACCCGCTTCAGCCGCAGTGGCAGTTACCGCCTATTTTAGGGATTCTCATTACGCTCGAAAAGGCGAGTGAGTAGCTCCAGACGGGGCGTAGTAGCTTGGCGAGTGGTATCGGCTGCATCAGTATTAGAATGCTCGGCATTCCAAACGCTGGCTTCACGGAAGGCGTGGTAGGTCCAGGAAATATCGTGCTGCTCGGTAACCTGAATAATATCTTCCAAATACTGATTACCCATTTCACCCAGCCAACGCGGGCAGCTAAACTCGCCCAAAAACAACGGAACCTGCGGATACTGCTGCTGAAAATCCCGCACTGGCTGATAAACCGCATAGATTTTTTCCTTATTCCACCTAGTCCCCTCAATTTCACCGGGATACTCCACTATATCACTATCCTGCTTAAGCACTCCCTGATGGGAAAACGCCTGAGGTTCGTACATATGAAATTCTACCGCCTAATGCTCATCATCCGGCAGCTCTAGTGTAGGTAATCCCTGAATGTAAGAGCCTCTACCCGCCTCGTTCATCACACGCGGAGCAGCCAGGATAATCGTATGTTGGGTATCGTATTTGCGGATAACTTCGGTCAATTTAGCGTAAAGTAAATTCAAATCTCCGGGTGAACCTTCTTTCACTGGCTTAGGAACTCCCGGTTCATTGAGTAAATCATAACCGGCAATCACATCACTGTACTGAGCGTAGCGTTGGGCGATAAACTCCCATAGCCGAATGGTGTGTTCGTGCCAAGCAAAATCCTGCCAGAAAGGGTCGCTGCCAAGCATGGTCCATTGGTGTTCGGTGCCGGGGTAGCGATGCGGATCAATCACTACGCCTATGCCATATTTCTCCGACCAATGCAGTACACTATCCAGATAAGCAAAAGCGTCTTCGTTAAAATCGTAAGGAGGCTCAATATCCATCAGCGGATTAGAAGGAAAACTTAGCCGGATAAGATTACCACCCAGATCAGCCAGGGCTTTCACATCTTCCTCTACCAAAGTCACTCCGCAGTTTACCCCTCGATAAGTAGTGTTCTCAAATGTAGTCTGAGCCTGCAAGGTGAAGGAAACCAGTAGCAGAGTACCGATAATTAGAATTCTATACATAAGGCACTAGATCAGTATTCCAGAAGCTTTGGTGAGCGTGTTTCCCAGCAAAGTCTTTAAAGCCCACTTCTAAATTTATCTCATCTACTGGCGAATCCACCCGAATCAGTAGATCATTCTCTCCTGGTTGTAGTGAGATAAGCTCCCGCGTAGCGTAAGGCCAGCACCTTTGAATTTCTTGTTGATGGTGTACCAGTTCGCCATTATTCCACACCCGAAAGAAAACACTACAGCCCATCGTCAGCCATACCTGTTGGGCTTCGGTACTTTTTAGTTTAGTGTACAGATACAACGTTCGTTCCCCTCTGCCCAAATAGTAATCACCTAAATTGATGACAAAACCTGACGGTTGAATCTCCTGTGCCATAAACGGCTGGGCATCGTAATCTTTCTGCTCAGCAATTTTCCGAACTTTTTCCAGCGTAATAAAATCCGTATCAATATTTACCCGATCCTGATTCATGTACTGAAACGAAGGTAACGAAGCCAGTCCATGGTCGGGGTAATCCTCATCCATTGGCACTAAAGCTGGATCATCCTGAATGAAAGGCCCTAGCAGCAACCAATTTCCGTAGTATGGTAATGCTCGCTGTAGGGTTTGTACCTGCTCGCCATCAACTTGCACTTCTACTGAATACGCTCGAGAGGATTTGGAAATGGAAGTTTTGGGTATTTTAAAAGCGATTGTATCCTCAACTGTCTCTTGGCCTGCTACCGACAGTTCCATTGTATTTTCGGGAAAGACCAAATCACCAGATTGGAAAACTAATTTTATCGACTGCGAGTTGCCAGTGTAATTTTCACACTTTACATTAAGCTCTGAGGCATCCTCTAAACTACGATAAACGTTTACGTGACAAGGCAATGGAGATGAAAGATTGATCTCGGGGGCATTGTTTAATTGAGTTTCATCAAAGTGCTGGATAAAGGTTACTCCTACTTCAGCCGTTTCTTGCGCTAGGCCGCTAATGGTATCGGCATGCTCAATACCCACAATTTCAGGGCTGACCAACAGTTCGTCACCCACCAGTTCTTTCCACTTGGGGTCTAGATTTTTGTAGCCTTTGGCAATCCCTAACAATGCCCCCGCCGTGGCAACCACGCAATCGCTGTCGTGTCCCAGATGTAGAGCATCCATAATTCCGTCAAAGCTACCTTCCGATTTTAGCAGCGCCAATAGCGTGAAAGCTACGTTCATCGGAGCTGAAGTAAAATCAGCGTCGCCGTAAAAGCTTTTGATCTTGCCCATCGCTACTTCATAACTGCACTTCTCCGCCCAGTTCATCACAGTCGTTACCATCTGGTGCAATTCGCTTTCTTCGGAAAACAAATTCAACCCCACTTGGAAGAGAGTTCGCAAATCACTCTCAAAGAAAGCTTCCGCCGCACAAGCCGATAGAAACTTTTCAGCATCGATAGAAAATTGGCGATGATCCAGGCTAGAATCAATCTCGGCGTAGAAAGCGGCTCGTTCGGGCATTCCCGGACACAGCATTCCCCAAATCTCACTACGAATGGGCGAACCCATGCCCCGATACCAGTAATGATTATTGTGCGTACCTGATTCCGGCGGATACACTCCTAGCTCAATGTTTCGCGAAGCCACTCCGTACTCTCCCCAGGGAAAGCGAACGTGCTGTTTCCAGTGATCGGCAAAGTCGTTTTCGCGCACCCAGGGGCCTTTCTGTTTCACCATATCCAACCAGAGTACCTGCAAGTCCAGGTCATCGTTGGGAAAGTTGGTTTCAAACAACTTTTCGGATAGCTCAATCTGATTAAATGCTTTGATGCCCTCGATGGGCGCACCCAAAATACCTCCGGCACATTTGCCAATCCAGCCACCGTGAATTTTGTCAAGATAAGTTGTATAATCTAATGTTCTACTCATGGATTAGATGGTTGTTTTTTGTTCATCCAAAAGGGTGCGGTGCTTAGCCATAGTAAAGTCCCAATTAGAGCTAATGTTTTATGGTTAGCGAAATCGATAATTTCGTGGTAGACCAAAAAAGCCGGAATAATCGTTAGGGCTAGCCCCAGAAAAGAAATTGTAATCAGTAACTTTCTCATGCGGCGGTGGGTTTATTCGCGACCATTTTAGGCTGAAATAATTTACTCAAAATAATGTACAGGGCTGCTCCAATGAACCAGCCGGGTACTGCCATAAAAAACATGAAATCGGCTCCAGTATAGTCGTACAGCCAATAACAAGTTCCCAGAGAAAATGCCCAGGTAACAAACACAATCGGATTGAAGGACGAACCGGTTACCTCAGCATAATTACTCTGAAGCCCGAGTCGGGGGAAGAGAAATACATCGATCAGTACCACGGCACCGACCGGAGCGGCTACCAAGGCGTAGATACCCAGAAACTGATCTAATTTGGAAACCAACCAGGGCGAACAAGCCAACAAAGTAGCAATCACCCCAATAATCATGGTCAATCGCCACCGCTTCTGTTTGGGCAACACTACCTGAAAGGCGAGTCCAGCTCGGTAAATGGTAGGGTTGGCAGTTGTCCATCCGGCTACAATCACACAAATGACTCCCGCTAAGCCTACACTGTAAAAAGCAATCTCGCCCGGCGAAGGATTTAAATTTCCGGCTTGTAAAGCGGTAGCGCACAAAATTCCCGAGGCAAGCCAGGCCATGTAGTGCCCTACAAACATCCCGACTGCCGATGCTAGTCCGTAAGAAGCTCGCTTAGCGTAGCGGTAAATTGACATATCGGTAAGGCCAATGTGCATAGCGGTATTACATAACCAGGAAAACATA
>ERZ1740058.261-NODE-261-length-45192-cov-6.710902_pt1 | contig 45192 bp, 36 predicted proteins | sample MGYA00581745_ERZ1740058 | MGnify/ENA primary metagenome ERZ1740058 (study PRJEB43018, sample SAMN04849742) | marine metagenome | isolation source: floating plastic debris | place: Pacific Ocean | collected 2008-08-30 | study: EMG produced TPA metagenomics assembly... | reverse complement strand
CCAAAGTTCCATAAAGGGGTAATGTTACGGCTGAACTCTAGCGAGATATCTTGCTGACCTCTACCCCCTTGTACAAAGTAGAGACTCGTATAAGGCGATTTTGTATCGTAAAACTTGATATCTTCTGCTTCAAGGTGATAGGGGCGGTAGGCATCGAAGCCCCATTGTACACCGATTTGTTCGGGAGGTGCATAAAACAATGGCTGAATAGCCGTGCCCAAATTATGCCCAAGGTCTTGGTAGGTAAACCCTGACTGGCGTATTGGGCTAAAAAGATGAAACTTGACTAACGAGGTATCAATAGACCTGAAGAGGGTGTCGTTTTGGAAAATATCTTCTTCTAATACGAAACGGGTTGTATTGACACCATAAACATTCCTGGTAGAGTCATCGAGGATTTGGGCGGTTAAAAACTGGTTAATTCCTATACAAGTAAGGATTAGAAAGAAAATAAAGGCTCTCAATAGAATTAGATTTATTACTTTTGTATGCAAAAGTAAAGTTTTGTAGATTTCAACTCAAATAGATTTCATAAAAAGGAGAAATTTATTCCTCTACCCCCATAATATTGTACCAATTATACCTATTTGGAGCAGCCATTAGAAAATAACGATCCTGAAAAAGACTTTGATAGACTGATCTTGAACGAGTTACAAGGTATGGCGCAGGTACGTGTCGCGCAACTTTTTTGGGTGACTGTACTTGTTTTTCTGGGCTGGTCTGTATCAAGTTATGTACATACGCAGAGTTATTGGTTAGATTTTCTCTGGGTAAAAGTAGGCTTTATTGGGATTTGTTTATGTATTTACCTCTTGTTTATTTATCAGCAAGTAAGTTACGAGTGGGTGGCACATACTTGTCTTGCTACACTTACCATTCATAACTCTCTCTTTCTTGCTTTTCTTAATCAAGCGCTACAAGCTTATTATTTCTGGGCCTATGCCATCATTTATTTAGTAGTAGGGTTGATTATTATTTGGAAGCCTGTGCATAGTTTAGCCCAGTTTATACTGGCGTTAGGATCCATTGGGATCATATTTAGCATGTACAACCCTCACTCCTTGGAAGACTTTGCCGTATACGGTGGGTTGCTGTTTATTACGATGAGCTTAGTAACCACCATACTCGCCAAGATGCGCTATGATTTGGCTAGAAGAGAGCTTACAGTCCGCGTTATGATCAATCGTTCTAATAAAAAACTTTATCAACAACAGCGAGAGATCACGAAGCAAAACAGGCAAATTCTGGAGAGCGAAAGTAATTTACGCGCCATTCTAGAAAATAATGATATTGCCATTTGGCTTATTAATAGGTCTTACGAGCTCATCGAGTTCAATGAACTCTTCAAGTCGTCTAGTTATGACATGTTTGGCGTTACCCTAGAAAAAAATAAATCCATCTTAGCGCTTCAAGGATTTGCCTCACTGAGCGATGTTTGGAAACAACGTTACGACCGTGCCTTGCAAGGAGAGATTGTAAAAGAAGAAGATTGCTACCGTAAAGGACCAGAGCTTCTTTATATAGAAACGACTGTTTACCCCATTTACGCGCATAATGAAATTATTGGTGCTTCCGTTTTTTCTAAAGATACTACCGAGCAAAAGGCCGCCGCTTCACAACTGGCTACGAGTAATATTCGTTTTAAAGCAGTCATAGAGAGCACACAAGATATGATCTTCGCTTTAGACGAAAACTATTGTTATATCACTTTTAATCAGAGCCATTTTGACTTTATGCAGGTAATGTATCGTATAGATATAGAGAATGGCGATGGCATTATGAAAATTCCAGAGCCAAGCAAGGAGTTGCAAGATTTTAGGCAAGACATTGATGATGCACTAGGTGGTCAGCAATTTACAAAAGAGTATGTTTTTAAGCGAAAAAGACATCGTATTTACTTTGAGACTTCCTATAACCCTATTCGAGATCACGAAGATAAAGTAACAGGAGTGGCTATTTTTGCGAGAGATGTAACGGAGCGAAAGATGGTAGAAAAACAGATCAAAACCAGTGAACAATTACTGGCTTCTATCAATAAAAATATTCAGGAAGGTATTTACAGAAGTACGCCCGAAAGTGGGCTCATCTATGTCAACGAGGCTTTTGCACGTTTATTTGGCTATGAGTCTGCCGAAGCATTGCTCAAGAAAAGTGTAATAGATTTATATTATTACCCAGAGCAACGACAGGACTTTGTAGAGATATTACTAGACCAAAAATCTTACACCAACCGGGAGGTACTTTTTAAAAAACAAGATGGTACCTCTTTTTGGGGACTAATGAGTAGTATTGCTAAAACAACTGAGGAGGGAGAGATAGTATTTGATGGGGCCATTCGAGATATTACCGATACCAAAGAAGTAAGAAAACAACTCGAAGCGCAAAATACAGAATTGAAGAAGATTAACAGTGAGTTAGATAGCTTTGTATATAGCGCCTCACACGATTTAAAAGCGCCTTTGGCTTCTGTACTGGGGCTTATCAACATTGCACGCGCAGAAGAAGACGTCAGCTTAATCCACACCTATCTCGACATGATGGCGCAGAGTATTAACAAGCTAGACAATTTTATAAAAGATATTGTGGCCTACTCACGCAATGCGCGGTTAGTACTTAGCAACGAGGAAGTTAATTTTGAGGAACTCATCGAACAGTCCTTTAGTAACTTACAATACCTAGACAATGCAGACAAGATAGAAAGATTCGTTCAAGTAGAAGCAACCGTACCATTTTATAATGATAGTAAGCGCTTGTCGGTGGTATTAAACAACTTGATTGCCAACGCTATTATCTACTCAAGCCCTCAAAGAAAAAGCCCTTACATCAAAATACTGGTGGAAATTGATGAGCAACAAGCAAAGGTGGCTTTTCACGATAATGGGCAAGGCATTTCTGAGGAACATCTTAAAAAAATATTTGAAATGTTTTACCGCGCCTCCCAAAACAGCAAAGGGTCAGGGTTGGGGCTTTATATTGTCAAAGAAACCATTGATAAACTCGCGGGCGACATATACGTGCAATCACAATTGGGAAAGGGTACAAGCTTCTTTGTAACGCTTCCTAATGGTCTCAAAAAGGCTTCTCCCTCTTCTGTACAAATACAAGCAAAATCGTGACGATCCTTCCTTGGGCACAACTTCCTAAAAACATTGAGGAATATCTGTTGCGATGGGCCGCTACACAGGCTACTGCTGTGTGGCTACAACCCAATGGCTATGAGTACTACCCGCAGCGTCCTTTCAAAAAACTACTAGCAGTAGGAGCGAAGCGATGGATCAAAGCCAAGCAGCAAGAGGACTTTAAACGTCTTTATGACTTTCATCAACAGCAGCAAAGCTGGTTGTTTGGTTACCTAGGGTATGACCTTAAAAACCAACTCGAAGCGCTAAGTAGCCAGCATCCTGACGCGATAGGTTTACCAGAGATGTACTTTTTTGAACCTCAGTGGCTCTTTATGTGGGAAGAAGCGCAACTACAGATCAAAGGAGACTTACCCAAGGGTTTTTGGGAAGAGGTAATGCATACAAAAGAAAAAGAGCCAACTGTTACATCATCTATACAAATACAACAACGTTTTGACCGACAAACCTACTTACAAACCATTGAGGCCATAAAGCAACATATTCTTGAGGGAGATATTTACGAAATGAACTTCTGCATGGAGTTTTTTGCAGAGAAGGCGGTCATTGATCCATTAGCGACGTTTCAGCAATTAAATGCTCATTCTCCGATGCCTTTTTCTACTTTTCTAAAGCTCCAGCATCAATATTTATTGGGCGCCTCACCAGAGCGATTTCTTAAAAAGCAAGGGAAGCAACTTATTTCTCAGCCTATAAAGGGCACTGCCAAAAGAAGCAAACAGCCCACTGAAGATCAGCAAATACGCCAACAGCTTTACCAAAGCGAAAAAGAAAGAGCAGAAAACTTAATGATTGTAGATTTAGTACGGAATGATCTAGCCAGAAGTGCCGCAATTGGTAGTGTAAAGGTAGCCGAGCTTTTTGGTGTTTATAGCTTCCCACAAGTTCATCAAATGATCTCTACCGTACAGGCTACGTTAAGAGACGGCGCTACTTGGGCAGAGGCACTTAAAAATGCTTTCCCGATGGGTAGCATGACAGGCGCTCCTAAAATAAAAGCCATGCAGCTTATAGAGCAGTATGAGCGAACCAAAAGAGGGTTATATTCAGGAGCTGTAGGATACATTACGCCAACCGGCGATTTTGATTTTAACGTAGTGATTCGAAGTATTTTATATAATGCGCAAGCCCAATACTTGTCTTTTCAAGTGGGGAGCGCCATTACCTACGATGCACTACCCACACAAGAGTATGAGGAATGCCTACTAAAAGCAAGCGCTATCATCAAAACCTTAGAAGCACACACGAATCCTATTACGTAAAATTTGAAAATCTGGCTAAAAGGCATAAATTAGGCGCATTGCACACACGAATCTTTTAAAAAGCGTATGAACCATTCTCTCTTCTTTGTTTTATTACTCGTAATGATAGGAGGGGCTTACACTTCATTTGGACAAGTAGAAGACTATCTGAGAAGTGGTAAAGCACAATTACAGAAAGAAAACTACGAAGAAGCCATTCAAGACTTTAACGAAGTAATCCGCCTGAAAAATAACGACGAAGAGGCGTATTATCACAGAGGCAAGGCTTACAAGGCATTAAAGCAGTACGACAAAGCTACCCAAGATTTTAGCAGTGTACTTACCATACAGCCTAAGTCAGCGAAAAGCCACGCGCAACTCGCCCATATTGCCCAGTTGAAAAAAGAGTACAACGAAGCCTTAAACCATTACAACCAAGCCATCGCCTTACAACCCGACGAACGCACTTTTTACGTATCGCGGTCGTATCTTTATCAAATAACAGAGCAGTACGCCAAAGCACTAGAAGATTGCCAGAAAGCACTTCGCCTTTATCCTAGCGACCATCAGGCGCTGTATCGAAAGGCGAGCCTACAATTTTTACTGCAAAACAGGGAATTAGCACTTGAGACAATAGAACAGGCGTTGCTCCTACAAAATAAAGTGCCTGATTACCAAGTATTAAAAGGTCGTATTTTGCAACAAAAAGGCTTGTATTCACAAGCAGTGGATAATTACATGCAAGCAATTAATTTAGATAGCCAACACGCGCCTGCTTATTATCATAAGGGACAAACTGCTGCCTTGCAAGGGGATATTTTGGTCGCTTTAAAAGATTTAGATAAAGCCATTCAACTAAATCCACACGCTTCTAACTACTATGATGAGCGGGCAAGCCTCTATAAGCAAATTAACGACTACGAGCAAGCGCTCAAAGAGTACGACCAACTCTTACAAGTTTCTCCCAATCAAGCCTATCTCTTTACCGAGAAGGCCCAAATCTATCTTCGCCTCAATCAGTATGAAAAAGCCTTAGCCCTTTGTGAAGAGGCTTTGGCGATCAATCCCTACTTTCAAGAGCCTTTTGTGATTCGAGGGGTGGCTAAGTTACAAACAGGACGTGTACAAGATGGTAATGAAGATTTCTATACCTATCTGCGTACAGCAGTGAGCGGGCGCGATTACTATTTTATTGCGCGGCAAATTCACGATCACATTACTGATAGAAACTTTCTCGAAAAAGCAGAACAGTGGGCCTTTAAAGCGATTCAAAAGGAAGATATCTATGTGCATAATCACTTATATGCAAGTATTCTGTACAAACTAGGGAAGAACCTGAGTAGCTTAGAGGTAGCCAATAAGGCGATCAGCTTGGCTAAAAAAGAAGCGCATAGCTACGAGGCGACTCAAAAAATTCTACTGGCGGTTAGCCAATCTACCGTAGACGATATACCCCCAGTAATTACACTTGCTTCGCCAGCCGTAGTGAGAGGTGGGGTTGTAGTAGGTAACGAAAACGAGGTACACGTTATTGGGAAAGCCAGCGATGAAAGTGGTGTAAAAGAAGTGCTAGTCAATGGAAACCCTGCCAAACTACTAGCCAATGGCGACTTTGAAGGTAACTTACTCATCAAAGATAAAATGCAGGATTTTACGATAGAAGCGACCGATACCAAAGGGAATATGACCCAAGCTACCTTTAAGCTTTTAAGAGAAACAAAGGTAACGGCTGCCAAACAAAAAAAATATACCTCACTTGGGAAGTGCTATGCGCTTATTTTTGCCACCGATACGTACGAGTATTGGAACGATCTGGTCAATCCTATTAAAGACGCGCAAACCATCGCCAAAGACCTAGAAAATATCTACGGTTTCCAAACGGACTTGGTGCTTAATCCTACCCAACAACAGATTATCCTAAAGCTTAAAGAATATTTAAAAAAACAATACCGGCCAAACGACCAGCTTTTTATTCTTTTTGCTGGCCACGGGCAATTCGATGAAACCTTTAAAGAAGGCTATGTAGTAGCCAAAGACTCTCAGCTTGATGATGCCACCAAGGTATCTTATTTGCCCCATTCGGTGCTGCGTACTTACGTGGATAACATTGCTTGTAAGCATATCTTATTGATGATGGATGTATGCTTTGGGGGCACTTTTGATCCATTACTTGCCATCCTAGGGGTACGAGGCAATGAGGAGAAAAAGGAGGATGTCCCCACAGAGGAGTTCATCAGGCGTAAGCTGGCAGCCAAAACCCGTAAGTACATCACTTCTGGAGGAAAAGAGTATGTGCCAGATGGTACACCAGGCAATCACTCCCCCTTTGCAAGGCGCTTCCTTGAGGCACTCAGAAGTTATGGTGGAAAGGACAATATCCTGACCCTCTCCGAAACCATCAGCCATATAGAAATGATCAGCCCAGAACCCCACGCAGGTGAGTTTGGAAGTAATGAACCAGGTAGTGATTTTATATTTGTTGTGCGTTGATTCTCTTTTAAAGAAATTGAAGAAAAAGTGAATGATGAGAAAGCGTTTATTCCTTCTTTTATACACGATACTATCGACAACGGCCACTTGGGCACAGCGCTTTGATAGCTGCCTTTTAGATACTGCGGTATATAATCAAGTACCGTTGGCGGCTCCTCTAATGCGCGGCGATTACCAAAATTTACCTACAAGTCATTCACTTAAAAAATTTGCTGCTACCCCTAAAGACCAAGGTGATTTAGGAACCTGTGTAGGTTGGACCACCGCTTACATGGCACGTACCATTATGTTGGCACAAAAAGAGCATTGGCAAGGCGCTTCCTACATTACCGAAAAGGCACTTTCTCCTTTTTTTGTTTACGAGAATATTAAAGCTTATGACGACCGTACCTGCTTGCAAGGCGCTACGCTTTACGCAGCCTTGGAGTCATTGAAAAATACAGGAACCGTACAGTATGCGCAATTTGCTAAATCCTGCAACCAAGCTGTTACTTCTACGCTGCGAGAGAAAGCACAAGCCTATCGTATACAAGACTACAAACGTTTATTCCCTACCAGTACCAAAGATAAGGTGAGCTACGTAAAAAAAAGTATTGCAGAAGATAAGCCGGTAGTCATTGGGGTAAAGTGCTGTGTGAATTCATTTTTGAATGTTGAAGGAGCGGTGTGGAATATTTCGCCCGAAGACGATTTCAGCGCGTTAAGTGCTACGGGTGGTCACGCCGTGACAGTCGTTGGGTATGATGATGAGAAATACGGAGGGGCATTTGAGATTATGAATAGTTGGGGAACAGCCTGGGGAAATGAGGGATTTCTTTGGGTACGCTATAAGGATTTTAATGATTTTTGCTTTGAAGCCTACGAAATGGTAGAAAAAGATGATTTTTCTAACAAACTCGCCGGAGAAGTACAGTTGAAGCTTTCTGCAGGGCATACCATGCCGCTACAGTTAAAAAGTGGTATGTATGAAGCTACTCAAGCCTACCGTTCGGGAACACTTTTCCGTTTGTATGTGGCTAATTTTCAACCCGCTTATGTTTATATATTCTCTACAGATCTTACGCGAAAGAATTTTGCTATTTTCCCTTACAGCGACCACATAAGTCCTTACCTAGGCTACCGTAGGAATCGGCTGGCCTTACCAAGCGAACAGCATTACATAGAAATGGACGAAACGAAAGGACTTGACTATTACTGCATTCTCTACGCCAAGGAAAAACTTCATCTTCCTTCTATTCTGGAGGCGCTTACCTTTACTGAAGGCAACTTCAAGGAGCGGCTACAAAAAGTAATCGGCATGAAGCTGGTCAAAACGCAGGAGCAGCAGCTCGTTACTGATACCATTCGCTTTACAGCACCTACCACAGAGGGAACAGTCATCCCCATTATTATCGCTATTCCACACCAATAGTGATCAGCTTAAAAAGGCGTTGACAAGATAATGTTAAAAAAAACTTATTTATCACATTTGTATGTTTCTCAGTAATTTATAGGCTTTCTTTATAACCTTTCTTACCTATATTCGTAAGCAACTTCATACTACTTACGCAACGATATAGGTTTGCTGAATAAATGCGTTAATTAAAATGGGCCTCTTTTTCGGAAGAGGCTTTTTGCATATGATAAAACTTTCCTGAATAGAAGGTTACCTTTAAGGCATTTGGCTATTATGGTTGAAACAAACCCTATTTTAACTATGAAAGCAAAATCCTTTGTATGTATTCTACTCTTACTGGCAAGCTGCGCAGGAGAACATTATGAAGACTATGGTCCCTCAGAGACAAAAACCGAAGCGTATGATGAAGTTGAGGCTGAACCCATGATGGCCGAAGAACAGGGAGCAGAGGCGCCCTTAACAGAAGAAAATGAGCCACAAGCGCTGGCTTCTGGCTTTACGAACTTCAACCTAGAAAAATTTAACAAAAAGTTTATTAAAACTGCCGAGATTAAATTTAAGGTAGCAAACGTAAGAAAGACTACTTTAAAAATAGAAAACCTAGTAGCCAAGTATGAAGGCTTCGTAGCCAGAAATGCTATCGAAAGTGAAGCGCTCTACCAAAATACCCTGCCCATTAGTAAGGACTCCTCACTACATAGTCGGTTTTACAGGGTGCACAATAATTTGATCGTGCGTGTACCAAGCGCAAGTGTAGACAGCTTTATGCGTGCACTAAACCCGATGATTCAGTACCTCGACCACCAACGGTTAGAAGTAAACGACGTTACACTTGATGTATTGTCTAATGAACTGAATAAAAAGCGTTATGCTACCTCAGCCAATAGAGTAAACAACAGCATCAACCAACGCGATGGCGATGTACAAAAAGCTACCTCAGCCGATGATCGGCTACTACAAAGAGAGCTTGCGGCTGATTACGCAGAAATTGCTCGGCTGCGCCTTGAAGACCAAATTATGTATAGCACCATTCAGCTTCATATTTACCAGAAAGAAAGTGTATACCGTGAGCTGATCAAAGACTTGAAAGATATCGAAGCCTATGAGCCAAGCTTGGGAACGAAGCTAAAAGAAGCTTTTGTAGAAGGCTGGGAAATGATGAAGGCGTTTATCGTAGGGATGGCACGACTATGGGCATTTGGGCTGCTTACCATTGCTGCGATCTTAGGTATCAGTCAATATAGACAGTACCGAAAGCGTAAGAAAAAATAACCATTATTGGCAGGCTAAAAAGTGTTATCTGGTAAGCAGATGACACTTTTTAGGTACTCTCCGCTTCTCCATGGTTTATAGGAATACTAACTGTGAATTTTGCGCCTTGCCCTACCTCACTTTCTAGCCGTATAGTTCCTCCAAGTGAGTCTACTAAATCTTTGACGATTGAAAGACCCAAGCCTGAAGAAGCCTCACTACCCGTAGGCACTGCACTGAGCCTTTTAAACTTTTCAAACAGATGCTTCTTATCTTGATGAGAAAATCCGGGCCCTTGATCGGCTACTGAGAAAAAAGCTTGCTCCCCTTGCTGCCAAAGCTTGAGGATGACAAACTGTTGAGGCGACGAGAACTTGATAGCATTCGACAAGAGGTTATCCAAAATCCTCGTTAAGGCTTCTGGATCTGAGTAGATAATAGGTAAGTTGGTGCGCTCAAAAGAAAGTGAAATTTGTTTTTTTAAGGCGTAGGCTTCAAAGTGGCTGATGCGATGAGCAAACAGCAAATTGAGCTTTACAGGCGCTAGATTGAAGGATGCGTGTTCTTTTTCTAAAAGAGGCGAGGTAAGCATATCGTTGATGAGGACATTACCACGTTGTTTCTCAGATTGTATCATTTGTAGATACTGCTGCCTACGATGATGATCGGCTGCAGCGCTTGAGACTAAATCTGCGAGATGACCAATATTATTAAGCGGCGCCTTAAGGTCGTGTGCTACGATTTCCATTAGGTGGTCTTTTTCCTTGTGAAGTACTTCAAGCTGTTGGTTGGCCTTTAGGAGTTGTTGGTTCCGTTTATCGATCTCTTGATGGCTAAGCGCAATGGCTTCACTGGCTTTCTTGAGTTTATTTCTACCCAGAAAAATAATCACTACTAGTATACTAAATAGTCCCAAAGCAACGAGTAATATTCCGTTTAGTAGATTTTTTTGATGAAGTTGACTGTCTTTGTGCTGATTCGTTTTACGCAAGGATGTGATTTGTTTCTGTTTTAGTTGGGTCTCGTATTGCGTCTCTAGTTCAGCAATAGCTTTTACCTTTTCTTTTTTAGCAAGGCTGTCTTGTAACAAGTGGAACTGCTTGAAAGATTCGTACGCTTTGAGATAGTTTTGGTTGTCTTTATAAGCATCCTGAAGGTTTTCCAATACCAGTTGCTGCAAGTGTATGTTTCGTAAAGTAATAGCAAGGTGTAAGGCCTCTTCCAAATGTGCTATGGCCTTGTCAAGTTGTTTGGTTAGGGCACGATTCACGCCTAAATTGTTTTAGGTGTATACTTTCCATTCATTAGGAGGTATCTGCGATTCTTCTGGTGGAAAATAGGCCAAACAAGCCGTTAAGTAAAGGTAGGCTTCTTCATACTGCCCTTGTTGGTTGTAACTTTGCGCCAAGTTGTTGTATAGAGGAATTTCCACCCCAGGACCTAGCGTGTGTTTTTTACTTATGGCAACCGCTTCCTTAAAGTAGTAAACGGCAGAATCAAACCGATTTAGCTCAAGATAGCTTGTGCCTGTATTATTGAGCGAAACGACGAGGGTTTTAGGAGCTACCTTTAGGCGTTTTTTAAGTCTGTAAGACTGTAAATAATACCTTTTAGCTTTCTCTAGGTCTCCTAGTTTATATTGAATAACCCCCAAAGAATTATAAATTTTACTTTTTAGAAGCAGTGTTGGTGCATGCTGCAAGGCTTGATAACAAGCAGCGGCAGCTTGCTCTAGTTGATTGAGCCCACTTAGATTGCGGCTCATCCGCCAGTGAATAATAGCAAAGAACTGCGTTAACTTTTGTTTCTTAGAAAATTGTAACAGTGTAGAGTTAAGCTGTAGCCCTGTTGTATACTTGTGGTGTGTCTGTAGGCTGTCTTCCCAGCGTAGAAGCTGTGCAACATAATGACTTGCAGCGAGCTTACTTGCATATTGCAAGGAAAATGTAGACATAAATGTACGCTCTTGTTCAGTAGTAAAATTTCTGTATACTACCTCTTTTTGCGCTTGAGCAGTCGTTATGTCTATAAGATAACAATAAAGTACCAAAGTGATGAAAGCCGCTTTTTTCATTTGGTAGAAGGTTCTTGAAACCAGTCCAATATACAAAAAGACGGAGAAGAATCCCCGTCTTTTTCTAGTTTTAAATGATGGATGCAACCATCGTTACTACTACTTACTATTCTTTTACCTTAAGGGTATTTTCCAAAGCCTTTAAGCGCTTTTCTTGGGCAGCGATTTGTGTTTCAAGTAGCTTTTTCTGATTGTGTTGCGCAATGGTATACAACGTGAGTTCTTCTACCTTTTCCAACAGTTTGATACTCAACTTACCCACATTGTAATGCCCTTCAGCTTCTACCTCGCTAGCAGGTGCGAGGCCAGGTAGATGACGGTTTTCTGCAATAAAGGCAGCTAGCTCTTCCAACGGGAGCAGAGCGTACTGTTGGTCAAATACGTAATCAGGCCAATACTCTTCTAGCTGAATATGTACTTCATCGGTGATGATTCCTCCGTTTACTGCCATTTTGTAGTCATTTGGCAGTTTACCAGCATTTACTTTGAGGGTAGAGAAGTTACCTTCTTGGGCAAAAGAGGGAATGGAAAGCAAAATACTCATTACAATTCCTATTATAAACGATATTTTTTTCATGAGAAAAGATTTAAAATTTGAGAGGTTAATTATTTGGTTTTGTAAACACGTTTGGTAACAAGTGGGTGGTTTTTGAATTGCATCTTCACAAGATAGATCCCTTGTGGCCAATCGGCTCCTGTGATTAATAAGGTATGAAAGCCTGCAGTTTGTGCCTCATTAGCTTTGACCTCCATCACCTCATTACCTAGTAAGTCAAACACCTGGATGCTTACTACATCGTCGCTTTCAAGTGTATAGTCTACTTGAAGAGAGGTAGTAAAAGGATTGGGAAAGGCTTTGACAGGAGAAGCGGTTTCATTCATTATGGCGGCGCGATCGCTTTGTAACGTCGTATCTTGTGAAGAGGGATTACTTTGCGCAAGGCGACTACCATATGCCTGACACATATCGAAGATCGGTCTAGTAACTTTATTTAATACATATTTAAACGTGGCTGTCGCTGGAATATTTCTAATGAAAGTAACACCGAATGTGTAACCCTCCTCTATAACAGTAGAGTAGACCATCCCTTGTTGGCCACAGGTATAGCATTTATATTCAAATACAGTCTTATCTAGTCGTGCATCATAGACTTCATCTACGTAACAATGAATAATACTCTCTCCGCCACCATCAGGTACTTGTGCAGGTACGAGAGGAGGAAAACCAAGCATCTCTCCACTATTGGCAGCACCGTTTCTACCGTAGGCAATGTCTGTAAAGGTACCAGGACTATTAACGCGCCGATCCAATTCGACGCCTTGTTGTAAAATAACCACTTCAGAACCTACTAAATCATCATTGATGATGCGAAGGGCATCACTGGGATGGTAAAGACTCGGTCCAATTACATAGTCAGGGCTGAGCGAGCTTGTTCCGCTATCATTGTTCATATTCGGTCTAACCCTCACTACTCTTGGGTTGGCTACCAGTGGTACGGAAGTAGGTTCTCCATCTCTCCCAATGTAGGGAACACGTACATCTGCTGGATTGAAGGCTTCGCTAGGGGCACATTCAATAGTAGTCCACTCACTAGCGCCACACTCCTTTACTTGTAAGCAATACTCATCGGTATCAGGCTGGTATTGGAAGCGTGTAATATAACGATTGGGCGCACATATTCCTTGCTCGGGGTTCATGGCATGAGGGTAGCAGAAGTTTCTGATTTGCCCATTTACTTGATAGCTAATACAAAGCATTTCGCAGTCAGGATCACTGCTACAACTAGCAAAACCTCCGTGATTGCTACAATCCATTGGTGCTACGGAAGTTACCGCCACATCAACTTGTATAAAATCATTAAATCCAGGTAAAAGAACTTTAAAAATACCCGCTTCCAATTTGTAATCATCAATATCACGACAATAAGGATAAGTACTTCCATCATTTTTAGTAACAAGGTAACATTCACATCCGCCCTCTTCAGTTCAATTACCACTGGCATTATCCTCAATGTCAAGCTCTACGCCGTTTTTCCAGAGTCTCGCAACTTGATTACGCGGTGCGGAGAACAGTTCCTCATTGCCGTCTTCTACGATTTTTAGTAACGCTCCATCTATTTCAGCATTATTCCCATTATCATCTACAAACTCATAGGTAAACTCAGCGGCTGATACATTTACATCGCCTGGCCATCCCGCACGGCTAGAGGCAACATTTGTTTTGACGCCACAATTATCACGTAAGCTTGTAAATTCTAGTTTTTTCTGTATTACGGCACGATTACACCAAGAGTAGTTCTCAATATAATCAACATATTGACGCATACCCGTTACCGGACCACTTAACGTAAACGAAAAAGACCGTACTGCTGGCAAGCAACTTGAGGCGTTGCAGGTAGCCCAGCGACAGTCTTTATCAGGAAAGTTCGGCTCATCGGGCACCTCAAAAATCTTTCCTTGCACTTTTGTGGCTGTAGGGCTCGGCACCCTAGCAGGACAAAGCCTTAAGCTAGAAGTACGATCAGTAAGAATTTCGATTTTATCACAATCGTGAATCAACTGGATCTCCCAAAGGTCGGTTTCGGGCTGTCCTTGTGCTTGCAGACTTTGCGTACTCATAAGGAAAAGTCCACAGCAGGCGAATAAAATAAATAGGCTATTTTTCTTCATTACTGTAATTTTTAGTAGAAGTGGAGATTATTTTTTAGGATTTGAAGATGTTTCTAAAGCTTTCTCAAGTACTTTGAGGCGTGTTTCTTGGGCTTTTAACTTTTTTTGTAGTTGGGTGTTCTCTTTATCTTGCTCAATAGCATAGCGTGTGAGTTCTTCTATCTTTTCAAGAAGTTTTACATTAAGTTGCCCCAAGTCGAAGTGCCCTTCTTTTTCTACTTCTGTAGCGGATTTGCGACCCGGAAGGTGCTTGTTTTGTTGGATAAATTGCGCCAACTCTGTTAAATCTAATAAAGAATACGTGGGAGTAAATACGTAGTCGGGCCAGTACTCGTTTAATTGAATGCGTACCTCATCGGTGATAATTCCACCATTCACTGCTACCTTATAGGCTGAAGGAAGGCTATTGGCATTTACCCTTAACGTATTGAAACTTCCCTGGGCGCCACTGTTCTCTCCTCCATTATCACCACTGTCGTCGTTAGGTACAATGTTAAGCCTGTCAAGATTGGGCCCAGCTCCCACCGCTGTAAGGCGAATGGTGTTATTCCCTGCTTGCAAAGCTACATTTGTCCAGCCAGTGATCTCCCAGTCTTCCCAGTCGTCAGTGTTAGTCAAGGGAGATTTTGTTCCAAAGCTATTCCCGTTGACGGTCAACTTTAGTCCTCTACTAGAGTTTCCAGTGGAGTACTTAATTTTAAGTTCTACAGTTTGATCAGTACTCGAGGCAAACTGCCATTCTGCGTAAGTACCCTCCCCACCATAGTCGAGATAGCTCCCATCTGCATTAGCGTGGGTAGACTGTACTTTTACGCCACTAAGCTTACTGGTATTTTCTGCCTGAATGGTCTGCGCCGCTGTTTGCCTGGCAAGCCCAAGGCTCAATAAAAAACTGAAGAGAAAGCACATTTTGCTCATAATAATATAGGTTTAAGTAAAACAGTTATTAAGGCTTATTAAGAGGTTGGAGAAGCAACTACACCACAAAATTGAGAAGGGCTTCTCTCTTTGAATACCCGTTTTAGTTACACGCTAATAGGTATTGCAACACTTTTTCAATTGTTGTAAAAGTAGGCGGATTCTTAGCCAAAGTAAATTAGGAGAAATCAGTATTTTTATAGGATTTGGGCGGCTTTTCTACTTAGAAATAAGTAGCTTGTTGGGTAGGGCTGAAACTGTCATTTCAATTCTTCCGTAAAGGAAAGTAGCTGTACTTTTACAACCATATACTTACTACTAACTTCCAATAAAAATGACCACTACGCATGCCATTTTTACCATCCTGATTGCAGACGATCACCCAGTCACTAGTATGGGACTTATGCATCTGCTCAACGCGCAACAGACTTATAAAGTAGTTGGGTTGGCAGCAGACGGAGAGCAAGCTTGGCAGTTGTTTCAAGAGTGGACGCCAGATGTAGTACTTCTAGACATTGCCATGCCGCAAAAAAGTGGTTTAGAAGTAGCACGTCTCATCTTGGAACACTCCCCATCCACGTTCGTTATATTCTTCACCAACCATCTTTCTCAAGCGCAATGGACTGAAATACAACTGCTTCCTATCAAAGGGGTTTTATTAAAAGAAAGCACAAGCGCTGAAATAGTAAAAGCTTTAGAGACGATTTTGGAAGGAAAAATTTACTTGAGTCATAGCATAGCACAACGTTTTGAACACTTATCAGCGAACGCTTCCTTTAAAACTACAGATAAACTACAAAGGCTTACTAAAACGGAGCGAGAAATCCTTGGGAATATTGCCCAAGGATTGACCTCAAAAGAAATTTCAGAAAAAATGTGTAGAAGCGTACATACTATAGAAAAACATCGTTCCAATATCTGTAAGAAGCTCGAAGTAACAGGTGTGAATGGCTTGGTCTATTTCCTAATGGGCCATGAGGTGTAAAAAACTACCAAAAAATATTACTAATAGTGCTATTTAATACCCAGTTCAAACACTTGATCTTTATAAGTATCTTCATTGGTATCATAGACGCGGTCAGCCATGGTTATATGATCACTATAGTCCCACAGTATCACCGTAGAAGAGCGTGTGCCATACTTTGGACTCTTAATAAACATAGAAGAGAGTATTCTTTCCCATTCTAGTGGTACACCTGTATGGGGAAGCGCCTCATCTTCAGGTTGGTGGGTGTCTTTCATTAAAGCAAATAAGTCGCTGATTACTAAAGACTGGTGGGTGAGTAAGTAATCTTTTATTTTTTGCTTTGCGCGTTCTACCTTAGGCCAAGGAGTGTCTAAGAGGTGATTGCTCAAGCCAAAAATACCCGCGTCCATTTTTTTGATAATACGCTCATAGTTAGAGTAATAAAATAAATCTTCCTTATCACCTAGAATAAGATTAAAACCATTGTATTCGGCCGCCCTGAACTGCATACGCATTAAATACTTGAGTGGCTCCCAATCATTTTGTAAATAATTCTTAGTGAGATGTCCTCTTGAAGGAGCATCGTCTAAGATACGTTTGGGATCACGATAGTTGGTAATCGCAGCTAGCTTGCCTTCTTTTGTAACGCCTATCCAAGTGCCTCCTGCTACCAAGTCTTTTCCTGCTAGTAAGTTGGGCGACTCTTCCCAAAAGTGTATCGCTTGGGTATCTCTTTCGTAAAACTCGTCCCTGTTCGCTACAAGGATTGTTTTGTATTGTGGGTGAACTTCATTGGCTATGACGATCAAGCACATAGGTTCATCAATTAAAATGATTAATATTCTTCACTCGTGTAAGCTTAGCGCTTTTCTACCAACTATACAAAGTTATGGACTAAATTTGAATATGAAATATTTTTTGTTTTTGACCAAAAATGAACGGAAAATTGACCAAATAAGGTACTTTTTGAACGCTACAACAGCGTTGTAAATAAGAAAAGTAACCAAGTATGAGTGAATTTTAGTCACTTTTTAGAACCGAAATGAAGTGTGGCTCAACATAGTTAACCGAAACGAAGTATAGTTCAGCGTAGTTAAAGTAGAAAAGCCTATATGACTTCCAGCTATAAAATCAGTGATTGAAAATGGCAAATAGTTGCTGTAGCCTTTGTAGCCTTTTCGAAATCCTCTATATTTGACGACTCATTTTTACTAAAAATAATTCAACATGAAGTTACTCGAAGGTAAAGTAGCGCTCATTACAGGGGCTTCCAAGGGTATTGGGAAAGCCATTGCACAAACCTTTGTTGAGCAAGGTGCACAGGTAGCGTTCACCTATTTATCTAGTGTAGAGAAAGGGCAAGCCCTTGAAAAAGAATTAAGTGCTACTGACGTACAAGTAAAAGGCTACCAATCAGATGCGGCCGATTTTCAGCAGGCAGAAAAACTAGTAGAAAACGTTTTAGAAGATTTTGGTCGTGTAGACATACTGGTAAACAATGCGGGGATTACCAAAGATGGCTTACTGATGCGGATGTCTGAGGAACAATGGGATGCTGTTATTGGTATCAATTTGAAGTCTGTCTTTAATCTTACGAAGGCCATCACGCGCCCGATGATGCGCGCCAAAGCGGGTACGATTATCAATATTACCTCTGTCGTTGGGATTCGCGGCAATGCTGGGCAGGCTAACTACGCTGCTTCTAAAGCAGGGATCATCGGCTTTACAAAATCTATCGCGCTAGAGCTAGGTTCAAGAAACATTCGCTCCAATGCCGTAGCACCGGGCTTTATAGAAACAGAAATGACAGAAGAGCTCGCCAATAAAGAAGAATGGTTACAGGGTATTCCGCTTAAAAGAGGCGGACGACCCGAAGAAGTAGCCCAAGCCTGTGTATTCTTGGCCTCAGACCTCAGTCAGTACATTACAGGGCAAGTGATACAAGTAGATGGCGGAATGCTTACGTAAACTGGAAAGTATAAAATATAACTTGAAAGCCATACAGAAAACTTCTGTATGGCTCTTTTGATATGAATTAACATCATATACGTTAGAGACTTATTACTACGCGATAGATTCCCTAACTACCCCATCACTGCAATAGGATTCTTCTGCTCATCAATGGCTACAAAGGTAAAAGTACCTTTAATGGCACTTTCTCGTTGATCCAGATACATTTCTTCTTTAGTTACCTCTACTTCAATATCCAAGCTGGTATTCCCCACGCGCACCACCCGTCCTGTAATTTGAATAATGGTATCGGCAGGAATCGACTTTTCAAAGTCTATTTTGCTGGAAGAGACAGTCACCACGCGCTTACGACTGAAGCGCGTCGCAGTGATGAAAGCTACTTCGTCCATCAGTTGCATGGCAGTACCGCCAAAGAGGGTATCGTAGTGGTTGGTGGTGTTTGGAAAAACCACCTTATAGATGGTGGTTTCCGCTTGTTGCATTTTTTCTTCTAAGGTCATAGGAATGGTTTTACTGGTCTTTCAGGATGTTATGTCCCATTTTATCTCTCTTTGTAAAGAGGTATTTTTCATTGTATTGATTGGGCTGAATCTCGATGGGTACGTTCTCTACGATTTCTAAGCCATAGCCAATCAAGCCTGTTCTCTTCTTAGGGTTGTTAGACATCAAGCGGAGCTTGGTAATACCTAGGTCTCTCAAAATTTGCGCTCCAACGCCGTAGTCGCGCTCATCCATTTTAAAACCTAACTTTAGGTTGGCCTCGACCGTATCTAGCCCTTGCTCTTGTAACTTGTAAGCCTTTAACTTGTTGATTAAACCAATGCCTCTTCCTTCTTGGTTCATGTAAATAATCACCCCTTTCCCTTCTTCTTCTATAATTTGCATGGCTCGATGTAGTTGTGGCCCACAATCACAGCGACAAGAGCCAAAAATATCGCCTGTTACGCAAGAAGAGTGGACTCGCACCAAAAGTGGTTCGTCTTTTTCCCAACTTCCTTTGATCAGTGCCAAATGCAAATCACCCGTATTGAGTTGGCGATAGGCAATTAAATCGAAGTTGCCCCAGTCGGTAGGCATGGCTACGCCAATTTCTCTTTTAATGAGGCTTTCGTGTTTTAGACGATAAGCGATCAGGTCTTCAATAGACACGAGCTTCATATTGAACTTGTTGGCAATCTTACGTAAGTCAGGAAGGCGCGCCATCGTACCATCTTCGTTCATAATCTCTATCAAGACACCCACAGATTTAAAACCTGCCAAACGCGCAAAATCTACCGCAGCCTCTGTATGGCCTGCTCTACGTAGTACGCCACCTTCACGGGCTTTGAGCGGATTGATGTGACCGGGGCGTCCCAAGTCATCGGGCTTTGTATCAGGGTCTGCCAAGGCTTGAATGGTCTTGGCACGATCGTGGGCAGAGATACCCGTTGTACAGCCGTGGCCTAGTAAATCTACCGTAACCGTAAAAGCGGTCTTATTAGGATCTGTTTTACGTCCTACCATCAAGTCGAGCTTTAGTTCTTCACTGCGTAGCTCGGTAATGGCCCCACAGAGGTAACCTCTGGCTTCTTTCACCATAAAGTTGACTAGCTCGGGAGTGATCGCTTCTGCTGCACAAATAAAATCACCCTCATTTTCACGGTTTTCATCATCTACTACAATAATAATCTCTCCACGCTTTACGGCTTCGATGGCTTCTTCGATGGTATCTAAGGGAATTTTGTCGTTGCTCATGAAATAGGTTCTAAAAATTAGGTTCTAACAGTCAACCGCCTACATTCTTATTACCGACGGTTTGTTTTATAAACAAGAAATGCAATATTTGGGTTTAAAGTTAGCTTTTTGAATAGTATAATGATAATACTTTAATAAATAAAAGACCACATCTAGCATTCATGGAAAAGATACACGCAACAACGGTATTGGCCGTACAACACGAGGGAAATATAGCGATAGGCGCTGATGGTCAAGCGACCATGGGCAACACAGTAGCGAAAAGCCAAGTAAAGAAAATAAGAAAATTACGCGATGGAAGCGTGATTATTGGGTTTGCAGGTTCTACAGCAGATGCTTTCACCTTATTAGAACGTTTTGAAGAAAAACTTAATGCCTACAGTGGCGCTTTCGAGCGAGCTGCCATTGAACTAGCCAAAGATTGGCGTACAGACCGCTACCTACGACGTCTGGAAGCCATGATGATTGCCTGCTCAAAAGAAGAGATGCTGGTTATTTCTGGTACAGGAGATGTGATTCGCCCTGATAACGGTATTGCCGCCATTGGCTCTGGAAGTATGTTTGCGCAGGCAGCGGCTACGGCGCTAAAGAAACATGCTAAAAATCTTACCGCTAGAGAAATGGTGGAGGAAGCATTACACATTGCTGCTGACATTTGTATTTATACGAATCATAACTTGATAATCGAAGAGATAGGTAAAGCGTAAGAAGTCAATTAAAAATTACCTTTCTATTTTCTGGGCACTACAGGAAAAATATTAAGGTATTCAACACCTGTAAAACATTCTTGGGAATAAGTATTTTACAGGTGTTATACCTGCTTTAACAGGGAAGAGAAAATATGCAACAATGTTGCATATTTAAAAGTTTATCTTTATAGTTGTAATAGTATTTGCATGCTAAACACCACGTCTGATGCTAGAAGCTATTCAACTCACCAAATCATACCAACAACACCCTGCCCTCAAAGGACTCAATTTAACCATAAACGCTGGAGAAATATTTTGTTTGTTAGGCGCTAATGGAGCGGGTAAAACGACTACCATCAATCTATTTATGAACTTCATACAGCCTACTTCTGGAGAGGTAAAAGTAAATGGTTTGAATGTAGTAACACAAGCGCGTGAAACAAAAAAGTACCTCGCATATATTCCAGAAAGCTTAAACCTCTATCCCCATTTAACAGGGCTGGAAAACCTCCAGTTTTTTGTAAATTTAGGTGAAAAACAACTGGATAAAAATACACTAGAAAGCCTATTGGTAGCAACAGGGCTACCACAAGAAGCCGTTCGTAAGCGCGTTGCTCACTACTCAAAAGGGATGCGACAAAAAGTAGGTATTGCCATTGCCAAGGCAAAAGAAGCAGATAACTTATTGCTAGACGAGCCCACCTCTGGCTTAGACCCGCAAGCCAGTAACGATTTTGCTGTTTTATTACAGCAAATGCAAGCGAAAGGAGTAGCCACTCTAATGGCCACGCACGATCTTTTTCGTGCCAGAGAAGTAGGCACCCACATCGGTATTATGCGGGCGGGAGAACTGGTACACGTCCTCAAGAGTGAAGACATCTCCCTCAACGAACTCGAAAAGTTATACATCGCCACCATGAAAACTACTGCCCATGCTTAGTGCTATTATTAAAAAAGAATTACTGAATGCTTTACGAGACGTAAGGTTTCAAGTGAGTGGTATCCTGCTGGTAGGGCTTATGATTGCGTCCATTGTGATGGGGAAACAAGCACAACAACGTATACAGCAGGAAAGGGAAGCTGCGCAAAAAGAAATGTACGAAAGCTGGTTGAACCAAGGGAACAAGCATCCCCATAGTGCTGCGCATTATGGTCATTTTGCTTTCAAGCCCAAGCCTGTCTTAAGCTTTTTGGATGCGGGGCTTGATAACTTTACTGGGGTTTCGATTTTTCTAGAGGCACATAAGCAAAACGAAGTGCTTTTTAGTGGAGCGCAAGAAGGAGGGAGCATCAATCGCTTTGGCGTATTGAGCAGTGCAATGATTTTTCAATTGCTCTTTCCACTACTCATTATATTTCTTACGTTTAGCACCTTTACGAAGGAGCGAGAGGAAGGTTTGCTAACGCTCATAATGGCACAAGGCGTCTCTTTACGTACCTTGTATTGGGGGAAAGTACTCAGTACTTACGGCATGGTTTTGTTCCTATTTGTTCCAGTTACTTTACTGGCTTACTTTTTTTTAGACAATCAACTGAGTAGCTTTGATCCACAACTGACCCTCAAGTTCCTTTTACTTTTAGCCACTTATGCGGCTTACTTCTTAGTATTTATAATGCTGGCGGTACTTATCTCAGCGTTTAGTAAAAACTCAACCACCTCCTTACTCTCGCTGTTAGCCGTATGGATTACAGCAGGAATTATTTTACCAAAAGCAACGGCAAATCTCGCGGACAAGCTTTATCCCGCTCCTTCTCAGTTCGAATTCAAACAAGTGATTAGCGATAAAGTAAAAAATGGAATAGATGGACATAATCCTTCTGATGAACGTTTCGCAGCCCTCAAACAAGAAGTACTCGATCGTTACCAAGTAGCTACCGTAGAGGAACTACCCGTCAATTGGGGTGGAATTGCTATGCAAGCGGGTGAGGAGTATACCGACCAAGTATACGATCAGGAGTTTTCTAAAGTGGAGGCTATCTTCCGAAAACAAAACCGACTGTCGGAATGGATGAGCTTTTTAGACCCTTATCTAGCGATTCGACATCTCTCTATGGGGCTAGCAGGTACGGACTATCATCACCACGTAGCCTTTGCCAAAGCTGCCGAGTCATACAGACGCTACTTTGTAAAGTACTTGAACAAAGACATGGAAGTGAATCATCAATATAATGTAGCCTATGATGACTATAAAGTAGCCACTGATTTTTGGGCAGAAATTAAGCCTTTTTCTTATCGTGCCCCAACCGTCTCCGCCATTTTATCCCAACATTGGGAAGCCCTCGCTGCCCTTACCTGCTGGGTATTACTGTTAGCACTACTAGCGCATAGCTCGCTACCAACTATTTCCAAACTATAGCCTGTGATCGTTATGAAAAAGATAGGACATATTATTTATTTTGAATACAAAGCACTGCTGAGAAATAACATCCTAAAGCTGCTGGTGCTCACTATTCTGGGCGTAAGCTTATATGGTATCTACTTTGGACAAAATGAGGTAAGCAAACAAGCAGCACGCATACAACAAGTACAAGCCTTTGAGCGTCAACAGTTCGATAGCTTACTGCATTGGGTATCACTCGACACAACCATCGCTGAAAATAAAGATAAGTTTCAACGGGCTGTCTCGCCAGTAGGGGTAGGGTGGGACAAGCACTTTACTTACTATGTAAAAAACGATCCGCCAGTGTTGGCAGGCTTATGCATTGGGCAGCGCGACCTGTTTCCCGTGTATTACGGCTTTAATGTTACTTCGCTTCAAAAACAGATTTATATAAGCGAGTTGGCCAACCCTATGAAGTTACTTACAGGTAATTTTGATCTGGCCTACGTATTTGTCTTTCTATTCCCCTTGCTAGTAATCGCCTTATTTTATAATCTTTATGCCAATGAGCAGGAAGGGGGTACACTACCGCTTTTGCGTGCACAGGCTACCAGCCTGTCAACAGTACTCTTTAGTAAAGGGCTTGCGAGGTTTTTATTCCTTATAGGCGTTACAGGAGTTGTTTTGTTATTGGGCTTTGTATTGCAAGGTATATCGCTTACTACACATGCAACCCAGTTTGGGCAGTGGTTTTGGAGTATTACCTTGTATAATTTTTTATGGATAGTGATGGTAAGCCTTATCGTAGCGCTCAAGCGGGGCAGTACACTCAGTGCCATGTTGGGTTTAAGCCTCTGGCTTTTCTTCGTTTTAATCACCCCAGCCTTTATTAATATCTCTTTGAAGGCTGCAGAACCACTTCCGATGAGAGCAAAGGTGATTCACACGATGAGAACAACGAACGATCATTTCTGGGAATCGCCCAAGAGTACAGTTATCAATGCATTTAATGCGAAGTATCCCCAATACACCGTGAGTGACACTACCAACTTCAACCAATGGTACTATGCTAGTTTTGTGCTGTTAGACGAAGAAGCTGCTGACATGAACGGGCAGTTCGAAGCGCAAGTTGCCAGACGAAACAAGGTGCTTGATCGCTATCTGTGGCTCGCACCAGCAGCATTGATGCACGAGTATCTATCGGGCGTAGCCAAAACAGACCGTGAGAGTTATCTTCGTTTTCTTGAAGAAGTAACCGCTTTTCACCAACGACTCAAGACAATTTATTATCCAAAAATTTATGCAAATGAACAGTTCACTGTACGGGATTTAGAACAACTAAAAGTAGAACTAGAACACTGATGAAGCGGCTTTATGGGACGTTGGTACTGTTATGTCTTTCCTTGACCTATCTTGCAGGACAAGACCTATCGGGGAATTTTCCTCCACCTGCCCAAGCCCCCCAAATAAAAGCAGAAAGAGCCCTCCAAACCATTGTAGTGGATGGAAAACTCAATGAACCTGCTTGGCAAAATGCCGAAGAGACTTCCAATTTTTTCCGCATTGAGCCAAGGCAAGGCGGCACGCCACTCTACAAAACCCACGTAAAAGTACTCTTTGATGATAAAAACTTATACATAGGTGCTTTTTGCGAAGATTCACTTGGTAAGAAAGGGATACGAGTACAAGATCTAAGAAGAGATTTCCGTTGGGGAGAGAACGACATCTTTTTCGTACAGCTCGATCCACAAAACCTCAAACAGTACTGTGTTTCTTTCCAAACCACCCCTTATGGGAATCAGCGTGATTTACAAAGTTTTAATGATGCTTTTACAGATAACGATTGGAACGCGCTCTGGTCGGTAAGGACTACCAGAAGCGATTCAGGGTATGTAGTTGAATTTGCCATTCCTTTCAAAACCATTCGTTATGAACGTCCCGAAGCAGGAGATATGGTGAAATGGGGGATTACTTTCAGCCGTTTGGCGAGAAGAGATTATGAGCAGACCGTTTTTCCACCCATCCCACAATCCCTTTCACCCTATCGCATGACGTATGCGGCAGAACTAATAGGGTTAGAACTACCCGAACCTAGTGCCAACATTCGTATAGAGCCTTACGCGCTTTACCAATTTGATCAAATCAACGAAGAGGAGCGTACTACTACCGATGGCCAATTGAAGCTAGGCGGAGATGTGAAGTGGGCCATTACCCCGCGCTCAGTACTCGACCTCACCTTCAACACCGATTTTGCACAAGCAGATGTAGACCAAGCTGTGAATAACCTAGAACGCTTTAATATATTCTTTCCAGAGCGAAGGCAATTCTTTCTAGAAAATTCTGGTATTTGGGCGGGTACAAATAACAGTAGTGTAGTACCCTTTTTTAGTAGAAGAATAGGCTTAGAAGGCAACTTCGACGCTGAACCAGCGCGTATCAACGCAGGAACACGCTACACGATGCGCAATGAGAAACGTGCCATTGCAGGTTTGTACATCCACCAAGCAGCAACAGATAACTCGCCAGCCGCGAGCTTTGCCGTAGGGCGCTACTTACAAAACTATGGTAAAGAAAACAATGTAGGAGTGATGCTTACCCATCGTATGGACGAAGCCTCTTCCGAATTAGGCACCGCACAGCGACACAATTCAACCCTTACCATAGATGGGCTTATAAGACCGAAAGATGAGCTTACTATTTCTTATATGGTGTCAGCCTCTCGGGATAACTCAAACGATACGCTAGGGCTCGCAGGACGTTTTTTTATGGGCAATAGCACCAATAAAAGCTACTTAGGGTGGCTCACTAATTTTGTCTCAGAAGAGTATAATTCAGAGATGGGGTTTGTCTTTCAACGCAATGTCATCTGGCACAATCCGGGCGGGTACTTTATCTTACGCCCCAAGAAGCTCCCTTGGATACGGCGCTTTGATCCAGGTGCTTTCTTTAACTACTACCACGATGCTAATAATCCGCGTAATTTCCAACAAGCCAACATCTATCTATTTCCTATTTACCTGATTTTCACCAATGGGAGCTTTCTTGAGTATGCCATCTTTCCCACTTGGCAAAACATTGATTTTGACTTTGCTCCCTTGGGCGTTGCTATCGAAAGAGATAATTACTACTATACTCGCCATCAAGTACAATTTAATACCGATCGCTCAGCAAAAGTATCGCTTTCTGGTAGTGCGAATTGGGGAGGCTTCTATAATGGTAGAAGAACCACTTTTACAGGAGGCTTGCGTGTTGCTCCCTTCCCTCAAGTAGCGGCTACCCTCGACTATGAACGAAATGATATAAAACGTTTAGGAGAAAACAATGAAGACCTAGTAACACAACTGACCACATTGGGAACACGCCTAGCGATTAATCCACGTATACAGTTCTCTGTTTTTTATCAGTATAATACCTTTGATGAACAGGGCCGGTGGAATATGAGGGCCAGTTGGGAATACCGCCCGCTCTCATTTGTTTACTTTGTATTCAACGATACACAAATTAACTCCGAATTAGAACCCTTCGATGAGCAGCAAGTCATTGGGAAAGTGACGTTTTTGAAGCAGTTTTAGCTATTGATTTTATTGCTTACTTTTTATTGTGTTATAAAAGTAACGAATGGCACCTTACTTAGACTCAGATAAAAAAGGCTAGTTTCCTCTTGTAAAAGTATCGTTTATCTTGTAAGTTGCACGTGTGAAAACGACCGTGCCGAGGAAAGTCTTATTACCTAATATTATTCGAAAAACTGTTCTCATTTATTATCCTTAACAAGCTGCATTTGGCTATACTTGCTGGCTAAATGAATTGAAACACTTACGAAACAACATGAAACGCTTTTACTTTCAAAACTTACTATTTTGTATAGCCTGCTTGCTATGCACTACGCCTTCTTGGGGGCAGTCTGTGTGTAACAATTGGCAGAAAACCTCTTACATAGAAGGGAGTTGCTTGAATGATAACACCCCTAGTAAGCTTATCACCGATGATGAGGGCAACAGCTACATTTATGGAAGATACCAATCCGAACTTATTCTTAATGGAATCCCCCTTGTGAGCGCTGGAGAAGGGTCTTTTCTTGCCATAGTAGCTGCAGAAGGTGCTTTGCTGTGGTCTAAGAGGATACAGAACTTATACACGTTTTACAATGACTATGTAATTGCCCTAGATCGGACAGGAGATCACGTTTTCATTATGGGGAGTTTTTTCCAAGGAAGAGATGTCTCCTTTTTAGATGATGGCAATGAACAAGTGATCGGATCGAGAAAAAGAAGTACAGGCACGCTCGTTATGAAGTATTCAAAGGAGGGTCAGTTGGTTTGGAAACTTAGAGGAGAGGAGGAAGAACCTCTATATAGTGATAATCCTCAAGCCTCTATGGAGGTTGACGGGCTGGGCAATCTCTATGTTTATGCGGAATATACTACAGAGATGGTGTTTGGCGGCGTTTCTACAGGAAAGGACAATGGTACCAATCGCTACCTTTTAAAAATAAATAGTAATGGGCAAGTCGCTTGGCTCAAGCGATTCGATATAGAAGTATCAGGCAATAATACCGCTACTGATGGCGATATTACTCTTAGTACAGACGATACTTTTGGCTATGTTACGTTTTCAGAGGTAAGGGGCAGACGCGTAGCTTTAGGAGATGGTTATGTAATACCGCAGGTAGCGTCTGAAGGCTCTTATGTAGTATTAATCAAGTTTGGTAGTGATGGTAGTATACTCGGTTATCGTTATTTACTAGAAGATAAAACAAGCTATTCGGCTAGTGAACAAGTCAACCTCTCTACAAAAATCAGCCTCACTCCCGCGAATGAAATTTTCCTCACTACCCAGTATCTAGCCAATCAAGCTGGTGTTCTTTTTATGGGTAAACCGCTTACAGATGTTCCTTTAACGATCAATAACAGTCAGTCTACTCACTTATTAGGTAAACTTGACATAAATGAACAGCTAAAGTGGGTAAGTGCCTATCAGACCGATCGCAATGCGGGAATTGCCACAGAAGACTTATCACTTGTTGAAGGAGGGAAATACGTTCTTTCTATGTATAACAAGCATTTGAGAAGAACGACTGATTTTGGTTTGACGCTCTGGCAAAAGCAAATACCAAATTCTATAAGAAATTTAGCTTTTGATCTATACGATACGGATGTCTATGTATTGCATGATCAAAATTCATCTGCTGGCTGTAGTTTCACCCGTCTCACCGACGATTTACTTGTAACACCCCTTGAAGAAAGCAACCTCTGCACAGGTCAAACGATTGCTGTACCCTTCGAGCTCGTTTGTGCCAGTAGCAATCGTTGGCGGGCAGAGCTGATTGATACCAATAACAACAATACGGTAGTGGCGACAGGAGTAGGTACCAGCAGCCCTATTGCGCTCACTATTCCATTAGCGCTTACAGGGGGAGATTACATCATTCGTGTGGTAGAAGACATCGAACTGGGAGATGAGTTTATCGGCTCCTCCAACTACCTCACCGTCAATATCTCCGCTAGTACCTTGGCGCTAGCACCCTTAGAGGAGGTAGACTATTGCGCTAGTCAAGTGGTGCCTTACAGCTTTACCGAAAGTTGTCCTAATCCATCTCTCAGCTACCAACTAGAACTCTCTCTACCTGACCAAGAACTTTTTGGTACGCCTCCTCAAGTGATTGCTACGGATGCAGCCCCTTCAGGAGAATTTACCTTACCTACTGATCTGGTAGCCGGCACTTACTACGTACGAGTCGCTTCTTCCAACGGTCTCTACTCCAACAACCAAACGCATACCATCGTAGGCGGTACACCACAAATCACCCTTGCAGGCTACAGTGGTGATACAGGCAATAACACTACAAACGGTACTGAAAGCTGTAGCGCTAGTGCAGGCAACCTCTCTTTTGAGGTCGGCTGCCCGTTGGAAGGTAGTGATTATGAAGTACAACTCTCCAACTTGAACAGCGCTACCTTTGCAGAGAACGCTCCTGTACTAGGCAGCGGCGAGGCTTCGCCGATTGCGGTGAGTAACTTGCCTACCGAACCAGGTACCTATTACTTAAGAGTAGTCTCCTCAGAAGGCGTGACCTCTGACTTACTCCCCATTACCATCAAAGCACCGCTTTCTGCTGCCACCGTGACGATCAACCCTTCGGGTAATCTCTGTACGGGCCAGCCTGTCAACTTAGTCGCTACAGGCAATGCAGCCTACACTTACGAGTGGCTGATTGAAGGACAAACCTACTTTGGAATGGACATCACTCATACCTTTCAATTCATTGATGCCACCGCTCAACTCACCCTTCGTTATCAAGGTTGTAGCTTGGTGATTCCCATAAGTCTGCCCACACTGAGCGTATCACCTAGCATTACCCTACAATCTCAGCAGAATCCTAGCTGTGGAGATGCCAGCGATGGACAAATTGTTTTTAGTATTTTTGATCCCTCAGGATTTGACTATCAACTCTACCGCAACGATCAACCCTACGAGGCAACAGCCGTAGTGGGTGGCTTTACAGGCAGCTATACCTATAATGACCTGCCAGCAGGTGTTTACACCCTAGAGGTCAGCAATAGCCAGTGTAGCCTTTTGAGTGACCCCGTGGCGCTTACCGGGCAAGGCCCTGCACTCAGCGAGGTATGCTTGAGCAAAATTCCTTGTAGCAACGGCACAGGCGTAAGTGCTCCTAGTTTACGTTTTGAGGTGGCTTATCCCAATGCACCAAGTGAGGCAGGCAACCAGTACCAATACCAACTCTTTAGAGAAGGCGAAAGCACGCCGCTTGTCTCAGGATTAACCAACGCCAATGCCAACATATCCCTTGATCCTGCTGATTTAGTAGCGGGCGAACTGCTCCGCCTAGAAGTAGCCGCCACGCTGGATTGTAGCGATGGCAACTGTAGCCAATACACGCCTTACTGTGCGGTGAGTCAGTACGTACGGGTAGAAAACCCGCAACTCACACTTACTTTACCGCCAAGTAGTGAAAGTAGCGATAATCCTGTTTACTACACTTGTATTGAAGACGATACCTACACTTTACCTGTTGCTTTGACTGACAACCTTGGCACCTGTGATGTAACGAGCGATTTACGTTTAGTACTCTACGACAATAGCAATCCTGCTAGTCGGGTAGTGGTAGAGACTATTACTAGCCCTAGCCACGACTTTACGCTTGCTGCGGGGCAGTACTTACTGGAAGGTCACTTAGACGCTTACGGCTGCATGATACAGCAAGCTTTTGCAATCAAGAGCCTAGAAAACGTTACCCTTGACGTACTGCTCAATCCACTTACCTGTGATGATGGTGGCGAAGCCTTGGTGGTGATAGAAGGGTACAGTGGCGATAGCCAAGCCATCACCTACAGATGGCAAAAAGAAGAAGGTGGTAGCTGGGTGACGCTGGTAGATGAGAATAGTAATCCATTGGTCGGCTCTAGTGTAAGCGACCTAGAAGCAGGTAATTACCAAGTCATCGTTCAGTTTGCCATTCCTGGCAACACCGCCACCTGTGAAGTGACCGAAGCCTTTGCCATTGAAGGGCGTCCGATTGTTGAAAACTTCCTACTCAGCAACAGCGATGAGGCAGGCAGCTTGACTTGTACACTCAGAGGCAGTGCCGAGATCAACTTTCAGGGTAATACCCCTACTTCGGGTACTTACCAAGTGGCGTGGCACTATTTGGAAGTACAGCTAGACGAAAATGGGCAACCACTGCTTGATGAAACCACAGGAGAACCCATCACCCAAGACCTACAAATCTTTACCGAAGAAGTGATTTCGGTAGAAGAAGCAGGCGTGTATACCATTGCTAGCTATTTACCAGAAAAGCACTTTAAAGCAGGACAGTATTACTTAGTGGTAACCGATGAGACCGGTTGTATCTTTACCATGACGCCTCCTCAGTTAATTGAAAAACCTGGGGTGGAGAGAGAATACGTGCTTTGCCTGACTTGGGGCACCCCTACACTTCCCCCTGCTGAGGAAGAAGAGGAGGTCACCGAACTGCCCACCATTGCAGCCAGCGATGCCAAAGGTACCTTGCTTGAGAAAGTAAACCAATGTGTCACCGCCCAAGTAGAAGGGATTGCGTTGGCGGTAGAGGCCGCTTGTAGCAACACCCAAGGCACGCTTTCTTTTGCTTACCAGCAAGCCACGTATCATTATACACTGTATTACTACGACAGAGCAGGCAGGCTGACTAAAACGGTACCACCAGCAGGGGTCAGACCGCTCAGTGTAGTAAGTCGAGCCAACCGTCCTGCTCACACAATGGCTACCACCTACGACTACAACAGCTTACAGCAGTTGGTGTATCAAAACACCCCAGATGGCGGAGAAACCAAGTTGCTTTATGATCGCAAAGGACAACTTCGCTTCTCAGAGAACGAAAGACAACGAGACAACAACCAGTACAGTTACAGTGCCTACGACGAACTAGGCAGGGTGGTAGAAGTAGGACAGCAGACCAAGACCGAAGGAAGTGCACTCCCCAACTTTGATTATACCCCGAGTAATCCAAACTCGATTAGTGCTACCAACGAAGCACTCTTAAACGATCCCGCGCAAGCCACTTTCCCCAGTGGAGCCACAGGCAATAGTGAGCAGACCTTCACGGTATACAACACCCCCAAAGAAGGCGTGTATTATTACAGCGAAGACCAACCCCAACGTTACTTAGAGAATCGCGTCAGTTATACCTATACGATTAATAAGGGTGATAGCGATACCACCCAAGCGGTGTACACCTACTACAGCTACGACATTCACGGCAATGTGGCATGGATGATCCAAGACTTGCCAGGCATTCCAAAGATGTACGTCGCCTATGATTATGACCTAATTAGTGGGAAGGTGACCCAAGTACGGTATAATGAGGGTAGCCAAGACCAATTCTTCCATCGCTACCGCTACGATGAAGACAACCGCTTGGTAGAAGTACGCACCAGTAGAGACGGCTTGCTTTGGGACAAAGAAGCACTCTATGACTACTACAAGCACGGCCCACTCAAAAGACTCGAACTAGGCGAGGATCATCTGCAAGGACTTGATTATGTCTACACGCTGCACGGCTGGTTAAAGGGCATTAACAGTCCGACGGGTGGGAATGACAACCAAGATGTAGGTAAAGACGGACAAAGTGTTACCGATGGGGCTGCCAGCCGCTTCGCTGCTGACTTATTTGGGATGGCATTGCATTACTACCGCGGCGATTATAAAAACAAGGATGCAAACAACCCCTTTGACCAAAGTAGCAATTTAGCTTACCAGATCAGTAACGCTGAGGACGAGGAAAAAGAACTTTTTAATGGCAACATAGCGGCTTGGAGCCATCATATGCAGCGGTATCAGCCGGGCAGTGGTGGACAGCCAGCGACTTGGCAAAGTGAGGCGATCACGAACACCTACCGCTACGACCAGCTTAACCGCATTAAAAGCAGCAGAGAAAGACAGTGGAACGGCACCAGTACCAGTTGGGCCAGCCCAAGCAATGTACACGCCACCGATTACAGCTACGATCAAAATGGCAACATTACCCAGCTCCAACGCAGAGATGCAGCGGGTAACCTGCTCGATAACATCACCTATACCTACGAAACCGACGATAACGGCAACCCAATCAATCGCTTACAAGAAGTGAATGATCCGACCGTGACCGCTGATCCAAGTGACATAGAAGGCAAGCACGGCTTTACCTATGACCAACAAGGGAATTTGAGCCGAGATGAGAAGGAACAAACCAATATTGACTGGAACAACCAGAACAAGGTGCATCAGGTACGGCAGGAAGAAGCAGACAAGGCGCATATCACCTTCCGTTATGATGCCACCGGCAATCGCATCGAGAAGGAAGTGAATCGCAATCCACTGCTTGCAGATGGCAGCCGAAGCTACGCTGATCCAACCAAAGTAGTGACTACCTACTACGTCAGAGATGCACAAGGCAATGTGATGAGCATTTATGAGAAGACGCATCGACAAAAAGACGATGGCAGTTACGAAAGTGTACTCACCCAAAAAGAGACCTACCTCTACGGCTCAGACCGATTGGGTGTAGAGAGACAAGAAAAAGTAGTAGGCATCACCCAAAGTGCCAATGCAGCAGAAGCGGTGGGTGCAGAGATTACTGCCCCTGAAACACTCAACCTAAACAGTGATACCCCACCAACCAACAATGGCTTGCTTCCTAATGGTGATGAAGTAATAGTGGAGCCAACGAGCAAAGATACTTATGAAGATCGTTCTTATTGGGTGCTCAGTGATGCTACGACTACCCCAGGCGCTTCCCTCGATTTGACCGAAGGCTTTGAGGCAGACCTCACCAATGCCGAAGGCTTCTTTGCCGAAATAGCACAGTGGGAAGATATTAGAACGGAGGAAGAGGTTTACGCTCAAAGAGTGATTGGTAAAAAGCAGTATGAACTCAAAGATCACCTCAGTAATGTAAGAGTGGTGTTGAGTGATCAGAAGGAAGTGGTAAACGTAGACGAGGCTGCGAGTACGTATGAGCAGCAGGCGAAGGTTTTGGCGTACTATAACTACTATCCTTTTGGGTGGCAAATCAAAGCAAGAACTTATCAAGAAGCTACTGCCAATACTCGTTTCGGGTTCAATGGTAAGGAGAATGATAGCGAGTGGAGTAGCAGAATACAGGACTATGGAATGAGGGGTTATGACAAAGGAACAGGAAGATTTTTATCGATTGATCCGTTAGCGTCGCTTTATCCTTGGTACACACCTTATCAGTTCGCAGGAAACAAGCCTATAAAATTTATTGACCTAGATGGGTTGGAGGAATACGATCCTTCAAAAGATGAGTTCTTTATTGCTAAGCTAATCGTGACTTCGGCAATGGATGTCAAGCACGCTACTTACAATTTAACTTTCCGTAGCTTCAATAGCGATATGCGGGCGAGGTATAAAAAAGATGCTGATGGCAATGAGACGCTTGAGACAGAATTTTATGATGCCTCCCAAGATAGTTTTATGAAAGACTTCCTCAATGGAGTCTTAGATGCAGCCACAGTAGCAGGAGCAGGACAAACAGGCGCAAATGGTTTTATTGCTGGTAGAACAGGAAGTGGTAATCAAACGATTAGAACGTTAAGAGAGGTAGAGGTTGTAGGTAAAAAAGGCTTTTTTGGTAGGATGTGGGATAAGATGACTGTATTTTTGAACAGAAATCCTGAAAAACATCTTCCTTTTGTAACCAATAAATTAAGAAAAGATAGACAGATCAACCCAAAAAGACCTGCCAAACAAATGTTCAGAAGCTTGAGTGGAGTTGAGATTAAAGACGGTTTAATAACGCAAAATGGTAAGCCTCTATCTGGCAGATACGACTTTGTAATAACAGAGTCAATAGAACTTAAAATAGGTAAAGGACATGACTTCTTATCTGATAATGCTGAGTTTAGTAGAGGGGCAGGAAGTATAGTACTGGGCGATGGGAAAATAGTAGATTTAGATCCTAATACTGGTCACTTTAGAACGACTATACAAGAGTCACAAGGAATTTATAAGTACTTTAAGAAAAAAGGTGTAGTACATAAATCACTAAAAGGTCCTACGGATTTGTTCAACAATAACTGATTTAGCATGAATAAAGAGACTGTGGAACTCTCTGAGGAAATCTATGGTATTGTGGACTCAGAAAGAGAAAAAATAAAATTAACCTTTCATCTAAAAGAAGGCTTTAAAGAAAGGTTATCTTCGGTAGATGCTAAGGAATTTATTTTGTATAACTTTTTGACTTATTCTTCCTCATACGTTAATGATTTATTTATCCAAACTCCGTATCTATGGGAAAGAATAAACAGGAGTAATCTAAGCGATATTTTTGTAGAGCTAACTAAACAAGAGAAGTATGAAGGATTAGTAGGGATGTTATCTTTCGTTAGTAAATACCTAAAGTTAGACTCAATAGACTTCTATAAAAGTATAGATTTAAACGAGAAAGATGAGTCCGCAAGAGATTATATTTTTGACGGTGGTGGAAACTGGTCTGGTATTCTACACAAAACATCTGTGGATATGAGAGTAATTAAAGAGTCTAATATTGACTTATCTTCTTTTGAGGTAGTTACAGAAAAACTGATTAGTGAGGGTATTAAACCAAGACCTAAGCTGGTCTCCAAAAAGAAAAATATATTGAGTAGAATAGCTTCTTTCTGGAAATAGTCCTCCGCTGTGAGTAGTCTTTAGCGTAAGTGTGACTACTTACAATCCAGCCAGTAAAACACCTGACACAAATGACTTATATCAGACACATTTGTCTTATTTAGAGTAGCTTGTTGAAGTGATGTAAGTTTTTATCCTCTTCTTATAAATTTTATAAATATAAAAAGCTACCATTACGTATTTATACGCCTACCGCTCCCTAATAATACAAATTATCACTAGTAAGAAAACCTACTAAATTACCTTATAAATCATTGAGGACATTTTTAAGGGTGTCTTTTAACTTTTGCTTTCCTACAAAGGCATCAAGCATATTGAAGATCGTTTGTTTTTCTTGTTCAGGAAGACTTTCAATAAGTTTTACTTTCTCCATAATGGTAGCATCCTGAGAGTTTATATCTTCGCTATCCTCCTCAGTGGCAAAGAGCTGAGAGAGTTTTACTCCTAAAGCTCTGGCGATCCTTTCGAGTGTACTAATAGAAGGTTCAGTTTTTCCATTCTCAATTCTAGAGTACTGAGCAGCTCCCATATTGATGGCAGCAATGACCTCTTTTTGAGAGAGTTTTTTAGCTTCTCGAATACGTTTAATGTTCTTACCAACGTCCATTACTTGCTTATTTATGATAACAAAGGTAGCATTTAGTGTCTTTGAAAGCAATAATAGCAAATAAGTGAGATTCATTATTTGCTTAATAAGTCAATTATATATAATATTGTATTGTTGATTAATTAAGCAAAATATGATTCATATGGCAACACAAGGCGATAAGTACTTAAAAATCCATCGTTCCCATCGAGCAGACCGCCCCGTTCCTGAGCTACGTTTGATGGGTTTATGGTTAGAGCGTTTAGGTTTTGCGATTGGGGAGCGGGTACAGATCACGATGCGTGATAAACTCCTGATTATAGAACTGCTAGAAGGAGAAGCCAAAGAAGCCGCCAACTATAAAGAAGCTTTAGCCGAAGTAAAATCACAACTCAAAAAACTCAGCCAATGGAAATCGCAGAACTCAAGCGCCGCTTAGGTATTGTAGCGGTCGCAGATCATTTGGGCATCAAAGTGGGTAAGCACCTCAAGGCGGTTTGCCCTTTCCACGACGATGGCAAGTCTAGCTTACAGTTCAGTAAAGAAATGCAGACCTATAATGCACTAGCAAAAAAGCTATGTTTGCCATCAAAAAAACTAAGTAAAATTTTTTCAAACTTTTTTTCTTATGGAGATCGCCGAGCTTAAAAGTCGCTTAGATATTGTAGCCGTTGCCCGCCATTTAGGCATAGAAGTAAATAAGCACTTAAAGGCGGTTTGCCCTTTCCACGATGACGGCAAGCCTAGTTTACAGTTCAGCAGAGAAAAGCAGATCTGTACTTGCTTTAGTAGCCGGTGTCAAGCGGGAACAATGGATGTGATTAGCCTTACCGAAAAGAAGCTATCCCTTTCCACGCACGAGGCTTTGAAGTATCTAAGTAAGTTAGCAGGAGAAATTACCGCAGGAGAAGTAAAAACTGCAGAACAAACAAAGACAGTAGAAAAACGAGACTACGCAGGTGACTTTAAAATAATGCAAAGCAGCTTTATCAGCAGTAGCACGGCTAGAAAGTACGCTACGAGTCGGATGCTCAACTGGAAAACGCTCAATACCTTCGGTGGAAGTATCGGCTATAATGCTTTTAAAGGGGGAAAGTTTACGTATCTGCGGGGCTGTGTGGTGTTTGGGTTGAGAGATGAGCAAGGAAAGGTAGTGAGCCTTTACGGAAGAAGTGTTCAAGAAAACAATCGTCAGGATAATAAAGAGAGTAAACACTTTTACACTGCTGGTAGAAAAGGACTTTATCCCTTTTACCCAAAGGCAGCAACGCAAAAAGTGATCTTAACTGAAAGTGTAATAGATGCGGCTACGCTACTGAGCTTACCAGATATTACAGAAACTTACGATGTGCTTGCCCTTTATGGCACGAACGGTTTTACAAAAGAGCATCAAAAAGCGCTTGAAAACGTAGCGGACTTAGCAGAAGTGATCTTGTGGCTTGATGGCGACGCATCAGGAAAAGCAGCCACCCAAAAAATAGGCAAAGAACTGAGTAAGTTACTGCCTCATTGTAAAATCACTACCGTACAATTACCCGAAAACGAAGACCTGAACAGCTTGGCGCAAAGCCACGAAGCAAGTATTTTTAGCCACTTACTTGATGAAAGAACCCCTTTTTTATCTTCAAAAGAACCTTCCACTGAAACTACTTCTACTGAAAAAGAAAAAGTGGTAACTACTCACTCAGATAACTTTACCCTCGACACTCATTAGCTCGACACGAGTAACCCTCATCACTTACGCTACTGTACGGCAAATGCTTGTTATGCCATCAAAGGTGGGATCAGAAAAGACTTAGAGAGCTTAAAAATAACGCTGGTCATTGAAAACTTGGAGAGTGGTAAAAAGAGCCGTACCAAACTAGACTTGTACGAAGACAAGCAAACTGAGAAAGTAGCCAGAGAAGCGAGCCAAAAGCTCTCGCTTCGAGCGGATTTACTAGAAAGCGATCTTTACGCACTCACTGACTTACTCGACGACTACCGCAGTCAACAACTTGCCACTCCAGAAGAAGCGACCCAAAAGGTAGTGGTTGCTGGCAGCCAGCAAGAAAAGTGCTTGCAGTTCCTCAAAGCGCCCAAATTACTCGAACGCATTAACCAGCTCATTGGAGAAAGTGGCATTGTGGGCGAAGAAAACAACCGCCTCTTTCTCTTTGGCATTGCCAGCAGCTATAAAATGCCCCAGACACTTCACGCCTTGATCCAAGGTAGTAGCGGTAGTGGTAAAACCCACCTGCTAGCCAGCATCTTAGCGCTGATGCCCGCAGAGGATGTCATCAGCCTTACCAGAGTCACCGAAAGCAGCTTTTACAATTACCAAAAGAACGAGCTGACCCATAAACTCATTGGACTAGAAGACTATGATGGCCTCGAAGAAGGCGCACAACTCGCTTGGCGAGAACTCCAAAGCAAAGGTACGATTAGTAGTAGCACCAGTGCCAAAGCCGAAGCCCACAGCGACCCGCAAGCCAAGATCAGAATCGTAGAAGGCCCGATCGCTTCGCTCTCGGCCACTACCCAAGGCGAAGTGTACGAAGACAATATGAGCCGATGTTTTTTAGTAGCCGTCGATGAGAGCCAAGAACAAACCCTTCGCATCATCGAACACCAAAATAAAGTAGCGGCGGGTCTTATTGATACCCAAGCGCAAAAAGAGATCAAGACTTTTTTAGCGCACTGCGTGCGGATGCTGAGACCCTATCAAGTGATTAATCCGTATGCGCACTTAATAAAGCTTCCCCCCGAAGCCCATAAGATCAGGCGTCTCAATGCACTCTTTCAGAGCTATGTACAGCAAATCACCTTGCTACATCAATACCAACGTACCAAAGACGAGCAAGGAAGGCTCATTACCCAAAAAGAAGATGTGGCGGCAGCGATCCAAATTATGTTTGAAAGTATTGTACTGAAAGTAGATGAGCTAGACGGTAGCTTACGGCACTTCTACGAAAAACTCAAAGCCTACGTAAAGGAAATCGGCAAAGGCTACGCCTTCTCCCGCTTGGAGGTTAGGCAAGCCTTGAAGGTGAGCAAAAGCCAACAGCATCATTACTTCCAACAACTCTTAGACTTAGAATATATCCAGCAAGTAGGTGGCTACGCCAATCGGGGTTATCTTTATAAAATCTACCATTGGGATGATAATGAGAAAGTTAAAGCCCAAATCAGCCAGTACTTACACGAGCAACTTAAAACCTTATGATATACCATAACAAAAATGAGGAGTGAACGCCCCAAAACACCAGCCGAACGCCAGTCTTTACTTATAATGAGGGACTTAACCCCCAATATAGGGCTAGTGTTCGGCGTTTTCAAAAAAGACAAGTAGCCCTTCAGTTAGTAAACCCTTTATGAATATCCCCTAATGATGCAAACGTACTTGAATGAGATAACAGCCCATGAGATAGCACACTTTAAAGTTCACTTGGAGCGCTTAGGCTACACAAAGAGTACCCAAGAGATGTTGCCTCGCTTGATGAAGTCCTTTTTTACTTACACTGCCAAAAAAATAAGTGAGATCACCGCCGAAGACATTACCACTTTTTACACCTATCTACACGAACGCCCCAATCAGATCAAGCCCGGCGGGCTTAGTGAAAGTTACATCCATCATCACGTCTATGCGCTGAAAGTCTTCTTTGCTTGGCAAGAACAAAAAGGTACGATGAGCCAAAACCCGATGAGTACACTTGCTTTTAAAAGACCGATCAGTAAACCTAGAGCAATACTAAGCCTATCTGAAGTGAAACGCTTGTATGAAGCTTGTGAGAATTATCAAGAAAAAGCCCTTTTAGGACTCTTCTATGGTTGCGGACTCAGAAAATCAGAAGGCGAAGCCCTTCACCTCAAAGATATCCATTTTAGAAGTAGTTTACTCTACGTAAGATTAGGTAAAGGCGGAAGACGAAGAGTGATACCCCTCTCAGAGAAAGTAAAAATAGACTTACAAAACTATGCTTATAAGGAAAGACCTTTCCAAAGAATCTCCAAAAGAAATGCCTCTCTTGAAGATCAAATGGCTTTTATGCTTAACCAAAGAGGAAAACCTATGCGGGGCGCTAGTTACAACCGACTCCTAAAAGTACTCTTACAAAGAGCGAGCATCTCAAAGGAAATCACGCTTCACGGCTTGCGCCACTCTATCGCTACCCACTTGCTAGCCAGTGGCTTATCCTTAGAACAGGTCAGAGACTTCTTAGGACATAAACACTTAGAAAGTACACAAGTCTATACCAGAATACAAAGTAAACAACTATGGCACTTGAGCAATCAATAACACTTAAATCATCCTTAAAAGAGGCTCTTACCCAATATCTTAAAGAAAAACATGCGCCCAGCACGGTAAAACGCTACTTGCGAGAGATCGAACTTTTTATATCTTCACTAGAAACATTACTACAAAATCCAGTCACTGCTAACTATAATCAAATTATGGTGTACCTCGGCGAACTTCGCCACACCCAAAGCAATATCACTCCTTGCTTATGTGCCATTAAGAAATATTATAGTTACTTAGTAGCCCAAGGCATCCGTAAAGACAATCCTGCGCAAGCCATCAAACTTAGAGATCACCGCAATAGAGACATCCAACTCCAAGACTTATTTACCCCTCAGGAACTTGCCCTACTCTTAGAAAGAAAAGAGCGTTACCCGCTGCTCAAAAACCGTAATCAACTCATACTGAGTTTACTTATTTACCAAGCCCTTACCAACGGCGATATTATCAACTTGACCCTTGATGACCTTGATCTTGCAGAAGGGAAAATCCACATTAAAGCAGCCAGAAAAACCAATGCCCGAACGCTACTTTTACAGCCCAAACAAGTCTATTTACTGATGAATTACCTCCAAACGGATAGACCTCAATTACTCAAGGAACAGACCTCACAACTTATCATCTCTTCCCGAGGACACGCCGAAACAGGCGAAGGCATTAGTTATTTAGTAGAGACTTGTAAAGGGTTCTTTCCCAACCGAAAGCTCAATGCTAAAACGATCAGACAATCAGTAATTACTAATTTACTAAAGTCAGGAAAAGACTTGCGCTTAGTACAAGCCTTTGCAGGACATAAATACCCTTCTAGCACAGAAAAATACAAACAAAGCCATCTGGAAGCACTCAAAAATCAAGTCTTGAAATACCATCCTTTAGATAATCTTTAATAGCTATCTATCTCAGTAAATGAAATGCACGAGCTGTAAGGAACTTGGTATAACCCGCCCTTCTGTTCCTCGCTGTACTCGTCACCCATCGTTCGTTCCTCACTCACACAGGTTATAAGGTACTCCTGCGCTGCTCGCCCCGTCCTTGCCTCACCCAAAAGACAAGGCTATACAAGCGCTTCGCGGCCTTGCTTTTGGGCTCGGCTGGCGGGTCTGCGCTGCTCATCGTGGTCGTTCCTTTGTATTTTTTTAGATGATTATGAAGCCTTCGGCAGAATGGTAAAAAAATCCAACCTCTCCCCATTGTTAGGCTCGCCTGCGGGTCGCTGCGGGCTCAGGCATGCAACACACAAGCCAGCGCACGCCTTCGGGTAGTCGGCGCTTACGCACTGATCATCAGCACTTTGCCTTCTACCTAGCCAGCCCTCGGGTTCGTTCCTCACCCTTTCGGTCTGCCACCCTTGCTCCACTCGCAGGACAGGCTCGCAGAAATAAAAAATAACAGTTGTTCTACGACAAGAGTAGTTCTTGGTCTTGCGGAAAGCTCTGCTACCCTTCGGGTAACGCACTTTCGCCCTTCGGGCAGCTTACCCACAGCTTTGTCCTCAGCCCAAGAGAATGCCACCGCACAAAAACTAAAAAGCAAAACCTTCCCTTTTTTATTTTCAGTAGAAAAACTACCTTTAGGAATAGAAAAGATGGTTCTTTGAGAGACTTATTGGCACAAAATAGTTTAGAAAGCTACGGGCAAGTGTGAAGAGAAAAGTGACGCAGATGGAATACTCTTTGGCTATCAAGGGCAGGAAACCGATGAAGAATGGGGTGGTGGTCAGCTTATCAACTATAAATACCGTATCCACAGCCCAGCTTTAGCACGCTTCTTTTCGGTTGATCCTTTACATAGTGATTATCCTTGGAACAGTACCTACGCTTTTGCAGAGAACAGAGTCATAGATGGCGTTGAGTTGGAAGGGTTGGAATGGTCTAGAATATTTGGTTCTCGTACTCCTCAAATGCAGATTTTAGACCAGCATACAAATGCCTTTGATACGCCATTACCTGCATTAGGCGATCGTTCTATGCGAGAATTCCAGCATCAAACCACTCGAGAAGAAAGAAATAGAGTAGCGATGATGCTTCCTTGGCATTTAGTAGAAGCTTACTCAGTACCATTAATGGCTTTGGCAGGACCTGAGGATATTGCTGCAGATATTTTCCTACTACAAGCAGCAAAAATTAAGGGTAGAGGCTTTTTAGGAAGAGCTTTTGCAGGGATAGGAAGAGCCTTTGCGGGGGTAGGTGGTTTTGTAACCAAAAACTGGAAAGGGGTTAAGAATATTTGGAAAGGAGGTAAGAAGAGTTCGCGAGTAGCAACTGATGATGGTTTAGGCTCTCTTATTTCAAAGTCAGTAAGTGGTAACGAAATTCATTATTCAATAACAGGTGTTGAAAAAACTCAGGTAGCTAAACTAGATTCAAAAGGTCTATTGTCGTTAGACTTAAATACAGAAGGTGTAAAAGGTGCTGGTCAATATATTTTGGATGATGCATTAGGACATTTTGGAGATGATGTGCAGGGTATTGTTGCTGACTGGACAATGCGTTCAGACTATCCAGGTAACATGTCTTTGGGGTTAAAACAGTTTTGGCAGAATTACGACCTTATGGAAGGCAACATGTTTGGAGATGAGTTACTTGAATACTCAGCTCGTAACACTAGGCTTGGACAAATATTAGATAAAAAAGGGTTCAGTAAAATAGATGTTGGTACGGCTGAAGCTGATGTAGTAGAAGTGGAATTCAGGAGGTAGGTAATATGTTTATAATAGGTTCAAATTCTAGTTCTATAAGTGTAATAGCTATGACAAAGGCTAACTCTTCTAAAGATATACCTGATATCATATCTTCATTCATAGATATCAGTCAGATAGACCAGTTTGCAAAGATAAGTATCGAGAATAAGATCAAGATAAAAGAACAAGTAGAAAATCTTTTGCGCCACTTAATAGCAGAAGACTTTATATCTCAACAGTCAGATAGAGCAGTATTATATACTATTTTGGGTAGGAGAATACCCATTGATGCTAAAGGTAATCCCTATGGGAAGCGTATTATTTTGTTAAAGAACTTTCTTAAAGTCTTGGAAGAAACAGACGAAGAAGATGAGATTATAATCCTTCATACGAAGTTCAGAGTGGAAGAGGCAGGTACCGTGATGAAGTTGATTCTTAGAAATCCCTCAATTGAATTTGAAGATATCTTAATGCGCTATAATGTAATAGACGAAAAAATACTTAGAGAGTTTAATAGGAAGGTAAAGCTAACTCAAAAAGAGCTAGCAAGTATTTTAGAAGGTCTAACTGAAGATGGCTTAATAGTTGTAGAAAATGGTCGCTATCGTGTTATTGATGAGTTATATATTATTGATAAAGTGTAGGGTAGTGGGTCAAATTATCCGCTCTAACTTTGAGTATGGTAAAGCTTATAAAAGGGGTAAAGAAATACCTTTAGAATAATGATAAACTCGAAACTATAAAATAGTAATATGTCAGAATATGAATATTCGGTTGGCGAAATAACCCTTTGCACTGAGAAGAAAAAATCAGAAAAAGAGGTTGGAAATTTTATCAGACTAAAAATATTATACATCCTTTTGATCTTATCCAAAGATTATAAGCAAAATGACTATGAAGGTATATTCGATTATTTAGAAGAGGTTGAGGAAAATATGAGCTATTTATCTGAGAATATAGTAGATTATCTTGTAAAAGTATTTGATAAATTTAAAGTAGTTAGAAAGGATATAATAGAGATTAAGAGCCTGGTGAATACATTACTCAGTGGAGATTGGGAGCAAAGTATTTTTAACGAAGGGGTTGATTGGATTGCTTTGCAAGAAAAGAGCAAGCAAATTCTACTAAGATTAGAAGTACCTCTTGATTCAGACTTAGAAGAGTACACAGATAAAATCACTATGTTTTATCACGAGTAAAATTTCTGAGCTGAAAAGTATTTTGTCTTCTAAGAAGGTAATTAACTCGCCTATCAGAAAATCACCTACATCGAGCTTTTATATTAGAGAAGTTAACATTGGAAGGAAAGTTGGTAATCTCCCTCAAAAGTATGGTGGTGCTGCGACAAAAAACATTACTGTCATAACTGATGTAAAAGGTAATCTCGTCAATACTTTCCCTGGAAAGCTAAAATATTAAGTTATGATCTGCATTATCTTAAAGGAAAATAAGGATACTGTATCTATTTTAGGTAAAAAATATAATGAAAAATATCTTTGTCCTGATAATGAGCAAGAGTTCCCCTTGTTATCAGAAGTAGCGCCATTTGATATAGATGTTTTTGGGCACGATCAAATGGAAGAACTAATAAGAGACTTAAAGCATCTGATAACAAAAATACCATCAGAACATCACGACCACGTTATGGATATAATAAAACTAGCTAAGGAATGTAGGCAAGACTCTAATAAAGTGCTTATGTTTAATCCATTTCTGCATTAGTCTTTTGCTAGATCAGATATTAAAGCATTCTTCAATAGAAGAGTCAAGGCAAACGAACCATATAAAGGCTATAAGATTGAAAAGTCTCGTAGCATCTTACATGATTTCAAATTAACAAAAGAACTTGAATGAAATTAAATATTTTAAAAGCGAGAGTTAAGCGTAACAACTTAGAAAAATACGCAGGTCGTCATTATAGAGATGAAACTTCGCAAATTGTAAAATCTTTGAACGAGGAAGGGAAGAAAGCTTTATTAGGTATACAAAAAAAAGACGGAATCTATACTATTCTTGGTGAAGAGGTTGTTTATTATTTAACTGCTTCTGGAAACAAGGGAGAATTACCAATAAGCACTTTTTTAGATATTTTACATGCTGAAGGACTCAGAAAAGGAAATATAGCTATATATAGGTTTGTAAAAATAGGTGATGAAAAGGTTTGGATATGTAGTAAATTTACTATGTCTGCACTCATGAATACGATGTTATGGTTGGAGACTCAACTTGATAAAGAATAGCACTAGCCCATTTGTCCTTAACCCACCAACTGGCGCAAGTCTTCAACGAAGTGGTGACTTGTGCCTTCCAAGTAACAAATAAGTTCTTTGACCCTCGTTGTGAGTAGTTTTTAGCGTAAGCGCGACTACTTACTTTTTTGTATTAGCATTTTCAAATGCGGGAACTGTGTAGACTTACAATGTCAGTTCATTGGAAATATTAGATTATGCATATCCTAGTTCCTAAGTCGAATAAAGCCCCTTGTTGTGAGTAGTTTTTAGCATAAGCGTGATTTTACATTAGCATTTTCAAATGCGAGAACCGTTGTAAGTATCCCCTGATATAGGACCATATTTACGCCACCATTGCAGGTGTTTTATGACCTAAACTTTCGTGG
>ERZ1740058.260-NODE-260-length-45208-cov-7.069253_pt1 | contig 45208 bp, 34 predicted proteins | sample MGYA00581745_ERZ1740058 | MGnify/ENA primary metagenome ERZ1740058 (study PRJEB43018, sample SAMN04849742) | marine metagenome | isolation source: floating plastic debris | place: Pacific Ocean | collected 2008-08-30 | study: EMG produced TPA metagenomics assembly... | reverse complement strand
ATGATCGATTGCCGTGTTCAGTTTATCGTTCGTTCTGTCTTCTTTTTTTTTTTCGCTTCTGTCTCCTTTGCCCCCTGTCTCGCACTTTAGTGCCCACTGCTGTCTGGCCCAGATCCTTCTGCTTCTGGGCGAATGCCGTTACGGCTGGTGACAGAGGTGGATTCAAATCTTTCGAGTCGCCGATCGTTGGGGCGATCGTGATTGACATTGCGGGGGTTGTATTCGACTTGCCAGGTGTAGGTGGTTGTAGCGGTTGCCTCAAAGTCGGTGGTGGCTTCGGCGGTTTCGACCTGAGTGCAGCTAAAGGTTGCTACTGAGACGAGTAGCGCAGAAACGACCGGCACGGTGGAACTAATCCAACGATGATGGGCGAAGGGTTTGTACATTTTTATACATCCTCAAATTCTGCGCTCTTAGCTTAACGCGGTGGATGCAACCTGTGGGTAGTGTTACGGAAGCTACAAAGATTGGCCCATAAAGACTGGGCCATAAAGACTGGGCCATAAAGACTGGGCCATAAAGACTGTGTTACGAAGACTGCAAGGTCCCGCTGAAGTAGTGAAGTACTTCTCTAACTAGGCCGCTTTTCCCATGGCAGCTGACTCGGATGCATTCACCGGCTAGCATCTGAGCATCTTTTAAGCTTTTGACGCATCCAGAGACTGAATGATCGACGTAGCTGGTAATGGTGATGATCAGATCGCAGTTGCTGATTTTGTCTTTTATTCGACTGCGATCGCTGCTAGCCACGCTGTGAGGTGGCACATGTACACAGCGCTTTAGTCCGTATTGTTTTAATGCTTTCTCGACCTCGCGATAGGTTGTCTCGTGGCCACCGATGAGGGCTAAAGAAATGTTTGAAAGGTCAACAGGCTCAGCGAGGTCGGGTTCTGTAGAGATATTGAGCGGCTGCTTTTCTCTGTCAGCCAGTGGGGCCGGATCGCTATCTGTTGCATCCTGATAAGCGCTAAGGCCTAATTTATTTTTTAGAAAGGCAACTTTGCCAATAAGTACACCGTTGTCATCTTGGAGTAATTCTTTTTCACTTTCGCTCTTATGTAAGCGCTGCTGCAAGTCTTCAATTTCTAATGACAGCGCTTTAGCATCTGTATCTGCAACGTCGATAAACTCATCGAGGTCTAGTTTGTTTCGCTTCAGGCGATCGCTCAATTCACCTTTGCTCTGTTGCAACCGGTCATACTGTTGCTGTAAGTGGCTATGCTGCTGTTGTAAGCTATCGTGCTGTTGCTGAAGCTGGTCGTAAGCCACTTGGAGGGTGAGCAGATGTTCTGAAAGGTGCTGTTTGGCCTGGCGGTCTTTGCCAGTAGCACCTTTGATAAACATCTGAACAGCCTGAAGCACGGGCTTAAACATACTGAACCTCAAGTAAGATGGCCAACTTCCTAAAGGAATCCATCAGCTTGTTGTGATGTCATTACTGATAAGTCCCTATAGTCCACGATAGCGGTTGATTGGAAAAAAGGTCATATTCTAAGCAATTACTCAGAATACGACCTTTTGGGTTTTCAAGACGATATGTTTGAATTTGTTTGCATTGAATATGGTTGCATGTAGCTATGCCCGGTTCAGGTTTTGTTCTGTGATGAAAGCGCGAACGATGTCTTGAAAATTGCGATCGCCTACAAATCCGAGCGCTGTTGCTTGGTTAACTTCAAACTGGCTCGGCCAGCTGGCGACAATTTTAGAAATCGCATCGTCACGCTCGTAGGTGATATGACTGGTAATATCGGGTCCGGCGACTTCTGACAAGGCGGCGATCATACTTTGAACGGTGATAGTGATGCCCGGTAGATTGAGCGACCTGGTATCGGAAAATTTCTCGGCAGGCACGCTCAGGCTGTGAGCTAAGTTGGTGACGACTGAGGTCGGGCTGGAGAGCCACAGAGCCAGGTTGAGATCGACCGGACAGATAGCGGGCTGACCTTGCAGCGGCTCGCGAATGATACTGCTGGCAAACGAAGACGCAGCGGCGTTGGGTTTGCCAGGTCGGACGCATACTGTCGGCAGCCGCAGCACTCGGCCATCAATGAAGCCCTTGCGGGTGTAGTCGTTGACCCATAGTTCAGAAATGGCCTTCTGGGTGCCGTAGGACGACTGGGGGCGCAGAACAGTTTCTGATGTGATAACGGCTGGCAGCTCGCCGCCATAGACTGCTAAGGAGCTGGCGAATACGAATTTTGCGCCTGGTGCCTGATGCCGTACGGCTTCTATCAGGTGGCGGGTGCCGTCGCAGTTGACGGCCATGCCCAGATCGAAGTTGGCTTCGGCTTGGCCGCTGACGACGGCTGCCAGGTGGAAAATTGCGGTGATATCTGAGGAGACGAGTGCGTTAGTGGCTGCGGCGTTGGTGAGGTCTGTTTGGTGCGATTGAACCCTAGTGTCGTCGGTTGGGTTGGGTGGCAGCACAATATCAGCCAGGGTCAGCCGCTTGAGATTTGGGTCTTGAAGCAGGTGTTTTGCCAGACGCTGACCTAGAAAGCCAGCACCGCCTGTAATGAGGATGTGCATAGTAAAAAATTAGAGGACTTTAGAGGCCTAATCGAAGGCCTACACAACATTTCGACGAACGCTGCGGTAGTGGTCCATTCGAATTTTATTCATTGTGCTCTCAAGATTGTCGTCAATTGCGCCAAGGGTCGCAAGTAAATGGGTGCTAAGCGCTAAGGCTGCTTCAAATTCAGGTTGAACGACTTCTTGAGCACCTAGCTGACCTAGCTGGTCTAGCTCTTGGGTGGTGTGGGCTCTGGCAATGATGTCGAGGTGAGGGGCGATGGCGCGCGATCGCTTTAACAGCAGCCGAGTACTGGCCGGGTCAGGCAGTGCAATTACCAGCGCCTTGGCCTTATTTAACGATGCCTTAGCCAAAATCAGCTCCGAGTCCGCATCCCCCATGACAAATGGAATTTTTTCGCGTCGCAGCGCCTGTACAGCGGCCTCGCTATTTTCTAACACCAGCACCGGAAATCCGGTCTGCCGCAGTAAATTAACGATGACATGCCCGACCCGGCCGTAGCCTGCTACAACGACATGATCCGTGATGCCATCGTGCCCGACTGCCGGTTGAGCGATCTCTAACTTACTCAGCAGCTTGTATAGCTGAGGCTGTTTACAAATCCAATCGTAGAAGGCAGGTGCTAGGCCGAAAGAAAACGGTGTGAGCACTAGTGTGATAGCGGTTGTGCCCAGCAGCAGTAAATAGGCCTCCTGTGAGATTAAATTGCTTTCTAGCCCAACAACTGCGAGGACAAAAGAGAATTCACCAATCTGATTGATACCACAGCCGGTGAGCACGGCTGTTTTGAGCGAGTAGCCAAACAGCAGCACAATCGGAAAAACGATCAGTGCCTTGCCTAGCATCACCAGACTCACCATGCCTAAAATAGCCCCGAAGTTATCAATCAGTACGCCAGGATCGATTAACATGCCAATCGAGACGAAAAACAGGCTGGCAAAGGTATCACGCAGCGGTAGTACTTTGGCTAAGGCCTGGTCGGCATAGTCAATTTCGGCAATCATTAAGCCCGCAACAAAAGCGCCGATTTCAATGGAGAGCCCTAGCTGGGCTGTAATCAGGGCAACGCCTAAGCACAGGGCAATCAGCGTGAGTAAAAAAAGCTCGCTGCTCTCTGTGAGCGCTATCTGACGAATAATGACCGGTATGATCCAGCGACCCGCTACAATTGCGCCGACTAAAAAGCCTGTGACTTTGACTAGCACCAGCCCTAGCACCCACCAGAGCGGATTGGCGCTTGCCTCTGTGGGGTCAATGGCTGGCACGATAGCTAGCATTAACCCTAGGGCCAAGTCTTGCATGATCAAGATAGCTAGCATGATCTGGCCGTAGCGCGTGTTGATTTCGCCGCGCTCGGTGAGAGTTTTGAGCACGACCGCCGTGGAAGATAGAGAGAGGAGTGCGCCCCAAAATATGCCTTGAGGTAAGTTACCGACCCAGCCAAAAAGGCCCGCTAGGGCCGCGACTAGGCCGGCGGTAAGGCCAATTTGTAGCAGGCTCCCTTTTAAGGCAACGCTGCGAACACGGTTGAGCTCTTCTAATGAAAACTGTACGCCGAGAGCAAAAAGTAAAAAGGCTACACCAATCTCGGCTAATTCTTGAATATTGCCGATGTCGTTAATAAGTTTTAGACCTAAGGGCCCAATGATAAGGCCGCTGCCTAAATAGCCCAACAGCACAGGCTGGCCCAGACGGCTGACAGTGTATCCGCCTACGGCTGCGGCTCCTAGCACCGTCATTAAGTCAACTGTAAATCCCAGCTCTGCCGACATACGCTCTGTTTGTAAAAAATCTCCTTAAACGTAGCGTCTACTAAAGATTTTGAACGATTGGGCGCTATTTCAGTGTGAAAACTTGTTGATAAATTTTGTTGGCTACTTTGAGCTGATCGTTTTCAACAATCACGAGTCCGCTCAGTATTAGCTCTGCTTGTATGTAGCTGTTATCTGTATTAACACGACTCTTGCTGAGTACTTTTTTATACAGGTTCAACAGCGCTGTTCGGTTGAAAGAGTGGTTGATGCGATCGCTAATTGCTCTCAAATGAACCGGGTCGTCTTTTGTTTGCCAGTCTTCGATAATGTGCGATCGCACTGTTTTATCCACCCACTGCGTTGCACCTGCTGTTGAAAGAACCATCGGCATAGCGGCGGGATGCACTAGAGTTTCGAGCAGCTGAGACATGAGGTGACACAGCTTTTGCGTTAAAAAGGGGTGACCATATGTCCATTGCTCAATCGCGTCTAGGCTGACGGTTGGCCAGTGTGCTTTATTCTGTAATCCTGGACTTAAAGCATAGGCTTCGCTCTGTTGAAACGGCGGCAGTGAGATTTCGCACCCGGCTGAAAATAGTGAGCCTGGCTGTGGTAAATCGGCTGCGATCGCACTACCTAAGACAACAAAGTTGAGATTTCGATAAAGTGTATGAGTTTGACGCAGCTCGTAGCACTTGGCTATCCACTGGAATAACTCGGTCTCAAAAGCAGCGTTTGTAAGGGCCTCAATTTCATCAATAAAGATAACCACTGGCGCTATTGACAACACCTCTGCCAGGAACTCTTCAACAAAACGGCTCAACCGTTCAACTGGAGGTAAGTCAGCGGTAGAAGGCAGCCAGCTTAACAGTAGAGCTAGCTCATTTGCCTGAAGGTCTGTACAAATAGTTGCCATTAGGCTACTACACCAGTTGCTTTCAGATGCGTTGCTTTTGGACGCGCTTAACTGAGTTGCCTGAACGGTTACGCATCGATAGCCCTGCTGATCCATTTTGTGGCGAACATGAACCCGCAGCGACGATTTGCCGATTTGTCTAGGTCCTAATACGTAGGCGAACTGTTGCTTTTTTAAACAAGCGATCAGTATTTTATCTGTTGACCTTTCGACATAGCTAGGATCATCCCAGGCAAGGCAGCCACCTACACAATAAGCAAACAAGGAAGGGGACATGACCGTAGGGCGAAATTGATACCAGCTTTGGCTACCGTTACTATCATGGCCGCTGGTCAGCGTTTGAGGCTTCTTGCCGTCGGAGGACTTACTCGGTGCAAGTCGTGTAGGGTCTGATTGCTCTATGTGGGTAGGAAACGGCTCAATATCTAAGTTATCGGTGTCTGATATGCCAGTATCTGATTTAGAAGCCGCCGCCGTTGTCATATCCAAATTCGTTTTTTTAGTGGAGAGAAGATATAGCAGTATATTCCATGAACATTCTTCTGATGTTTGTTTTTATCAGCTATCTTGCCCTTTAGCTTTTGGGATACTAGATTGTAAACAGTACCAGATTGTAAACGTAGATGTAGACCTAAGCTGCTACCACTTGCGATCGCAGGTGGTTGTAAAAAGGTTAAAAGATACGATTTAAAGCCTCTGAGCTTTAGAGTATCCCACCTGACGGAACCAGTGCCCTATGAATTACCTATCTACTCTGCCAGCAGTCTGGGAGAAGAGACTATTCAAACTTATTACAACCGTCGTAATTATCGCTAGCTTGAGCACTCAGCTATTGGCCTGTACCGCTGTAGAGGCTCAGCCACAAATGACCGTCGAGGCTTTAGCGACACAGATTAAAGCTGCGCAGATAATACCAACTGATGGGCCAAGTGATGACGCGACTACGCTGCCTTTGATATTGGATGTGCGTACGGCTGAAGAATATGCTGCCGGGCATATTCCTCAGGCTATCAACATCGATCACCGCCAAGTTGCTGCTCAAATAGATACGCTACGCCCGTTTGAGCACCGCAATGTGGTGGTGTACTGTGAACGCGGCGCGCGGGCGCGAGCTGCTGAAAAAGTACTGACAGACGCTGGTTTCTCAGCTGTGATTCAGCTGAATGGACATATGAGGGCTTGGAGAGCTGCTGAGCTGCCGATTGAGACGGACTAATTGTGGCTGAGATGAACTGATTGAGATCGAACAGATTCAGACCGACTAACTCTATTCTGTTTTATCTGCAAAGAGATGGCTCAAGATAATATCGCAAACGTCTACCGCCGCAATTTTGTCTGATGGTAAATGTTGCTGTTGGCGAGACATTAACAGAGGACCTTCGTTTTTATCTGATGGCAGACACCCATGCGATCCTTTGACTAGGTCTGCTCTGAGAGGCGTGAAGCTCATTAGCGTGCGAAATCCAAGTTTCTTCTTCAGTAGTGTCGCTGCAATTTTCGGCTTGACTAAAGAGATATCTGGGTTGATAAACATTTCGGCAGGGTCGTATCCTGGTTTGCGGTGGATGTCGACAGTTCGAGCAAAGTCGGGGGCTCGACTTTCGTCTAGCCAGTAGTAATAGGTAAACCAGGCGTCTGGCTCTGCGATGACAATTAGCTCACCTGAGCGCTCGTGGTCGAGGTGATACTTTTGTTTTCCTGATTTATCTAGCACTTGCGCAACGCCATCAGTTTTTTCTAACAGCGCCTTGATTCGAGGAATTTCTGCTGGATTGTTGATGTAAATATGAGCCAACTGATGATCTGCAACGGCAAAAGCCTGACTGGCACCTGCGTCTAATAGCTCTTTGCCTAGCTCTTCTCTAAATGCCAGTAGCCCCTCCTGGCGCAGCACACGGTTGAGATGAACCGGTTTTGAAACGGGCTGAATACCGTATTCAGAAAGTATGATGACCTGTGCGCCCTTGCTCTCGTAGTAATCGATCAGGTCGCCGCATACTGTATCGATCTCTGTGAGATCGGCAGCGATACTATCGGGATGATTGCCTATCTTTTGACAGCAGTAGTCTAGATGAGGCAAGTATACCAGCGTTAGGGTTGGATCTTGTTTGACGTCTACCCATTTGGCACTTTTGGCAATCCATCGGCTAGATTCAATTGAGGTGACAGGTCCCCAAAACTTAAACAGGGGGAACTGTCCCAGGCTTTCTTGTAACTGTGGTCTGAGCTCTGCTGGTTTGGTGTTGATATCGGGTAGCTTGCGACCGTCTGCTGGATACATCGGCCTGGGCGTTACCTCGTAGTCAGCCGTGGAGTACATGTTGTACCACCAAAACATATTGGCGCAGGTAAATGTTGGGTCTATAGCCCTAGCCATATCCCATACTTTCGGGGCTTGTACCAGTTTGTTGGACTGTCGCCAAAACTTGATTTCACAATCGTCGCGAAAGTACCAGCCGTTGGCGACTATGCCATGCTCGCTAGGATACTTACCTGTTAAGTAAGTTGATTGAACTGTGCAAGTAACGGCTGGTAGAACAGGCGTGACGGATACCTGCTTGCCCTGTTCCATCCACTGAGATAAGCAGGGTGTATGCTCGCCGATAAGATTTCGGGTTAGACCAACAACATTGAGAACAACAGTTTTCTGCATGTTTTGTAAGTTTTTCAGCAGTTTTTGAGGTGTAAATTTACGACTGAGGAGCCGCTGCTAACGTTTCTAAAACCCATGTGTACTCGCGCTCAATGGAGGTCAGCATGTCGAGCTTCATATCAGGTGGCAGGACATCCCACGTGTAGGTCTCTATTTCAAGATGACGGCACTCTGCATAGCCATCGAGAGCGTTTAAGAAGTCTGTGATGTCTGTTTGGGTTGATTGAAAAGCCTGATAGCGATCGATGAAGATAGGTACGTGAAAGTGAGTGCGCCACTCTTTAGCGGTGCTTTCTAAAAAGTGTGGTAGAGCCTGCCGTAGGTCCCGGTGTCTTGTCAGCTGGCTATCGGCACTCTGCTCAATCACCTGATGGAGGTAAGTGGATTCGGCAAAGGGTTCTAGCTGAGCTGCCATCCACTTTCGGTTTTCAAGATCCTCTGGTGGCTCAATCTTAAGCGCCGAGCTGAGCTGTCCTTTCCCAATTTTGATGCCAGCAGCTTGAAACTGTTCAATAACAGTTTGAGGCTGTTCGTACTCAACAGCAAAGTGACAGGTGTCGTAGCAAACTTGAATGTGATCTAGCAAGTGTTGTTCTGCCTGCGCTGATGATATGTTTAGCTTATTGACTAGCCAGGCACCCCCAACCGGAAGCAGCCAGTCCTTGAAGTATGTAATAACTTCCGTTGCGTTTTCGAGCAGGCCATCTGGCTCTGGTTCTAGATCGATGTGGATTAGCTGGCCTTTGTTTGTATTCAGCTCAATCAGGTGAGCTGTAAGCTCGGCCAGCTGCTGTGAGGCGCGTAAGAATACGTCGTCGCAGGCGGCTTGATTGGCTGTCCACCATGGTTTGTAAGACAGGGGCACGGTGGAGATGCCGCCTTCTATCTCTGGTGGCAAGAGCGCAGAGAGAATGTTTGTGAGGCGCAGCGTATAGTCTAGGCGCTCAGGTTTTGACCAGTCAGGTGCGTAGACCTGGTCTTTTACGACTTGATTGTGGAAGCCACCGTAGGGAAAGCCATTCATGGTGAAGACGTACAGGTCTTCTTTGGCTAGCCAATGTTTGAAATTGTTTAATGCTTCTGGATTTAGCAGCTCTCGGGAGGCTAAATCTGATAGTCGCAGGCCAATCCCAAAGGCGTCTTTTGGAGAGAGTCGGTTTTTGAGAGCGGGTAGATAGGTCTGCAGATTTTTTTGAACCTGGCTCCAGGTTTCACCAGGGTGAATGTTGGAGCAGTAGGTGAGATGTAGGTGTTGGTTGAGTTTCATTGGGTGACGCTGGTCTGTAGATGTGCGATCGCCTGTGCATATAGCTCAAAATCTACGGTGTGCACTTCGAAACCGTGGCCGATTGCGTCGAGCAGCATAATAGTCAGCTCGCCGCCTAAATGCTCTCTAAATTCGCTGAGACCTTTGAAGATAGAGTCTGGATGATCTGGATAGTCGATATAGTTACTGAGTTCAGGTGCGTACAGCACAAAGCCCAGTGCTTTGAGGGTGTCGATGATGCGCCAGCAGGCTGTAGCGCTTAGGTGACCTTGCAGATAAGAATATGTACTGTCGAGGGCGATGCCGATGGCGACCGCTTCACCATGACGTAATCGATAGTGGGTAAGATGCTCTAGCCGGTGAGCCGCCCAGTGGCCAAAGTCAAGCGGCCGCGATGAGCCTTTCTCAAACGGATCGCCGTAGCCTCCAATGTGTTCTACATGGTGTTTAGCGCAGCGGTATATGAGCGTTTGCATTGTTTGCATATCTCGCCTGGCTAAGTCTTCGGCGGCTGCTTCAATGAAGCCAAAAAAGTCTGCATCTTTGATCAAAGAGACTTTGACCGCTTCTGGAATTCCTGAGCGCCAATCGCGATCGGGCAGCGCCTTAAGAAAATCGAAGTCGTTAAAGACCAGTGTGGGTGGCGCAAAGGTGCCTAAAAAGTTCTTTTTGTCGAAGGCGTTAATGCCGTTTTTGACGCCAACCCCTGAATCATTTTGTGCGAGTACGGTGGTGGGCACTCGGATAAGCCGGATGCCTCTATGCGCTGTGGCCGCTGCGTATCCGGCCATGTCTAGCACAGCGCCACCGCCAATAGCCATCATGTATGAGTGGCGGCAGATGGCTGTTGTATTGACTGCTGCCTGAAGCTGCTCGACCCACTCGGCGCTCTGTTTAGAAAGCTCACCGCCGGGAACAACAATGGGATCTGCTGCGAGGGTAATGGCTTCTGGGTAGGCTTTTGCGTAGGCGGTTATTTGCTCAATTAGCTGTGGATAGGCCTGCAATACGCCTGAGTCAACCACAGGAAGCACCTGGGTGGACGATGTGTTCGCTTGGGTCAGTACGTCAGAGAGCAGCGAGTTGTTTCTGTGGAATAGCCCCTCGGTGAAATGCACGTCGTAGGTGAAACGTACGCTAAAGTCTTGCCGAATGGTTTTGAGCTTTGGGGGTGCGATTATCGTAGAAGTCATGGTAGCAACAGCGTTTATGTGATCGTTTGTTGGTAGGGGAAGGTGTGGTTAAAAGCGTATTTAAAAGATGAGATGAGAGTTGCTCTTTTTGTTTTCTGTTTTATCAGGTTACGGCGAACAGTTTGGCAAGCCCTTTAGAAATGGGGAGCAGGCCCAGTACGCCCAGGCCATAAATCTCGTTGGTAAAGCCAGCAGCGATCGCAGCATCTAGAACAATTAAACAAATGATGCCAGCTTTGACCGCCCCCCGAATTTGCTCGGCTGTGGGAGTGAGCGCAGCGCGGATAAATTCTGGCAATATTAAGATTGTGAACATTAGGCCGAAGGGCAGCATATTTAAGCCGCTATAGGTCGGTAATAGCGCTAGCCCGAACAGCCCGCCGATCACCAGGCTTAGCATCAGTACGGCGAGCAGACCTATAGAACGGCTGCCGCCATGAACTTCTCCTCGGCTAATGGTGGTAATTGCTGCGATGTAGACCACTGGAATTAGCGCTAAAAACCAGTGGCTTTGGACCATGATTGGCACGGCGCTGACACCTAAGAGTAGGTTGCTACCGCGGCATAGGCCCATATTGAGCGGTCCTATAAAGGGATTGTGTTTGGCGATCGCATCGTAGCTCAGCGCAGCGACTGCAATGAAGGTCGCTAAAGCTGCGCTGAGCGTGGATACGTTAGCCGCTGCTACGATGCCCACAATCAGCAAAGCGCTGCCTAAAACAATTGCCTCTTGCTTAGAAGAACGGCCGGAAGGGATAGGGCGCTCTGGCCGTTCTTTGGCGTCTAGCTCAGCGTCGAACACATCGTTGAACACTACGCCGCCGCCGTAGAGCCCAGTTGTAGAAAGCAGCAGCCATCCTAGCGGAATTAAACTAGCAGTCGATAAGCTGTTGACTGTGCTTACAATGACTGCGCCTGAGGCGGCGTAGCCTAAAAGAATATCGGCCCAGGCCGTCAGAATATTTGCAGGCCGCATCATCTGTAGATAGGCGATGAGCGTAGATGTTTTGGAGGATGTGACGATCATGATTAAGTCGGCGACGCGTTGAGCTGTCGGTTTCTTTGAGTGGGTTCACTGTTAATGAATTGCTCAGCTAGTGACTGCTCAATTAATAGCTGCTCAGTTATTAACCGCTCAGTGGATTATTCAATGTGTGATTATTCGATTAGAAGTGAAGAGAGCTGCTGTGAATTCGTGACGGGTTGTTGTCCACGTAGAACAGAGTTGCCGTCGTAGAGCTGTCTTTGATCGATTGCGGGCGGGTTGGTCCAATCGGTTTCCTGCATTTCACCGCTTTGGCCGTAGGCTGTTAGCGCATTCTCATAGCAAACCTTACGAATGTGGTCTTGTGGAATGCCCATCTCAGCCATGAGTTGAGCTGTTTTGGGGACGGCCAGCGGGTCGCTTAGACCCCAGTCTGCCGCGCTGTCAACAATAATGTGATCGCATCCATACTGCCGGACTAGTTCGACCATGCGTTTGTTCCCCATTTTTGTTTTGGGATAAATTGAGAACGCTGCCCAAAATCCTCTATCTAGCACTTCTTTGGCTGTTTCTTCATTGGCATGGTCAATGATTACTTTAGCGGGATCTACGCCGTGTTCTATACAGACGTCCATGCTTTTAGACGTGCCCTCTTTTTTGTTGCGGTGGGGCGTGTGTACTAGCACTGGCTTGTCAATCTCTTTGGCCAGCTCTAGCTGCAGGCGAAAGTATTTATCTTCGGCCTCTGTCATTTCGTCATAGCCAATTTCGCCTACGGCTACAACGCCTTCTTTGCAGGCAAACATGGGTAGCAAATCCATGACTTCATCAGCGATATCTGGATTGTTGGCTTCTTTGGGATTTAGCGAAATTGTGCAGTAGTGGCGAATGCCAAACTGTGCGGCTCGAAACCTTTCCCAACCTACCAGGCTGCTGAAATAGTCTTTGAAGCTGCCCGCGCTAGTGCGAGGCTGGCCTAACCAAAACGAGGGTTCAATAATAGCGACTACGCCGTATTCTCTGAGCACCATATAGTCATAGGTAGTGCGGGCGGTCATGTGAATATGCGGATCGATATACATCGCTGGGCGAGTCTCGTTAGGTTGAGTCATGGTATTGGCCGTTAAGGAAGGCTTTGTGATTGGTGTCTGTCAAGAATGAGACGGTAATAGAGCAGCTAGCTAGCGGTAGCTAGATATCGTTGACTAAATTGGTCCCAGTCCAGCTGATTGGCCGCGATTTCTGTCTTCAGCTGAGGATGGTGCGATAGCAGCGTTTGCGCTGAGGGTTCGGGTGACTGAACACAGGCGATCGCTGCTGCTAGCTGTTGACTTTTATCAGGGCTGTTCAAAGCATGTTTTAGGTCTGCGAGAAACTGATCGTTGATGAAGGGTCCAATCAATCGCCACAGCTCGGGTGTGACTTGGCGTTTGGCGGCCCACCTCTCGTGGGCGTAGTCAGAGAGCATGCGGGCTAGCTCAGCGTTGGCTCGCTGATCGAGCTGTTGAATTAAATGGAGAGGACTATCGACGAAGACTGATTTTAGAATCATTTGATTCCAAGCGGGTGTCTCGAAGTAGTCTGCTGGGAAAGGATTGTTGAGCGCAACAGCGTTGAACACGGCTGTCATACTGGTTCGTAGTCCTTCTGCTGCGCGGCTAATGAACAGTTCTGGGTGAGGAAACAGCGGCAGACTTTGATAGAGGGCTATTTGCTCGCTCACGTCGGCTGTCGCAAATAACTTTTCGACCCGGGCGCGATACTGACTGCCATTGTCAGCCGGTAAAGATAAAAGCAACAGAGTCCGCCCGGCTTGATCTAGACTCCAATTTTTAGGCCTCCACCCCGATCTAATGGTGTTAGCGGTTTGCAGATCGGCCTCTGTCAGCTGTAAGTCCGCTTTGGTGGTGTATCGAGGAATTGAGCTGAAGGTTGTGAATAGTAGGCGATCTGAATCGGTGTCGGCGATTTGCTCTAGCTTGTTTTTTAGCCAGCCCAGCTTTTCTGTAGGCATCTGTTGCTCAAGCCAATGGTAGAGCAGCGCTTTAGCTTGAGAGATATCAGCTGTAGAGGCCATAGTTAATAGAATCTAATAGAACCAAACAGATGGATTGAAACAATTGTTCCCTTTGGACAATCTGTTTTCGTAAATACAAGGATATTTCAGACATAAGGCCCACGCTAGTTATATCGAAATCGCACTATGCGGGGGAGGGTACGCACGTACGAGCGCAAATAATCTTAATCAGAACGTGAAAAATTAGTGAATATACTGAACTGCTTGCGAAAAAATACACCCATTTAAGTTTTTTGATGTATTGCAAGGTATCTATTGTTTTCCATGGCGTAAATAAATACACGTAGTCGGTTGTTGTTTTCTCTGTGCTTTTTATCTTCTCTCTTCGACTGTTTTCTTCTGCTGAAGGAAGCAACAACTTGACAGCTTTGATTGACAGCTCAAAGCTGTCAAATTGTTAAATGCAGTTCTGTTAAGTGCAAGCAGCGCGGTCTTTCTTGCGGCCACCTTGTAAATAACCAGAAAACACTAAAAACACTATGGGTACAGATAGTACGGAATGTTTATGGACCAGAGCGCTGGCCCACCCTCTGTTTCATGATTGAAAGCACTGCAGTTTCTTATGTGTTTCATTTTCTTAACGATTTATAGTCATGGCTGACAAGCCTACTATGCTTTAGTAAAGAAAATGCAGATAAGCATAAATACCTATTACGTTTTGATGCGTTTTGAGATGAGTATTTTACACTTGGAGCCCTTCTATGTCTTTACCACTGCTAAGCTATCCCGTTTCTAGCCAAAATCAGAGGGTGAAAGGGTTTGAAGTTCCTGGAGATGAGCAGCCCTACCAATATTCCACATCTCTGTTACTCTCGGGGCAAGAGCTTGACAGCTTGATTTTGGCTGCTTACCGCCGCATCTTTAATGAGCAGCAGGTTTTGGTGAGCACTCGCGAGCGCTTTCTAGAATCTCAGCTGGTAGCAAATCAAATCACCGTTAGGGATTTTGTTAAAGGGCTATTGCTTTCTGATACATTTCGCCGTCGTAACTATGAGTGCAACAATAATTATCGCTTTGTCCGGATGTGCATTCAACGTGTGTTAGGGCGCGATGTCTATGATAATCGCGAGGTGCTTGCCTGGTCTATAGTGCTGGCGACAGAAGGCTTGGAAGGTTTTGTGTCAGCGCTACTAGAAAGCGATGAGTATCTAGAGAATTTTGGGCTTGATACGGTGCCTTACCAAAGACGGCGGGTGCTGGTTCAACGCTCGTCAGGAGAGTTGCCTTTTGAGCGGATGCCTCGCTATGGTTCTGACCATTTAGCTAGATTAGAGGCGTTGGGTAATGACTTCTCTGCTAATCGTGAAGTTGCAGGCACGCCCTATCTGCCGCCTAAGTTTGTTTTACAAATTGCCGGTTGGGTTGCGAAAGTGGGAGGCGTTTCCCTTTTAGCGCTTAGCCTGGCCGTAGTGCTTTCCTGGTTCGGATGGATCAGTTTGTAAGTTTTTTGCGGATCGCAATAGGCGATGGTGTAGCTGTCAAAATAGTAAAAAAGACTCTTGACTATTGCTCAAGAGTCTTTTTTGTTGAGAACGATGCATTTATGCTTCTTTGGCTATGCTCCTTCGGCCTGTCGTTTTAAGCTGGTTTGTTCCAATATGCGAAAATAATGGATAGTTATCTTTATTCATAAGCTTTTTATGGCTTGCCCTTATGTTTTCCTTGGGCTTTGCTGACTGTATCGATAAAATGAAAGCGTTACCCGTTGTCTGGTATTTTTCTCGATGCCTCGCGTTATATGAAGACAACCAAGACATTGCTAATTGTTGATGACTCTGAAGCCGATCGGTTTGCCTACCGTCGCTATTTGCAGCGAGACGCTAACCAGCAGTATGACTTGAGTGAAGTTGGCAGTGGAGAAGCCGCCTTGGCGCTTGCCCTACGGCAGCGTTTTGATGTTGTCTTGCTAGATTTTTTGCTGCCCGATATGAGCGGGCTAGAGGTTTTAGAGGCTTTGAGAGTTCAGCAGCCAACTGCTGCGGTGATTATGCTGACAGCTCATGGCGATGAGCGGGTGGCTGTGCGGGCGCTAAAAGGGGGTGCTCAGGAATATTTGGTTAAAGACCATCTTAAGCAGTTGACGTTACAGCGGACAGTTCGCAATGCGATTTCGCAAACGGAGCTACGCCAGCGCCTGAAGAAGAAGGAAGAGCAGCAAAAGCTGATTGCGCAGATTGCGTTTCAAATTCGTCATTCTTTAGAGCTAAGCACGACGCTGAACACAGCGGTGAGTGAAGTGCGTAGTCTTTTGCAGTGCGATCGCGTTTTAGCCTATCAGTTTGCGCCTGATATGAGCGGCCAGATCATTGCTGAATCGGTTGGCGATCGCTGGTGCAAAACGCTGGGGAAAACGGTTGAAGATACATACTTCCAGCAGCAGGGCGCTGAGAAATATCGCCAGGGACGTAAGCAGGTGGTGGCTGATATCTATAGCGAAGGGCTAGATCCTTGTCATGTGGCTCTGCTAGAGCGGTTTGAGGTCAAGGCGATTCTGGCCGTGCCTATCTTGATGGGCGCTGCGCAAACTGAGCGTTTGTCGCTGATAGAACACAGTCTGTCAGAGAAAGACCCGTTGCCTTCTCGGCACTCTAATCGGCTGTGGGGACTAATGGTGGCTCAGCAGTGCTCTGCGACTAGACACTGGCAGCCTGACGAGATTCGTATGCTAGAGGCTTTGTCTATTCACTGTGCGATCGCCATCCAACATGCTGAGCTACTGGCGACTACCCAAGCTGCCTTAGAAAAAGAAAAAACGCTCAATCGGTTCAAATCTCAAATTATTGCGACGGTTTCTCACGAGTACAATTCTCCTTTGACCGCTATTCAGGGTGCGGCTGCTCTGCTCCAGAACCACTTTGATAGTCTCGATCGAGCGGTAAGAGAAAACCTAATTGGCATTATCACCAGAAAGTCGAAGCATCTATCGGCTTTGGTTAATGACATGCTGATTGTTCATCGTTCTGACCTGAATGAGATTAAAATAAAGCCTGTTCCTCTGAATATGGGTGAATTTCTCTCTAAGCTGATTGCTGATCAGCAGACGACGGTGAAGCATCGTTTACTTCTAAGAGTTCGCGGTAACTTGAAGGGTTTTGAGGGCGATCGCGGTCTGATTCAGCAAATTTTTTCTAATTTGTTGTCCAATGCGATTAAATATTCTCCTGAAGGCGGTGATGTGCAGATTTATCTAATTGGTGATGAGACTCAGATAGTCTGTTCTATTAAAGATTCGGGTATTGGTATCCCTGAAGCAGACAAAGCGCGGTTGTTTCAGCCGTTTAGCCGAGGGGGCAACGTAGGGACGATTACCGGCACGGGACTGGGGTTAAAGATTGTGAAGACCGCGCTGGATCTACACAACGGAACTATTGAGGTTAGTAGCCAGGCAGGAAAAGGTACTCGATTTAAGGTTTGCTTGCCCAAGTCTGCTAGTCGCTCTGAGAAGCTCTGATGGCTAGGTTTCTGGACTACTTATTTTGCTTACTATTTATTTTGCCTACTTTGCTTTCGTTTACTTTGCTTTTGCCGATTGGTAGATTCCTAGTCCGATTGCGATCGCCCAACCCAGGGCGAGCCCCTGTAAGAATCCTACGATTCCACTGACCAGCCAAATTAGCTGTACTAAACCGTAATCTACTCTAGAGAGCTTTTTGCGTGCCCGATACACCCATTCTGTGAGTGCCGATAGCCCAAGGTAGAGCAGAAGCCCGCCCAGAATAGGGGTTGGGAAATAGGTAAGCCAAGACGAAAACAGCAGTGGTAAAACGATAAATGTAGCGGCACCGACTAGTGTCACCAAGCGGGTACGACCCCCCATTTTGTGGGCCATGATAGAGCGCCCCAGCGACTGAAAAGAGAGAATGCCACCGCCGAGTCCCATCATGATGTTGGCACTGCCAGCGACTTTGAGCTCGTGATTAATATCGATGTCGCGTTTGAGGACAACCTGCATTCCTTTAACGTTCATGAGCAACAGGACAGCGGTTAGAACGCTGACGGTGCCTGAGCACATCCATTGGCTACCAATGGCCTGCCAGTGGATTTGGGAGAGATCTGACCAGCTGAGCAGCTGCCAGGTCGTTTGCAGTGGGGGAATTCCTAAGGTGAGCCCTTCGGTGTTGGCCTGGCTAAGAGAAATGCCCGTGAAGCCTAAGCAGGCGTAGAAAAGCGCAATGGCAACGATTAGGCTGCTGGCAACGGCTAAGGAGTGGCTGCGGTGGCGAGTGATGATCAATAAGTAGATAGCTAGCAATAAACCAGGTAGCCACTGGATAGGGCTGATGGACTGGCTGAAGCTGAGTAAGGATGCGATCTCTAATTTTTGTCCTGTTAGCACCTCAAAGGCTCCCTTTACCAGAAGCCAACCGCTGCTGGCAATAAACCCACCAATGACGGCGTCTGGCAGCAAGCGCACGACGTTGCCGAGCCTGAGCGCACCGATGACCCAAAGAAAGATGCCGGTAAGTAGCGAGGTAATCGCGATGGTCACGATTACAGTGACGAGGAGTTCTGCTGAGGTCGCTGTCGTCGGCATCTGCCGGATTACCATGCCCGTGCTCCAGGCTAGAATGGCAGTCGGAATGCCTGCTAAGTCTGCGACCATGCCTGGAAAAGAACTCATCAGCCCAACCATGATACGGGTTGCAGCGGCGCTGAAGAGAATAAAGCCGATGCCAGCGGAGAGATAGTCTGAAAGCGTATTGGAGAAAATGAGGACGGCAAATGATAGATCGAAGAGAATGCCTAATGTGCCGGTGGTCACACCGATAGCCACCGCAGAGAGAATAGTTTCAGTTTCGGTGGCTGAGTGCATTTCACCTGCTGGTGAAGCACGAGAAGCGGGTTGAGCCCAGCGATTGAACTGGCGGGCGATCTCTTTGAGTGTAAAAGTATCTGGAATAAAACGCATAGTTTTGTTTTTATATAGGTGGTCAATATGAACTAGCCGGGCCGAGTTGACTATAAGCCCTAATCGAGAATTTCTCGGGAAGTATCGCTATATTAAGATTCCCACTACGGCTGCTCTTAATAGTTAGCCTTGGTTAGAACAAGGGTATGTGCTGAGCGCCCGTATTCGTTGCGCGACTCATTTGCTCACCCTGTTTTGAATTTTTTTTGAATAAGGAATTTAATATGCGAGAACTGGTTTACTACGTCGCCTGTAGTCTTGATGGCTTTATCGCTCATTTGGATGGATCTCATGACGGTTTTTCGCAAGATCGTGATTACCTGAAAGATCTCTTTTCTACTTTTCCAGAAACTGTTCCTTCACATCTACGAACTGCTATGAATATTCAGGCTGAAAATCAGCGGTTTGATACGGTTCTCATGGGAAGGAAAACCTATGAAATTGGTTTGAAAGAAGGGGTGAGCAGCCCTTATTCACATTTGAAACAGTATCTCTTTTCGACTAGCTTTGACTCAACGCCCGATAGTCAGGTCGAGTTGATTTCACAGCATGCGGTTGAACGCGTTGCTGCGCTGAAAAGCGAACCTGGAAAAGACATCTGGCTGTGTGGTGGTGCGACCTTGGCCGCAACGCTGTTTGCAGGCGATCTGGTAGATACTTTAATTTTGAAAATGAATCCGTTTTTGATGGGAGAGGGTATTCCGCTTTTCTCTGGTGTTGTGAAACAGAGTGAGTTAGCGCTTAGTGAGCAGAAAAGCTACCAGAATGGCGTGCTGAGATTGCATTACAAGATAGTGCGCTGATGTTGTTTTGAGAAGACGTTGCGGTTTCTGTCGCTGCTGATAGCTCTATCTGCCCATTGGTATTCATCTGCCAGCTGGCAGCTTCAACTAAGGTACCGACTTCTGTTCTAGCCGTCTCAGGTCTCTGTGATTCTGTGGCGGCTGAGTAGTTGATATGAGAAAAATCAGCGACTGGACGTACATCTGTCCATAGGCTAGCTGCATGTACCGACTGGCTAGGAGAAACCGGTAGTCCGCCTCGTCCGGACTCAATAAACTGGCTGCCAGCGTTACTTCCACAGGCCGCCTGGATCTGATTGTCGGCATCTACTGGGGCTTCAGGTAGGATGACTAGGCTAGCGCCAGGGTCGGCAACTATATTGTTAACTTCTACTGTGCCGTCAATGCCAAATTCGGAGCTAGCCGTAATGTCGTTATCTGGTGTCAGCTGATCGCGAAAGACTAGCCCAAACAATCCTTGGGTCGTTAAGGAAATATTGCCGCCGCTACCGCGTACTGCGTTAGCAACGATGTCGCTGTTTTCTAAGCCGATAATAATAGGGGCTGAGAGGTAGATGTTGCCACCGCTCGCTAAGCCAGATGCATTAGTTATAATATTGCTGCCGCGACGAAGCGAGATTAAATCTGTTGCATTAAGTATGATGTTGCTCTGTTCTCCTGCAACTACTAAAGCTTGTAAGCTGGCATTGTTATCTAGCCGAATTTGGTCTGCGTTTACTATGAGATTTCCCGCGCCGCCTCTTCCGGCGCTGCTGACCTCTATTCGGCTGCTATCGGCTACGGATAGAAGAGAAGTTTGAATGTTGAGAGATCCTGCCGGTGCATCAGAAAGAGATGTGGCGGTGATTTGAGTAGGTGTGTTGCCTACAGGGGCTTCTCCTGACAGCTCAATACTATGAGCCCGAATGGTTGCGTTTCCACCTCTGCCGCCGCCCGCTGTATCGACAGAAAGGCTACCGCCATTGCGTACTTGCAGGTGTCTTGCTTCTAGAAAAAGATTGCCCCCGTTGCCCGTTGCGGTTGTACTTACTTCAGCTTCTAAGCTGCTAGGTGTGTTTTTCCTTTGGTTGACGCCTGCTATCTCAATAGTGTCCGTTACTTGAACGTCTAGTATGCCAGCGTCACCGCTGCTTTCTGTTTCTACGGAAACTCTGCCGCCGTCGAGAATACGCAAGTTATTTGCTCTAATGGAAAGGTTTCCGCCCTGCCCAGTGCTGCCCTGACGCACGGCCGCAGCAATTCTGCTTGATGTACCTATTTGTGAAGCGCCTGAAAGAATAATATCTTCACGCGCTGTGATGTCTATGTTGCCAGCATCACCATCTCCCTTTGTTTCAACAGAAAGTAAACCGCTATCGGACAGATACAGCGAACCTGTTTCTAGAACAATATTGCCACCATTACCCGTCGCCCGTTTTTCTGAATCAGCTTCAATGCGACTACGGTTCCTGATTTCGTTAGCGCCGCTAACGGTAATATTGCCACTGGCACTGACCAGCAGGCTGCCGCCACTCCCTACGCCTTCTGTCTCTACTGAAATTCTTCCCCCACCAAGTATGTTTAAATCGGTTGTTTCAATAGTGACAGCGCCGCCATCTCCGCTAGCTCTAAGACTTGTTTTGGCATCAATCCGGCTAACCGTAGGAGTTCTCGTACTACTTATATTGACAGTATCGCTAGCGCGGATTGCTATATTTCCGGCGTCTCCAGAGCTTGCTGTTTCTGTTGAAAGCGTACTACCATCGGCAATGTTTAGATGGGTTGTTTCTATTATCACATCTCCACCGCTTCCGGTGGCTTGTCTGTCGGATTCAGCATTAATGTGACTACCGCCGTCGTCTGCGTTTGTATCGGTCAAGTTGACACTGTCGCTAGCTCTGATCAAGAGGGTGCCGCTGTCGCCAGAGCCCTCAGTTGCTAGCAAAATATTACCGCCATTCGTTAAGTTTAGGTTAGTTGCGTTAAGCGTTACGTTGCCTCCAGTCCCCGTCGAGCCCCTGTTTGCTTCGGCGTTTATATGACTACTACCGCTAGAAATGCCGTCGATATTAATATCTTTTGTAGCTGTTACGGTGATGTTTCCTCCGCTGCCTGCGCCTAAGACTTCTATAGATAGTCCTCCTCCGTCAGCAATCAGTAGGTTGTTGGCTGTGATACTGATATTGCCGCCTTGCCCGTTCGATGATCTGCTGGGGTTGTTGAAGATAGCGCTGCGGCCTTGTCTTCCGCCTGATGATCCAGAAATGAGAATAAGCTCACTGGCTGCAATATTAACGTCGCCAGCGGTGCCTGTGCTATTTGTGCCTGCAATGATTTGTGCGTTTTCTAGAAGAGAGAGATTTTGGGTTGTAACGTTGATATTGCCACCCTGTCCGACTGCGCCTGCTTTAACCTCGCTTTGGATAGCGCTGGCTGCTGCTAGCGTGGTATCTCCGGTTGCATTAAGCGTAATGTTGCCGCCTGCCGTAGTCGGCAGATTGCCACCGGCCACAATGTTTGCCTGTAGTCGGCTTCCATCTAATAGTTGAATGTTGTGGGCAAGGACGTCAATCTGACCGCTCTGTTCAGCGGAGACATTGACACGGGCAGTGTTATTTAATGTGACGTTGCTGCGTTCTCCACTTAGGGTGACAGCTGCGCCCTTGGTGCTCGCTATACCAGCCTCTGACAGTCCACCTAAGCTAATATGACCGCCCGGTGCTCTTAAAGAACCGTCGGTCATGACAACGTTACCGCCTAAAAGGGTGAGAGATTCTGTAGAGGCTACGGCGAGCCGTGCGCGGTCGAGTGCAATAGCTGCAGGTGAATTACCGAACTGTAGTCCAGTTGGGGTGCTGACTGTGAGGAGAGGCGCTGAATTGGGAGCGATCGCACTAAACGAGTGCCCTTGCTCAAACAGCACAGTCTCAGCCGTACTGGCTGTAAAAGATCCAGGCAGCGACAAGCTTGAGTTGGCTCCAAAAGTAATGCCGTGAGGATTGATTAGATACAGATCTGGCGTATTGCCGCCTGTAAGTGCTAGCTGAGCATCTATAAAAGATGAATTTGTTCCTGTGACACGACTGATGACCTGTTCTATAGCTTGCTGGCTATTGTTGAGCTGAAAAAGCACGTTCTGACTCTCGGGCGAGAAGTCTGTGAAGCTATGAAATAGAGTATTGAGCCGCTGCGTGCCGCCTGTGATGACGAATGTGCCAGTATCGCCCACAAGGGTGTTGGTAGTGCTGCTACTGTTTGTGTCTGGGATGACGACCTGAGCGATTGCCGCTCCTTTCTTTTGAAGACTCTCAGGCAGCGCCCAGCCCAATAATATGACTGACCCTAAAACAAGATGACGCAGGCAGTGTGGCATTGCCTTTAGCCTTGAGAGTTTCTCCGTTAGAGTGCCCAACGTTGAAACAAGGACTAAATGTCAGCGTCTCATTACCTACGTGTTACTGGCTGCTACTGGGAAACGACCAGGCATTCTTCGTCAACCTTTTTCAGCATTGCCTGGAAGTTTTCTGTTTGCTGACAGTCTGCATCGATCACTCGGCGCATGACGTATTCACCGATGCGAGGGACGCCGCCGAGCCAAACATTCTTTCTTTGCCAGATGTCTCCTTTGTCTGTACTCTCGTCTTGGCACATGGTGGCGCTAACGATCCACTTCGGAACGGAGATCCCCAAGAAGATGGGGATAATTTGCGCTTGTATAAGACTGTCGTCTTCAAATTGAATGTCGTACCGGAAGCGGGTAAGCCAGGCTCCGAACAGTAAGAGCCAGCCTAGAATTGAGCGGTGAAATGTCCACTGTAAAGGAGCGGCTACTGGCACGGTTAGGCAAGATGTTTTTGCGTTCCACTCCAGGTTTTGTAAGGTTAAGCAGTCGTCTGGGAGGGGATTGCCGTCCATGAAGAAGATGCCTTTGAGTACCTGAGGAAAGCCTTCTGAGGTGGGGCGGTCCATCCAGGTCGCGATGTCTTCCATTCTTTGGGTGGTGACTGAGTTAAGCATTGTCTACTTCTGCGGGGGTAGTGGGCGAGGGAGCTGTGGATGAGGGCACTGTGGGCGAGGGACCTGTGGGCGAGAATGATTGTAGTATCAGGTCGTTAGGTGTGACGGCTGTGACTTTTTTAAAGTCCCACTCGGGTTCCGCAGATGGGGTCCACTGATAGTTTTTGAACAGGTGCAGGCAAAAGACTTTGATCAGCTCTATAGATAGCGAGCGGCCAGGGCAGACGCGTTCATGGCCTTCACCATTCCAAGATAGAAGGTCTGAAAAGTCTCGGTCGATTGAAACGTCGTTTGGCTGGTCGTATCTGTCGCGATCGCGGTTGGCGTCGAAGATAGATCCTAGTAAGCGGGTGCCTTGATGGAAAGGGCATTTTTTTGTGCCAATTTCCGTCTGGCCGTCCGTCTGCGCTAGCTGACTAACAAAGCGCACGGGTGGATACAGCCGAGCTGTTTCTAGAATGACGCGGTGCAGTACGGTTGCCTGGCGCAGAGCATCGCCGTCAAGCGTTTCTCTATCGGCCCAAATGGTGTTTATTTCTGCGATCGCCTCGTTTCTAACCTCGTCATGCTTGCATAGCACGCCAATGACTGAGCCCAATAGGGCGCTAGTTCCAGCTGTTCCAGCGATATGAATCATATCGAAGAGACCGTTGGCTATTTCGTCAGGGCTGAGCGCGTAGTCTTTGCCTATTTCAAGATATTCTGGCCACCTGGAAGAACTTTGGTATAGCCGAATTGAGCGCTTGCGATGACGAACGCAAGGACTGGTCACAATCCACAGCAGATATCGGCTGATGAAGTGAGGCAAAGAGGCCAACGGTAAGCCTTTGATGTACGAGCGTGAAGCAGCGATTTCTTCTTTGAGCGGGGAGTATTGAAAGACCAGACGATGCAGCGTTTTGAGCATAAAGTCAGGTAGGTCATTGCCGATGTGCAACGCGCCTTTTTCTGCGGCCTCTGCTAGAAACTGTTCAACGTTCTGGCTTAAGAGTTCCGTTTCTGCAAAGGGATCGGGCAAGGCCTGCTTAAAGATCGCACGCACACCCGTATGTTTGGTGCCATTCATGCCCAGGCTGAGCGGCTGATTGAGCATGTAGCTGGACGCTAGAATTCGGATAATGCCTAAGTCGTTGCCTCGCAGCTGAGGTTCTGTTTGCATCAGCTGTTTTACCTGCTGGTGATCGGCGTGCATGATGGCATGATCAACCGCGAAATAGGTATTGCCAATCTCTTTTTTTCGGATGGCGAGAAAGTCTCGCCAGGCTCTGAGCATGATCAGGCCATCACTATAGTAGGCTTTCAGTCGAAGAAGCTTGCCGAGCGCTGTGTTGTATCCTACTTTTGAGAGCGATCGCGCAAGCTTCATCTGCTGCTTGTGACCTTTGCTCACTTTTTGAATGAGTTTTGTCTGTTCCATATTGGTAAAAGAGTCGTTGCTTCTGTACAGCTTTTTAGCGGTGGCGACGATCGAAAGGGGGGTGCTTAATAGCGAAATTTAGATGTTGATACCTAGATGTCAAGGTTTAGGTGTCAAGGCTTAGATATTGATGCCTAGATATTAATGCTTTGCGGAATGTTCGCTGGATGGAGGAAATCGTAAAAGGTGGGTCGTCTACAATTTCTCTCTTCAATAGTAATCTCTATCTTTTTAAGCTGTTGTTGAAATGCTTGGAGCAGTGGATTGACATCGGCATCTATGAAATACCCTTCTTCATAGGTTCCTAGCCGAGTGTAATACAAAGAGCCCAGTGGATAGGTCATGTTCATTTGTACTTCTGCCTGCTCTAGAGACGGCAGCAGGGCTAGATAGTCTTCTGCTGTTGCGTCTGTCGGTGAGGTGGGTGCGGGGCGATAGCCGGCAAGCGGCATGTTTGGCCCGTAGGTCATGTAGGTCGCCTGTGGGAAGTTGACGGCGGCGTGCTGAGCGCTGGCGGTGAAGATGATGAGGGTAATCGCATCGGTGAGATAGCTGCGCGTTCTGATGCGGGGCGTAGGGTCTTCGGGTGTGGTTTCGCCGACATCGGCCAACTTGCCGCCCTCGGATGAAAGGATTTCGGTTAGCCAGGCTTGTAGCTCATAGTCTTGAACAACCGTGTCGTCATCCGGGTAGTAGAGACTTAGATAGTCGCTTACCCACTGTTGAATGGCGTTCCAGATGAGGAGCGCGTCGTCACGGTAGGGATAATCTGGCAGCTGCTGCGGGTTGTCAACGCCTCGGCTAGCCAGTGTTTTGGGCAGCATGGAGTCGTTAAAGCTGAAGGGATAGCCCTGAATTCCTTTGGCGGTTAGTTTGAGTGATTCTTCTAGCTTGCCGCTTAAGACCTTATCGACGGTGCCACCCTTGTTGACTAAGCCTTTGATGGCTGAGTTGTTGATAAACATTGTGCCTTCGAAGTGGGGGCGAAGGAGAATGCCCAGTGGATGATTGGCGGCGAGCTGCCTGCGAGTTGCGATCGCAAACGGTTCTATCAATAAATGCGTTCTACCTAAGTGAGAAATTAGCTCGTGATAGTTGCCATCTGCAATTTGAACTGTGGTTTTGGCCATTAGCCAAGACCATTTTTGAGACTGTGGTGTGCCTGTGGGCGGCGGTGTGAAGATAGGATTGTCAGGCCCGGGCACTTGCTCGCATTGAATCGCGACGGGCACGAGCGATTTTTCGTTTTGCGGAACTGCGAAAAGAACCAGCGGAGAATAAAGATACTTTTGTGCTTTGGGAAAGTTGCTAGTTTTGACGTCTTGTAGCACCGCGTAATCGGCTAAATAAAGGCGTCCCTGCTCGCCAGCAGTTGCTAGTGAGTCTTGTTCACCCATCACGGCCTGAAACAGCGTTGCTGTGACCGGAAAGTTTCTTGGTAGCTCAGAAATTTGCTTGATCACTAATGGGTTGGGTCCGGCGACCCTTTGTGCGGCAAAGGCGCTGTCTTCATAGAAATCCTGGCTGATGCAAGGCAAGTAGATTAGCTGAAAGAGATTATCGTAAATTGCGAAAAGCGCTTTGTAGTCTCGGATACTGGATCCTGAGAGATTTAAGGGATTAGGGATAGCATCAGCGGTGGCTTTTTGAGCGATACGCTTGATACTGTCGTCTTTTTTAAGGTGTTTTTTATCTTTTTGAATGTCGGTTGCTAAGGTGGCTATGCGCTCTTCTACCAGGTCAATATTGCCTGCTTTGGCGTCAGCTTCGATGTTTTCTGACTTGGGCTGGCGACCCAGCGATCGCTCAATTTTTTGGACGATGGATAGCCCTTTTCTCAGCAGCGTGAGCCAGAATCCGGCCTGACTCTCGTCGTTTAGCAGTCTGTATAGCCCTACGGCGGTGAGCAAGCGCCAAACGAACAGTGGCCGTAATCCTCGTTCGTCAATGTCTTGTAGGCCTTGATTGGCTCTAATTCTTAACAGGAGTGAAATATTATCTCTTACCCAGGAAAACTTGTTCAGAGAATTTTCTTCTGTGGGTAGGCTGTTAGCCATTGCCACCCCCGGAAAGTTAGTGTAATTGTACTGGTACTGCTGACGTTGGGCTACCAGTAAATTTCTTCTTTCTTCTGGGTTAGGATCGTGTTGGGGTAGAGAGATAGTCATAGGGCTCTCGGTAATTATTTAGCAGTCGATGATATTTTTAGAGCAACTGTCGTCAGAAACCTTTAAGATTTTAGGAAATTCTTTAAGAGGCTAGCTGAATAAGCTGGCCTAGCTTAGTATGCAAGACAATGCTTCGCGTAAAAAGTACCCTCACGGGTCATTTTATGATCGTATTACATTCTATACTTCACCATCCGATAGCTTAGCTGTTGTGCTGGGCTTTTGGGCGTGCTCTCTTTAGTTACCTGAATTTGACTTAAGTTACCTTACATTCGAAAGCGCGTCCAAGGACTCTACCTTCGTCGTGACTCTCAATTGTCTGAACTGATTGGTTGCTTGCATTGTAGCGATTGCTACGGTAAGTGAGTTGCATGACTGTCTTCCTTTGATAAATGAGTAACATTGAGCGCTTAAATTGAGCGTTTAAGAAGTGCTCTCTTCTTTGCATTCTCTTGGCACATACACCTGCCCCATACACCCGACGAAATCACTTTATGCGCTAATCGAGAAAATCTAGGGAAGACCCTTTACAAAGTGTGACGACAAATTTTGCCTCGACCGACTCGATAATCATGATACGGCTGTGCTTGCACTGCGGTCGGCGCACAACAGTTCTATTGTATTCGTGGCTATCTATCTATCTTGAGAAAGCAGCGCTAACCTATGTTAGATGCGCTTAGCAGCGCCTTTACGGGACCCTGCCTATCCTGTTACTGCAGCCTGAGTAGTTACATTTTGTGATTTTATTATGTGCGCTGCATATTTATATTGTCTCTTCTGTATAGCTCTGAAGAGGAAGATAAATAGTTCGATACAGACACTATCTTCTCTTGTTAAAAACGATTGCTTTTGGCAAGAGAAGCTTTTGATAAGCACTGAATAAATACCGAGACAACAAAGCTCAATGACTTGTTATTCAGTACCTCTGATTGATTACTATTGTCTATCTCTGCATTACTCTACTACAACAGAAAAAGCTATGCTAGCTAACGAAATGAGTTCAAAGAATATCAGATACAGTAGCCCAGAATGTTTCAACAGTGTTGGAAAACCAATCAATGGAAATGTTCCCAAGCGTGTTCCTTCTGATACGAAACACGAGCCGTATTGGTTCGTTGGGCAACTAACTATGACATTTCCAAATCAAAAGAGCTACATCGGAACAGGTACAATCATTAAAGCTAAGAAAAAGGGACAAACGGGCCTGTACGTTCTCACCTGTGCTCACAATTTGTATGATGCCCGCGATGGCGGCAGGGCTGTAAAAGTCTCTTTTCAAAGAGGGCTAAATGGACAGACGCACCCTCCCTATCCTGCTGTAGAAGCAGACGACTGGTATTATCCTTCTGATTACCCTGATAATAGCATTTCAAAAGGTGTAGATATCAGTCAGCTCGGAGCAGAGCTCGTTAAACAAAGCAGGGCACTCGACTATGGACTTGTAAAGCTGAGAGAGAAGATAGATGTCGAAAATTGCCCGGAAATTATGGCTTTAGATGACCGAGCTCTTCAAGGCATTGATGTTGCTCTGATAGGACTATACGGCTGGGAGAATCAAGATGACAATATGTATGTTGGTCGGGGAAAAGTAGAGATCGTAAAGGATCAGCAGCTTGGATATCCGATTAGTACAGATCGCGGTGCTAGTGGAACAGCGGTGATGAGTGAGAAAGGCATTGTTGCTGTGCATACACACAGTGGTCTAGAGGGCGATGGAAACAACTATGGTCGTCGGATAACGAAAGAAGTTATCGCCCACGTTGAAAGCTGGCAAGATATGCAAAATGAGCAGGATGCTCTTAACTATAATGTAATCATGACTGACTCAGGCAAATGGCTACATGCGCCTGGATCGGACTTTCTATTTGCATTTCTTTTGGATGACTGGTCTCAAGACCTTAAAAACCAGGTGACAGCATCTTTTGAGGAAGCCTTGAAGATGACGTCAAAAATAAAGAGCGCAGTCTCGGAGACAAGTGGGGAAGATGTGGTAAATGGCCTATATCTCCTGAATCAAAAAGATATGACAAAAGCCATGAACAATATTCCTGGCATGGGACAATCGTCATCGGTCCAAAAGAACGAAAAGGCCAGTGGGCTAGCTGTGGAGATAAATAAGCAGTTCTTTACTGCCGTACTAGCCGGATTAGGCGGTGAAGTGGAACCGCTTCTGGTATATCTCACTCAGGAAATGGGGAAAGTTCAAGCCCAAGCAAGGAAACATACTTCTACAGAGAACTTTGGAACTGTGATAGGACTTATCTCAGTTATGCCAATACTGAATGTTCCAGTCACCTCTTTTAAGTATGTGTACTCGTTTAAGGAAACCCAATCATGGTTTGTTAAAGTGAATTGTGGCAGCGCTGAGAAATATTCCTTTGATTACTCTTACACTGTAGTTGATTACAACTACGAGAAATCATAGCGACTTGCTCAAAAATAACTACTGGAGACGATAGCTAGTCTAAAGTAGCCTGTAGCAGCATATGGTCAACTGAGTAAATCTTGATCATATGCTGCTGATTTTCAGTTTACTTTGTGTTTCTTCATGAGCCTTCAGCCGTATTGATAGCGGTGGTCTCTAAAATTTGGTCGTAGTTGAAGCGGGCTGTGAGATTTTTTAATTTATTTTGTAGTTCTGTTTGCTGAGGTGGAATTTCTGTGATGAGCTGATTGAGTTTTTCGCTATCTACTTGTAAGGCGGCTTCGTGGAGCGATCGCACCCACCCTTTCGGCATGGCCTGTAAGTCTTCTGTTGTCAGTAGTAGGGGCTGAGCTTCTGCTCGCTTTTCTAGGGCCTCTAGCAATTGAGTTAAGGCTTCTGTCTGTGCCGATAGGGTTGTGCTACCCGTTTCAATCTCTGCGAGCAATAGCACTTCGTTAATGATTGCTAGCAGCTGTTGGCCGCTGCGGTAAATGATATTGATATCGTTTTGTTGCTTTGCAGTGAGATTATTCTGGGTTTGTAGAAGCTGAGAAAACCCTAAGATGGCAGTTAGCGGCGTGCGCAGTTCGTGACTCATGCTGGCCAAAAAAACGCTTTTGGCTCGATCAGAGGCTTCAGCCTGCTCTTTGGCCTGGGCTAAGTCTATTGTTCTCTGTCGGACTTTCTCTTCGAGCGCTTCGTTGCTTTTTTCAAGCGCTACGAGAGAGTCTTGTAGCTGGCTGGCCATCTGGCCAAACGATTCAGCTAGTTTGTCGATTTCTTGAATTCCTTTCGCAAAGGTTTTACGTGCCAGCGAGTCTATTTTTTCAGTCTCTATTTCTGTTGTGAGAAGGGTTTGTAAGGGGCGGGTTTGAGCGCGGTGGGCGATTGCCTGGCTGATTTGATTGAGGGCCAGGATTGGCTGCGTAATACGCCGCGCCGTGAACCAGCCAATAAGTGAGGCTAGCAACAGCGAACCTACACACAGTAAGAGGGTTGTTTGGGTATTGGCTATGATGCTGTCCATAAATTCTGCTTCAGGAATTACTACGACCACTCGCCAATCGATACCTCTCTGGTCAGCAAAATGAGAAATTTGAACAAATTGTTTTTGGCCAGCGATTGACAGCGCTAGCTGCTCTGTTCCTTTAAACTTTTGCTCAGACGCTTTGGGATTGATCGCCTGAGCCGTTTGGCTGATGATAGGGTTGGGGCTAGCTGCTGCCTGAATTCGCTGAAGATCGCCAGCCGCGTCGCTTAGATAAGGCATTTCGCCAGTAGAGGTTGCTACCAGTAGACCTGCGCTATCCATGATGAAAGCCTGTCCTTGCTTGCCAATATCGACGCTGCTGAGGACTTGGCCGATGTCTTCAAGAGAAAAATCTGTTGCTACAACTCCTAACAGTTCGCTGCGATCGCTGTAGACCGGCAGCGCTGCACTCATGATCATTTGTTGCAGTTCCCAGGCTGGGTAAATGTCGGTCCAGACGGCGCTATCGGCGGTAACCGCGGCCTGGTACCAGGGGCGAAGGCGGGCGTCGTAGCCGCCGGTTTGGGTGCGGATAAGCTGGGTGCGATCGCCCTGAGCATCTAGGGCATAAAATCGTCCTTGAAAATCATCTACTGGCTCATTGACGACAGCATTGAGCTGATTTTCGGGCGATCGCGTGACGCCAATAAAGGCCCCTTCCGCCTGAGAGCCAAAGTAGAGCCAGGTAATGTAGTCTAAGACCTGATTCTGATGCCAGAGGTATTGTTCGCTATCGGTATTCTGGGTGCTAAGGGTGCCGCGGCGTACTGCGTCGGCGTTGATTTGATTGATTAGATGGGGGCGTTCGGCGTAGTCGCTAAGCTTGTCTTGAATTCGCTCTGAAACTTCGCTGCGCAGTTGAGAGGCTACCTGGTTAACGGCTCTTTGTCCGTTGCGCAGTGAGAAGTAGCCTGTGAGTCCAACCACTGCAAAAATTTGGACCAGGAAGGGGATGACCAGTACAGTCTGGAGCGATCGCCTGCCAGCAGTTGCAATGGATTTCTTTGCGGTGGGTTCTACTTCTCGTCGGCTTTTTGAACTCACTTGAAAATGTCTTGAAAATAAAATATACAGAGCAGCGTTGCTTTATCTACAACACGGACTCTATCAGTCAATCGAGAGGAACTCGGGAAGCTTGCTTTTAGGCTATTGAGTGAAAAATCTTCCCGGTTTATTCTCGATTGCTGACTAATCTTTTGTTTGCAAGCGGCGCAAACGGATCGCGCTTTTACGCTGCTTTTATATCTACTGCCACCAAGTCAGTCATCCACTGCTTAGCAATCTTGAAGAACCATTTTGTTCCTATCGATTTGCCTGCTTGATATGAATTGAGATTTAAGAGATCAATTCACCCTTTTTCTCATTCACGCTTTCTTCCATTCACGCTTTCTTTTTTAAGGATGTGACCTATGAAGCTCTATAGATATCAACTCCCTCAGCTTGATTTGCAAAATGAAAGCAAGCTATTTATTACCGACGGCGGTTTAGAGACCGATTTGATTTTTCTTCAGGGACTGCACCTGCCTGAGTTTGCTGCGTTTGTTTTACTAAATGATGCTGTGGGCAGCGTTGCCCTGCGGCGATATTTTGATAAATATGTGGCGATCGCACACAAGTACGGCACCGGGCTGGTGTTAGAGAGTCCTACCTGGAGAGCAAACTCTGACTGGGGTAAGCGCTTAGACTACGATGCTGAAGCACTATCCAAAATAAATTGGAAGGCGATTGACCTGATGCACTCTATTCGGCGTGAAGCAGAAACTACTGAGTGCCCAATGGTGGTTAGTGGGTGCGTTGGCCCGAGAGGTGACGGCTATAGTCCTGATACTCTGATGGATGCGCAAACGGCGCAACAGTATCATATGGCCCAGATAGTAGCCTTTGCGGATAGTGAGGCCGATATGGTGAGCGCTATTACGATGACCTACGCTGAGGAAGCGCTGGGTATAGCGTGGGCGGCGCAGGTAGCAGGAATGCCTGTTGTAATCTCTTTTACGGTAGAAACGGATGGTTGCTTGCCTTCTGGGCAATCGCTTCAGAGCGCGATTGAACAGGTTGATCGTGAGACTAACGGCGCTGTGGCCTACTATATGATTAACTGCGCTCACCCTACTCATTTTAAGTCTGTATTAGAAAAGGGCGGGGCGTGGACAGATCGAATTTATGGTGTTCGAGCAAATGCTTCTCAGCTAAGTCACGCAGAGTTAGACGAAGCCGAGACCTTGGATGATGGCAATCCGAAAGCGCTAGGCGCTGACTATGTAGGGCTCAAAGAACAGCTGCATAATCTAACCGTGCTAGGCGGATGCTGCGGTACAGACTATCGCCATATTGAAGCTATTTGCGAAGCCTACCTGCCCGCCTTGACGCTACCGCCTCAAGAACCCGCAGGTGCCAGTTTGGTTACGGACTATCGCAAAGAACAAACGCTTTTGGGCCGTTTCTTTCATCTGTAGAAAGTGCCTGAAAAATTTGCCTGAGCAATTACCTGCAAGGTTTGCTGAAACGATCTATAGCAGTTGCTCAGCAAACCTTGCAGAAAAACTGTATCGACTGCCGACTGTTCTATAGCATCTGCCGAGTTGCTCGGGGCCTAAGGCTTGCGCTGATCAGAAGCGTGCAAAGCAATCATTCTTCTAACGTTTTACAGGAGTCATCTTATGCCAGCCACTTCTCTCTCCTCTCTTTCTGTTGATCAATTGAACAAGCCTACGCTAAGTTTGGGATCGACCCATGCTGATGTCAGCGAGCTTCAGCAGCTGTTGGGTCACTATGTGAGCAGTCCGATGGTGTCTGGTGGTGTTTTCAATTCTTTAACAGAGTATACGGTTCGTCGTTTTCAGTACCGAATGTTTTTGGCTCAAGACGGTATTGTGGGTCCAAAAACATGGCGAGCTTTGTATACGGGTGCGCCAGTTGACATGCCTGTTTTGCAGGTAGGCAGCCGAGGCGAGCCTGTCATTTTATTACAAGAAACGCTTTCTGTTGCCGGATTTGGTGTGCCCAGCGGCGACGATTTGTTTGATCAAACGATGGTTCGGCAAAATGTTGCTTTTTTTCAAGACCGTCACGGTTTGGTTGTGGATGCAATTGTGGGGCAAAAGACCTGGCATGCGCTGAGCAAAACGCGATTAGAAGATTTTACGACTGTTGGTACGATTGATAGCTTTGAAGTGAATACAGACCACAAGCTGCACGCCCATAAAATAAACAGCCTGGCAGTTGAGCCTGTGGTGCCAGGACGGCATCACAACCGGCAGATTGCGACAGCGAGTACCGATACCACGGTCCGTCTTTGGCGAAGCGCCGGCGATCCGGTAAAGCCGATTTATTTCGGCGATCGCGGCTCTGTCAGCAGCGTGGTGTTTCACCCAACTCAACCTCAGCTAATTAGCGGCACGTTCGGGGGAACTGTGCGTATCTCTGACTATTCGGCTCAGACGCTGTTGACCTTTCCAGCCCGAGGTGGCAGTGTGATGGCTTTGGCCGTGGATTCTGCGGGCCGCTACGTGGTGACAGCGAATGGTGATAATGCGCTGCGACTGTTCAATTTAAAGGGAGATTTGTTGCGTGAGCTGATGCCGCCACGACCGGGTGCAGGCGGTATGCGGAGCGTCTCGATGAGTGCCAGCGGGCAGCTGGCGACGGCAAGCCATCAAAGTGGCGCAAATCTATGGGAAAATCCGCTGAACCCCGATGCGCCTGTGAGCAATATCTCTAGTTCTCGTTCGGCCAATGTGGTTTGTTTTAATCCTGAGGGTTCTAAACTCGCTGTGGCACGTGGCCCCTGGCTACAAATTTATAGCAATCAGCTGCATGCGCTAGCGGCTACTCGGTGTCCTGCTTTGATTACGGCGCTGTCGTTTAGTCAGTCAGGTCGATACTTGGCGATGGGCTGTTTGGATCATCGGGTGTATGTATTGGACTTGCAGGCGAACAGTGGAGCTGGAGAGATTGTATTTGAACTAGAAGGGCATCAGGCACCTGTGAGTGCGGTTGCCTTTAGCCGACAGCCTGAGTTTACGTTTCACAGCGCGGATGTGACTGGTCGGCTGATCACCTGGGGGATTCGGAAGGGGATTCGGAAGGGAATTCGGAAAGGCGGGTTGAATTAGGTTGGATAGCAGGCTGAGGGCAATGCGAGATTACAGTCCAATGCGAGATAAAAGCTCTGGCTGGCCGGTGAAGGCTACTCGCAGGTGGAACAGCTCACCAGCTTCGTTGTCTTTAGCGATCGCTTGCCCTTCGCGAGCAGTAGAGATTAGTAGCTGGTGATAGTCTGCGCCACCAAAAGCAACACAGCTGACTTTGGGCGTTGGGAGATCGATGCGCAGCACTTCTTGCCCTTCTGGACTGTAGCGATAGACTGCGCTGCCATTCCATCTGGCTGACCAAATGTATCCCTCGCTATCTACGGTCATGCCGTCCGGTACGCCTTTGTCTGTTGGTATTTTGATTAGGGACTGCTGATTGCTGATATGGCCAGTTGCCCGGTCGTAGTCGAAGCGGAAGATAGCGTGCTGGTCGGAGTCGGTGAGATAAAAGTACCGGTAGTCCAAGCTAAATCCCATGCCGTTAGGGACTAGCAGACCTTGAAGAATCTCTTGTATGGAGCCGTCTGGATCGATGCGATAGAGTCGGCCTTTTATGTTGTCTTTGGCCATGGTTCCAGAGAATACTCTACCTTCTGGATCGGCGATCGCATCGTTAAATCTCGTTCCCTTCACCTCAGCAATTTCTTCTACAACGCTCGTTACTTTTCCCTCGCGCCAAGTCTCTACTGTTCCATTGGTTTTAAGTAGCAGCAGCGATCCGTCAGCTTGAATGGTAAAGCCGCCGACCGGTTCTCCTGTATAGATTTGTTCGTAGTCTTTTGCAGCATTCTTCGGAGTAGGGTCGTAGCGAAAGAGTCTGCCGTTGGGAATATCTGTCCAATAAACTAGACCGTGCTGCTGGTGCCAAAGCGGATTTTCGGCGTTGTGGTTGTGAGCGTTCACCAGTACAGAAGGCGTCTGGGATGTCATATGTTTGTCTCCGCTGATCAAAGTTGAGTGGGCCGACATGAGTGCAGAATGACGGATCGCGGCTAGCCTTTGCTCTCTCTACAGAAGTATTCTGCCTTCAAAGAAAGCATTGCAGAAACGTCTCTGAAGTCAGTCCCTGCTGAGTTCTACTGTAAAATAGCAATGGTGCTAGAACAAAAGTTCTCTTTTCGATGGTTTGAGTCAAGCGTTTGACTCGTCGGTTTGAGCGGTGTGCAAATAGACTATGGTGAACGATCTGTCTGCGACGAAGCAGGCGCTGCTGGCGATTAAGACGCTACAGGCAAAACTAAAGGCACTGGAGTCGGCTCATGAAAAGCTTTTGTATGAGCCGATTGCAGTTGTTGGTATGAGCTGCCGACTGCCTGGGAAAGCGGATTCGCCGGAGAGCTTTTGGCAGCTGTTGCAGCGAAAAGGTGATGCGATCGCCCCCACGCCCAAGGACCGCTGGCCAATAGAGAAATACTATGACGCAGACGCTGCAGCACCGGGCAAGATGGTGTCTGCTGAGGGCGGTTTTATTCCTCACCTGTACGATTTTGACGCTGCTTTTTTTCGCATTTCACCCCGCGAGGCTGTTTCTCTCGATCCTCAGCAGCGCTTAGCTTTAGAGCTAGGGTGGGAGGCTTTAGAACACGCGGCGATCGCACCAGATTCTTTGGCTGAGGGCACCGGGAAATCTACCGGCGAGTTTTTGGGGATTAGCAGTATCGATCACTGGCAGCAGGTGCTAGCACAGCCGACTGATTCGATTGACGCTTACCTGGCAACGGGCAACACCCATAGCGTTGCTGCGGGCCGGCTGTCTTATCTGCTAGGGGTGAACGGGCCTAGCCTGGCAATTGATACGGCCTGCTCTTCGTCTCTGGTGGCGGTGCATTTAGCCTGCCAGAGCCTGCGTCAACAGGCTTGCGATGCGGCGCTAGCTGGTGGGGTGAATCGCATACTTACCCCGGCGGCGAGTATTAATTTTTCGAAGGCAAATATGCTGGCGGCAGACGGTCGCTGCCGGACGTTTGACCAGGCTGCCAGTGGGTTTGGCCGGGCGGAAGGCGGTGGCATGGTGGTGCTAAAGCGGCTGAGTGATGCGCAGGCGGCAGGCGATCGCATTCACGCAGTAATTTTAGGATCGGCGACCAACCATAACGGTCGCACCAACGGTTTGACTGCGCCCAGTAGAACGGCTCAGGTGACAGTGATTCGTCAGGCATTAGCGGCTAGCCGCATTGAGCCAGTGGCGGTGAGCTACGTGGAGACGCATGGCACGGGAACTGCTTTGGGTGACCCCATTGAGATTGGTGCGTTGGGCGATGTGTTCGGTGAGCGTAAGGGGCCTGTAGTGCCCGTAGTATTGGGAGCGGTGAAAACGAACATTGGTCATGCTGAAGCGGCGGCAGGTGTGGCTGGTCTAATTAAGGCTGTGCTGGCGATTGACAAACTGCAAATTCCGGCGAATTTGCATTTAGATCAGCCAAACTCTCATATTGCGTGGAATGATTTGCCTTTTCAGCTGCCTGTGGAGTCGATGCCTTGGCCGTCAACCGATACTGCACCGACCGCTGGTGTGAGTGCGTTTGGTTTTAGTGGTACGAACGCTCATTTAATCCTTCAATCGCCTCCGTCTGAGGCTGGGGTTGATTCTAATATTTATGGACAGCGCTCAGCGGCTGAGAAAAGCTATCTTTTTCCACTGTCAGCCCGGTCGCCCGCTGCGCTCAATCAGCTATCTGCGAGATACGCTCAGTATTTGGCGGCTTATGCTGAGGTTGATTTGGCGGATGTTTGCTATACGGCTGGGGTGGGGCGCTCGCACTTCTCCTGTCGATTGGCAATTGTCGTGACTTCGACTGCTGAACTTCGACAGAGTCTGATCGATACGCTGGCTGGGCGCTCACCTTCCAATGGTTGGTCAAACTGTTGGCAAAGTGCCGAGCGATTGCAGACTATGGGGTCTGCAGAAGCGATTCCAGAGAAGCTTAAAGCTTGTGCGATCGCCTATGTTCAAGGTGAGCGGGTTGACTGGTCAGCCCTTTATTCTGCTGGGCAATACCGAAAACTGGCGCTACCGACCTATCCCTTTCAGCGTCAGTATTATGGTCCTGCTACGGCGGGCCCTACGGCAGCAGCCGAAAAATAGAGATTTTCCATATCATAAAAACACGCCTCAGTGTCAGGACAATGTGCAGATTTACTTGAGTATGAATTAACTTGAGTTGCTGGTTTCCCTCTGCCAAAATGGTGCTTTGAATTGAGCATATTTGTCGCTATCTGTGAGGTTTGTTGCGTTTATGCCTTCTCGTTTCTTTGCTAAGCATGTTCGGTCCTGGGGTAAAGCGGCAGCGCTAGCGATTGCCCTGGCTACACCAATTGCAACAGCGTCTGCTCAGACGCCTGAACCCGCTGACGCTTCAGCTGAGCAGCCGGTTGCAGCAGAGTCGGTACAGACGGTGTTTGCCGAACTTTCTGAGCAGGACCAGGCGACTTTGAGCGCCGGGCAGGTGACTGTTGATGCAAAGCGGGCGGGTGATAAAGGGCAGTTTATTGCGCGGGTGCTGATTGAGGCACCGACTGAAACGGCCTGGGACGTGCTGACTGACTATGACAACTTTGAGCAGTTTTTGCCGAATGTAGAAGATAGTGAGCTGCTAGAGTCGAACGGCGATGAGCAAGTCTTTCAGCAGATGAACGTGATTTCTGTGGTGCCTGGCGTGCTGGATATTCGCAGTCAGGTGAAAATTTCCTCGGTGGAAAGTTCTCCGGAGCGGGTTGATTTTAATCTGGTAGAGGGCGATTTGAAGCTGCTGCAAGGCGTTTGGTCTTTGGTGCCTGTGACGGGTGAAGACGGCAGTGAAACGGATAAAGTGCTGATTACGCATCAGGTGGATATCGATCCGGGTGAAAGCTCTCCGAGAGGATTGTTCTTTAGTACGTATCGGCTGGTGTTAGAAGATTCTTTGGTTGCGGCGAAAGCAGAAACTGAGCGGCGAGCAGCGCAGTAGGTTGTGGCCACAGAACAGACTGTAGAACAGGCCGTAGCTCAGAGCGCTAGATCGCATAGCATTATTACGGGCGGCTCTAGTGGGATTGGAAAAGCGATCGCGCTCAACCTTGCCAGGCAGGGCGCGAATGTTTCTATTTTGGCGAGGGGTGAAGAGAGATTACTGCAAGCAAAGGCGGAGATTGAGCAGGCTAGAAAGTCGGCTGCGCAGACGGTGTTGGCTCTGCGGGTGGATGTGAGCGATCGCGCCCAAGTCGAGACAACGATTGAGGATGCTATTGACCGGCTAGGACCCCCTGCTCAGCTCATTACCTGTGCGGGTATTGCCCATCCGGGTCACTTTCAGGAGCTGCCTGTTGAGATGTTTGAGAAAACGATGGCTGTTAATTACTTTGGCACGCTTTACGCTATTCGGGCGGTCTTGCCTGCGATGAAACAACAGAGCTCGGGACAAATTGGCATACTCTCTTCGGGCGCTGGGCTGATTGGCTTGTATGGCTATAGTGCCTACGGCTCAAGTAAATTTGCAGTTAGGGGCCTGGCAGAATCTTTACGGGCTGAGTTGAAGCCTCTGGGTATTCAAGTCTCTATCGCTTACCCACCAGATACAAACACGCCTCAGCTGGAAGTAGAGAATAAAACGAAGCCTGCTGCGACTAAAGAGATCACCGCGACCGCTATGCTTTGGCAGCCAGAGGCGGTTGCACAGGTCATTTTAGACGGGATGGCTAAAGGCCGATTTGAGCAATCGCCTGGCTAAGAAATGGGTGTACTTATTCGTTTCCACAGCTTGAATTCTCCGGTGCTAAACCGATATTTTGATGGTATTGTGGCTCGATTTCCCTCTGTTTAAGCATCCTGTTTAAGCGAGCTGACTAATCTGAGAGACTTCGGATTCAGAGAGTGTGATTGAGCTTGCTTTCATGTTGTCTTCTAAGTGAGCGACTGTAGTTGTTCCAGGAATTAGAATGATATTGGGCGCACGGTGCAGCAGCCAAGCGAGTGCGATTTGAGTTGTGCTAGCGTCATGCTGTTGGGCAATCTCTAGAATCATTCCTTTGGCTTCAGTTAAGGGAGTGCCTCGTTTCAGCGGATTAGCGCCCAGAGAGCCGTGTGGAATGAAAGCAATGTTTTGCTCAGTGCAGTAGTCTAAGGTCGCTTTGTGCGTGCGATCGCTCAAACTAAACCGATTTTGAACAGAGGCAATTGAGACGATTCCTTGCGCCTCTTTCAACTGTTCTAACGTCACATTAGAAAGTCCAATATGTCGAACTTTGCCTGCTTGTTGTAGTGCTGCCAGCGTTTGAACTGACTTAGCAAAAGGAACTTTAGGGTCGGGGCGATGGAGTTGATAGAGGTCAATTTTCTCTAGCTTCAGCCGTTGCAGGCTACCTTCAATCCCGCGTCGTAAGTTGTCAGGGCTAGCGTCTGCTTGAATATTGCCAGGAGCGGGCTTGAAGATACCTCCTTTAGTCGCAACAACCAAATTCTTTGTATACGGAGAAAGCGCATCGGCAATGATATCTTCGTTATCGCCAGGGCCATAGGCTTCAGCCGTATCTATAAAATTGACGCCTAGCTCGACGGCTCTGCGCAGTAGCGCTTTACCGCCTTCCCAATCGGCGTAGGGGCCGAAGTTGCTAGGCTGTCCGGTTAATCGCATTGCGCCGTAGCCAAGACGATTGACGGTTAAATCACCACCGATAGCGAATGTTTTTGGTGTTGGTTGAGTAGAAGTAGTTGTGTTCATCTTGACTGAGTACCTTGTACTGATGAGAAATGAGCTGTGGTCTTTGGCATCGCGAAATGTTTGAAACAGCGATAGAAACATCTCTTCGCTGTTGCGTATGAATCAACTATGGCAGTAACATTGGATATTTGGTAGACGAGTGATAAAAATAGTAGTTATACAGAAAGCGTATGAGCAAATCGCTTGATCGATTAACGCTGCTACAGACGTTTGTACAGATTGCTGATGCAGGCAGTATCAGTGGGGCTGCTCGCGCGCTAGGGTTGTCTCAGCCCTCTGTTAGCCGTCAGCTTGCAGCGTTAGAATCTCGCTTTAAGTCGCAGCTAATGCGCCGCACGACACACGATCTTTCCCTGACGGTGGCAGGCGCTGAGCTGCTAGCCGATGCCCGTCAGTTGCTAGATGAATGGGAAGCACCCGAAGACAAGCACCTAGAAGCAAAAGATGTGATGCGAGGCCGCTTGAAAGTTGTTGCCCCTATTGCTTTAGGGCAGCTGCATTTACTCGATAGGGTACTTGAGTTCCAACAACAGTATCCAGCTATTTCGCTTTCTTGGCAGCTAGAAGACGGCGATATTCGTTTTGCTGAGCTTGGCTGCGACTGCTGGATAAAAATTGGTTCGATTTTGGATAATTCGCTGGCAGTAGAACCGTTGGGCCAGGTTGAGCGTATGGTTGTGGCGGCTCCAGCACTGCTTGACGCTTACGGAAAGATCAGCTTACCGACTGATCTGAAAAAGTTTTCTTGTGTGGCGCTGTCTCCGTTTGAGGGCGATCGCATTCCACTGGAAAACATAAAAGGAAAAACAAAAGGAAAAACGGTTGTTGTCTCACCACCGGTAAGAATGGTGACGAACAATATTTTTACTATTCGTCAGGCTACGTTGGCAGGTCTCGGTTTTTCGGTGATGCCGCGCTGGTTTGTAGAACAAGAATTGGAACAGCAACAGCTTGTAGACATTCTTCCAAAGTGGCGTGCACCAAGCCTGACCATCAATGTAGCATCCCTGCCAGGACGACATCGCCCTCGTAGACTACAGAGCTTCTTAGCTGTACTCAGAGAAGCAGTTCCCCAAATTCCAGGTGTTGTCTAGTAAGGCCACTTTGCTGTTCTCGTTCTATGTTTTCTTACTTCAACTTTACTTGACGGATGGATAGATCTAGCAGCTGCATTGGATGCTTGAGGTCGATAGTTTTACCTTGCTTCTCTAGGGCCTGCTTAATTTGTAAAGAACAGCCTGGATTAGAAGAGGCAATAAGCGCAGCGCTTGTGTTAGTTAAGCTAGTGGCTTTCATCTGGCCTAGCTCTTCTGCAATTTCTGGCTGGAGCATGTTGTATACGCCTGCACTGCCGCAGCATAGGGCCGCGTCCATCGGTTCTCTTAAGGTTAATCCAGGAATTTGTTCTAGTAGCTGACGGGGCTGACGACTGATCTTTTGCCCGTGTAGAAGGTGACAGGCATCCTGATACACCGCTACAAGCGGATCTGTTTGTAGCGGATGTAGCTTGGCGCTCAGCCCTACTTCAGCTAAGAACTCTTGCACATCGCGTACTTTGCTGGCGAAGGCCTGAGCGCGTTCTGCGTATGCAGGGTCATCTGCCAAAATATGGCCGTATTCTTTCAGTGTGTGGCCACAGCCAGCGGCGTTGATAATGACATAGTCTACGCCAGTGTCTTCAAAGCTGTCGATCATTTGACGGGCGAGTGCCTGAGCCTGCTGGGTTTCTCCCTGGTGTTCGGGCAGCGCAGAACAACAGCCTTGCGATCTAGGAACAACAATCTCGCAGCCGTTAGCACTCAGAACACGGGCGGTGGCTTCGTTGACGCCTGAGAAAAATACGCGCTGCACGCAGCCAAGAATCATGCCAACCCGGTAGCGCTTTTCACCCTGAGCCGGAATCTCTTCGGGTAGGTTGTCGGAGAAACAGCTGGCAGTGACAGGGGGTAGTAGGCTTTCCATCGCTGCTAAGTTGGGAGAGAGGCGCTTGAGTAAGCCGGTGGATTGAACAAGCTTGGAGATGCCGAGCTTTTGGTAGAGGGCTAGGGGGGTAAGCAGCAGGCGAATTCGATCGGGGTAGGGGAAAAGGGATAAGATGAGCTGACGAATAGCGTTTTGGGGCCTGGCGCGGCTGTAGTTGCGTTGAATGTGAGGGCGAACGCTGGAGATGAGTTTGTCGTATTGGACGCCGGAGGGGCAGGCGGTGGTGCAGGCGAGGCAGCCCAGGCAGCTATCGAAATGTTTTATGGAGGTGGGGGAAAGAGGAGCTTCGCCTTTGTTGATGGCGTCCATCAGGTAGATACGGCCTCTAGGAGAGTCGTTTTCTTTGCCAATGACCCGGTAGCTGGGACAGGTAGGTAGGCAAAAGCCGCAGTGAACGCAGGCGTCGATGAGTGATTGCTCTGGCGGTTGGGTGCTGTCGAATGTCAATCCGCTGTTGTGCTGCTGTGCGATCGCTTCAGTTGCTGTGTCGTTAGAGCTGAGACTGGTGTTGAGCTTAAGCGGGCTGTTGGTCGGTGACATATTCTTTTGACAAGATTGCTTTCGACAAGATTGCACATTTCTTAGCTTACCGCTTGTGAGCTGAGGGATAGCGACCTGTTGATACTTTTATCCTATGCGGGTGATAGGTATATGTCTGGTTAGTCGGTCATTTTCCGCTGGTCATTTGTCTTAAAAATTGGTTTTTGTTGTTGATTGCTAAGAAGCCGCCTATTTCTTCTAACTTGTTTTCGGAATGCTATGGTTTGACGCTGTAGCTCTAGAGACAAAAGGGTTAGACCCGACAGGTCGCATCAAAAAACGTTAGATTAAATCACCTAAAAATCGTTACTCTCTATGAATCAGGAATCTTTAAACCAAGAGCCTCTGAATCAAGCACCCGCCTTAAATCAAGTCCCTTTGGGTCAAGAGGCCTTGGAACTGAGGCGTAAGCGAGGAAACTTAAATCATTTTGCGGTTTTGATTCGGCTGTTGCGCGATCGCAGAACCTTTTTAGATGAGGTGCGCAATGAAGTAAAGCTCAACCGCAAAATATCAGCGCTGCTGGTGGCCAGCAGCTGTTTTTTTGCCGTGTACGGTGCCATTGTTGGCACCTACAGCGGTGGCCTACAAATTATTTCCTCGGCCATTAAGCTACCGGCGCTTTACCTGATCACGCTGATGATCTGTGTGCCGACGCTTTATTTCTTCGATATTCTCTTTGGCTCAAAGCTGAACTTTAAGCAGTATGTGGTGATGGCGCTGACTTCGGTGGCGATTATCAGCGTTTTGCTGTTTAGCTTTGCTCCGGTGATTCTCTTCTTCTTAATCTCTATTCAAGACTACAACTTTTTCTTACTGCTAAATGTGCTGGTGATGGGGTTGACCGGCTGTGTTGGCGTGCGCTTGTTTTACAAGGGCATGGTCGATATGGCAGGACCAGACGGCTTTGAGCAAAAGCTAAGACTGAAGCTATTGCAGGGCTGGGTTGTGCTTTACGGGCTAGTGGGTTCTCAGCTAGGTTGGACGCTGCGACCCTTTTTCGGTGCGGATAACGAGGTGTTCCAAATTTTTAGGCCGGAAATCGACGGTAACTTTTACGCTAAGGTTTTCCAGACGATCGCTTCTATGCTGGGCTTCTAGGTATCGGCGAACTGTAATGACAAATTTGGATAGCTTAAGAATTACAGAGCGAGACCTGGACGAGATCACTGGCCTGGATATTGGCGCGGTGAATATGGGCTGGGCCTATCGTCAGGCCGCATTTGCGCCCGCTGCGCGACTCTCTTTTTTGGGAGAGCAGCTGCTAACACTGTGCGTGGCATCCATTTTTTGCCTGCCCGTAACGCTGCTGCTGGCTCGCTCTGTCAGTGGTAACAATGCGGCGGCGGTTTGGCGGTGGCTACCGTTTGGTGTGGTGGGTGCGATCGCGCTGACACTCTTTTGGGCGCTTTACCGCTGGCGTGCAGGTAAGCGGCTGATTACGCTCAGCCATCTACTCGATGATATTGATCGATTCAATGAGATGGTCGCAGCTGTTGAGATCTTAGAAGAGCTAGGCGCTGCGAAAAACAGTCGGTTGAATTTAGAAAATCGAGATGAGGTGATTGAGGCGCTACATCTAACTCGTGAGAGCTTAATCTGCGGCCTGATGACTGAAAAAGTGATGCGCAAGCATCAGCAGTTTATCTCTAGAAAGCAGGAGATGTTTTCGAGCATAGAGAAAAACCTGGCGATGCTACAGCGAATTCAGGTAGGCGACGAAGCCAGTGAATACAGCCGACTGCTCAACGAAGCGATTCAAATAGGCACCAGCGTACATAAGGAGCTAAGCGGATATTGAGTGTTACGCTCGCGCTGCTAACGCTCTTGTAGGCTGCGAGGGTCTAGAGCGTCTCGCAGACCGTCTCCTAGCAGGTTAAAAGAGAGGACGGTGATAACAATGAGGGCGGCAGGCGGCCATACCAGCCAGGGATTGAGCACCAAAATGGACGCGTTGGTTCCGGCTGAAAGCATGTTGCCCCAAGACGGATCGGGTTCTTGAATGCCGAGGCCGATGAGGCTGAGAACAGCTTCTGAGACGATGTAGCTAGGAATGGAAAGGGTTGCGGCAATGATGACGTACGTTGCCGTTTGCGGCAGGATATGGCGGGTAATGATGTGCAGGCTACGACCGCCCATAGACTGAGAGGCCTGCACAAAGGTGCGCTCTTTGAGTGAGAGTACTTCGCCCCGAATAACGCGAGCAAGTCCGGCCCAGCCAATAAACGAAATAATCAGAATAATCAGTAAGAAGCGCTGAGAGCTGTCTAGCTCGGGGGGCAAGATGACGCCCAAGGAAATCAGCAGGTAAAGCGACGGAATGGTCATAATGACTTCGACGAGCCGCATCAAGACAGAATCGACGATGCCACCGAAGTAGCCAGAGATACCCCCAACGAGTAAGCCCAGTGGAAACGAAATGGTGATCCCAATGAGGCCAATACTAAGACTAATACGACCCCCGTGGACCAGACGGCTGAAGACATCACGAGCGGCGTTATCCGTACCAAACAGGTTGAAGTAGGCAGGCGTTGTTTCTACTGCGCTGAGTTCTTCTCCGCTGGGTTCTTCTCCGGGGGATGGCTCAACCTGTACCAAAATGTCGCTGTCAGCGGCTTGTGGGTCTTCTGGATCTTGGTCGGCATCAATGGGCTCAGGGGTTGCGGCTCCGACGGTGCCAAACAGATGCCGACTCATGGGGATGACTGAGAGCAGCTCGTAATCCGCCAGCTCGATTACGCCGTCAAAGGAGAATCCAGTGAAGTAGGG
>ERZ1740058.259-NODE-259-length-45403-cov-6.664638_pt1 | contig 45403 bp, 45 predicted proteins | sample MGYA00581745_ERZ1740058 | MGnify/ENA primary metagenome ERZ1740058 (study PRJEB43018, sample SAMN04849742) | marine metagenome | isolation source: floating plastic debris | place: Pacific Ocean | collected 2008-08-30 | study: EMG produced TPA metagenomics assembly... | reverse complement strand
GCTCGATGGACAAAAGGCAGGAGCAGGGATTATGAGCAAAACCTTCGATTTATCGGCCACCCTTCGAGGGTCATCATTTGGAAGAGCGTCAGCAGTGCTGCACCCAAATCTCTAAAATCAGCTTGCTCGTATTGATGATGACCAAATAGGTAGATTCCTACAATGGCATAGATGTAAAGCAAGATGCCAATAAGTAGTACAAAAGAAAATACAGTGGGGATAATGCTGACAATCTTTCGCTCTACAGCCTTGAGTTCTTCACTTACTTCCAGCAAACGAAGAATACGTAGTACTCTGAACAAACGACTTACGACCAAAAACTCTGGATGCTCAAAGATATGTACAAACACACTGCTACTACTCAATACCACAATGATGAAGTCGAACCAATTCCAAAAACCCTTCTCTAAAAATACGATTTTTCGCTTTTCCTTTCCTTGAATATCTTTTATCTGCTTCCAAGTGAATAGCTTAAAGAACTCGAAGAAGCTTCCCTCTGCAATAAATCGTAGGATAATTTCTATAAGAAAGAAAATAACAAAGAAAATATCTAAGGCTACGAGCACAGGAACGTTGGGTGGAAAGAAAGTTTCTACACCCAGCAGAACAGAACAACCAATGATGGCTATGCTTACTGCTTGTACAAACCGCTCACTTTCTACCAGATTTTTAATGGACTGTTGCATAGCTATACGCACTTTATAGTAAGATTTTGTAAAGTATCCCTAAACTAAGCAAAAGTGTGGAGAGTTTAGCTATATAGATTACCCATTTATGCTATGAAGGTGTTTAAACTTTTTCTATTTTAGCTACGAAACTCCACTTCGTTTCAGTTCTTAAAAATGACTAGAATTCATCCATATTTCGTTATTTTTCTTGTCCATAGCGCTGCTATAACCTTCAAAAAGCGCCTCATCTGGTCAGGTTCTCGTTCATTTTCGATCAAAAATAAAAAGTCTACCTGAATTCTATATTCACAGAATTATGCTATCACTCCAAATTAAAGCCATTATTCCACAGACTACTGACACCAACACTTATGTACTTGCCCCCACGAACGAAGCGCCCGTAACGTACCAAGCGGGGCAGTTTTTAACGCTTATTTTCTCTCGCGAGGGTAGCACGGTGCGACGCTCCTACTCGCTCAGTTCTCACCCTACCTTCAATACCGACTTAGCCATTACTGTAAAGCGAGTAGCCAACGGAGAGATTTCTCGCTGGATGCTTGATCATCTACAAGTAGGCGACATTGTCAAAAGCCTTCCACCGGCTGGCAAATTTATTTTAAGAGACCTGGAACAGCACAGCCCTCAAGATATCTTCTTTATAGCGGGTGGTAGCGGTATCACCCCTATCTTTTCTATGTTGCAATCGCTACTTCATGACCCACGCGGCAACCGCATCATCTTGATTTACAGTAGTAGCAACGAGCAAGAAACTATTTTTTGGGAACCTCTTCAGCAATGGGCAGCACAATACGACTTCTTTCATTTGATCCCTATCTTTAGCCAGCCGAGTACCGCTTGGCAAAGTGGTGCTAAACGACTCAATAACTACCAGATAGAGCAACTAGTAAATAAATACAGCCAACACGGACTTTCTAAAAGTCAATTTTACCTCTGTGCCCCTTTTTCACTTATGCGGCTTGTAAGGCTTACCTTGGGATTTATGGGCGTAACCCCCTCTCAAATTTTTCAAGAAGATTACGTCATCAAACCATTAGAAGAAGCTACCCCTGTAAAGCAGAATACTACTCCTAGCCAAGTAAAGATTACTTATGCAGGGAATGTACATCATCTGGAAGTACCTGCTCATCGTACTATTTTACAGGTAGCTTTATCACAAGACTTGCAACTACCTTATAGCTGTCGTGGCGGGCGCTGTTCTGCCTGTAATGCCTTGTGTAAGAAGGGAGAAGTACAAATGGTAAAAAATGAAGTACTTACTGATAGAGATTTAAAAGAAGGCTGGATTCTAACCTGTACTGCACGCCCAGTAAGTGAGGTTATCGAAATAGACATTCCTTCGTAAAGGATTATATCATCACCAAAACACGTTTCTATGCGTACGCTTCTTTCTTCTAAAACAGCCCTGTGGGGTGCTATTATTTTTTATCTGGTAGCGGGTATCAATCACTTTGTGATGCCCCAGTTTTACTTACAACTCACCCCTGATTTTTTACCTTACCCTGCACTAATTAATCAAATAGCAGGAGTAGCAGAGATTATGTTGGCGATTGGGTTGGTATTTATAGCTACCAGAAAAATAAGTGCTTGGCTTATTGTAGCCATGCTACTGCTCTTCTACCTAGTACACGTAGGGCATTTGTTTAAGCCGCCTGTAGCGCTTCCTTATGCTGTTTATATCTTTCGTCTCTTCCTACAGGTATTTTTGATTTATTGGATTGTACAAGTGGGGAAAACGAAGCGAGTAATTGTGTAGAGATTTTAGCAAGTACCGTTATTTATACGTAGCACGATGTGTGGAAACTTTGGCCTTTTTACTCACAAAAATTGCTTTGGTATAGTAGCCTGCTAAGGTGGCTAAAGCCCCTAGCATTGCTCCAATCAAAGCGGTAAATACAAAGAGCCACTCACCTGTACCAAGCCCTACCATAGCGCCAATACGATTGGAAAGAATTTGGTCATTTTGTATGTCTGCCCAGAACGCTTTTACCGACCACACAAAGAAAACGGCGAAAAAACCAGAAAAAAACGTTCCCCAAGCTCTTCTACCCAGTAAGCCTACTAAGAAGCAAACGAGCGGCATCGTCCACCAGGCAAAAAATAACTGTGCAACGATTGTAAGAATAAGAATTAGTATAAATACCATAAGCCTATTTATGCGTTTGTCGTAAGTTTTCCCTGCGAAACGGCCATCCAATTACAAAGTTTATAAAGGAGCCTTGCGCCTACATTGGCATCCCATTCGTCGGTAGTATCTGGGCTATTGGCCACCTCTACCAGATCAAAGCCGATGATTTTCTTTCCAGCTTGGATCATTTTTTTCAATAGATACACCACTTGATGAAAATCGAATCCGCCAGCTACAGGCGTTCCCGTATGTGGGCAAAGTTTAGGATCGAGACCGTCTATATCAAAGCTAATATAAACCTTATCGGGCAGTTGTGCAATAATCTGCTCACAGGAGGTTTTCCAAGTGGCTCCTTCGTAAGTGGCTTCTTTTAAATCTTGATCGAAGAAAGTCACAATACGCCCTTTACTCGCTTGTATTCTTTGGTACTCCTCTTCACAATAATCACGAATACCTACTTGTACCAATTTACTCATTTGAGGAATGGCAAGGGCATTGTACATAATAGAGGCGTGAGAATAGGTAAAACCTTGGTAAGCTTCACGCAAATCGGCGTGGGCATCAATTTGTAAAATACCAAAAGTATCGTGTTGGGTGGCGAGCGCTTGTAATAAGCCTAAAGCAGTACTGTGGTCCCCTCCCACCAAAGCCACCATCTTTTTCTTTTCCAGCCAAGTAAGCGCCGTTTGTTTTACCCATTCGTTAAACTTTTTTCCCTCCTCGTTCACAATTCCTGGAATTTTTTTCAGATAGGCTACATCAGGTTTCGAGGGGCGTCCTGACTCAAGCCAATCGGTATAATCTGTGACCTCTGTACGCAAGGTTTCGCTGGCTTCCAGCCATTCTTCTCCTTCTTGCAACATGGCCACACCTAGTTGCCAAGCGTGGGGAATATCAAGATCAAAAAGATCAACTTGGGAAGAAGCATACAGGATGTCTTCTGGGCCAAAACAAGTGCCTGCCTGGTAAGAAACCGTTACATCCCAAGCAGCAGGAATAATCACTACTTCTGCAGTTTCAGGTGTAAAAGGAATTCCAAACAATTGCCCAACCTCTCCCACATCGTTGGCATCGAATTGCGCAATAAGTTGTTGTTTTGTTAGCATAAATGTAGTTTGTTGCTAGTACTATTGTGTATCTACGCGACTTTCTAATGTTTCCTGAAGGGTTTCTGATAAGTCTGCCAGAAAATCCACTTCAGCATTGGCCTCTATAGCATCTACCGACACGCGGTAGTCTTGCCAATCTGCACTTCTTATCCCCTGTTCATTAGGAATATCAATAGCAATGATCCGAGTATTTTCGTCGATTCTATTTAAGTCATCTTCTCCCTGTGGTAAGACAATTACTACTTTCCACAAATTGGTAGGTACTACTACATTACCCTCTGCAATGGTCTCTTTTGTTCCATCAGAGCCCTCTCCTCCTCTGCCATACACGCCGCTGTACACATATACTTCATTATCATTCTCTCCCGTGACTAAGTCTCTGGTGTATTCTTCAAAGTCTCGCCAAGGACCTTGGTTGTTGTCAGGTGCTTGCGGAATGATATTGGTCATCAGAAAAGTAGCAGAGTTGTCTACAGGGGTATTGGTTCTATCGCCAGAAGGACACAAATGTCCTCGATTAAAGCCGCTGTTTACATAGTCGTCGTCATCTACTCTGTACCAAACACCTGGTAAGGCAGTGTCCGCTCTAAAATCATCTTGTCGTGCAACGTCTCCTATCCAAGCGCGGTCAAGATACCAAGCCACCCAGTTGGCAGTACCTTTTTCCCTGTTGTAAGAAAGGGCGTACTGTTCTCTTACAATCAAGTAGTTTTGTGACTGGCTAGCATTTACCGTAGCATTGGTAGGATTGCCCAAGTCTAAATGTATCGTTTCAGGCATTAAATCAGCGGTGCGGCTGTTAGTAGGTGGTATATCAAGTTCAGGTAGACACCCAGCGAGTAAGCTTGTAAGTGTATACAAAAGGTATTTTTTAACTTGCATTAATTCGGTGGTATTTGTGATATTTTTAGGCGGCAATTTACACTTATTACTCGATATTGTATAAATTTGATTATTAAATTTATCAGCAAGCTATGCAGATTCATCACCATATCGATCGTTTTCCTACGCTTCAACACGCCATCGTTACCAGTGGTACGTTCGATGGTGTTCACATAGGGCATCAACAAATCTTACAACGCCTCAAGCAGCTAGCGCGACAACATCAAGGTGAAACGGTAGTGATTACTTTTTGGCCTCATCCACGTATTGTCTTGGAGCAGCCTGTACAGTTGCTCTCTACGCTTGAGGAGAAAGCGGATTTACTCAAACAGAATGGGGTTGATCACTTGGTGGTCATTCCTTTTACAAAAGAATTTGCACAGATGAGCCCAGAAGACTTTGTACAAAAAATATACATTGAAGCCATCGGTACAAAGAAGCTAGTCATTGGCTATGATCATCACTTTGGGAAGAATCGGGCGGGTAATTTTGACTACTTACACGAACGTTTGGGGCAATACCCCTTTACCATCGAAGAAATTTCTCGGCAAGATATTGATAACATTGGTGTAAGCTCCACAAAAATAAGAACCTCACTCCTTACGGGTGAAATCACTACCGCTCATCAATACTTGGGCAGGGCTTACAGCTTTACAGGAGAAGTAGTACACGGGAATAAAATCGGTAGAACGCTAGGCTTCCCTACTGCTAACATTCATGTAAAGGAACACTATAAGTTGATTCCCGCAGAAGGCATTTACGCGGTGTACATTCAACTGGCTACCCATACCTACCAAGGTATGCTTTACATTGGTACACGCCCTACCATAGAAAATACACTACAACAGAGAATAGAGGTCAATATCTTTGATTTTGAAGAAGATATCTATGGTAAAACAGCTACCATCGTCTTATTTGACTACATTCGAGGCGACTTAAAGCTTGATGGACTCGACGCCTTGAAAAAACAACTTCAAGAGGATCGGGCAGCCACACGAGCCTTGTTTGCCTCAGCCAAGCGAGATGGCTTGCTTAAAACTTCTTGAAGTTATGGAAAAGTAAATGCGTAACGTACAATATAAAACCTCAAAGGTCTTAGAGGCCTTTGAGGTTTATGTGATTGTCATGCTTCTATTATGCGGTCAGTCCTCCATCTACGGTATAGGTAGAGCCAGTAATAAAGGCACTTTCATCACTGGCTAGAAAAAGTACCAGCTTGGCTACGTCTTCCTCGTTGGCATAACGCCCCAGAGGGATAGTTTGCTCAAAATTTTTCTTAGCACCCTCAGGATCATCCGGACTAAAACCACTTTCTAGAGAACGCATCATGCGGTTATCTACGGGTGAAGGATGAACCGTGTTGACACGAATACCCATGGCGGCACCTTCAAGTGCTGCTACGCGCATCATACCAATGACCGCATGTTTACTGGTAGTGTAGGCTACTACTTGTGGGGTACCTTGTAAACCAGCTACCGAAGAGGTAATAACAATGCTACCTCCCCCACTTTCTTGCATCACAGGCATCACATACTTCATCCCTAAAAACATGCCTTTTACATTCACAGCCATCACCTTTTCAAACTCCTCTACCTCATACTGTGCAATAGGCGCTACCTTTCCCTCAACACCAGCATTATTGAAGAAGACATTAATACCACCCATATGTGCTTTGGCCGCTTTTACGTAAGCCTCTACCTGATCAGGCTGGGTGACATCGGCTGCCTGAAAACCTACTGATTCATTGTTGAGTGTTTGGACTGTTTTCTTCAAGCCTTCTTCATCTACATCTACTAAAAATACTTGGGCGCCTTGCTGTAAAAAATGACGAGCCGTCTCGGAGCCGATCCCGCCTGAGCCCCCTGTAATTAAGACTTTCTTATCTTTTAATCTTCCCATAAAAAAATGTGGTTATGTTGTAAAGATTGTGATTGATTTTATCACTATTTAAAGAGAGAACAGGAGTAAATTGTTTTACACGGGTGACAGAAGAGGTATTTTACCTTTCCATGCGCAAAGCTTCTAAAGGAGTACGTTGTGTGCGTTGCCAACTATTGAGTAGGCCCATGACCAACGTGATGCTCGTAATTACTAACCAAATGCCTAGTCCAGCGCCCCAAGAAAGTTGAAAAGGAACACTGAAAGCATAAATGGCAAGCAGCCAAGTAGCCAGGATAGCCAAGAGCAAGCCATTGATGGCCGCTAGTGTCCCCAAAAATACATACTCCAACGCGTTGATTTTTGTAATGGTACGAGCGGAAGCACCGAGTACACGCAGCAATACGTTTTCTTGTAGGCGTTGGTAGCGGCTCAGTTGCAAGGCACTCAGTAAGCCTAAAAAGCCTGCAAAGATGCTAAAAAAGGCCATAAATTGGATTACAAAACTGATCTTGTCCGTTAGTTCGTCTACTGTGCTGATAATGGCTTGCAAGTCTATCACTGATACATTAGGAAATTGGCGTACTACAGCACGTTGGAAAGCCAAACGGGTTTGACCTGTGTTAGGTAGACGAGTGAGCATTACTTGCTGTTGTGGGGCGTTTTCTAGGACACCAGTAGGAAACAATACAAGTACGTTCGTTTGCATGGCCTGCCAGTTGACGACGCGTATACTTCCTACGTAAGTAGTAAGTTTACGTCCTTGTACATTAAAGACAAGCGGATCACCAAGTTGTAAGTCTGCTTGTTCTGTCATACGTTGCTCTACTGACACCCATACTGTATCACCTTTGTAAGGCTTTAGTTGTCCTTTTGAGAGCTTTTCATTGGCAGTGAGGGTATCGCTGTAGGTACTTCTGTACTCTCTGGTCAGTACCCAGTCGGGTGTTTGGGAAGTACTATCTTGTTGTATTTGTGCAATGTCGCGCCCTTTCATGGAGGCCAAGCGCATCGTCACAATGGGTACTTGTTGAATAACAGGCATCTTATAATCCTGTACCAACTGCTTGAGACTAGCTGCTTGCGAGCGTTGAATATCAAACAAAATCACGTTGGGGCGCTCTCCCTTACGCATAGAAAGGCTGAAGCGTTTCGTAAGGAGCTGCTGAGAAAAGAAAAGCGTAGCCATAAAGGCAGTTCCTAGCCCAATGATAATCATAAGTTGGAGCGTCTGGTTTTGTGGCCGGTATAGATTGGCAATACTCTGGCGCAAGGTGTAAGGGCCACGCGTAGGAAAGAATCGGCGAAGCAACCAGCGTAATGACCAAGCATTGAAGGCAATCACCCCTAAGGTAAACACCAAAAAGAGTGTAAACAAAGCACTCGCCGTCCAATCTTGTAGTTGCAACTGTGCCAGTAGCATGATCACCACCGGAACCGCCAGATAGCTCACAACTTTGCTGCGATCCCAGCGAGTAGAGGCAGTTTGCACCTCTACTCGTAGGGCTTGTAAGGGGGTAATTTGTCTAATAGAAAGTAGTGGCAACCAGGCAAAGAGTAGTGCCATTCCAATACCTATCAGTAGGCCTTGCCCAATAGCTACCCAAGAGAGTGCTATACTCACCTCAAAAGGAATAAAGCTTTGTAACAAACTGGGTAATATAAACTGTAGTAAGCTTCCCAACACTACCCCTAGTAAACTCCCTACAATCGCCATAGCTACCATTTGTACGAAATAAATCAAGAGGGCTTGGGTACTACTTGCTCCCAGACAACGCAACGTGGCGATGTCTTTTTGCTTATCTTTTAGGTAAATATTGACGGCACTTGCTACACTTAAGCACCCTAAAAGCAGGGCTATGAAACCTACCAGCGCCAGAAAGTCTGTGAAATTTTCGAACGTCTCTCCTAGCGTTTCCTTTCTACTTGCCACCGTCTCTACCCTAAAGCCCTCTTTAGCCAAACGCTTCTCTAGAAAACTAGCAGCTTCTTCTGCTTCAAGCGCCTTCTGAAACTGATAGTAATACCTGTAACGTACCCGACTCCCTACTTGTACCAGCTCAGTAGCAGGTACTTGGCGGAGTGAAATATAAATACTAGGTAACACAGAAGAAGCGATGGTAGCTTGCCCAGGTACCTGTAATAAGCGTCCAGCAATGGTAAAATACTGCTTCCCTATACGTACTGAGTCGCCTACTTGTACATCAAATTGCGACATCAGCACCTGATCTACTAATGCGAAGCTACCTGTTGCCTTTAGGCGCTCCTCTGCTTGTGCTGGTGCCGTTTCTATCTCTCCATAGAAAGGGAAGTCTCCCTCTAGCGCTTTTACGTCTACAAAGCGGGTGCCTTCATTGTTAGTAAAGTAGGCCATTGCATTGAAGGCCCATTCTTTTGCCTTTTCAGCCTCTATACTTTCTAACAGTTGTTGTTGGGTACTATCAGGTGCTTTGTTGCTTCTTGCTAAAAGATCAGCACCTAGTAGTTCTTTGGCGTAGCGCTCAATATCTTTGTTTACATTGTTTCCGAGGGTATTGATCGCTACCATCGCTGCTAAACCTACGGTGATCGCCAAAACAAAGATAAATAATTGTGTTTTTTTACGGCGTGCATCTCGCCAAGCCATTTGTAAAATCCACATAATGTTCCGTTTTTAAGCTGTAGTGGTAGGATTGGGTTGATCTGAGCCGATTTTACCCCCCTTTAGTTGAATAATTCGCTGGGTTTTCCGTGCCAAGGTTTGGTCGTGGGTTACAATTACCAAGGTAGTTTGGTGTTCTTGATTCATATCAAAAAGTAACTGTTCTATTTTCTGACTTGTTGCCTCATCCAAATTTCCCGTAGGCTCATCGGCGAAGATAATTTTAGGAGTATTGATAAAAGCTCTGGCCAGCGCCACCCGTTGTTGCTCTCCACCTGAGAGCTGAGAGGGATAGTGCTTGAGGCGATCGCCTAATCCTACCCTTTCTAGCAGTTCTGCTGCCAAAGGTTGTACTTTTTTATGACCTAGCAATTCCAAAGGAACCATCACATTTTCGAGGGCAGTCAGGGTAGGAAGTAACTGAAAATTCTGAAAAATGAATCCCACGTGTTCATTGCGCAATCGTGCACGTTGGTCTTCTGTCAGTTGATCGAGCGCAGTGTAGTGAAGTACCACCTGTCCGCTAGAGGGCTGGTCTAAGCCTGCACACAAACCTAATAAGGTGGTTTTACCGCTGCCCGAAGCCCCTACTAATGCCAAAGTCTCTCCTTTTTGCACTTGAAAATGGATATCTTTGAGCACGTTCAGTGCTTCTCCTTGTGTATGATAAGTTTTGGTAAGGTGCTCTACTTGAAGGATGGCTGTCTCCGACATATCTTTAAATTATATTTTATAGCTGTAGGTAAGAACTCTTTCTTGGGTTTCTTGTTTATCAAACGTAGTAGCATTCATATTATTGACTTATTTACTTTTATTTTATGCCTTTCCGATGGATGGCTTTTTTTATCAGCCTTCACTTCATTATAGCCAGTTGTAGCGATCGTCCAAGTACGGCAGAAAAGACCTCTTCTACCGCAGGACCGCCTTCTAACAATAAGGAAACCTCTACGGAGGTACAGAAAAGAATTTTATTCTTTGGGAATAGCCTCACAGCAGCTTATGGGCTTGATCCTTCAGAGGGTTTTCCAGCACTTATTCAGCAGAAAATTGATTCATTAGGCTTGCCTTACGTAGCAGTTAATGCAGGACTTAGTGGCGAAACCTCTGCAGGAGGGAAAGAACGTATCACTTGGTTGCTGGAAGAGCCCGTGTCGATTTTTGTCCTTGAACTAGGTGCCAATGATGGCTTGCGTGGTTTACCCCTAACAGCTACTCGACAAAACTTACAAGCCATTATCGATCAAGTAAAAAAGGCTTACCCAAAAGCACAGCTTGTGATTGCTGGGATGCAACTTCCGCCCAATATGGGTGAAGAATACACAAGCGACTTCAGAGAGCTGTATAAAACGCTTACTGAGGAAAATAATGCTATCTTGATTCCTTTTCTCTTAGAAGGCGTGGGCGGTATTCCTACCCTCAACCAAGCCGATGGGATACACCCTACAGCAGCAGGACAGCAAATCATTGCTAATAATGTATGGACGGTACTGCGTCCCCTCTTACTACAAGAGTAGTTGCCCCTTTCTTGATAGAAGTTTTTTAACTATATTCATTATCTCGTCTTTTATTAGCCTGAGTTATGTTCCCACTACCCGATTATATTACAGAGAAGCTTCAACAAAAGCGACTCAACCCTGGTGATAGCTTTGTAGAAGAAGGACAGATAGCAAAATACCTCGCTTTCGTAGAAACGGGCCTACTGCGTAGTTATCAGATAGATTATCATGGAGAAGAAGTCACCACTAATTTTTTTGTAAAAGGTAGTTTTTGTAGTGCCTTCCACAGTTTTTACGAGCAAGCACCTTCTTTCGAACATATAGAAGCGCTCACAACGGTTCGCTTGAAAATAATTGGTTATGACACCTTGCAGACACTCCTCGAAGATAGCTTGGCTGTGAACCAATACTGCCGAAAGTCAATAGAGAAGACTTGTATTAGTAAAGATGTTCGCATTTCGAAAATGCTAAAGCTCGATGCCAGAGAGCGTTATCTCTGGTTGGCGGAGGTGCAACCAGCGGTAATAGAAAAAGCACCGCTCAAGCACATCGCTAGCTATTTAGGTATGCGGCCAGAAACCTTGAGTCGGATAAGAAAATCAATTATTTCTTGATCTAGGTCAAGTTACCTCCGAAAGTTTATAGGTTGCTTTGTCTTATAATCATCTATTTATAAGCTTATGCAACGTGTATATTCAAAGCCATTAAGATTTTTAGAAGGAGAAGGCTATCTCCACGGTTTTTCTACTGGAACAGTACGTGTGAAAACGACTTTCAAAACAGCCAAAGGTAGCGAACCTTTTGCGATGCTCAATCTCTTACTTGATACCCACTGGACGATGCCACTCCCCATTCTCGTTTGGGTGATTGATCACCCAGAGGGTGTTTTTGTAGTCGATACAGGAGAAAATATCAAAGTACTTGAGGAAGACTATTTCAAAGAAGAAGGGTTCTTTAAGTTCGAGGGGTTCTTACTCCATTATCTTAAGATGAAACCTTTTCAGTTTCAGATAAAGTCTGAAGAAGAGGTAGGGCCACAACTTACCGCTTTGGGCTATACACTTTCTGATATTAAGCAAGTAATTCTTACCCACTTACACCTAGATCACTTTGACGGGCTCCACTATTTCGAGCATAATGATATACTAATCAATCGCTTAGAATGGGAAAAGCCTAGTTTTACATTACCCAGTCTATATCCTGACTGGTTTACACCGAAGTTAGCAACGCTTTCTTCTGAGTATTCTCACTTTTCTTTATCAAAAGCCCTTACACAATCGGGCGAAATACAGCTTGTACACACCCCCGGTCATACGATGGGGCATTGCTCTGTACTAGTTCAGTCTGCGTCGCTTCATTATTTACTAGCAGGCGACGCCACCTACGATCAAAACCAGCTTGTCAATAATGTTTTGGCAGGTGCCCATCAAAGCTTCAAACAGGCTAAAAAAGCCTACCAAGCCATAAAAAAGTATGCCCACCAACACCCGATGGTATATTTACCTTCTCACGATCCTCAATCATTGGAGCGGCTCGAAAAGGACTTAGTTTTAGTAATACCCTAATTCAAGAAAATCTATTTTATATAAAGTAGCGCATTATTACTACTTTGTAAGCATTTTTCGGTTACCTTTACTTTTGTATGGGTGGGGTGTAACAACCCCTTAAAAGGGAATCGTGTGTAAATCACGAGCTGACGCGCAACTGTAAACCTCGCGTTGATCTTCAACAAATGCTTTTGCACCGCAAACCACTGTTTCTTCAGAAATGGGAAGGTAAGTAAAAGTGAGGTAAGCCAGGAGACCTGCCTATCGCATTCATAGACCACGCTTTCGCGCTCTAGAGCTGTTGTCTTCGATATTTATCAAGTAGATAGTCAAATACGACTGTGTACCTTCCCTAAGGTAGGGTTAATACAGTTGCTTGTAGATTTGAAGCACCCTTCATGGAGAATGCGTAAAGTGTGGCGTTTTTTTCACACTAAAAATTAAGTAGATATGCTTACGCGTTCCTTATGTTTATCTTTCATTTTTTTATTCTTCACTTTTTCTACTCCTGCCCAAAATCTTGTTCCTAATCCTAGCTTTGAGGATAACGTCTCTTTCGATGGTAGCACGTTTAATGATGGTTGTGCTTGGACGAGCTATGTAACAGGCTTCGGTGACAAGCTAGAAGATCGCCTTAGCGATTGGTACCAAGGGGGGATGTCTCCTGATCTCTTTAGCATTTGTGATTGTGCCCCTACTGGTACTGGTACCTTTGCCTGTGATGGTTACAATACATCGGCCAATCAGACCCCACGCACGGGTCGTCATTGTATCTGGATGCGCTGTTACTGGTTGGCAGATTACATCGGTGTGCGGCTTAAAGCACCTTTACAGGCAGGACAATCCTACGTAGTGAGTTTTTGGGCGAGTCGTTCTGAAAGTGCAGATGCTTCTGACGGCTTAGGTATTTACTTCTCTCCTACTAAATATGTACCTAGTGGTTTCGGTTTACCCTCTCCAGCGCCTGTACCGCAATTTAGAAACGCTACAGGTAACTACATCACTGATACAGATAACTGGACAAAGATAGAAGGCATTTACACGGCTAGTGGAGGGGAGCAATACATGATGCTCGGCTATTGGGAGCCAGTAGAAGATCACACAAACGGTGGTACTGGTGCCGATGTTTTCATTGATGATGTCTCTATCGAGCCTTTTGTACCCTTGCCTATTACTTTAGTATCTTTTCAAGTACAGGCACTCCCTAACGCAGTACAACTCACTTGGCAACTAAACCCAACCTCCCAGATTACCCACTTCGAGGTACAAAAAGCCACTGACCTACTTACCTTCGAGACGATCCATCAAGTAGCCTACCATTCGCAAGAAGTGTATACGTTTGAGGAGACAGCGCTTCCTACAGAAGGTATTACCTATTATCGTTTAAAAATCGTAGCGGCTAGTGGAGAAGTCACTTACAGCCAACCCCAAGCTGTATTTCCTTATTCTTCTCAATTTGTTATGAGTCCTAATCCTTTTCACACGAATTTAACCATTACTTTGGATAGCAAAGCACTTGCTAGAGAGATAATCATCACGGATATGGTGGGAAAGGTTATCCATACACACCTCTTACAGGAAAATACATCAGTGGTGGTACTCTCCTTACCTAGGATAGAAAGTGGTATTTATCTTCTAAAAGTTGTAGGGAGGAAGGGCGTGATTTTACAAGAGAAAATTGTAAAGCAGTAATGAGCAAAACAAGTTATATAGAAGCTGCAAGATAATTACGAAAACAGGTTCGCTGCCTCACTTCAATGAGCCTTTACATAACATAGTGCTTACAGCACTACAAAAGCAGAAAACCCTATGTTGCTTGGCAGCATAGGGTTATTCCAAATTATGGTTATATATTGTCTTTATATTACTTTTTACCTGCTTTAGGTGTAAGAATCACAGACATTTTCTTTCCTTCTAGTTTTGGCGCTTGCTCTACTTTTCCGAGCTCCTCTAGTTCTCCTATAAAACGTTTGAGCAAGTTGAAACCCCTATCCTTAAATACAATTGTACGTCCTACAAACTGTACATAAGCCCTCACTTTGGCCCCTTCTTTTAAGAAGTTCTCTGCGTGCTTCAGTTTAAAATTAAAGTCGTGATCATCCGTATTAGGCCCAAAGCGTATTTCTTTTACGACCACTTTTTGGGTTTTAGCCTTGAGTTCCTTTTGTTTTTTCTTTTGTTCGTACTTGAATTTCGAATAATCTGTCGCACGACAAACAGGGGGATCAGCTTTAGGAGAAATCTCTACTAAATCAAGCCCCAAGTCTTGGGCAATTTTTAAGGCGTCTTCTGTATTATAGATGCCTTGCTCTACGTTGTCGCCTACCAAACGTACTTGCGGTACTCTAATTTTTTTATTTACTCTATAGGGTTCTTCTTTCTTCCCTCTGTAATTTCTTCTATTTCTGTTGTTTATTCTGCTAATGGTAACCTCCGAATTTTGTTTTAGATATAAAAAATTGTCGATTGTTTTGCAAAGATGCAAAAAAAAGCCTTCATCAGAAAGACTTTAATATCAGAAAATTCACACTTTCTTACCTGCCGTGTCGAGATACATATATAGGCTCAATCGTGCAAGTGCATTGGTCATTTTTTCCATGGCCTTCTCTATAGGAACTACTTGGGTTTGAATATGTTCACGTTCTCCTTCAGCGCCTGTTTTTTTGCCTTGAAATGCCGCTATTTCGGTACTGGATAGTTTCTTCTCGCAATAGAAAAAATACCCGCCTTCGTCCAGTAAGCCTGGAGAAGAGTAAAGTAGTTGGTCACTCAGCGGCACCAGCTCTTCTCTACTTACCGATAAGGTGGTTTCTTCTTTTACTTCCTTTAGTGCTACTTCGTAGGGGTCTGTTTCGCTATCACACATCCCTGCAGGGTGCTCATAGAATAAAGCCCCATTTGCGATACGACGCTGCCCTACTAGTAGTAAATATTTCTGCTGGGTTTCTTGCTCAATGAGTACCGTAACGACCATCACAAAATAGCCTCTCAGCATAGCGACGGGCAATACTGATTCGCCGTTAGGTGCTTTGCCTTGTATATTTACTAGCGCAAAGAGCAGCTCTCCGTTTGGCTTGTGTACAAGATGTAAAGGGGTAATCTTTTGTACTTCAATTTGATGATGTACCAGACTCGCTTTCCACTGACGAAACTTCAGTGATTCTTCTAAGCTTTCCATAAAATTTTATTGAGATATTGATACTTAGCCATTAAATTCGCTCAAAATACAAATTATTCATTAATAGGTATAGGTAATGGGATCAAAAAGAATAGAAAATACGCCACTAGGTAGGTTTCGTTTGGTAGCTTTATTAGAAGGTATTTCTTTCCTTCTGCTTTTAGGTGTCGCGATGCCCCTCAAATACATTTGGGAACAACCACTTGCCGTCCGATACGTAGGATGGGCACACGGCCTTTTATTTATCCTCTACTTTTTCTTACTAGTACCCCTCGCCATAGAGCAAAGTTGGCCTTGGAAAAAGACAGCGTGGGCTAGCATAGCTGCTTTTCTTCCTTTTGGGACTTTTGTATTAGAAAAGCAATTGCAAAGAGAGAAGCCTCAGGAATAAGTATTCCTGAGGTAACCATTACAAGACCTCTATACCTTGGGAGGCAACCGCCGTCTCTTCTTTGAATTGTGTTACAAAATCCTCTATAGTAAAACTCCCCACATCGCCTTCACCGTGTTTACGCACCGCCATTTGGTTATCGGCTTGCTCTTTTTCACCTACAATCAACATGTAAGGAATTTTCTTTACTTCTGCATCCCGTATTTTACGACCGATTTTTTCATCACGCTCATCAATAGCGCCTCGTATATCTGCAGCCTCTAAGTGGCTTTTGATCTGATGGGCATAGTCGTGGTATTTCTCTGAAATGGGTAGAATAATCATTTGGTCAGGCGCAAGCCATAAGGGGAAATTACCCGCGCAGTGTTCAATAAGTACGGCTACAAAGCGCTCAAGAGAACCAAAAGGCGCGCGGTGAATCATCACAGGGCGATGCTTTTGGTTATCAGCACCAATGTACTCCAATTCAAAGCGTTCTGGCAGTTGGTAGTCTACCTGTATGGTACCGAGTTGCCACTTTCTGCCCAAGGCATCTCTCACCATAAAGTCGAGCTTAGGGCCATAGAAGGCAGCTTCTCCCTTTTCTACAACCGTTTTGAGTCCTTTTTCTACCGCTACTTCCTGAATGGCTTTTTCGGCTCGTTCCCAATCTTCATCTTTTCCAATGTATTTATCTTTCTTCTCTGGACTGTTATCTCTGAGCGATACTTGAACGGTATATTCATCAAAGCCAAGTGCTTTAAATATATATAATACTAAGTCAATCACTTTGGCAAACTCTTCTTTTACCTGATCCCCACGACAGAAGATATGGGCATCATCTTGGGTAAATCCTCTTACACGAGTGAGTCCGTGGAGTTCACCGCTTTGCTCGTATCTGTATACTGTACCAAACTCCGCTAATCGTATAGGTAACTCCTTGTAAGAGCGTGGTTTGACTTTATAAATCTCGCAATGATGTGGGCAGTTCATAGGTTTAAGTAGAAACTCCTCATCCTCTTCAGGTGTATGAATGGGCTGGAAAGAATCTTCTCCGTACTTTTCCCAATGACCAGAAATCTGGTAAAGTTTTTTACTCCCAATGTGAGGCGTTACTACAGGTTCATAGCCTGCTTTTACTTGCGCTTTGCGTAGGAATTGCTCTAACCGCTCTCTTAGTAAAGTACCTTTCGGCAGCCAGAGCGGTAACCCTTTACCTACGTTTTCAGAAAAAGCAAAAAGTTCTAAGGCTTGTCCTATTTTACGATGGTCTCGCTTCTTCGCCTCTTCTAAAAGGTGTAGGTAGCTTTTGAGCTCTTTCTCCTTAGGGAAAGTAATGCCATAAATACGGGTCAGTTGCTTACGATCTGTATCTCCTAGCCAGTAAGCGCCCGCCACATTCATCAATTTAATCGCTTTGATATAACCTGTATGTGGAATATGAGGCCCCTTGCAGAGGTCTACAAAATTCCCTTGCTGATAGAACGTTATCTCTCCATCCTCAAGCCGATCAATCAATTCAAGTTTGTATTCGTCGCCTTTTTCTTTAAAGTAACGAATCGCTTCTTCTTTACTTACTTCTGTGCGTTGATACGTATTTTTTTGCCGTGCCAACTCTTTCATCTTCTGTTCTATCTTGGCAAAATCGTCGTGGGTAAGGGTGCGTTCTCCTAAATCTATATCATAGTAAAAGCCATTCTCTATAGGAGGTCCTATGCCAAACTTCACGCCTGGATAAAGGGCTTCTAAAGCTTCTGCCAATAAGTGTGCGGAAGAATGCCAGAAGGTATTTTTTCCTTGGTCGTCTTGCCAAGTCAGTAGTTTTACAAGTGCATCTTTTTCAATAGGTAAGTCTGCATCTTGTACTTTTCCGTTAACCTCTGCTGCTAAAACATTGCGCGCCAACCCTTCACTAATGCTGAGGGCTACTTCCATAGCGGTTGTTCCTTTTGGAAAAGTTTTCAGGGCCCCATCGGGCAAAGTTACTTGTATATCACTCATACGAGGTCAAATTTTTACGTGTTTTCGATACTTACAACTGTACCGATTGAACTTTAAGACGCAAAGATGGTAAAAGAAACTGAAAGATAAAAACGTATTATTTTTACGCTTTTTACCTGTGTTTGATACTTGACACTATGCTAATTAAACTTTAAAATACAAAGAGGGCTTGAATAATAAAGGTATCAAATATCTAATAAAATGCTATTAAATGTCTCAGAAACGTCATCCTAGAGAATCTTACCAAAATATTGCCCATGCTCACACGAATTCTATTAAATTTGTAGCTTTCTATCAACTTGAATGTATGACTAGTTACTTAGATTTTGAAAAACCCATCGCTGATTTTGAGGCTAAACTCGCCGAAATGAAGCAGATTGCCAGTGAAAAGAAAGTAGATTTAAAAGATGCTATTGGCAAGTTTGAAGAACAACTAAAAGAACTCAAAAAAGAAACCTACGGTAATCTTACCCGTTGGCAACGTGTACAACTCTCCCGTCATCCTGATCGTCCTTATTCTTTGGATTACATAAAAGGCATATGTGAGGAGTTCATAGAGCTTCACGGAGATCGTACCGTAAGAGACGATAAGGCCATGATTGGAGGGTTTGGACGCATAGGAACACAAACGCTCTTATTTGTAGGACAGCAAAAGGGACGCAATACCAAACAAAGGCAAATGCGTAACTTTGGCATGGCTAACCCAGAGGGCTATCGCAAAGCGCTCCGCTTAATGAAGCTTGCCGAAAAATTTAACAAGCCCATTGTAACCTTGATTGATACCCCAGGAGCATTTCCAGGGATAGAAGCTGAGCAAAGAGGACAAGGAGAAGCCATCGCGCACAATCTTAGAGAGATGTTTATGTTAAAAGTCCCGATTATCTGTATTATCATCGGGGAAGGTGCTTCAGGCGGTGCTTTGGGCATTGCTATTGGCGATAGGGTCTTGATGCTAGAAAACACTTGGTACTCCGTCATCTCTCCTGAGTCTTGTTCATCTATTCTATGGCGTAGCTGGGAATACAAAGAGCAAGCAGCAGAAGCCCTTTGCTTGACGGCAGAGGATATGAAGAAAAATAAGTTGATAGATGGTATTATTAAGGAGCCTTTAGGCGGTGCACATACACAAGCTGAAAAAATGTACGATGTAGTGAAAAAAGCTATACTAGATCAGTTGAAAAAACTTGATAAGCTTGAGGTGGAAGAGCGAATCGCGCAGCGAATTGACAAGTTCTGTAAAATGGGTGTATACAACGAAAAAGACTAGCAATACTAGTCTTTCTGCTCTTTTATGCAGCCATGCTACTCTTCATTCCCATATTAACGTTTTCTTTCTCAGAGAAGTCCAACATTTTATCGTATATGTTTAGAATCTGCTCTTTGCTTTGTAAGTTGTGCTTCATGAGCGTCTTCACCATTTTCTCTGTCATCTTAATCATCTCCAACTCATATGCTTGTATGGGCGACAATGTATCTAAAGTAATGCGGCGTAATTTCATAACAGTCTAATTTTAAAGTGGTATAAAAAAAGATTGATTGTGTTGGATATACGGTACTCAGTAGGTATAAGTTATGTATATTGTCGCATCTATCATTTGTAGGATGTAATATTTTGCTAAAAAAATAAAGATATGGCCAACGATTTCTTCAATAAGCTGTTCAAAAAACTCTTTTTGGCTGAATCAAATGAGCGTCAGAAGGTCATTACCCACAAGAAGCTCCTTGTAAGGGGAGATGACTTCAAAAAAAGTTACTTCAAGTGGTTAAACGGACATGAGTACCAAAATGCGCTCAATGCGATCGAAAATGCCTATTGGAAGAAGCGTGAAAAAGAAGAGGCTACTTGGGCAGTTCATCTGCTACAGATGCCCTATGCGAATGGTTTTGCCATCTCTTACCCTTCGGAGTTCTCTTCTCAAGAGTTTCAGTTTATTTTTGAGCTATTAAAAGACAGAAGCATCCACCTAGGATATACCTTGGTGGATGCCACTACCAAGCTTACCGATAAATTGGTATTTGTGGAAACAGTTGATAAATATTATCTTAAACCTCCCTTAAAAAGCGAGCAGTTGACGCCCCCTATTGATCAGCTTTATGGAAATATCTCCATAGAACACACTTGGGTTGACAACCAGCCTAGCTATATTAAGTACGTTGCTACCCTTTACACAGACAGGCTTTATAAAAAAGCGCTCCCATTTGATCAGCTTATTCACCAGCTCTTTCATTAGCCTCTTGCCAAGTAGCCGTTTGTGCTTTGGGGATATTTTCGTTGTCATTGAAACGAATAGCCACGTCCTCGCCTTCAAAGGCATTACGGTGAGTGGTTTGCGTGGGCACGGTAAAGTTAGGGGGAAAGTACAAGAGCCTATCGTATAGTTCTAGGATTCTTTCTTTACTGTACATATTATATTTCAAAAGTGTTCTGAACATCTGATGGGCAATTTGAATCATCTCTGCTTCGTAAAGCTGCATACGTGATAGGCCCTTATGCTCCAAATTACGCATTCGCATAGTAGTATAGTTTGGTTATTATAATAGACTTTTATCAATTAGTACTCATTCAAATGTAGGAAAATTCATTTTAGAATGTAGAGATAAAATAACTTATCTCTACCACTTGTAAGATTTTAACGTAAGTTGAAGTACTCTGTGTTTTGCCTTATCATTCTTGGTTACACTCGTAAAAAAATAGCATTTTTCTTGGGAAGCTATGCGATAGCGCCTATATTTGTACCCCAATTCAAATGCCCGGGTGGCGGAATTGGTAGACGCGCACGACTCAAACTCGTGTTCCGCAAGGAGTGCCGGTTCGACCCCGGCCCCGGGTACATCCACTAACGCTCGTTAGTCCAACAATAGCGATTCCGCAGCCCTGTAAGGGGTTTTAATACCTCATCACTGTTGTCAAGTTTGTAAAGAATGAATTGAAAGGTGTCCCTTTTCGGTGACCCTTTTGATTCATTCGGTGACCTAGTTACTTGTAATGAAATGACAACTATTTTGAGGTTTTTAATGAAGCCCATTGTATGCTTTGCGTAGCTTTCAGTTCTTAAAAGTAAGCTTCTGGATCAAAACAACACCTCTTGTTTAGTAATTCTTCTTTTGACAATTACCGCCAAGCATCCAAGTTTTCTGCCATAAACGCATCGAAAGAACGTGGCTTTTGTGATAAAATATGTGCAACATCTTTGGTAACTTTACTTAAAACCCCTGCCTTTGTGGCCATTTCGAAACTAGCAATATACTGAACGGCCTTCTCTGACATTCCGTACTGCTTCAGGGTTTTGTTCATTTCTTCTTGAGAAATATCAATAACGTTGATCTCTTTATGAAGTGCTTGACCAATCTTGCCAATTCCTTCGTGAATTGAAAAGGCTTCGCTACCCGTAAGAATATAAGTTTTATTAGTATGATCACTAGGGTTTTGTAAAATGTTGGCGTTGACCGCGGCGATGTCTCTTACATCAATCCAAGCATTTTTTCCCTCTCCCACAGAGGTATAAACAGTTCCTTGTTTGACACTTCGCCCTAAAAAGCCCACATAGTTTTGCATAAAACTCGCAGGTTGAGTAATGGTGTAACGAATACCACTTTCTTTAAGCCAAGTATCAATTTGCCCGTGTGCTTGTAGTAAGGGGTAGTCTGAATGGATGTCTGCACCCAATGCACTCGATCTTACCACGTGCTTTACGTTTGCCTTTTTGACGGCCTCAATGGCATTTTTTGCCCATTCTAACAAGGCATCCTGTGCGGGAAAAAGAAGGAAGACGGTATCCATACCTGTGAAAGCCTCTACTAAAGAAGCCATATCGCCATAATCAATAACCGCGTAAGAATAAGCGAGTGGTATTGTAGGTTTTTGAGAGAATCCTGCAGTGATATTTGAGGTTGTACTCGAGAGCTGCTCAACTAGGTGAGCACCAATATTACCCGAAGCGGCTGTAATAAAGATATTATCCATTTTGAAAGTTACATTTAAAAGAATGGATCAAATTTAAAGCACGCCAAGCTAAAAAAAATTGATCTATGGCAAAAAATCACTTTCTAGTCTTTCTTATTCTACTTAGCGAGCTTTCTGTAACTCCCAGGAAACTAGAAATGTACTTTAATGGAAATCTTAATAACCAATTGTGTTGCACTTCAAGCTTTTCGTAGCGTTCTAGAGCAGAGTCACTCTGGTAAGCACTTATGTTTTTACAAGTATGGATGTGTACTTCCTCCAGGTTTTTTCTAAGTAATGTATTATAAAATGGATACTCTTTAGCTAATCGCTCGTTTGCTGTTTTGGAAATAATCCTTACCCTCGTGGATTCTAACGCTTTGTAAATATGGTAAGAAGGGACTTGATTATTGTAGCTATCCCAATGGGTAAACATCTCTCCTGCGGAGGCAAACCAGAGCGTGTGCTCCTTTCCCTCTTTTTCGTAGTAGATTCTAATTACCCCACTTTCAATAAAGTAGTAGTGATTACATAGCTTCCCTGCACCTAAGAGTACTTCTCCTTTGGATAAATCAACGACCTTTGAGGCATTATAAAAAATTTCTATTTCTTCGTCTGAAGCACCAGACAACGCTTTGATTCTTTGGGTAAGTGTATTCATTTTTTAAGAGACTTCAAGCAAGCTACTACATTACACTCTAAATTAACAAATAAAATCAACTGCTCAAGTATCACTTCATATTAGCAGGCAGTCGGTACAATGTATGATTACACAACAACTATCCAAGAGATAAGATTATCATTATTAGGCGGTGGTACAATCCCTACGGGTGGCAAGTGCGATAGAGCAAAAAGAGATCAATCATTCTTAACGAGCAGGAAAATAACGATTATAAAATAATAAATAAAGCAAATAAAATAATATGAATATGTTAGAGAAGACACCAATAGAAATTGGTATCTTTATTTTTAGGAGCTATCCAACTTCGTAGTTTCAATTGGTAAAAACACCTTTGGCACAAAATACTTTTATAAATAACGAAGCTTTCGGGCAGCATTCCAGTTTTGGGGATTGAGCGAGAGCGACTTGCTAAAATATTCTTTGGCAGCTATCTTGTTACCAAGTGCTAAGTAGACTTCCCCTAGGCTATCATATACTTGATAACTACTAGGATACAGCAAGCTATTCATCTTGAGCATTTGCAAAGCATCTTCTCTTTTACCTCCTTTTAATAGCTTTGTACCAATATTATTCAATGTCTTCTCAGTCAGTCTTCTATCTTTTTTAAGTTTGTAATAATTATATACTTCCAAGGCCACCTCTACGCCATAGTCTACTACTGCCCTGTAGATTTGATTTTCTGGATTGGTATATTGCTTAAAGGGTAGCACATAGAAAGGAACGTGATCCCCTCCTACCGTGATCTCCGATAGTGCCAATCCTAAGTTAAGCCCGTTGGCACTGTTGGTAAGGAGTACTAAGCCCGTTTGCTGTGCTGGAAAGCCCACCAAATAAGCTTTAAAAGTACCATAATCGCCCCAGTGCCAGAAACCCTTCCCTTCAGTAGTTTCAAAAACGCCTACTCCTAGGCCCCAAGAAAGCGGTTTGAGCATTCCTGATTTTGCTTTGCTATGAGGGGTGATCGCTTCCTGAAAAATAGTGGCACTAAGGCGCTCTTGATTGAGAACAGCCGTCAAGAATTTTCCTAAATCCTCGGCAGTAGACACTAAGCTGTAAGCTGCTCTTGCTTCTGGCTGCTTACGATGTTTTACAACAGTACCTTGGCTACCGTGTCCATCCGCCATATGAGGCGTAAAGCGCTCTTGCCATCGGTAACTACTGTGATGCATTTGGAGAGGGCCAAAAACATACTCAACGGCCAACTGTTCTAGATTCTTCTTGGTCAAGTACTCTACAACACGCTGTAAATAAGTAAAGCCCTCGCCTGAGTAAGAAAGATTACTTCCAGGATTGAAGCCTATTTTCAAGGAACCATAACGGCCATTAGGAAAACCCGTCGCATGCCCCAAGCACATCCTCGCTGTAATCTTATGAAAACGTGCATCTGTTACTTTACCTTTTACAAATACCTCTTCTATATGGCTTAATGGTACGTAATCGACTAATGGCTTATCAAGCGTAAGCACTCCTTGATCAACGAGTTGCCATACAATGTAGCTAAACACTACCTTGCTTAGTGAGGCCGCTTCATATAGCGTAGCAGCAGTTACCGGCTGGCGGGTTTGGTTATTACTACGTCCAAACCCTTTGTGCCATACAAATTTACCTTGTTGTACCACCGCTACTGAAAGCCCTGTTACAGCTGCACTGTCCATCATTTCAGGAATGCGCTTTTTCAACCAAGTAGTATCTATGGTCGTTTTAACGGCTTGTGCCGAGGCTTCAGTTGTCAATAAAAAAGAACTTACAAGATAGATAGTAAGCTTTACGTAAAAGGAAAAGTAAATAGTTTTTTTCATAATGCAGGCTTTACCAAATCCAGTTTTACAATAGGTCATTCTTTTGTAAAGGAAAAATACGTAAATTTGTCGCTGCAACCAATACAAAATGCGTATGATTTATATTTCTTACCTACTATGTTGGTTTACTTGGTTAGGTAGTCCCTCTTCTACTACTTACCAGACCACTGTACGTATTTACGAGCAGGATAAAGAAATTGCAAAAATTAGTAAAGAAAATAACAAGATTTGTTTCTACAAAAAAGGTATTTGCGTAGGTATGCTCAATAGCAATGGAGAGATTCTAGTGGGAAGAAGTCAATTTACCAAAGGATGGCTACAGGCCGACCAATTACTGGCCAAAGATAAGCGTAAAGTCTTAAAAACACTTTCTTGGCAAGATGATCAAACCTTACAAATTGAAAATTCACTCGCCAACAAGTGTGGCATCATTACCCAGTATACTATTCAGAATATGCAAGGTGATACCATCGCTACTTGGCAAGGTAGCACTACCAACGCCAAAGAAATTTACCAACTGCTGGCTATTTATACCGTTTATTTTAGTGACTGGAAGCTTTGCTAGCCCACCATTTCGCTGTTGAGGGTAGGTTTTTCGCGTTGTCTTGCTAGTATAAAGAAACGAATCGTAAGTAACGTAGCCGAAACCGTCAGCCCCAAAGAAAGCCCTATCCAAGCGCCTTGCACGCCCCATTCTAGTGCATTGCTAAGAATGTAGCTCATCGGTAGGCCCACCACCCAATAAGCCAATATAGCAATGAGCGTAGGAATATTGACATCATATAAGCCCCTCAATATCCCTACTCCTACGGCTTGGATACCATCTGACAGTTGGTAAAAAGCAAATATAAACAGTAAAGACATTGCAATATTGAGTACCTCCTCTTCTTTGTTGTAGAGATTAATAACCTGATCTACAAAAATCAAGAGGCTTATTGAGCTAAATAGCATGCAGATGGCGACAAGTCCTAAACTTACGATCCCTGCTTTAAGTATTTTTGCGCGATTACTCGTCCCCATAGCATCACCCACCGAGATAGCTCCTGCAAATGAAACACCCGCGGCAATCATATAAGTAAAAGTAGCAATACTAAATATAATATTATGTGCGGCAAGCTCTTGTACCCCCAGCCATCCTACAATCACCGCTGCCCCTGAAAAAGCCCCTAACTCAAAGAAATATTGAAAGCCGCTAGGCAAGCCCAATTGTAAAATTTTCTTGGTAAACGTTTTGGTCGAATGGTTTTCTAGAATGTTGGGTAAATAGCGCTGGAAGAAACGTGATTCTAGTACATAAACGATCATCAAACAGGCCATAATCACACGGGCTACCAGAGTAGCAAGCCCAGATCCATACAGCCCCATGGCGCTAAATCCTAAATTACCATAAATCAGTATCCAATTAAAAAACACATTGATGGCAAGCCCTATTACCGTCACAATCATGGCGGGTCGCGCCATACCCAAACCATCACTAAAGTGCTTTACTGCTAGAAAAAACATCATCGGAATGGTAGAAGTAGCCAATACGCGCAAATAGCTTTTGGCCAAGCCCTCTACGGCTGGCTTTTGCTGAAAGATCTCAAAGTAGTTGGCAATGAGTAAAAGGACAACCGTCAGTAATAACCCCAGCGTAAAAGAGAGCTTCATCCCTGCATAAAGCACTAAGCCACACTCTTGGTGTTTGCGCTGGCTACGCGCCTTTGCTACCATAGGAGACATGGCCGCAAAAACCCCAATGCCAATACTGGCAATCAAAAAGAAAATAGGATTGGCCACACCCGCTGCGGCCAAGGGTGCTGCCCCCAAGTCACCTACCATGATATTATCGGTAATACCCATCAGTACAGCCCCTATTTGTGCAATGATAATGGGGAAGCTTAGTTGAAGCATTTTTTTTACTTCAAGACGATATACCTGCCATTTTGGAAAGCTCAATTGTGTATCAACTTGGTTGCCTGTAGAAAGTCGCTAAAGCAAATGTAGGAAAAATATGACAAAGCTAAAACCTTGTTTTTATAGCATTTTTTGTAGATATTGGGCTGGTTTAGTACATAAAGCTACCCCTGTTTATTGAAAAACAAGTGAGACACAAAAGACTTTCCACTTGAGGTAAAACTCCATTAAATATAAAAGAAACCATGCAAGAATTTACAGACTTTACCATCGATGCCGTCGTAGAAATCCCTAAAGGAAGTCGTAATAAATACGAGTACGATTACGATAAGAAAATGATTCGCTATGATCGTATGCTTTTCTCTTCTGTACACTACCCAAGCGACTATGGTTTTTTTCCTGAAACCTTGGCCAGAGATGGGGATGCCCTTGATGCCTTAGTGTTGGTAACAGAGCCTACTTTTCCGGGTTGTCTCATTGAAGTACGCCCTATTGGCTTATTCAAAATGAAAGACGAAAAAGGGCCTGATGAGAAAATTCTTTGTGTTCCTGTCAAAGATCCCATCTGGAATCATATTTATAAACTTGACCAAGTGCCTCCTCATCTTAAGTTAGAAATAGAGCACTTCTTCCAAGTGTACAAAGATTTAGAGAAGAAAAAAGTAGGGATTGAAGGTTGGGACAACCGCGAAGCCGCTTTTGAGGCCATCAAAGATGCTCACCAACTCTACATAGAGAGCAAGTGGAAGAACAAAAGTACTAGCCTCCAAACCAATGCAACTGATAAGAAGTAAGGCGCATTTAATATGATAAATAAAACTTTCTTGATCGCTGGGGCTATTTTAGCAGGCCTGGCGGTAGCGATTGGTGCTTTTGGTTCGCATGGACTGAAAGAGATGCTTACTCGTACACAACGCTTGGATACCTTTGAAATTGCGGTAAAATACCAATTTTATCACGCGCTCGGGCTTCTAATCATTGGTATCCTCCAGATTCATATGCCTGGGCGATTCATCGACCTATCGGGTTGGTTTATCTTGGCAGGTACGTTCATCTTTTCAGGCTCGTTGTATGTCCTTTGCCTGACGAACTACTCTTTTTTAGGCGCCATTACCCCTCTGGGTGGCTTGGCCTTTATCATCGGCTGGGGATTATTGCTTTGGGGGATTATAAAAGGCTAACAAAGTCTACGGTAATGATACCACCTTTAAGTACATTTCTATGGTAAAGTACCTAGGTTGTTTGTTCTTGGTTATTGGCAATACTTGGGCCTGCCAGCTGAAAAAACAACAGAGCTTGAGGAGAAGACCACGCAAATTGATACTCTCCCTCAAAAAACAGATCGATTTGATACCCTTCCTCAAAACTTTTCTGTAAAATTACTTAAACCGGGATGGTTCTCTTATACAGAGTTATATGTTTCTGATAAAGAATGTTACCTAGAAGAAGCTGAAATGAATTCTAAAGATGAGGAGATTATCCGTAAAGTCAATTTTACCTTAACATCAGCGCAGCTTTTGGCCATCTATCAGTTCCTCAGAAAAAATAATTTTGAGGACCTTAATGTACACAATGACGTTCTCTTCTTTAGGCCTGCCTTTTCTATTGAAATGAAATATGATAGAAAGACGATTAAAAAAGTAAACGAAAGACAAGTAAAAGATCAGGAGGCTAAAAAAGCTTTTCATAAGATTTTTAGTGATCTTGAGGGAATTATTTATCCCAATTTAAAAACACAGCTCATTCCAATCAAAGTGACCTTAGGTGAATCGATGACCAGTAATAACTATTCTGTTACCTTGATGCTGATAGACCATACCTTTTACTATCACTACAGTGCTAAAGACAGTTGGCCCAAATCTTTCATCGAATATTTTTTAGCGGGTAAAAACCTGTTTGAGATCAGCGTGAGTATGCCTACTCAGAATGACACTAAACGTACCACTACCATCTCAGAAGAGCTGTTTGTAGACGTAAATAATACCCACCAAGAAATTATACTTGAGTTAGTAGGAGGTAAAATTGTAGCACAAGTAAAATAGAGGCAGTCCATGGGGGTTATAGCGTTGAGAAATTAATAAAGGATAAAGCAGACATATCTTTATCTTCAAAATACATCTTTATGATAAAGTATTTAAGTTATCTGATAATTTTTATTAGCAGCACCTTGGGGTGTCAAAAGGCCAACCGATCTGCCACGCTTCCAGAAGGTTTTTCAGTAGTGGTTAATCAAACGGATGGTATGTTGCCCCGCTATAAAAAGCTACAGCTCTCTCCTGAAGAATGCTACGAAGAGGTAAGTACCTACGACGTAATGCGCAGTGTTAGCTTTACACTATCTTCAGAACAGTTTTTGGCCATTTATCGACTCTTTGAAGAAAATAACTTTAAGGAGATCAAGATGCGGCAAGAAGATGTTTCTGATCGAGGAGGTGCTACCATTGACTTGCGGTACAACGGAAAGCGCGTTACCAAAGCTGATGCCGGACAACTATTTATAGAAGGTCAAGATAAAATAGCCTTCGATAATATCTTAGAGGGCATCTGGGCCATCGTAACACCTCCCCTACAAGCCCAGAAAATTCCTATTACGCTGACGCTTGATGCGTCGCTCAGAAAAACTGACTTTGTTGTTTCTCTCCAGCTCAACCAAGACCTCAACTATCAAAGCACCAAAGGTATACAATCATCTTTTGGTCTTTATTTGGCGGAGGGCACTCAGGTAATCGTAATTAATGTATATACACAAGCCAATGCCGCACTGAGTAAAAGTACGATCGCTTCTGAAAAACTAATGGTAAAAGTGGACGATACGAACCAAGAAATTGTTCTGCAATTAAAAGAAGGAAAAATTATACCACAGGTAAAGTAAGTTAGTACACGATATGCGTATTCCATCCAGTACCATACAAGAAATACAACAAGCCGCCGACATTGTAGAGGTAGTAGGTGACTTTGTTAACCTGAAGAAGAAAGGGAAAGACTACAAAGCTTGCTGTCCTTTCCATAACGAAAAAACCCCTTCTTTCTCTGTCTCGCCGCAGCGCAATATTTTTAAGTGCTTTGGCTGTGGAAAAGGCGGCGATGCCATCACTTTTGTAATGGAGATAGAGAGCGTAGGCTACGTAGAGGCACTCAAGTACTTGGCCAAGAAATACCAAATTGAGATTCCTGAAGAGGCTTACCAACCCCCTACCGATGAAGAATTGCAGGCCCAAAACGAAAAGGATAGCCTGCTTATCGCACTTGAGCAAGCCAAAGTCTTCTTCCAGCAGCAGCTTTTTGAAACCGAAGAAGGGAAAAATATTGGACTCAATTACTTTAAGGAAAGAGGCTTTCAAGAGAAAACGCTTAAAAGTTTTGAGATGGGCTACAGCCCTGAAGCGTGGGAAGCTCTCTTCCAGCATCTTACCCAAAAGCACTTCAAACCTGCCATTCTCGAGAAAGCAGGATTGGTCATCAAAAGAGAAGGAAAAGACCAATACTTCGATCGTTTCCGTGACCGGGTTATTTTCCCTATTCATAATGTAGCGGGGCGCGTAGTGGGTTTTGGCGGGCGTACCCTACGCAAGGATAAAAACATCGCCAAGTACATTAACTCTCCCGAAACGGCCGTCTACCAGAAAAGCCAAGTGCTTTATGGGCTATACCAAGCGAGGCAGGCCATTCGCCAGGTAGATAGCTGCTACTTGGTTGAGGGATATGCCGATACAGTAGCCCTGCACCAAGCAGGCATCGAAAATGTAGTAGCCTCTTCGGGTACATCGCTTACTACCGAACAGATTCGCCTACTCCGTAGGTTTACCAAACAGGTAACGCTGCTCTACGACGGAGACGAAGCGGGACTACAGGCCTCACTACGAGGCGTTGATCTACTCCTCGAAGAAGGCTTACAAGTACGCATTGTTATATTCCCAGCAGGCGAAGACCCCGACAGTTATCTACAAAAAGTAGGAACGAATGCTTTTCAAACGTTTATTCAAAAGGAGCAAGAAGACTTCATCACGTTTAAAACTAAGCTTTTACTAAAAGGTGTGGCGGATGATCCCTTTAAGCGTGCTCAAGCCATCAAAGAGGTAGTGAGTAGCATTATTAAAATTCCAGATGCTATTCATCGAATGGTCTTTTTTAAGGCCTGTAGTGAGCAGTTTCGGGTAGAAGAGCAAGTGCTCATCAGCGAAGGGAATAAGCTTATCAGGCAACAAAAGAAATTCAAAAATACCACCCAAAAAGAAACGGCAGAAGTACAAAAGCTACCAGATGAAAAGGTCTCTGAAGACAAAACTACCTCTTTCAATACACTTATACTACAAGAACAAGAAAGTATCCGTTTGTTACTGCATTATGCCGACCAACCTATCGATGATACCCGCTATCTGGTGCATTACCTACTAGAAGAGCTAGGCGATATACAATTCGAAACACCGCTCTATCAAGAGATTTTGACGATTTATAAAGAGGCTTTAAGGCGTGGAGAGGTCTTAAATGCTGACTTCTTTATTCAAACCCACGACAATCCTGCTATTAAAAAAGCCGTGATTGACCTAATCAGCGATCGGCACGTGTTGAGTGAGCATTGGAAAGAAAAAAAGGCAAGAATCCCTCAGAAGGATGAGGTTTTACAAGAAGTAACTTACACCCATTTGATGCGGCTGAAGTTTCGGTTTGTGCAGAAAATGATTGAAGAAAATAAAGCAAAGCTCCTAAAGGCTACCAACGATGAAGAACAAGAGCGTTTTTTGCACATTCACCAAACCCTTAAAAACACAGAAAGGGAGATCGCCCAAGCACTAGGGAATGTTATCAGGTGATTCTCGGCTACTCAAAGGAGGCATAAACCCCTTCAGCTCTTTGTGCTTGAGCAGGTCGTTCATGTCGTAGATGATCTTGTCAAGTTCTCTGGCTGAGTACTTCAACTTCTCGATGAGCATTCTGTTAAAATCATCGTCTTCTGTGTCAAAAAGTGATACTAACCCCAATACATTGGCGAGTGGACGGCGCAAGTTGTGTGAGGTAATAAAAGCGAAGTTAGCCAAGTTTTTCAGTAGTTCTTGTCGCTCTTCTTCTGCTTTTTTTCGCTCGGTGATATCTGTTAAGACAAAGGCCACGGCGAAAATTTTTCCATATTTGTTATACGCTGGTAAGTATTGTACATCTACGTAGGCTTGGTACTCATTGATGTTAAGCGGACGCTGAATCAATACTTTTTCACCGTTGAAAGCCCGTTGAAAATGATCCTTAAAGTCCTCTTTATTCATTTCTCCCACGTAGTCTAGTATAGAATCTCCCTCTATTATCTTCTTATAAAAGTAGCGTTTTACCATCTGGTCAGCTACTCTATTAAACTTAAGTACCTTGTGATTGACGCCTATCAACAGATAGGCTTGATAGGTGGCATCTAAGATAGATTGTAGATGAGCCTGACTCTCAGAGAGTTTTCGCTGCATCAGTACCCGTTGTGTAACATCATTGACCAAAAACAAGGTGGCCAGTTTCCCCTCATACTCTAAGCTGTGTGAGAAAATCTCCACATCAATAATCTTCTTTTTTCTAGTAAGATGTTGCCAAATACCATTGTGGGTAAGTTTTCTACGACTATTCAGATGATTCAAAATGCTCAGAAAATCCTTCTCAACAGTTTTGGGTCTTATATCGAGGGCCGTCATTTGTTTGAATTCTTTTACAGTGTATCCATACAACGTACGTGCTGCCCGGTTTACATTCAGAAATTGGAGCGTTTCACTATCCACTACCAACATAGGCAACGGATTTTTATCAAAAAGATACTTATATTTCTGCTCGCTCACTTTCAGCTTTTGCCGGGTTTCTTCTAAAAACTTTGTGTATTTTCCTAGCTGGGAGTAGTTTTTCTCTAGTTCGTTCTCTTTAATGAGTAGTTGTTCGTTCAGTTCTTGTGTTTTGGCCAGGTTTTCCTTCAGTTGTATCTCTTGGGTTTTTTGATGGGTAATGTCTTGCATAATACCAAGCAGTTTGATTACGCGGCCGTCAATATTCTTTTTAATTTCTACTGCTTCTGTATGGAGGTATTTTACATTCCCTTTTTGGGTAATGATTTTAATCGTGTCTGGTTCACAAACGCCTTCTTTGATTAATCTTTCATTTTTTTGAAATACTTTTGGCACATCTTCCTTGTCGATGTAGGCGAGAATATTGTCAAGGGTAGGTTCGAAAGTGAAGAAATCTACCTCAAAAATATGATAAGCCTGCCTTGACCACACAACCTTACTTGTTTCTGGATACCACTCCCAGTGGGCTAGTTTGGCAATCTTCTTTACCTTCTTAAAATTAACTTGATGTTTTTTGAGTTGTAAGAGTGTTTGTTCTAAATAATAGTTGTTATCATTAAGGCGCTGTCGTTTCAACTGTCTTTGCTGCTCTATACCCTTTACAAGCATAGCACAAGTAGCTGTGAGTGGTGCTAGCAAGTCAATCTCTTCTCTGGTATACCCTGTAGTTTTATGAGCTACCCCATAGATGCCTATCACTTCATTTTCTACTACCAATGGTATGCAGACTAGTTCTTTAAGCGCTGCGATACAGGTAGCTTTAGCGTTGGGTACTTTTATATTTTGCTGTATCAATACTTGCTGCGAAACTACTATTTGCTGGCAATATTGCTGTACAAGCGTATGTATGCCCTGTTTGTCGGTTGGGCAGGCATCGTCCTGTGCTTGTACCACTGTGTACATTTCTAAGGTGGGCGCATGCCTTTGTGTATCAACTGCCTTGGTTACTTTACCTATAAAGCCACATTGACTTCCCGTTGTAGATAACAAAGCATGCAATAGATTTTCAAAAAGCCTTTCAGGCGTGTATTTACCAGAAATGTATGCTTGTTGCACCTCTGTAATCGCTTGGAACAACAGTTGCATACTTTGTCCTTCTTTCACTGATATCATTTAAATTAAATTAACATAGCGGTTGTATCCTGAAAGCACAATTCAACTTCATAGCACCTATTTTACAAAAAAAACGAAATAACTAAAAACTTTTATAGTATTGTACTTAACTTCGCAAAAAATAGTTGTGTAAATGAGGGAACATTTTCGCTGTCTTCGCTGGTGTATATTGCTTTGGAGCTTAAGTTGCAATTACTATCAACCCAAAAGTGATACTATGCAACACATCCCCAACCCAAACGATTTTTATGGCAATACAAGTGTTCAACTCTTAGAAGATGCCATTGAAAACGAACCTAGTGCATCTGCACATTACAATCTTGCGCGTATTTATGCCAAGAAAAAGCAACCCAACAATGCGCTTCGCCACGCGAAAAGGGCGCTCGAACTGGCACCTACCCAAACTACCTATTTGGTTTTTGCGGCAAGTCTGTACACCAAAGGTAAGCAATATAATGAAGCAAAACCACTACTTCGTCGTACTATTCGTCTCGACTCGTCCAATTGGCAAGCCTACGCTATTTTTGCCCACATTGGGCTGGCTGAAAAACGCTACACTACAACAAAGCAAATGTTGCGTAAACTGACGCCTCTCCTACCCAATGAAGCGGTTGTACCTCACCTGAAAGGACAACTAGCCTTTGCCTTAAAAGACACCAGCGATGCAAGCGTCCAGTTCCATCGCGCCTTGCGCCTACGTCCTAACTATCTTCCTACCTACAATCAACTTACGCGGCTCTACAATTATATGGAGCAACCTGAGCAAGCAATTCATTATGCGAATAAAGGTCTACAGTACACCACTGTTGGCGATAGCCTGCATTTACAAAAAGGCCATGCCTTTTTAATGTTAGAAAATACAGATAGTGCTAAAGTAGCCTTCGAAAAAGCCTACCGACGCAACTATAACCTCTACACAGCTAGCTACGAACTCGCTCGGATAGCCTTCAAGAGGCAGCAATATAAAATTGCTTACCGCTACATTCAGCACGTGAAAAAGTTTAATCGTTCGCTTCCTAAACTATATTTCTATGAAGGAGTATGTTTACAGCGGCTAGGACGCGCCCAAGAAGCCCTCAACGCGTATCGTAAAGCAATTCAGCAAGATCCACGTGACCTGAACGCCAGAGGATACTACCAACAGTTGCGAGAGCGCTTAGCACTTAAGCGACTCAGAGAGAAACAAGATTCTATCTACCGTGCACAAAAAGCAGCGGCAGAACAGCGACAAGAGCAGTAACTGCCTATACGAAGGTCAAAATGAGACGAAAATGCCTTTAAAATGAAAGTTGCTCACGAATCTGCTCGGCCACGGCTGCCAAAGCTTCTTGAGAAAGCGATAGCTTATTGGCAAAATTCATATCTGAGATTTGGTTGATAGGAATAAGATGAATATGGGCGTGGGGTACTTCCAAACCCACTACTGCTACACCTATGCGCTCGCAGTCAACTACTTTTTCAATGCCTTTTGCTACTTTTTTAGCAAAAATCATCATATCACCCAGAAGGTCATCGGCCAAGTCGAAGATATAATCTATTTCTTGCTTAGGAATTACCAAGGTATGCCCTTTTGCTACAGGAGAAATATCTAGAAACGCTAGAAACCTTTCACTTTCAGCAATGCGGTGGCAAGGAATCTCACCTGCCACAATTCTAGTAAAAATAGAAGCCATGTGCGTTGTAATTTATGTGCTTTTACTAACAACGAATTTACAGAAATCCATCACCGCTATCAAGTAAGGTTTGTATAAAAATGGGCAACAGCCATTACTATGACTATTGCCCATTTTTTAGTCGATCAATGTTATCTTATCGGCTAATCTCTAGTACTTCAAACGCCACAAGTCCAGCAGGAATCTTAATTTCTGCTACATCGCCTACTTTCTTCCCTAGCAAGCCTTTACCAATGGGCGATTCCACCGAAATCTTACCTGTCTTCAAGTCAGCCTCTTCTTCTGCTACCAAGGTGTAGGTAAATTCCATATTATTTTTCTGATTCTTGATCTTTACATTAGAAAGGATGGATACTTTAGAGGTATCAATATTGCTTTCGTCAATGAGCCGTGCGTTGCTGAGCAGCGCCTCAAGCTTTGATATCTTCAATTCAAGTAATCCTTGCGCATCTTTTGCGGCATCATACTCTGCATTCTCGCTAAGATCACCTTTATCTCTTGCCTCTTGTATTTGACGTGCCATGTCAGCGCGTCCTTTCGTTTTTAGCTCGTGTAACTCCTTCTTTAACTTCTCGAGTCCTTCTGCTGTATAATAAGAAACCTTTGCCATACACCAATTATCTTTTAATATTATTAAGGTAAACAGAATAAAAAAGAACGGTCGATTAACTGAGACCGTTCTCACCTTTTTCAAGGGGGTATATCCTACAAAGATAGAACTTTTTATTACATACACCAAATACTAGGTATTTTTTGTATAGTAATTCCTCTACGTAAGTTTTTTGTATTTAATGCGTTGTGGGGCTTCATTACCCAAGCGTTTCTTACGGTTTTCCTCATAATCGCTAAAATTTCCTTCAAAAAAGTACACTTGCGAATTCCCCTCAAAGGCCAATATGTGTGTACAAACCCGGTCTAAAAACCAGCGATCGTGTGAGATGATAACTGCACAGCCTCCAAAATTATCGAGCGCCTCTTCCAAAGCCCGCAGTGTATTGACATCCAAGTCGTTGGTAGGCTCATCGAGTAGCAACAAGTTAGCGCCCTGCTTGAGCGTCATCGCTAGGTGCACCCGATTTCTTTCTCCACCAGAAAGCACCCCTAGTTTTTTTTCTTGATCTGCTCCACTAAAGTTGAATTTACTCACGTAAGCGCGGGCGTTAATCTGCATATTACCAAGCTGAAGCAATTCATTGCCCTCAGCAATGGTCTCGTAAACGGTTTTGTCAGCTTGTAAGCTATGATGCTCTTGGTCTACATAAGCCATTTCAACGGTTTCTCCAATCTCAAAAGCACCTGTATCTGGCTTCTCCTTGCCTGTAATCAGCTTAAACAGCGTCGTCTTTCCTGCTCCATTGGGCCCAATGATTCCCACAATGCCTGCAGGAGGTAGTGAAAAGCTCAACTGTTCAAAGAGTAATTTGTCGCCATAAGCTTTTGAAATATTCTCGGCAATGATCACCTTATTGCCCAAACGTGGCCCAGGTGGAATAAATAGTTCTAACTTGGCTTCTTTTTCTTTCCCTTCCTCACGGAGCAATTTCTCGTAATTACCCAAACGGGCTTTCGATTTTGCCTGACGGGCTTTAGGCGTCATATTCACCCACTCTAGCTCTCTTTCTAAGGTTTTTTGTCGTTTAGAGGCTTGCTTCTCTTCTTGGGCCAAACGCTTTTGTTTTTGCTCAAGCCAAGAAGAGTAGTTGCCCTTCCAAGGAATACCCGCACCTCGGTCGAGTTCTAGTATCCAGCCAGCTACATTATCTAAGAAGTAACGGTCGTGGGTAACGGCAATAACCGTCCCTTCATATTCTTGTAGGTGACGCTCTAACCAATGTACTGATTCTGCGTCTAGGTGATTAGTGGGTTCATCTAGCAGTAATACGTCAGGCTGTTGTATTAGTAAACGACATAGCGCTACTCGGCGCTTCTCCCCTCCTGATAGGTGCTCGATAGGCGTTTCTGGTGGTGGACAACGCAAGGCTTGCATGGCTTTTTCTAGCCGATTGTCAAGTGTCCAGGCGTCAAGTGCTTCCAAGCGCTCTTGTACGTCGGCTTGTTGGGCTAGCAGTTTGTCAAAGTCAGCATCTGGTTCGGCAAAGGCTACATTAATACGTTCAAACTCGGCCAGTAATTGCACAGTTTCTTGGGCACCTTCTTCTACTACTTCCTTGACGGTCTTGGTTTTATCTAGTAAGGGTTCTTGCGCCAGATACCCCACACTGTACTCAGCCGAAAAAACTACCTCTCCTTGGTAGTCTTTGTCTATTCCTGCAATAATCTTAAGGAGAGAAGATTTTCCCGAGCCGTTTAAACCTAGAATACCAATTTTAGCCCCGTAAAAAAAGGATAAGTATATGTTGTTAAGTACTTGTTTTTGTGGTGGGAATATTTTGGAAACGCCCGCCATAGAAAAAATAACTTTTTCGTCGCTCATAAGGTATGTATTAGTATCTGTGTAAAGATTTAAGTGTTGAAGCAGCCCAAGCTTTGTCTGTAGACTCCTTCTTTGTAATATCCATTCAAAGGTAAATATTTTCTCCAAGATAGTGAACTAAGTTCTCTCAAGAAGTATTTATAATCATAATATTGTATGTTTGTAAAACAATATTATATTTGCAAACTCGTTTAAATCTAAGCTTTTAAACACGAAAATATCATCTAATTATCGCTCTTTGAACGATAATTGCTTGTACCATAGAAATCGAAGATATCCTAAAGACTATTGTTATCAATACCAAAACCCAGCAATTACACTTTAATTTTAAATTATAAAACATATGAGAACTAAAGAGACAGCTTATGGTTATGTTGAAGACGGTAAGGTGTTTTTGAAAAGTTATCTGGATTTTCCAGAAAGGCAGATTGGTGTAGTGAAAGAAACAGACGAAGCTGCTATTGAATACTTTGAAAAACGCTATGAAAACGCCAAAGAAAAGGTAGAAGAGCTCAAAAAGCTTGTAGCAGAAGCCGAAAATAAAGGCTCATACCTGATGAAACTGATCCACATGCGTACTTACCTAGCCGAGTTCAAAGGATTGGGAGATTTTCCCGCCCTTTTTGAGGTGCTCGACGAGGTAGAAGAAGAACTTCAAGGCCTGGTAGCACAAAATAGGGTGAAAAACTTGCAGATTAAGCAAGAGCTTATCAAAGAAGCAGAAGCCATTATGAATGATACCAACTGGGAGGACACCACCAAAAAGTTGCAAGATATTAAGCAACGCTGGATCAAAACGGGCCCTACTAGCAAGGAGCATACCGAAGCGCTTGAAAACAGCTTCAACGAGGCTTTCAAAACCTTTTTCAACAATCGTAAGCAATATTACAAAAAGCGTAATAACGAAATTAAAGAAAAGATTTCGGCTTATAAAAGAATTATTGACCAGGCCAATAAGCTTAAGTACAGTGATAAATTTGATGACTCCGCAGTCACTTTAAAGAAGCTACAGGCAGAATGGAAAAAAGTAGGGAAAGTACCTCATTCTAAAATGAAGAAATTGTGGGATCGTTTTAAGAAAATTAACAACGACTTCTTCTATCGTTACAAGCAGTACAAGTCTGGTGCTAGTGTCATTAAGCCTTTTAACCCTTCTGAGGCTTCAAAAATAAGACAAGAAAACTTGTGCAAAAAGGCAGAGTCCTTAGTAGGTATCAATACACAAGAAGCCCTAGGAGAAGCCAAAAGCTTGCTGATGCAGTGGAAGAAAACTACTTCTAATCCCAAGTACATTGATAAAGCTTTAGCAAGACGTTTCCGATTGGTATGTGATAGAATTTTTGAAGAAGGCTACCTCATTCGCTTGATTAAGCACAAGTATCCCGATTTTGACAATAAACCTCCTTTTCAGCAATACAAGATCAAAACAAGCTACATGCGGGAGTTGATCAGAAGAGAAGAACAGTCTATTCACTTGGCCGAAACGGGTAAGCTTCCTGAAGAAAAGCAAAACAAATACAACTTGAGTACACAGAAGCGTAAATTACAGGTAAAGAAAATTATGCTCTACGAGTTTGAAGAAGGACTTAAGAACTTTTAAAAAAGTTGAGAGAAATTTGAACCTTTTACTTGTAATTTTAATTACTATTTGCGATAATCATGTCAATTTTTAATTTTAAGTAGAGAGACTATGTACTGGACACTCGAATTAGCTTCCTATTTGGAAGACGCTCCCTGGCCAGCCACAAAAGATGAGCTGATTGATTATGCAATACGTTCTGGAGCGCCCACTGAAGTAGTGGAAAATTTGCAAGAGTTGGAGGACGACGGCCAGCCGTACGAAAGTATTGAGGAGATTTGGCCAGACTATCCTACCAAAGAAGATTTCTTCTTTAATGAAGATGAGTATTAGCATTTCTTATTTATAAAGTAATAAGGGCTTGAAGTATACGCTTCAAGCCCTTATCTATTATGGGGTTTTATAAAGAGCCTCTGCAATAAGCAGGTCTTCTGGGGTAGTAATTTTGATGTTTTGATAAGTACCCTCTAGGAGATGTATAGAAAAACCTGCTTTTTCTGCTACACTTGCATCGTCTGTCAGATCGAGCGTCTCCTCTATCTGGTAAGCCTCTTTAATCAATGATACAGAGAAGGTCTGTGGTGTCTGTACCAAACGGTACCGCTGCCTATGTAGCGCTTCACTTTTTTTACCTATTACTTTTCTGATAGAATCTTTGAGTGGCACAGCAGTGACAGCATTCCCATGCTTCTGGGCTATTCGAAAACTCTCTTGAATGGTAGGAACTGCTACCAAGGGGCGTACACCGTCGTGAATCGCCACCCAACCCTCTTGCTGTATGGTGGCTAGCCCATTCTTAACAGATTGAAATCGCGTATCGCCACCTATTGTTACCTGATGCGGAATCGTAAAAGTATACTGGATACATAGTTGCTGCCATCGTGATAGCATATCTTTTGGCAATACCAAAATGATGATTATCTGCGGATCATACTGGTAAAACTTAGCCAAAGTATGCATCAAAATAGGCTTATCTGCGAGCAGTAAAAACTGTTTGGGTGTTTTGCGTTGCATACGTTGCCCGCTACCACCAGCCACAATAAGCGCGTATTTTTTCATGTTATATAATTAACATCGCATCGCCGTAAGTAAAGAAGCGGTACTCTTCCTTGATAGCCATATGGTAAGCTTCCATCACAAGATCGTACCCTCCAAAAGCACAAGCTGTCATCAGCAGCGTAGATTCTGGCAGGTGGAAGTTGGTAATCATGGCATTGGGAATCTTAAACTCATACGGGGCGAAGATAAATTTATCTGTCCAGCCGTTGGCTGTTTTAAGGCGATTATTGGCAGATACAGAAGATTCCAAAGCACGTACTACGCTCGCCCCTACTGCACATACCCTTTTTTTAGTATCGAGCGCCTCATTTACTCTTTTAACAGCCGGTTCTAGAATACCAAAATTCTCCGAGTCGGTTTTGTGCTTGGTAAGGTCTTCTACATCTACACTCCGAAAAGTACCCAACCCTACGTGTAAGGTAATGGCTTCTATATCTACTCCTTTTATCTCGAGTCGCTTTACCAACTGCTTGGTAAAGTGTAAACCAGCCGTAGGAACCGCCACCGCCCCTACATTTTTAGCAAAGATGGTTTGAAAACGCTCCTTGTCTTCTGGCTCTGTTTTTCTTCTTTTATTAATAAGCTTCGGTAAGGGGGTTTCGCCCAAGCTGTTGATCAATCTATAAAATTCTTCTTGTTCACCGTCCCAAAGAAAGCGAATGGTTCTTCCACGATTGGTGGTGTTATCTATTACCTCTGCTACCAGCTCTCCTTCACCAAAATAAAGCTTATTCCCCACTCTTATTTTTCGTGCAGGATCCACCAATACATCCCACAAGTGTGATTCAGGGTTAAGTTCCCTCAAAAGGAATACTTCAATATCTGCACCTGTTTTTTCCTTATTGCCGTAAAGCCTTGCTGGAAACACCTTGGTGTCGTTTACCACTAGCACATCTCCATCCTCAAAGTAGTCGATTAAATCTTTGAACGTTTTATGTGTAATGCTTTGCTTTTCTCTGTCAATCACCATCAGGCGAGACTCATCGCGGTTGATGGCAGGGTACAGCGCTAACAAATTGGTTGGTAATTCTAGTTTGTAATCGGATAGTTTTACACTCATAGTATGCTGATGTGCTATTAAGAATTCAAAGGAGCAAAAGTACTATATTTGTTTCGATTTCTATAGCATATGTAAATTTTTTTTAGTAACATTTCCCTAAAGTTTTTCTTTATGGAAATATACATTCGTTTAGTATGGGAGAGTTTCGGTTTTGCTTGGCGGGCACTTCGCGCTAATCTTTTACGTACTATCCTCTCATTATTAGGGGTAACCGTAGGTATCTTTGCTATTATTGCTGTACTTACCGTAGTCAATTCACTCGAAAAGAGTATTAGAAGTAGTTTGAGCTTTCTAGGCGACGAAGTCATTTATGTACAGAAATGGCCTTGGAGCTTTGGTCCGAACTATCCTTGGTGGAAATACCTAAGTCGCCCTGTCACAGATTATGAAGAGTTTAAGTTTTTAGAAAAAAGCCTCGAAGAAGCTTCGGCAGTAGCCATTTTCGCTTCTAGAAGCAATGTACTAGCCAAATACAACAATAATAGCCTCGAAAAGGCCACTTTAATGGGTGTCAGCTACGGCTACTCGGGCGTATCGGAGGTAAACATAGCCGAAGGGCGGTATTTTTCTCTACAAGAAATAGAGCGCAACCAGCCCGTGGTAATCATTGGTTATGAAGTGGCGCAGTCGCTGTTTCCTACCAGTAGCCCACTAGGCAAAGAGATACGTGTAAAAGGGCGCAAGCTAAGCGTGATTGGCGTATTAGAACAAGAAGGCGAGAACTTTCTTGGAGGGCCCAGCGCCGATGTACTCTGTATGGTTCCCTACCTTTACTTTACCAAAATTTATAAGACAGGCAAGGTAGGCATAGAGCCTACTATTTCTATAAAAGGCTATCCTAATGATGTCGGTCTCATACAACTAGAAGATGAACTAACAGGCTTGATGCGTGCCAAGCGTGCCCTCAAGCCAAAACAGGAAGATAACTTTGCTTTGAATCGCCCTGAAATGATCGCCAATCAGGTAAGTAGTATCTTTAGTGTGCTCAACTTAGCGGGGGTAGTCATTGGCGGCTTTGCCATTTTGGTTGGCGCCTTTGGGATTGCCAACATTATGTTTGTATCGGTGAAGGAGCGTACGCCTATTATTGGGGTGCAGAAATCGCTAGGAGCCAAAAACTACTTTATCCTATATCTATTTCTCTTAGAGGCCATCTTTTTAAGTGTAATTGGTGGAATGGCGGGGCTGTTGCTGGTTTTCTTGTTTACGTTAATTATTCCCGGAGACATCCTAGAAGTAACACTTTCGTTTTCTAATATCACCTTTGGCTTACTTATTTCCGTAGGTGTGGGGATTGTCTCCGGGCTTATTCCTGCTTTTATCGCGGCTAGGCTAGACCCCGTAGAGGCCATACGTACCTAAACAGCACATAAAAGCTTACTTTCCTTTGGCTTTTGCCTGTTGGTATTGCTCATTGATACGTACATTTTCACTGAACATACTTTGGCTCACGAGGCTTTCTTCTGCCAGAACAAAAAAAGTGGTGATGAAAGCTTCTTTAGAGATACTGAAGTGCTCTTGTAGGTGTTTTCCCTTCTGGAAAAGCATTTGGAGCGCACCGATTCCCATAGCCCAAAAGCACTTGGAGATCACTTCGGCGTCTAGTCCTTTTTTCAAAGAGCCATCTTCTATGCCTATCTTGATGCTTTCTACCATCATTTTATCCATTTCTAGCATCTGTATTTCTTGCTCTTCACTAATATCAAGATCATCTCTTGACATCAAGTAGGCAATAAATCGATAATAGTTAGGATGTTTTTCGGCAAACTCAAAGTACGTAAGCCCTATGGCTCGTACCTTGTCTACGCCTTTCTCACGTTTACTTACTGCTTCTTTGAACATCTTTACAAGGATGTCCTTTCCTCTCATGCCAATCGCTAAAAAGAGTTCATCTTTGCTATTAAAGTAAGCATACACAGTAGCTTTACTAAATTTAGCTTCTTGGGTTACATCGTCCATAGTGGCTTGATGCATTCCCTTTTTAAAGAAGACTCTTTCGGCAGCGTCTATAATAGCATTTCTTTTTTTGATTTTAGAGAGTTCTCTCTTGGATGTGGTTGTTACCATTTGTTTTACTATTTTACAATCTGTTTTTTTAAGTATATTTTAAATTTAAGAGTCACGAATCTTACAGTTATTTCGTTCATTTATGCAAAACAAACGCGTAATCTGGCAATACTTATCAAGCTTTCTGACAGAAAACAAGAAACAACTGTTTGAAAACGTACTGGCTAATCGTACTAGATATTTTACAATTGCCGCAGAAGATACTTTCGATGAGCGCAACGCAAGCGCGCTGGTACGGACGGCTGAGTGCCTGGGCATTCAGGATGTACACATTGTGAACAATGGCATTACCAGCTTGTACAAACTTTCAAAAGGGATTGTGAAAGGTTCGCACAAATGGATGAACGTGCATATCTACAGTCAAGAACACCGCAATAATACGCAAGTTTGTTTGGAGGTTTTAAAGGCGCAGCATTACCAGATTATCGCCACTACTCCTCATAAAGAGGATGTTTTTCTAGAGGATTTCGACATCAACCAAAAAGCTGCTTTCTTTTTTGGGACAGAGCAATTCGGTCTATCCGAGACGGTTTTAAAGCAGGCGGATGGTTTTTTGAAAATCCCCCTCTATGGTTTTACAGAAAGCTATAATATTTCTGTAGCAGTGGCTATACTGCTCCACTATCTCACCCAACAGCTTCGTTCTTCGGCGGTTGACTGGCAACTTTCAGAAGAAGAGCAATTAGACTTACGTATAGAGTGGGCTTTGAAATGTATTAAGCACGGGAAAAAATTACTCCGGCGCTTTCTCGAAGAGGAATCTTCTTAATGAATATTCTACTTTGACAACTTTTCGCCCTTCAAAGAACGATCTATTCCGATTAGTATAGATTGCTAATATACACTATTCTTTGCTAAAGGGAAATAATTGACCTCCTTGTTTTATTATTAGGGCATTTTTTTGAATGAACTGTTCAATAATCTAGATGAAACGTAATGGTCTTCTATTTATCTTATATACTTAATATAAGTACACCATTCTCTCAAGCGGTTAGTTTACGTTTTTTTCTTAGGTGCTCTTGGTAATAGACGAGCAAAATAAAGCAAAAGGCAAATAGTGCATTCCACCTTCCCCAGAGTAACAAGTCGGGTACAAGTATAAACTCTAGCAGGTTCATGGTCGCTACTACCCCTATTTGCATCCAAGCGTTGAGCTGCGGGCGCCACCTACTTACTACCCAAAAAGCCATCACTATCTCTGCCAAGCCAATGAGTATGGTAAAGGGGCGGGCATAGGCTTCTCCTATAATGCGCGCTACAATCTGCTGGTGGCGTGGTACACCATCGAGTACTTTACAGTAGAGTCCGTTAATGAGCCAAACAAGGGCAATGACATAGGTAAGGATGGTGTAGCGCATTGGTCAATGTTTCTTTTTGAAATATTTCATAATATACGTAGATCAGTGTTATTGACCTAATGGAAGGGTATGGAGGGAGTATGGGATTTGATGTAGCTGAGTTTGTGAGTGCAACAAAGCTAACTTTGTCGGAAGTTTTTGGCTTTATTTTACTCTTGGAATAAGTGAGTTCATGATATGTGTTTGGATGTTCATTTTTTTAGCTGCACTGAGTTCCAGTTATTGACACAACCAAGTTTGCAAGTACGACGAAGATAACTTTTTCATAAGTTTTCAGCTTTATTATACTCTTGAAATAAGTGAGTTATTGATATATACTTGGATGTTCATTTTGTCTTGACACAAAACGAACCAAAAAGTCAAGCCCTCTCATGCTGCCGCCCACTGGCTTGCACACCCTCGCGAGAGGCCAGCCCTACGCGCTTTTTTACTCAGCTATCTAACAAGCGCTACCTTGCACCAGTAGAACTTCATTGATTCACTCCTCCCGTCCCCTCTACTACCGCAAGTCTGAGCGCAGCGGGGACTTGTGGGTCACCATAATGAAGTCTTTAGACATAACACGAGAGGTCAGTCTTACAAGAAGGTAATCACTAGCAAGCCTTTCTCTATCTACTACCGCAAGTCTGAGCGCAGCGGAGACTTGTGGGTAACTATGACGTAAGTCTTCAGACTTAACACGAGATCAGTCCTACAAACAGGTAATCACTAGTAAGCCTTTCTCGCCTATATAGTCTTTTACTCTTCCTTGTATTATTTTTTCCGAAAACGTCTTTGCTTTCTTAATGAAGTTAATAGGGCTATTGTTGGATGTTCATTTGGTAAATACGCTGTGTTCCACTTTGTTCCATTTCTTGACACAACCGAGCTTGCGAATGCAATGAAGCTAATTCTGTCAGAACCTTTTAGATTTATTTCACTATTGAAATAAGTGAGTTATTGTTATGTACTTATATGTTCATTTTGTCTTGACACAACCGAGCCTCTGGCGAGCTCAACGAAGTTAAAACGAACCAA
>ERZ1740058.258-NODE-258-length-45550-cov-6.269216_pt1 | contig 45550 bp, 38 predicted proteins | sample MGYA00581745_ERZ1740058 | MGnify/ENA primary metagenome ERZ1740058 (study PRJEB43018, sample SAMN04849742) | marine metagenome | isolation source: floating plastic debris | place: Pacific Ocean | collected 2008-08-30 | study: EMG produced TPA metagenomics assembly... | reverse complement strand
GTTTTTTATTTTGAGATCATGCTAAACAACAGCCGTTCACGCGGCTTTTGTAGGCATATACCTAAAATCTAATCTATAACCCCTTAAATGCAGATTGCATATGTCCAAAGCAAAACTTGAGTACATCTGGTTAGATGGCTACAAACCCACCCAGAGCCTACGTAGTAAAACTAAAATTGTAAAAGACTTCGGTGGAAAATTAGAAGATTGCCCAATGTGGTCTTTCGACGGAAGTTCTACTGAGCAAGCCGAAGGAGGTTCTTCTGACTGCTTATTGAAACCCGTGGCATTATTTCCTGACCCGGCTCGTCAAGCAGGTTGGTTAGTGATGACCGAGGTACTCAACTCCGACGGATCACCGCACGAAACCAATGGTCGGGCTACTATCGATGATGATGATGCCGATTTCTGGTTTGGATTTGAGCAGGAGTACTTCTTGTGGGATCCGGAAACCAATTTACCCCTTGGATTCCCGTCTAACGGCTATCCTCGTCCTCAAGGGCCTTTCTATTGCTCAGTAGGAGCAGGGAACGCCTACGGCCGGGAGATTATTGAAGAACATCTGGATCAATGCCTGGAAGCCGGTGTAAACGTAGAAGGTATTAACGCGGAAGTTGCCACCGGACAGTGGGAGTTTCAAACTTTCGCTAAAGGTGCTGCCGCGGCTGGTGATCACGTTTGGGTAGCCCGTTACTTAGCCGAGCGTAACGCTGAAAAGTACGGGGTATCTATTAATTACCACCCTAAACCAATTAAAGGCGACTGGAACGGTTCAGGTATGCACGCCAACTTCTCTAATTCTACTTTACGCGAAGCGGGTTCTAAAGAGGTATATGACAAAATCTGCCAGGCATTTGAGCCAGTGGTACAAGAGCATATCGAAGTCTACGGTGCCGATAACGACCAACGCCTTACTGGTGCCCATGAAACCCAATCGATTGACAAGTTCAGCTACGGGATTTCTGACCGAGGTGCTTCTATTCGTATTCCGATTGCTACAGTCGAGAATGGTTGGAAAGGCTGGTTGGAAGATCGTCGTCCAGCATCTAACGGTGATCCTTATAAAATTGCCGCCCGAATTGTAAAGACTGTCAAAGAAGCTGCGGTTCCAGCGTAGATCATTTTTATAAAGCAAATAAAAAAGGGGCTCCTACTGTGATAGCCCCTTTTTTTATTCTGTTCCTTTGTATTGTATGTAGATCTTACACTACATGCTCTTCGTTGTCGTGAGCGTAGTAGTAAGATACCCCTTTACGGAAAGTAGCATACTTACGTATCTTTCTAGGAGGAGTGGTATCATCTACGTTGATTATTTGCTTGTCTACGTAGATTCCTTCTACCAACTGTACTTTTGTCGGATCGTCTTGCCACAGTTGGTGCTTAAAGGTTTGTAGCCACTCGTTAAATTTTTCTTCGGTGGAGAAAATGCGAGACTCGTGAGTGATTTCTTTTACTTGCTCATGAGCAATTCCATTTTCGCTGCTAATGTAGCGTTCTCTAATTGTTGCTTTAATCATGATTACGATACTTTAAGGGTTATACATTGCTTTACTTGTTCCAAGGCTTGTGACTTCTTGCACGAGGGCCTCTTCAAATAGCTCTTTGCTTTTTTATAGCGGATTCATATAGTTTGTATTCATTATAACGTACTAGTAATCAATGTGTTAATACAAAAATATCGGTATATTTTTTTGCGGAAAACCGACAAGAAAAATGTGGTAAATACGTAATGTATCCCTGTGGGTTTGTGAAAAATACTGAATAAATCTAGCCAATAAGTTTCTTCTTATAGGCCATTTGAATCATTTCAGCGGTGTTGGACACCCCTAGCTTCTTCATAATTCGCGATCGGTGAGTTTCAATCGTACGCACACTTACATAAAGTTGGTCGGCAATCTCCTTGGTGATTTTACCTTCGGCCACTAGTCGGATAATCTGAATTTCGCGCTCACTGAGTAGCGTTTCGGGTGCTCGCGCACCTGAAAGGTTAGCCACAATCATGTCGGAGATTTTATTTTTAAAGTATTTATTGCCTTCGTATACTTCTCGAATAGCCGTCTTAAGTTCTTCTTCGGCAGCATCTTTTAGTAGATAACCGTCAGCGCCCTGTTTGAGGCTACGAAGTACGTACTGAACGTCTTCGTGCATAGTCAGCATAATACACTTCACGTTCGGAAAACGTTGCTTTATTGTTGGTAGCAGATCAATCCCTGAACCCTGAGGCATAGAAATATCTAGTAGCACAATATCAGGGGTTTGGGAAGCGAGCACCGTAAGCAGCACCGAACCATGAGATGCTTCACCCACAATGTTTACTTGTCCCCAAGCCTGGAGCATGGCCTTCAGTCCATCTCGAAACAACTGGTGGTCGTCAGCTACCACTATATTAATTTTATTCATACTACTGGGATTTCAGCTTCAATGGTGGTTCCGTCGCTGCTATGGATACGAACAATACCTCCTAAAATACCAATCCTTTCCTGAATGTTCTTCAATCCTTTGCCCTGCGCTTGATATACTTTTTGCAGGTCGAATCCTTTACCGTTGTCTCTATAATAAAAAACTACCTGATCCTCAAACTCCGTAAGCGACATGGTAATTTCAGTGGCTTCGGCATGCTTCAAGGTATTGTTGATCGCTTCCTGCGCGATGCGGTACAAAGCAATGCCAGCCTCTTTACCTAGTTGAGATTCAGCAAGTAGATCATTGACGTACCGTACAGTAAGATGAGAATTTTTTTGGATCTCCCACACCAACTGATTTAACGCTTCGCCAGGGCCAAAGTCACTCAATACCGCGGGCATCAGGTTGCTGGATATTCGTCTAATCTCAGCAATGATATCATCCAGTAATTGAGTTACCTCTTTCCGAGTGGAATCAGGAATATCCGAAGAAGACATTTTAAACTTGGTAGCCGTAAGCAAGGGGCCAATTCCATCGTGAATATCCCGGGAAATACGCTCCCGTTCCGCTTCCTGGGTACTCACCAGTATCTTTTTGGTTTCGCGTTCTAGTTGTTCTTTCTGGTCGTTCAATAGAATCAGTTGGTCGCGCATGGTTAGTAATGAGTGCCCTAGCTTATCTTGCTCACTTAAAGGATGATAGGTAGCCTCAAAGTCACCCTGCCCAATACGTTGGGCAAAGTTAGCTGTACTATTGAGTGCCTGAATAAGCTCGTTTAGAGAGTCAGCAATACTTTCAATTTCCCGAATTTGAGAAGGTTGAAGTTGTTTTTTAGGCAATTTACCCCGTGCCAGGCTGTTGATATTACGCTTCAGCGATAGAATTGGTCTTGACAGGCCCTTTGCTAACCAAGACGAAATAAGCCAGGATAGCAGTAAGAACAATAGCGATAGCCCTACGAACCGATTTCTTAACTCAGTAATAGGTGCGGTAGCCTCAGCTACATCAATTTCGGTTAGAATTACCCAGGTTTTGGTAGGAAGTTGAATTCTCCGGTACGCTCCCACAATCGGCACTCCCCGGTAATCAGGATAAATTTTCACCCCCTCTTCACCGACCTGAGCAGCCCAAAAACCCTCAGTATCTACCAGAACTTGACTAGGAATCGTATCCGGAAAAAACCGGGATATTGTGAGCATGCAGCCCTCTTCGGTAACCAGATACGACTCACCGGTAGCTCCCATTCCGGTTCGCTCAGTCATGATTGCCTCCAAACCACTCATATCGTAACTTAGGACTAAAGCAGTCTGACTACTTCGTATGGCTATATAAAACTCAGAGTTGGCTCCATCGCTTGGGGCAATTAGCCCAATAGAGGTATAATCAGGCTTGGTATATTGCAAGATACTATCGACCCAGGCCGGGCTAGTATCGGCTGAAGAAAAAGTTCTTCCGGCTGAATCTATAAAGACGGCTTTTTGCCAATCGTACTTTTTGCTACGCTGTGTAAAACCTATCTGCTGGAAAGGCTCTACTTCGCTCAAAGAACTTAGAAATAGTTCTTCTCCTTGCCGAACTTGATTATCCAAATACTGCTCTACCAATCGGTTTTTCAAAATATTAATAGACAGTAATTGGTCTTGCGTTCGAGTAAGTACTGCGTTTCTTAACTGAGTATAGAAACCCACCGAAACTGCTCCTACAAAGAATACTGTCAGACTGAATAGTCCAATGGTAAGCCATCGCTCCAGCCGCAGTTTGTAGATTCTCACTAAGCCCTAGTTTGGTTATGCTGCAAAATTTACGAAACTAGCCAGGAAATCAAATTTATTAGAGAAGGCGGCTTACTGATTTTCAGAGTTAGGTTCTACCTCCCAGGTGTGGTCTGATAATAGGGTTACTTTAGCCACGTAAGCTTTAAATGGGTAGCTCCGCCCCCACTCTTCTGGTGCAACTAACGACAATACATCAGTTTCGTCTTTTTTCTGATACAAGAAATAGGTATGAGCAATAATCGGCTCGAAGTTCATCTCAGCCTCGTAAATCCGTTCTGAAATATCTACCCGATCTTTGATGGCCTGTGCCTGCCGAGCCAGCGTTTGCGCCTGCTCGTATAACTGCCGCATTTGCCGGTCGGTTTGTTGGCGCATGGCCGAAACTGCCCGCCCTTTCATCTTTCCCTGATCTTCCGGTTTAATGACCGCTCCACCAACCGTATGCGGAAAGGCAATCAGGCCTGGCTGTTCGGTGGTTTTCTCCCGCTCTTTCTCCAGATCAATCCGATCAATATCTATTTTCTGCTTTTGGGTATCTTGACTCATAGTACTGAATTCATCACTTTATGGTATCCGAAGACGGAGCAATACGTTCTTTCAAATTGGGTTTAGAACCAGGAAATGTAGTTTTACGGGCAATATCAAAGCTAAAGTACAGCACGACCAGTAAGAAAAGGACTGCTGCTACCAGAAATATCTTCTTTTGCAATGTCATGTGAGGCATATCCGCAAATTCGTTTACTGAGTCAACCACTAATGAATAAAATAGTTCTCTGATACATGCCCCAGCCTACTATACGTAAAATCATTCATATTGATATGGACGCGTTTTTTGCTTCGGTAGAGCAGCGGGATAATCCTGCTTACCGAGGTAAACCCATTGCGGTAGGCGGCAGTAGTCATCGGGGAGTGGTTGCAGCAGCCAGTTATGAGGCCCGAAAATACGGGGTACATTCAGCCATGTCCTCCGTCAGAGCAGTTCGGCTTTGTCCAGACCTTATCTTCGTAAAATCGCGTTTTGATGAATACCGTCGAGTATCTCAACAAATCAGAGATATTTTTTTTCAGTATACTGATTTAGTGGAGCCTCTTTCATTAGACGAAGCCTATCTGGATGTAACAGATAACAAAGTAGAAGAAAGGTCAGCTATCCGAATAGCCCAACGAATTAAGCAGCAAATCTTTTCCGAAACTCAGTTGACAGCCTCCGCTGGAGTCTCTTACAATAAATTTCTTGCAAAAGTGGCTTCCGGCTTTGATAAGCCTGATGGACTAAAGGTGATTCTGCCAAAAGAGGCTGAAATTTTTTTGGAAGGATTACCCATTGAGAAATTTCACGGTATTGGCCGGGTTACCGCCAAGAAAATGCATTCTCTCCAGATTTTTACTGGAAAAAACCTTAAAGAATTACCGTTACCCACGCTAGTTCGCTATTTCGGCAAAGCTGGCCGACATTATTACCATATCGTTAGAGGACAAGATCGGCGTGAAGTAAAGCCGCATCGCATCCGAAAATCCATCGGTATTGAAACCACATTTTCCAATGATATCACCCATCGGAATGATCTACTAGAAGAACTGGCTGAATTATCTGCTTCTCTTGAGCAGCGCGTAAAGAAAAACCAGGCTCAGGGCCGCACCATTACCTTGAAAGTGAAGTTCTCAGATTTTCAGCAAATTACCCGCAGCCATACATCTTCTCAGTTACACTCAGCCTCTAACGAATGGTGGCCATTTGTAGTAATGTTACTGGATGAAGTTCTTAGCGACCCTCGCCCTATCCGTTTAGTAGGTTTGAGTTTATCAAATCTACTAAATGAAACCGATCAACAACTTCATTTTGACTTTTTCTAATATTTCTCAACGAGCTACTCTGGTAATATTGCTTCATTTATTACTTTATCGCAGTCTGTTTAGGCTACTTAAATGATAACAAATTCAAAAATAATTACATTTTATTTATACTTGATTGACTAAAATCAATAAAATAAGCCTATTTTTCCTTACATACACTCCTTTCCTCGATTTAACTCCCTTCTTACAAATACACTCAACTAACTAATTAGTCAAGGCTCAGTTTTTGTATTATTCCTGTAAAGTTTTTTCTGAAACGCCTATGAGTTGGGAGATATTAAGATTGATGAAGGGAAATACACGGTTCTGGAGCCTCCGACTACTTTGCTTAAGCTTCTGCATTCTACTAGCTACCTCCGCAAAGAGTCAGAGCGTATGCGATAACATATCTAATCCGGGTAACTTAGTGCTAAGTTCGGGTAATTCTTGTGCCCCGGTCAATTTTCAGTGGTTTGTTCAGTGGGATGTGGCTGGAGGCGATGCTCTCGATGTGCGGTTTGTAGTAGATTGGGATGACGGTAATCCAGAAGAAGTGATACCCGTAACGTGCGTAGGTAACGATTGCGAAGCTACAGTTACGCACTTATACCCCGCTGGTGAGGATCAATGCCTTTACTCACCTAGAGTGAGAGTACAAGTAGATGGGGTACTCTGCGACAACGAGCAAGAGCAAACAAACTTCAAAGTATGGGATGTGGATAATGAAGCTGGTGCCGAATTAATTATCACTCCTAACGTATATCGAGTTTGCGTAGGTAATTCCTCTTTAGTGACTATGGAGGATAACAGTAACTGGAACTGTACCCCACCTACTATATCAAGCAACTTAAACAATGCCGATCGGTGGACCCAGTGGGTGTACGGTACAGATGGTATTGCTGCCAACCGGATTCCGGGTATCACCGTAGGCCCCAATTCTTTTCCAGGGACAACTAACTACGAAGAAAACGTAAAGTATTGGGAACCCGGGGCAGACTTTCTATTGACTGACCCCCAGCCTAACGGGCCTGAAAGCCGGAGTGATAATATTTTCGTGCCAGTAACCACTGGGGCTGATATAGGAAAAGTCTTTGAGGTCACACTCCGGAACTGGAATACCTGTAACCCTTACGATGCCAATTTAGCGGATGGTGATCCACTTAATCCGGCAACACCCGGAGGAGATAGACCATTTATCTTTACTACTGCCCAAATTATTATTGTAGATACCGCCCAGGCTGAATTTGAAACCCGACTCAATAATGCTTCAGGGCCAATTCAGACCAGGTTTTGTCTAAACGAGAGTGTTTATTTCGAGAATATTACTCCTGATATTGATGATGACGGGGACGGGAATAACGATGCCGACTTCTCATATTCTTGGGAGTTTAGGGATGTTACTACCGGAACGGTACTCAATACCTCTACTCAAGAGAACCCAAATTATACCTTTACTACTCCGGGTCAAAAAGTAATTACGCTAACTGTTACTGATGGTAACTCAGTAGGTGGTTGCGGGGGGCGATTTGTCAAAACAATAGATGTTGTAGAAACTGCCAATGCAGCCATTGAAGTGTCCGACCTCAGCGGTAATTCCCTACCAACAACGTTGTGTTATGACCCTCTTTCGCCAGTGAGTTACAACGTTAGGTTTAAAGATATCTCCAGTAATTTTGATCCAGCTACTTCCGAATGGATTTGGAATTTTTACGATGAAACTGGGGCACTCGCCGATAATGATAGTGGTGATACTGCTCCCGATAGCTTAGAGGTTACGATTACGAACCCAGGTACTTATATGGCCGAGCTGATTGCTTCATCAGTTGGCGTTCCTTGCGAAACCCGTGATACGGCTTATGTTCATATCTACGCTCCTCCTACCGCTGATTTCACTTTCACCGCCGGTTGCCAATCGGATAGTGTGGTACTGGAAAGTACTGCCTTTATCTCACAAGTGGTAAATGGTGATAATATTGCCGATTATGGGTGGGACTTAGATAACGATGGTACTTATGAAACTACCGAGGAAGGCCCGTTCAAGCATTTATTTCCTGCCGCCGGAAGCTATACTGTCCGCCACCGAGTAGTTACCCAAAAAGGACAGTGCTCCGATGTGTTTACCGATGTTATTACGGTTCAGCCCTCTCCTTTTGCATCATTCACTCCGGATATTACCCAGGGTTGTACTCCGCTTACCATCGCTTTTGCGGTGGATACACTGCTAGTAGACCAGCCCACTGCCCCAACCGACTACATCTGGCACGTTAAAAACCTTGACGATAACTCGGAGCAATTGTTTTCCTATCCGCTTGCTGATACGACCGAGCTGACTTTCCTTAATACGTTAGCCAGCTTTGCTGATCAACAGTACGAAGTCTGGTTAGAAGTAAAAGCGAGCAACGGTTGCGATGCTGTTAGCCAGCGAGATACCATTACTGTATTTGCTGGTCCACCTTCAGAGTATATTATTACTAATTTTTCCGGAAGCAGCACTAACTGTTCTCCGCACACCTTCGAGTTGGAGGTAGCCGCAGCTACGCAGGCATTGAGTCCTGATGAATATGTTTGGACAGTATTTGATGAAGCTGATTCATCTATCGTCTCTACTGACACTATTTCAGCTATTGATCCTACCTACAGTTATACTGTAGTCAACGACGAAGCGCTTATCAAACAGTACCGGATAAAGCTTCAGCCCCTAGCTAACGATAAATGTTTTGCTCCTTACGAAGAAGTGGTACAGGTCTTCCCTGCTCCTTCTTCATCGTTTACGGCTGCTCCGATAGACGGCACCTGCGATTTGGTAACCTACGAATTAGAGGCAGATCAGAAAGGATTGTTTTATCAATGGACAGTGAATCCGGCTCCGCTGAATAACCCCAGCTATACTGCTGAAAAGTTACAAGTGGTGTTTGAGAAGAAAAACCTAAGCTACCCAGTAACGGTAACATTAAAGACTATCAACGGCGGTAACGCCTGTGAGAGTGCTGTCACTTCTGAAACGATCGCGATCGATCCGCGGGAAGACATTAGCACATCGTTTACGGTTGACCCAACCCTATTAGAAGTTCCTAATACCACCGTTACTATTACTAATACAACCAATCCTGGTGATTGGACGTACGAGTGGGATTTTGGAGATAGTACAGTTTCTAATGAAGCTAATCCGGGAACCCATACCTACGCCACCCCCGGTGAGTATACCATTAAACTAAGAGCTACGGGCACCTACTGCTTTGAGGAGGATTCCGCCAAAGTGATCATTAAGCAAACGTTGCCCCAGCTCAGCTTCGATTATACTGCTATTGAAGGCTGCCTTCCTTTGGAGGTAACTTTTACTAATACCACGCTATACGCCGATAGCACCACTATTCTATGGGATTTTGGCGACGGAACGATTTCTACCGAGTGGAATCCGGTTCATACCTACGATGTATCAGGTGTCTACACCGTTTCTCTGCAAGCCAGCAATGAATTAGGAGTGGTAGTGACTGAAGAAAAAACACTGGTAGTGGATCTTACCCAAGGCCCTCAGGCCAATTTCAGGCCCCGGTTAGCTCAACGGTATATCCGAAATGAAGATATTTACTTCAGTAATCTGAGTCAGCGAGCTAACTCCTACTTCTGGGACTTTGGCGATGGAACTACCTCTACTGATGAAGAGCCGACACACCAGTATGCCGAAGAAGGAGAATACGATATTATGCTAATTGCATACAGTACATTAGGCTGTACCGATACTTTGGTAAAGGAGATTATTATTGAGCCTCTGATTCCGGAAGTTGATTTTACGTATGAACCACCCAAAGGATGTCGTCCCCTGACCGTACAGTTCCGAAACCTCAGTCGTTACGCTGAAGCCGATAGCTACCGCTGGAGTTTTGGCGAAGGTGAGGGAGTTTCTACGGAAGAAAACCCAGTATACACTTACTACGAACCAGGCTTTTACACCATCACGCTAGAGGCTAGTAACAGCTTTGGAGTTACGGTGGCCGAACGAAAGGAGTTTAGTGTAGAAGTATACGAAACACCACGCGCCTACTTTAACCTACGCCCTGATAGAGCGTTCCTAGGTGAACCTATTTACTTCGTGAACCTTAGTTACGAAGCTGAGAACTACTACTGGGATTTTGGCGATGGTAACACCTCTACTGATCCGAACCCTGAACATACCTACGAACAGGCCGGAAGTTACGACATTACATTGATCGCCGAGTCAAACAAAGGATGTCGAGATACTTTGGTAGTTGAATCAGCAGTATTAATTGAGAATGGTGGAAAGGTGCAAGTACCCAATGCGTTTACGCCCAGTCAGTTTGGCCCTAGTAATTCGGAAGTAGTTGGCCCCAACGGAAAAAATGACATTTTCCTGCCAGTTTTTGAAGGAGTCACCGACTTCCACATGATGGTATACAACCGTTGGGGTGAGATGCTATTTGAGAGCTTTGACAAGAACTACGGATGGAATGGATACTACAAAGGCCGGCTGTGTCCGAAAGATGCCTACGTCTACAAACTAGAGCTTAAGTTTAGCGACGGAAACTTTAAAACGGTAGTGGGGGATGTTACACTGGTCCGTTAAGGAGGTGATTGATATGAATAGAGAAGCTATGGTGAGAATATTTACGCTATTATTACTTATACTGATTAGTACGGAAAGTTTGCAGGCGCAAGACCCTCAGTTTACGCAATACTATTCCTCTCCTATTTATCTTAATCCGTCTTTTGCCGGAGCTACCCGCCAACATCGAGTAGCGATGAATTACCGTAACCACTGGTCTAGCTTACCACAAGCATTTGTTACCTACGCCGTTTCGTACGATTACAACATTAAAAACTCAGCAAGTAGCGTAGGCGTTATTGCGATGAATGATCGGGCGGGAACCGCCGGATTACAGTCCACTTCAATAGGGGGAGTTTATTCTTATCGTATCCCACTTACCAACGGACTGCAAGCCGTACCTTCGGTACAGGTAGGCTACGTTATGCAAAACCTGGATTATTCTAAACTAGTTTTTGCCGATCAGCTGCAATTTGGAAACCCCGATGCTCCGAGCACCGACCCGGCGCTACGGAGTCTGGAAAATGTTAGTCACTTCGATTTTGCTACCGGTTTATTAGTTTACGATAAACGGTTTTGGGGAGGATTTGCGCTACACCATCTGAACCAACCGAACCAGTCTATTTTGGATGAAGAAAGTGTACTACCCATGCGGTTCTCGGTACATGCAGGCTATAAAATCCCCATCAATCTGGGCCCATTCCGCAACCGAATGGCATCCAGTATTAATCCTTCTTTCCAGTACCGGCAGCAAGGCCGATTCAACCAATTGGATGTAGGAATGAGCTACTTCTACCGGATGCTAATGCTGGGGGTTTGGTACCGAGGGTTACCACTGCAACGGGATATGCCTCGCACTATTAATCACGATGCCCTGGCATTTGCGTTCGGGGTATCAGTGAACGGATACTCGAACGGGTATAGTTACGATCTGACGGTTTCAAAATTAGGTCCCGCCTCATCGGGGGGCTCTCACGAAGTTTCGTTAGCCCTACAATTTTCTACCAAGCCCAAACCAGGAAAAGTAAGTCGTAAAGTTATGAAAAACCCTTGTCCGGCATTTATGCCTAATTATTTATGGAAGCCCTAGAACATAATTCCAAAGCTAAAGGCATTCAATTCTGGCCCCTTGCCTTCTATAAAAAGTTCATTCAGATCGTAATTTGCGTAAAAGTCAAAGCTGCGAAACCCTAGCTGAAACCGAACTCCGTAGCGCCAGTTGTTTACGAAGTAGTTCACTCTGTTTTTTACCCGGATACGGTTATCCGCCCTGATTACGTACTTGTGCCTGCTTCCTACCCGGTAACCCACGTAGCCACCCATTCCTATCCGGAATCCGGAATCATCATCTCGGTCTAAGGGAAACCAGCCGTCGCGTCGGGCTTTTCCAAACTGAAACATAGGCACCATTTGAGCATTCAAATAGGGCACCACAAATTTGCTCTTTCGGGGGTCTACCACATCCAGGTCCTCAAAAAACACGACCCCATCGTCAGTTTTTTCCATCCGAACACGATCATTCTCAAACTTAAAGTTGTACCAGTTTATATTTCCACCCCACTCTAGGTACAAAGGTCCGGCTATTTTTGTGGTATTCGTAACTCCCAAAGCAATATTCCAGGATACTAGTGGTTTTACGGTATACAACTCGTTTGTCTCATCTGGGAACCTGCCGTTGAGTAAATAATTATTCAAACCGAAATCAAACATCATAGTGGAACTAGTACCACTGCGGCGACGGCGACTATGCGAGTGAGATGAAGATTGCGTAGAACCTGAAGAAGAGGATTCGGCAGTATATTCCCGCTGCCTACCTGCTCTCTCCATCTTTCTTTCCAATCGCTCTAGCTTTTCTTCCAACGATAAGTCATCATCGTTTTCTTCCTCTAAATCGTATCTGCTTCCGGTTTGATCTTGTATCTCAATGTAAATACTCCCCTCCTGCGTAGTATCTCGCTGAAGGTCGCGCAGTATAGCGTTCATATCGTACTGTTGAAGTAGCTCTACTTCGTTATCGTTTTCCGACACAATCATCACTTCTTCACCATTACTTAGGCGAATAATAATAGTATCGGGAGCGAAGGAATTAGCGTAAAGGGCGTAGCTAGCCAGGGCCAGCAAGCTGGTAAGTATAGATTTCATTGTATTGAATTTAATGGGTTAATTACAAATTTGCGCCGTAGTTACTCGGCGGGTATAGGGTCGCGTTTACTGGAAAAAGCTTTGGATATAATCTCAGATTTAGCCGAACGAAGCTCCGAGAAACCTACTCCGTTTTCTTTGATGCTAGCTAAGAAATTGGCTGCCTTCGTTAGCGGATTTTTATTGGTATTTTCTTCTTTTACTTCTTCCCCTCCCGACTTATAAATGATAGTTACCGTAGGAGTACTTTCAACTGGCATTTTGGCTATGGCAATTAAATTTTTCGGTTGAAGCATAGGGTTGATACTCGTATTTTCTTCCTCTAAAGGACTTATATCTAATCTGGCAACAGGTCGCATACGTTCAGGATTGTTAATTACACGGGTAGTCTGAGCTACTACTGCTACCGAAGACTCCGTAGTTTCTACCGGAAGCAGTTTAGGCTGAACTGTTGCCAAGGGCGCGGTATGATTAACCTCAGATTCAGTATCAGAACCTGGAGATATAGACTTTAGGGGTTCCACCGGCTGTACCACCACTGGATTATTCGCAATTCCCCTACTCTCTGGTAAAACAGTTGGCTGATTGTTTAGATAGAAGAAAGCTCCGGCAGTAGCCAGCAGAACAATTGAGGCAGCCATCCACCACCAACCTGCTTTTTTCTTTTGTCGTTGCTGTTGAAGAGAATCCTGCAACGTTTCCCAGACTTCCGCAGGCGGAGTAACTGGATAATGCTGGATTTTCTCTTTAAATAACTTTTCAATATCGTTCATACTTATCCGATTTGATCTCTATAAGACTGATCGAGCCGATTTAGTAACTGTCTGAGTAGTTGCTTAGCCCGACTTAATTGCGACTTAGATGTACCCTCACTAATGTCTAATTTTTCGGCAATCTCGGCGTGGGAGTATCCTTCAATAGCGTAAAGATTAAACACCGTACGGTAACCTACTGGTAGTTGCTGAACCACGTGCAACAGTTCTTCCGCTTCCAGATGATCATAGGTGCTGGCAGCAGTATCTTTTGCTTCCTGAATATCTACCTCTACCGACATATTCTTGTATTTTCGTAAAAACATCAGTGCCTCATTCACCACAATCCGGCGAATCCAACCTTCAAAACTACCTTTGCCTTTGTACTGCCGAATATTACTAAATACCTTCATGAAACTCTTCAACAGCACATCCTGCGCACTATCGTGATCTTTCACATAGCGTAGACTGACCGCAAACATGGCGGGCGAAAATCGCTCATACACTGCCTGCTGCGACCGGCTGTCGTTCTTACGTAATCCGTCAACGAGTTTATCCAAGGTACGGCTCTGGTAAATGTTTAATCTCATATTCGGTTATACATTTCAGAGGTAAGATGCATTCACCTTTGGTAGGGTTGCGTTCTTGGGTAAATTTTTTGTAACTCAAGTTTTCGCCGGTAAATTAGCAATTTTGAAGTTACACTTATCAATGTATTATGATCGATTTACGAAGTGATACGGTAACCCGCCCTACTCCAGCCATGCTAGAAACCATGATGCAGGCTAAAGTTGGCGATGATGTTTTTGGCGAAGATCCCACCGTAAAGGATTTAGAAAATAAAACTGCCAGTATATTCGGTATGCAAGCGGGATTATTCTGTCCTTCGGGAACAATGACTAATCAGATTGCTATTCGAGCACAAACCCAGCCCCAGCAAGAGGTTATTTGCGACCAGCGTTCGCATATTTATCTGTACGAAGGCGGTGGACTAGCGTATAATTCTTTGGTCTCAGTAAGGCTACTCAACGGTGTGCGCGGAATCCTTAGTCCGGAAATGGTGGAGGAGAATATTAACCCTGACGATGCTCATTTTCCGGAAACAAGTTTGGTTTCACTAGAAAATACGATGAATAAGGGAGGTGGGGCCTGCTATACTTTGAGCCAAATAGAAGCTATATCAGAAGTTTGCCACAAGCACTCGTTGGCTCTTCATCTGGATGGTGCCCGGGTCTTTAATGCCCTGCAAGCTACCGGCGATTCGCCCGCTCAGTACGGAGAGCACTTTTCTTCTATTTCAGTATGCCTTTCCAAAGGGTTAGGTGCTCCGGTAGGCTCGGTGCTGGTAGGCAGTCAGGATTTAATTCGGCGGGCGAGGAGAATTCGCAAGGTGTTTGGAGGTGGTATGCGCCAGGCAGGTTATCTGGCCGTGGCGGGTATCTACGCGCTGGATTATCATGTTAAACGACTGAGCAAAGACCATGAACGAGCTAGAGTTTTGGCCGAAACACTAAAGAAATGCGATTACGTAACTTCGGTAATGCCCGTAGAAACTAATATTGTGATCGCTACACTAAAAGACATCACTCCGTCTCAATTTCTATCTCAACTAGAAGGGAAAGGGGTAAAAGCAGTGGCCTTCGGCAAACAGGACGTGCGCTTCGTAACGCATCTAGATTTTACCGATGAGCAATTGAATAGAGTGGTAGATGTGTTGAAAAAATTAGATCGACAGCCAGCATAGCCAACTGCCGATCTGTACATCCTCTAACAAAGAATTACTTCAGTATCAGAGGAAGCTGCATTGTACCATTAATGGTATGACCCCAGATTTTGCCAAAGGGTTGTAAACATCCTGCGAATATCTGAAACTTAGAAAGCCATTGTGGATAGTTGAAGTGCTTGATATACTGGAACAAATCGAGTCAGTCAATAACATGATTGATATTCACCATGACGATGATTTCGTGCGTGGTCAATATGAGTATAGAAAAAAAGAGCTAGTAAAGAATTTGTTAGAAAACCTTAAAGCTTATAAGGTAAAAGTAATATTAGAGCCTGGCTAGCTGTAGTACTGCTTGAGGAGTTATACCTTAATTCTTCTTCCTCGATTATTAGAAAAAACTATATATAAAAGTGGATATAGACTGGACTGAACCTAAAATTACGGACTGGATAAGCTCAATAGGTACCCTGTTAGGAATACCTACAGTTATCTATGGGATATTTCGCCTTTTTGTGAAAAATAAAGATCAGGAAAAAAAATTAAATGCACTTGAAAGTTTAGCTCAATCTCAAGCTCTTCAGATTCAAGAGTTAGCTCGACAAACTTCAGAGTATCAATATCATTCGGAGCTGATGCGAGAGTCCAATGAAATCTTTAAAGATCAAGTAAACATCCAGAATCAAGTCTTTCTTCATAATCGTGTCACTGACAAACAGATAATAGAGCTTCAGAAGAAAGAAAGAAGATTAAGTATTAAGCCTCATTTTGTTAGTGCTGGTATGTTTTCAAACGTAGATAAATTCGATATTCACCTTAAAAATAAAGGTAAAACAGCAAAAAACTTAAGGTTAGAACAAATAGGAGAAGAGCTAGCAAGGATAAGAAAACTTGACTCAACCAAAGAATATGATCAAAATCAAAAGTTAGAGTTCTCCGGAAGGTCTGACTCAACTAGGACAGAACTTAATTCAAAGCAGGTGCCATTTAATATTATTATTCACTTTGAAGATATTGATGGTAATAGATACGAACAGCGTTTAACTAGACAGCAACATAAAATTGACATTAGTGAGCCAAAATTAATAGAGAACCAAAGCAGCGAAAGTGGTGAAGATCAATCATCTGAAAGGTAATGATAGTAGATATATCGTCAATACCAGTCCCAGTTGCCTTTAAGGTAGTATTGGTAAAGTACTGGGTTATGGATTTGGTTGACTTCCACACTATCGGTAGGGAAACCATAGATGTCTTTTCCGAAAGAAGTCATCAGTTGCATAGCTTCCTGGTTGATCCAGACGGTAGGCACATTTTTAAACGATAGGTTTTGTAGCTGTTCTTTTACGTTAATTTCATTATTAGTTTTCACCCCCAGTATCCAGCCCCACTCGCCCATCGTTATAATTTGGTTGTGTAGCATAGCCGTTCGAAAACCGGCTGCCGCTACACTTTTCTCTACCGAAAGGTAAGCTCGCGTAGCAAAGTACGGGCTGCCAGCCTGGGTAACCAGTACTCCGTTTTCTCGCAAGTGATGATAAGCCATACGGTAAAACTCCAGCGTATACAAACGGTTCAGATCAACCGACTTAGGGTCAGGTAAATCCACAATAATAACATCGTAGTAATCGCGGGTTTGATCTAAGAAGGTGTAAGCATCCTGATGCTGAATAGTTACCTTCGGATGGTACAGAGAGCTATCATTCAGGTTGAGTAGTACCGGATGTTCCTTCGCTAAGCGAGTCATAGCCGGATCCAAATCAATCAGCGTGATATTGTCTGCCGACGAGTACTTTAGAATTTCCCGCACTGCGCAGCCATCTCCCCCACCCAGTACCAAAACCTGCTGAGGTTGCGATACTAAGGTCATCGCTGGATGCACCAGTGGTTCGTGATAGAGGGCTTCGTCTACCGTGCTCAACTGCTGGTTTCCGTTGATATACAACCAGTAATCATCTTTCCACTGGGTCAAAACAATTTTTTGGTAGCGGCTCTGCTGTTCAAAAATTACTTTATCACGGTAACGCTGCTGCTCACCGAACAGAATGATGGGTTTGGCAAAAATCAATCCGGCCATTAACAATACTCCGACTCCACTACCAATCCCCCCTAAAAGTTTTTGGTTAGTCGAGGACAGATGTCGCCACAGGATGAACAACAGTACAATCGCTACCGCGAAGTTGATAAAGGCCAGTATAAATGGTGTATAGGTAAGCCCTAAATATGGAAGCCCAACAAAGGCGAAGAATACGCCTCCCAGTAAACTTCCGAAATAGTCTTTTTCCATCACCGAGGCCACGTTAATCCGCAGCGATTCAAAGGTATTGTTCACCCGAATGACTAACGGAATCTCCAGTCCGATCAGGATACCGATACACATACTCAAGGCGTAAATGATTAACCCAGTGTATAAGGTATAGCCGGAAGCTAGGTAAGCAAATAATGCTGAGAAGCCACAAAGTACGGACAGGGTAAATTCTACCAGGATAAACTTTTGCAGTAAATCTTTCTGAAAAAACTGGCTCAACCGGCTACCCAAGCCCATGGAGAATAGCATCAACGAGACAATCATCGTCCACTGAAAAACTGAATCGCCCAAAAAATAAGTGGCCAGCGTAGACAGTACGTATTCAGCGACGATACCCGCTAACCCGGTAGCAAACAGCGAAACCTTAAGTATTCTGGACTTAGAACGGTCAAGCCAGGAAGAATCTTTATCAGTAGATGAGTGGGTTACAGACATAAGGTAATTAACACCGAGCCGCCTACGTAGGCAAACGCCTCAATCAAACCCGCCCCCACATTAGGATGTTCCTGGTTTATCAGTTCATCGGTTAAGTTTCGGCCGGGCAGCAGAATTTTATCCGTCAGCAAACGTACTACGGGTAAAAATGCCAGGCCGATTAGCACATCAATACCTACCGTAAGGAGCGACTCATCCCAGCTTACAAAATCACCCATTAATCCGTAGCGGATAAGGTTGGCAATAGAAATTAATGCTCCAGCCACGCCCAGGCCAACCGCAACGTTATCCTTTTCAATCTGATCGTGCACATTAAAAGGAATAATGGCCGCGTAAATATAAGCAGTGGCGATGAGCAGTAGTTGCCCAACCACCCAGAAAACCAGCGCGGTTAGAACTCCGCCCCCTTCTCCCGATACGGCACCCAGAATAATTAGTCCAGTACCAATAGCATTAGCTCCTTCAATCACCCCCGTCCCCACGTTACGGTCTTCAATAATTTCTTTGTAGACACTGAATTTCCGGAGGATGATTTTATCGTTAATCAAAATGGAAAAGTTCAGCAGCACAATCGCCAGCAAACCGTAAACAGTAATATCGATAATATCGTAGTACAGCCCGTCGGATGGTCCCGATACGGCACTAACGATGGCCAACAACAGTCCGATAAAGTACCCTACGTGGGCCACAGCAAACGCAAAATTATCCTTCTCCACTAACTCCTGCTGCACCTTAATTTTTCGCTGAAATAGCCGGTAGACCCATTTTCCCAATAAGAACAAAATGAAACAGAGGGCCAGATACGTAATGGCCGATAGAATAGCGTCAAGAATTGGCATGGATGCGTTGGTTAGTCGTACTTCGTCAGTAATTTAAGAATACGAACGCTTTATTTTATGGTTTTGGGCAGTTATAGAAAAAATACTTGTTAAAAAATCGGTTGCTGGCTAAAATCCATCTGCCAACATTTGTGTAAAAATAAGAAATATGAGTTTCAAAGATTTACACCATCTGAACAAACCGATGCTAATTGGCAATGTGTAGGATGTAGCTAGCGCCAGAATTGTCGCGAAGCTAAACTACGCGGTCATGGGCACATCGAGTGGGGCAATTGCCGCTATGCTAGGGTACCAAGACGGTGAAGAAATGAGCTTTAGCGAGTTAGAATATATTATCAAAAGAATTGTGAAAAACGTCCACCTGCCTTTGTCGGTAGATTTGGAAGCAGGTTATAGTCGCCATCCGGATGAGGTAGTAGATCACATTACGAGGTTAGTACAATTAGGAGTGGTAGGGATTAATTTGGAAGACAGTTTAGCAAACGAACAACGAAAATTAATTAATGCTGATGATTTTAGTCAACAGCTTGAGACGATTTGTACTAGCCTAAAATCTCAGGGTATTGATGTTTTCGTCAATGTAAGAACCGATACCTTCCTACTGCATTGTACAAATCCAGTTGAGGAAACGATAAAAAGGGCAAAGCAATACGAAAAGGCAGGAGCCGATGGAATTTTCGTTCCATGTATTGAGAAAGAGGCGGATATCAAGTGCATAGTTCAGGCGACACATCTTCCCCTAAATGTGATGGGTACGCCAAACTTACCTGATTTTCAGACTTTAAAAACACTCGGTGTGAAAAGAATATCTATGGGAAATTTCGTACATACTAAAATGCTGAACCAGTTAGAAAACATACTTCTGGCGATTAAATCATCGGGTTCTTTTAAACCAGTATTTCAATAATGCGTATTCATTCTCCAGAAAAAATCGACGACTACTATCGGGCATTGCTGAATAGAGACCCAAAGTATATCGGAATTTTCTACGTAGGGGTTACTACCACATCCGTATTTTGCATTTCAACGTGCAGAGCTAGAAAGCCAAAAAAAGAAAATGTGGTATTTTATACCTCGTTCCAAGCAGCACTAACTGATGGTTTTCGTCCTTGTAAAGTTTGCAAGCCTACTGAAAATGCTCATCAAGCCCCTGAGCAGGTGGAACGAGCTATTCGGTTAGTAAAAGAGTCTCCCAGAGAAAAAATTTCCAACTTTAAATTAAGGGAAGAAAACATAAGCCCAAATCTGGTGAGACGTTGGTTTAAGCAACACTATGGCCTGACTTTCCACACCTTTCAAAGAATGTATCGGATTAACAATGCGTACCAAGAGCTGAAAGAGGGAAAAAATGCCATCACAGTGGCTTTTGACTCAGGATATGAATCATTGAGCGGTTTTGGGTATACGTACAAAAAACTAGTAGGAAAAGCCCCGTTAAAAAGTAAGAACAAAAACATCATCCTCATTAACCGGATAGCTACTCCGTTAGGGCCTATGTTTGCGTGTGCTACTAACCAAGGTATCTGCTTATTGGAGTTTACCGAAAGGAAAATGCTGGAAACGGAATTCAGAGATTTACAAAGACTATTGGCAGCAACAATCATCATTGGCGAAAACGTACACATACAGCAGGTACGAAAAGAGCTGACTGAATATTTTCAGGGGAAGCGCAAGAAATTTGATGTTGCATTGCACACCCCAGGTACCGATTTTCAGCAACTAGCTTGGCAATCACTGCAACAAATTCCATTTGGTGACACAGTATCCTATCAGCAACAAGCCGAGCGATTAGAGCGACCAACAGCCGTTAGGGCAGTGGCTACTGCCAACGGCCACAACCGAATTTCAATCATTATTCCTTGCCACCGAGTTATTGGAAAAGATGGCAGCCTAACTGGATACGGCGGCAGAATAGAGAGAAAGAAATGGCTACTGGAATTTGAAAAGCGTACTTCGAGTACTTAGGCGAAATTTATTTACCAAACCCTCCGCTACTTCGCGATCGCGAACTGGAGCTGCTACTCCCGAAGCGAGAGCTAGAACGAGAAGTTCGCTGACTAGACGTGGACGTGCGAAAGCTCCGACTTGAAGTTTTGGTCCGCCAGGTAGTGTTGGGTTTAGTAGTGGTGGTATAGCTACTATTAGTTCCATAGGTACGGCGGTTATTTACGGTGGGGCCGTAATAAGGACGACCGCTGCTTCGGTACCCCCGGTAATCATCGTAGTAAGACCGCCGAGCCGGAAAAGAGGCCATATTGAACAAACTGCTTAACAACGCATACTTTCCGTAGAACGACCAAAAAGTCTCACCATTTGCTCCTTGCTGCCACTGACCATACTGGGGATTACCTACATAATTACCGTAACCCGGAGGGGCCGCCGTTTTAGAAACTTCACCATCTCGGTTTTTGGAAACGATCTCCATTCCCATATTATCCAGATTCTGATTGAAGAAGTTTTCGCTCACAGTATACCAACCAGTGAGTTCTTCTTCGGGAATGCTATCAGCATCGTTAGTTTCTTTAATGATGCGGTACTGATGCTTGTATTCTGGATAAAAGTTTCCTGCCTGATCCATATCGTAGAGGATAATGGAGTAGGCTGGGACATCGGTCATGTCCCGAATCATTTCGTCTACCGGACTTTTCTCAAATGAATTGGAGCGACAAGCGACTAAGGTTAATATTGAGAAAATAACAATTGCGTATTTCATAGTAATGGATATCCTCGCTATTGAGTAGTTTAAATAAAAAAGGTCGTACTTCAAAATACGACCTTTCTGGCTAGAATGTTATTTTCAGAAGCCTCTATTACTGAGGAATCAACTCTGATTCTTTTTTGGTTGCTTTACGAATAGCGGCGTTAGCCCGACGGTCGGCAATTTTTTGCTTCGCCTCAAACCATCCGTCGCCCATCGCCTTACGCATAGACCAGTCTACGGCCTGACGTACACTAATATTCATCAATCCTCTAAAGCGCTTAGACAAATGAGGGTTCAACGAACGTAAGCTCATACCGAAGCCACCTTCGGTGTACTCAATGTAGTGCCAGTACTCACCCGGCATAAAGAGGGTGTCGCCATGCTTGATCTCACACTCATAACCCTTTACGTAATTCAAACCAGGGAAGCGCTCATAGTCAGGTTTAACTACATTTACTCCGGTGTGTACATTCAACGGATAGCGGTACAGCAAATGTGAATATTCAGGAGCGAATAGCACTACCCGACGTTTTCCTTCAAACTGGGTAAGGAACACGTTCGACATATCAATATCTTGGTGCATTCGGGCTACTGAGCCTTGCCCCCCGAAGAACATATAGGGAAACCCTTTCAGGAAGGTGGTATTGATGGGAGGAAACTCAAAGTCATCCATCAATTGCGGGCAATCTTTAAAGATGTTCCACAAGTGAATTCGTAAGTCGGTAGGAGTAGTAGCAATTAAGTCCAGATAGTCGGCAAATTTCATTTTCCGATGTGGAACCTTCATGGTTTTATCCAGGTCTTCCTCCCGGTTTTCAAATACGCCAATGGTTAAATCACCCGCTACTCTCTTGAAGTACTCAAAGTTCCACTCATCGTAGGCTTTAGTACCTTTCAATAATCCGCGCAGAATGACTGGCTTCTGCGGAATAAGATAATTCTCTTCAAAATGACGAAGATCAATGTCTTCAATAATGTCGATAGGATGGTTATAGTCTAGTGCCATAAAAAATTGATTTTTGAATATCTATAATGATACAAATTTATGGTATTTTTAGAAATTGTTAGGGATTTATTACGCCAAAGCGAAGTAAAATGTTTGCTTTTTCACTGTTTTGGGAACGTTTGCACGCTATTTGAGACCTGTTTTTAGTCAGTTCGTTATCCTCCGTCGGTTTTTTGACCTACAGACACAATAAATATCACTAATTTTGCTTGAATTACTAGAGCTCAATTATCTCAAACGTTGATATCCGTGCGGAATTGGTTTAAGTGTATAGGTTGGTTTGGTTGCTGGATATTGACCCTATCCGCCTGGGGGCAAGTAGTATCTACAGATACTTCTGCTCTATCCACCCCAAACATCATTACTTCCGACTCTACCCAAGCCGATTTTATCACGATTGACCGTATTTTTGTGCTGGGCAACCGGATTACTAAAAACAAGATTATTCTACGGGAATTAAGCGTAGAGGAAGGTCTGACTTTTCCGGTATACGAGCTGAATGAGCTGCTTAAGAAAGACCGGCAGAAGCTAATAAACACCACGCTTTTTCTAAGTGTAGAACTACACGTAGTTGAAGTCTATCCGGGTACGGCTGATATTATTGTGCGAGTAGCTGAGCGCTGGTACACTATACCGACTCCGCATCTAGCGTTGCCCCGAGCTGTTCCTAACATTAATGTATTTCTGAGAGATCCAGACTGGAATCTATTAACCTACGGCATCAAGTTCACACAATTCAACTTTCGCGGACTTAATGAACGCCTTTCAGTGTTGGCCCAGTTTGGCTTTACCCGGCGTTTTGGGGTAAACTACACGGTACCCTATGTAGATGCAGCACAAAAAAATGGCATAGAAGTAGGCTTTAGCTATTCCGAAAACCGAAATATCAACTACATGACGCTGGATCATAAATTCCAGTTTACTAATCAGGTGGTAGAAACCCCGCTTAACCCGGCTTCCCGGAGAATTTCCGCGCTGGCGGGTTGGACCTACCGCCCCACCTACTATAATACGCACGGTATCACTCTCACCTATTCGGATATGCAGGTAGCAGATACGGTTCTGGATTTAAACCCTAATTACTTCACTCATGGCGACACGCGGCAGCAGTATTTTATGCTCAACTACACTGCCACCGGCGATCACCGCGACTACGTTGGCTACCCCTTGGAAGGCTACCGCTGGCGGGCCTCCATCAGTAAGCTAGGATTAGGGATTTTCGGTGATCTAGATTTACTAAGAATTTCGGGTATGTACAGCCACTACTTCAACCTGGGTAAAGGTTTTTACTTTGCCAGTTCGGTCAATGGATATATTAGTACTCCCCGCTTTCAGCCTTACGCTAACTTTCGTGGACTGGGTTATAACCGGCTCTGGCTACGAGGCTACGAACTCGATGTGATTGAAGGACAAGCTTTTGTTATGCAACAGAATACTATTAGTAAGCGCCTTTTCGCTACTGAATTTGACATGTCGCGCTATATACCTATTGATCAATTTAACGTGATCCCTCTCAGCGTGTATATCAAAGGTTACGTTGACCACGGCTACGTAAGCAATACCATTGAGTATGAGCAGAGCGATCGATTGGCTAATCAGTACCTAATGGGCTACGGACTGGGCATCGATATCGTCACTTTTTACGATACTGTATTCCGGCTGGAGCGATCCTGGAAGATTGCCGGCACCGCTGGATTCTTCGTTCACTTCAATTCTGCTCTTTGATTGATTACAAATTGAAAAGACCTAGCTTTGTAGCAGCTCTTTCAATTTGTGTTATTTCAATCTACAATTAGCCATTTTGCAATTTGTAATCTGACTTCCATGACCAATCAAAACAATAATCGTATAACCGTTACCGCAGCTCTCCCTTACGCTAATGGTCCATTACACATCGGCCATATTGCCGGTGCTTACCTGCCTGCCGATATCTACGTCCGCTATCAGCGCCAGCAAGGACGCGATATAATTTTCATAGGCGGTAGCGACGAGCACGGAGCAGCCATTATGTTACATTCATCACCAGACTTCCCAGAGCTTTTTTACTAAGCTGTACGAAAAGGGAGAATTTATTGAGCAGGAATCAGAGCAGTATTACGACGAAGAGTTCAACCAGTTTTTAGCCGACCGCTACATTACCGGAACCTGCCCGGTATGCGATTATCCCCACGCCTACGGCGACCAGTGTGAGAACTGTGGTTCTTCCCTGAGTCCTACGGATCTGATCAATCCCAAATCAACGCTAAGCGGAAAATCGCCCGTACTGAAACCGACTAAGCACTGGTATCTTCCGCTGGATAAATACCAGCCCTGGTTGGAAGAGTGGTTACTAGAAGGAAAGAAAGGAATCTGGAAACCCAACGTATACGGGCAATGCAGTTCCTGGCTCAAAGCCGGCTTACAGCCCCGAGCCATGACCCGCGACCTAGACTGGGGAGTTGATGTTCCGCTTCCCAACACTGAAGGCAAAAAACTATATGTATGGCTAGATGCTCCCATTGGCTACATTTCGGCCACCAAACAGTGGGCATTAGATAATGGAAAAGATAGGGAGTTGTACTGGAAGAAACAACCGGACGAAGCAGACAACGCACAGCTTATTCATTTTATTGGCAAAGATAATATCGTATTTCACTGTATTATTTTCCCAGCTATTCTGCATACGCACGGCGGATATATTTTACCGGAAAATGTACCGGCCAATGAGTTTTTGAATCTGGAAGGACAGAAGCTATCCACTAGTCGCAACTGGGCTGTATGGCTGCACGAGTATCTGGATGAATTTCCGGGGAAAGAAGATGAGATGCGCTACACACTCTGTACCACTATGCCGGAAACCAAAGACAGTGAATTTACCTGGAAAGATTATCAAGCCAAAAATAATAATGAACTGGTAGCTATCTTCGGTAACTTTGTGAATCGCACCCTGGTGCTTACACAAAAGTACTTCGATGGAATAGTGCCTCAACGGCATAAATTAGACACCATAGATGAAGAGACTCTTCAACAGATTCGGGAAGCCCCGAACAAAGTAGCTACGTCTATCGAGAACTACAATTACCGGGAGGCGGCGGCTCATATGATTGATTTAGCCCGAGTCGGTAACAAGTATCTAGCCGATACCGAACCCTGGAAGGTGATCAAGAACGACAAAGATCGGGTAGAAACTATTCTGAATATTGGTTTACAGATTACAGCCAGTCTGTCCGTCATTTGTCATCCTTTCCTTCCGTATACGGCTGACAAACTACAACGTATGCTCAATTTTCAGTCTACTGATTGGGTCGATGCTGGCCTCGACGACTTACAGACAGTAGGACATACATTAGAAAAGCCTGAATTACTATTCCAGAAAATTGAGGATTCCTGGGTAGAGGAACAAATAGCTAAACTGCATCAGGAAGATACTGCAACAGAAGGAACTACCCCAACCATTCCACCTATGAAAGAAGAAATTACCTACGATGATTTTGTGAAACTGGATATGCGGGTAGCCACTATCCTAGCCGCCGAGAAAGTAAAAAAATCTAAAAAACTGCTCAAGTTGACTTTAGACACTGGCCTGGACCAGCGTACTGTACTCAGCGGCATTGCCCAGCACTATGAGCCGGAAACAATTATTGGCAAACAGGTGTGCGTGCTGGTAAACCTTGCCCCCCGAAAAATGATGGGTATTGAGTCGCAGGGTATGATCTTGATGGCCGAAGATTCCAATGGCTCACTCGTCTTTATTCAACCGGAAAATGAGTTTGGAAATGGAAGTGGGATAAGTTAGGAGCACCTTATAGCAATAAGGTCACTGATAGTCAATATATCACTACATCTACACAAAAAACTTTCAGCAGAATAGTAAGTGGCTAACTTTGATTGTTAACAGTGTATTAAACTTTTTGATGAAGTAAGACCATATATACTCAAAAGCTTTTCATTCACTTTATCTGGCGAATAATTATTCAGTGCTTTTTGGTTATTTCTAATTACTATCTGCTCATAGTAATCTTTCTGTAGCACTATTTTCTTTAGAAAATCTACAAACACTTCAGGGTCTAAGCTATCAGTTAAGTATCCATTAACCCCTTGCTCAACTGTATCTGCTATTCCAGCATTATAGCGTGATACCACTGGCATACCGTACAGCATACTCTCTAGGATATTTGTCGGCATTCCTTCCCCGTAGTATGTCGGGAATAAGAGAATATGCGAGTTTAGCAATACTTCTTTTTTGGCATTATTTCGTACATAGCCAGTAAACTCGATATTCTCAATATGTTGATCTGAAACCAACTGTTTAGCCTGATTTAGGACAGATCCATCACCAGCCACAATTAACTTAAATCTGAGATGTTTAACTTCTTTTTGTAATTGATCAAAAGCTTTTATTGCGATAAATATACCTTTACTTTCCTCAATTCGGGACAGAAAAAGAATCACAATTTCATTATCGTAGCTATTGATTTTTGCTTCAATTGAAAAATCGTTTATAAACGAAGTATCAGCTACCGTAGTCAGTAAATGAAACTTAGAAGTAAGCTCTGAACAGCCAAGATTTATTAGTTTGCTTTTAAATTTCTTGCTTAGTACAATGAGATGCTCACTTCTCTGGAATGTTTTTGAAAAAAACCATTTCCATAACAAATTACGGTTCAATCGATATTCAAATTTTTCATCCCAGCCATGAAAGAACGTTATTGTTTTTATACTAAACATCTGGGCAATGAAAACAAAAACTCCGTCTCTTAAAAATGACTTAAGATTAAGTGAAGGGTTCACATGGACTGTTGATACTTCACCCTGTAACAATATTTTGATAAATAAGTAATAGTTATTAATAATCCTCCAAACAGACTCCAACCACCCTTCTTCTTTTGAAGGAGATATAAAGAAGTACTCTATATCTGGATAACGATCCAGGCGTAAAGCCTCGAAGAAGTTACTTACTCCACCTGGAACCTGTAATTCAGGCGTTAATACCAGTACTTTTGAGTTTGTTTTTCGCATTTATCGAACTTTCATCAATAATCTCAGTTAGCCTATTTGCCAGGGCTTCTCTAGTAAATTTTTCATTGTAAGAAAGTAGAGCATTCTCACCTAAAGCAGTTAGACCATACTTATTTTGATCAATCTCTTCTAAAATCGTCGGAAGATCTTTCAATGGATCATCATATAGTAACCCCGATACTTGGTCAGTTAGATATTCCTGAATTGCGGGATAATTTGAGGCGAGTATAGGTTTCTTGTGACGCATATAGGCCAATAGCACCATATGCCCTGAAGCGCCAGCGTCACGATCTTTCATAGGTAGGATACAAACAGACGAATTACCCACTAATGACTCAAATTCTACCTTATCAATATCTTTTAGTATCAAAATGTTTTCAGGAAGGCTTGTAACATTAAGGTCTGAATTCAACTTAGATCCGACAATAATAAGATTCTTATTTGTATTCTTAAAAACTTCAATGAGTGAAGCATAATCGCGATTTGTAAACCCTCCAGCAAAATGGTAATCTTTAAAAGGCGGTTGATACGCAGGATCAAAAAGTTCATTGGGCTTCCAGTCACCTAGAGGGAGACACGTTAGTTTATGTTCCTCAATATTTAACCTCTTTGCGTAAAGAGGTATTTCATACCAAGCATTTAATACAATTTTTTCGTTCTTAATGCTTAACAAGTTCAACAAGACTCTGAATATTTTGAACGCAAGATCGGTATGTATAAAAAACCCAAACCAAAGTAGTTGCTTACATTTAACCAACCCTAATTTTATTAGCAGTTTGATTACTAGAGCAGGATAGCCAACAGCGATTATTGTATGCTTGCGATTTAAATTTTTAATATTCTTCAATACGAAAAAGACATTCCCTAGAAAAAATAAAGCGAGTTCCTTAGGAGTTTTTATTCCCTTTGAAGTCTCACCGTCATTGATTTCTTGAAAGCCGTATTCTGAAGCAAGCAACTCGGTTTCATGACGAAAAACATTTCTTCGGCTTCTTACTATAATACTATTCATTGTATGACTTGATAATTGTATCGTAATTTAATAAAATTAATTATAATAGATATTCTTTAGTTTATTGAATCAAGTTAGATACTAATAGCATTTGTAACATTCTTCTCAAATATCTTTTCACTATAGAAATTTTCAACTTTTTTAGAAGCTTTTACTCCCATCTTTCTACTCGTGTCTGAGTCTTTTAAAAGGGTTATTATATACTCTGATAAAGCAGCATGGCATTCTTGACTAAGATAACCTGTAATTCCATGATCAACAATCTCCTCAGCAGCCCCACGTCTTAAAGCAACTATCGGCAATCTGTAGGCCATTGCTTCTAGATATACAATACCAAATGGTTCGCGCAAGCTAGGCATGCAGAATACTGAAGCTTCTTGATAGTGCTGAGATACTTTCTCCAAAGGTACTCTGCCGACTACTCTTATTTGGGGATGATTGATATGTTGAGGACTGCAGCCAACAATTTTTAGCACTGCATCAGGAATTTCCTCCAATACCTTCATAAAGGCTTCTACTAGCAAATCGCCTCCCTTGCGCTTCCAATCTATTCCGACAAATAGCACAACCTTGTCGGTTTTATTTATGCTGTCAGAATCTGACTGGCTGGGAACATTTGGTGAAATACCTACTGCACTAATCTTATCTTCCTGAATTTCATACTGATTGATTAAGGATTGTTTAGCAAAATCACTGTAGGTCAGTATCCGATTAGCATTGTCGTATACGGTTTTCTCAAGTCTCAACATATAAAAGTTAGGCTTCATGTATGCATGATAATTAATGTTCGGATACAAGAAGTTTGCCCTTAATGTATGATCAGTATATATAAAATGAGGAATGTCCTTGATGCTACAGTCAAACTGGGATTGAGTTTGAAAGGTGAAAGAAATAGGCTGGTTAGCAAATTTAGTCTTGATTCTATTTTTTACCTTTTTAAAAAAATATGTCGTCACTATCAGACAAGATTTCAGTTCTCGTGGGGTCTTATTTCTTGCAATGATATCGTAACGGTATTCCCAAAAAAAATAAAATAGATTTGTGAGGTATATTAACCTGTTGCTAAACAGATCCTCTAATACATCATAAACTACAACTTCGGCAGAAGGATAATTTCTTTTTAGTATATCAGCAACTTTTCTGTTGACGTGAGAAAAGCCCCCTAACTTGATAAATAGAATTCTATCTTTCATAAAATCTCTGATAATTTAGATAACGTAGCGGTAATTCTAATCAGGACTTTAGGTTAGGTAGGTTATTTTCTCTTTCTTCTAGTTATAGAAAGATGATACTCTTGTTTCTCGTGACTTACTTCAAATCATGAAGGTATTAGTTCAGGTAACACACTTTTATTAAGGTTATTCACTATTAGTTTGTATTTACCTTTCTCTGTTTTAATAATATCATCTTCATTTACAATGCGAATATTTAGCTTCATTTCCATACCAATTCGTTTGTGCATATTTTTTCGAAGTAAATTGGTTTCTTCTTTTTTAAAGTGCTGGTTAGGAACGATATTAATTTCTAGCTCCCTTACATTATCCTGCACTACTTGAGCCAATTTTAATCCATCGATATTCTTAAAGACCATTCCTAATCGCCCTATTTTGGTACCGTCAGGTAGGGTAATAACATCATCTGCACGACCGAAGATTTTAGATACTCTACCTTCTTCAGTACCCGGAATAATAATATCGTGGACTTTGTAGCGAATAAGTGGAAACGAAAAATTAATTAATCCGGTAGATAAGGTATATTGGTCGTGATACTCATTAAAAGAATACAAGGGTAATTCATCATAATCACCTTTTACGTTCTCCTCTAAGGCTATCGTTCTTTCAGCATTACCATACCAGTCAACCACTCGGGTATTAAATGCTTTCTCAATTTTACTTCTCTGAAAATCGTATAAAGTTTCCGATGAGGTAAATACAACTGGTATTTGAAGGCTCTTTCCTTGATCTAATAAAAAATTAGCCAGCGTTTCTAACGAACTCGGATAAGCATACATGGCCTTAGGAGTAAACTGCTTAAGTTCGTGGTAGTAGTGATCCGCAGAACGCTCATTTAGCAAGTAGCTACTTAAATACAGAACCTTAGAAAAAGGGTCGTATTCCTTGAATTTAGAGCGATCAAGATTACCTCTTAGCGATACAGCTCGCTCACCATACTTATGAGAAAATATCCCTCTTTGACGCCACAAGTATGCTTCTTCCACTACGGTAGATTTCCAGTCTCGATAAACTACAAGTGGTGATCCAGAAGTGCCACTCGTTCGGGCTTCAATACAAAAATACGGTGAAGTAGTTAGGAACCCTTTGTTGTAATTCCGTACCATTTCCTTTTCAAGGATTGGAAGTTTCGCTGAGTCTTGAATATTTTGAACCTGATTGATGTTCACACCATGCTCATCATAGAATCGCCTATAAAACCTTGAGTGTTTATAAGCGTACCGGACCATCGCTGAAAATCGCTCACTCTGAAGTTCAGATAACAGTTCCCTCGGAAAATCTTTCTGAGTTTGTACCTCTCTTAATCTTCTATGAAAGAAGTAGTTATGTTTAAGTATATGTCGTTTGAAAAAAGAAAATTTCTTCTTCATAAAATTTTTCTATAAAGGCCTTTCAACTTTTCAATTACTGGGTTGGGAAAATAGTTAGCTTCTACAATTTTGAAAGACTCTTCACCAAAACGGAGCCGCTCTTCCCTACTTCTTACTAACTTCTGTATAGATTTGAAAAGTGCATCTTTATCGCCAGGTTCAATTAACAATCCATTTCTGTTTTCTATCACCACTTCGGGTATTCCTCCTACCTTAGTAGAAATAATAGGCTTAGCATAGGCCATACTTTCTAATATTGATATAGGTAAACCTTCGTTATACGATGGCAGAACATATATATCAGAGTTAGCTACAATCTCTGCTTTTTGGTAACCTCCGATAAACCCTATGTAACTAACAATATCTTGGATTTCGTATTGATCAATTAGATGGTTTAGTTTGTCTACCTCTCCGTCTCCCCCAACAAAAAGCTTGCAATACTCTTTGAAGAAATTTTTATTAGAAATAATTACATCTATTAAATCAAAAATCCCTTTTCTATCACCTATTCGGCCTAAGAACAATAGATTAACTTTCGAATTCACCTGAGACGCTTTTTCCACAGGAGTTGGCTCATCTACCATATTCGGAATAATTTCAATCAATTTTGGATCAAAGTGTGATTGAAAATAATCCCGCCACCATTCCGAAAGCACAACAAGCGCGTCACTCCCATTAATCATGCGACTAACTCGATTCTTAATGATAGGTGATGCATTTTGATAGAATAAGTGATACCCGGCACCATGAATGTGATAAACTACTTTTCTACCAAAGATTTTTTTCGCGATAAGATAAAATATGTACTTGCGATAGAAGCTTCCTTTAGATGCGCCGTGGATATGAATTACTTTTAGCTTGGGAGTGATAAGTAACTTACCGGCAAACAACAACAATAAGGGCAAAAAGCTAATTGCTGTAATGACTATATTGGAAGAAGTAGTGCTCGGAAAAAAATGAAAGTACTTAATGGATTTTTTGTACTCAATAATCACTGAGGAAATACCGCCTTTCCACCATCTGTAATTAGGAGCTATATAGAGAACTTGATCAAAAACTTCTTGTCCTCCCATATTACCCTAACTTCTTGGAACTTACTGTTTTTTTTACAAATCGACTAGCAAAATCAAGTTGCTCTGATTTGTGTACTCTCATTACAGTGCCTTTTTCAAACTTATTTTTAGAAAGCATAGGTGCTTCTTTGTCATATGGACTTTAGTCAATTCAGCATAATTTCACACAATGTTATCTTCATTGAGATAGGTGGAAGGTTGTGAAGGTAGATTTGATGTACCAGCTTTCGGCTTATTTAGTAGTATAAAATACTACCCATTTCAAAAAAAATTTTTCTTAGCGGTAATTCTAGCTATTCATACCGCCACTAAAAAAATCATCCGACTCTCGTAGTAGACCAAAACTTACACCAGTACTTAAGGACAGAACATGGTTGACCTTATAAACTTCATTTGCATAAGATCATACCTATGAATTTGCTTTATTAATAACAACATATATTAAGCAAATGGATTCTTTAGAGCTTTCTTTTTAGACTTTGTATAGTACCCATTGTCGTTACTAAGGTAACCATAACCATATTCTTGACTGTGTTTTACGTCGTTGAACAGTAGATAAAGGTTTTTGATTTTTTTGTTGGTATACAAATCATTAATGCCTACTAAAATATTTTTGTTTGTGTACTTATATCTCACTACAAATAAGTTTATATCAAAGTGCTTAATCAATACAAAATAATCAGGAACATACCCAATGGGTGGCGTTTCCATGATGATTTTATCATACCGGTCTCTCGCTAGAGCAATCAGTTGGTCAAGGTTGGGAGATTCAAATAACTTGGTAGGATCGTCTTGAGGCATACCCGGAGCAATAACGTCCAAATGACGAAATTCGGTAGGCTGAATCACATCATCGAGCGTTGCAAAATTTTGAATATAATCCGTTAAACCAGGGCCACTAAGATCAAAATACTCTTGAATACGGGGTTTTCTTAGGTCGCCGCCTATCAACAAAGTACGTTTCCCCGAATCGGCAAAGGTTGCTGCTAAATTAGCTGCACAAAAAGTTTTACCTTCACCACTTATGGAAGATGTTATTCCAATAACCTGGTCGTGAGGGTCTTGATGGAAGTACTGTAGATTGATTCTTGCGAACTTAAATGATTCCGCAATCGCTGAGTTAGGATACATATTTAAAATGATTGCTGATTCTTTAGGCCCGTTAGCAATCATGCCAAGTAAAGGCACTTTTGTTTTATTCTCTAATTCATCCTTATCAAGTACTCGATCGTCCAAATAGTCAGTTATCACTATAACCGCTAGTGGAAAGGTTAATCCTAGTATGATGGCTGCAAACAAAAACAAGGATGTTTTTGGCCAAATTGGTCCATTACCAACCATTTCTGCTTTCTCAATGGTTTCAACATTGGTGGTATTGGTAGCAAGAATAAGTTCTGCTTCGGCTTTCTTTTCCATTAGTGCCGAATACTTTTCTTTGTAATAATTATAATCCCTTTCTAATACCGTAATCTTCCTCTCTTGTTGAGGTAAGGTATTTGCTTCAGACCGTAATTGATAAATCTCTCTATTTAGCCTTCCTTGAGTTGAAGATAAATTTGAAACAATGCCGCCAACATTATCTTTCAGAGCTTGCCTCGTATTCTCTACTTCTCTTTCTAACTGAGTTACTAGAGGATTCGAGTCCTTGGCGTTATAGCGCATCTGTTCTAACCGAGCACTTAGTTGAATATAGTTATCAATTAACTTGTTGAAAACTGGATCATTAATTCCTACTGCCGAAGGGGCAACAATTGATCCCGATCCGGGCGTATCCAACGCTCTTAATGTACTTCGATAGTAGTTAAGTTGATCATCTATACGGGCTTTTTCCTGTTCTACGCGATCTAATCGGTTATATAGACTGTTTTTAGCATAGTCTACATCTACTACTGCCGAGTTAGATTTGAAGGATTGCAAAGCTAATTCCGCTTCTTTCAAAGAATCAGAGAGTATTGCTAAACGACGATCAATAAACTCTAGTGAATTTTCACCTTTCAGATTTTTCTTGAACAAAACGGAATTTGAGTAAGTATCGATTAGCGCATTAATAAAATCCTCGCCTTTAGCAGGTATGTTAATCTCCATGCTAAGGTTTACCACGCGAGAAGCTTGGTCTGTCTCATCAACCGGAGATACACTAAGCTTAGATTTATAACTATCAACTAGCGACTTGTCTGAGTTTATACGAAACGCTAAATCAAATTCGTCCTTACTTATCATAGACCTTGGACGCTCACGAATTTCAATACTCAAATAACTGGTCTGAAGTTTCTCGCCGACAGTAATAATTTCAGAAAAAGAAACACTAGGAATAATACCCGAGAACTCTTGAGTCTCAAAATTATATGCTCTTACTTCTTCAGCTTCTACACTAATATTAACTTGTGTATCCGATACATATTCTACAAAGATTAGTGCACCCACTAATTGAAATTGGCTAGAATCTATTACAACCTCGATAGGAAAGTCTTTATATCTCTCTTGAAGGCCATTTTTTTTCAAGAAGCCAGGCCAAATTTTCCCTGCAGTGAAGTAGGTAACCCTCGAATCTAGCTTATCTATAGCTTGACCGACCATATTATCGGACGTAAGCTTGGCAATTTCGTTAGATAGCGCAATAGTTTTATCATCACGCCGGGTATTTTGATTGCGGTCGTCTAACAATTCATCTACATCAGTAGATCCAATCTCTCTTGCTTCAAAAAGAATACTACCCTGAACAGCATACTTTTTTTCTGCTAATTTACTGTACCCTACAGCAATCACTAAAAAGAAGAAAGTACTTATAGCGAACCAATACCACTTTGACTTAATCTTGTGGATTAAAGGCAAAATATCAGCTCCACCGTCTTCCACTTTTTTTATTTGTTCCATTTGTAGTTGATATTAGTTATTTCTAGTTACGTTCACGTAAGCGTTAATAAATAGAGCCAGTGTAGTTAACGCTGAAAAAACTACAGTGAGAGGCACTAAGTTAGAACGCTGTACCTGTTCCTGGTTAGGTTCTACGTATAAAACGTCGTTCGGGAGTAAAAAATAGTACTTAGAGGCCATTAATTGAGCATCTTTTAAGTCCAACATGATTACTTCTGAACCTTCATTTGTTTGTCTGATAAGTTTAATATTCTCTCTACTTCCGAATTGTGTCAAATCTCCAGCCAAAGACAAGGCCTCCAAAATATTTGCCTGACCATTGTAAATCAGGTAGTATCCAGGATTATTGACTTCACCTAGAACGGAAATTTTAAAACTTACTAATTTGAGTTCAACTGATGTATTGTTTAGGTATTTGTCAATCTCAGTTTGTACCAAAGTTTGTGCCTCTTTAATCGTTAGTTCGTCAACTCGTACTTTCCCAACAATAGGAATGTTGATAAACCCTTGATCATCAACAGAATAACCAGACAAATATAAGAAGGCAGGATTTACGTTTCCATTTAGTACCTGCCCGTCAGATTTTGAGAAAAGCGCCGTTGTTGTAGGGTCAGGATTTCTAATATCAATCTGTAAAACGTCATTAATTTGTATCCTATATTCTGGCCGTCTGTTCTTTATTACAGTAGGGTATTCCTTGTTAAAATCTCTATCTTGTAGGTAGACCAGTTGATTTTTAGAGTAGCAACCCGTTAGTAGTAATATTATTGAGAATAAGCCCAGAATATTCGCGCTTGATTTTCTACGTATCATCTGAAAATTATACACAACTAATATTTTATTTAATTTTTTCTATTTGATTTAACAAATCTAGTAATTAATCGGCCATATAAAAAGCCAAAATCCAAAAAAATAAAATTATTTTCATATTCTATTTTACACGATAGCTATTTCATCAGAAATAACCACAATGCGTTAATAGTACATTAGTGTAAGCAGAAGGCTTCAATCAAACCTAACTAATGTAATAAAAAGACATATTATTATTTTTTATACTCTAAACCAGCTTTTCTTTATAAATCAAAGAACACTAGCTCAAGTAACTAATTAATGTACTGTTGTAAGCAGTCAGAGCCTCTTCTGTTTTTAGCCACCTATCTTTATTAACAACAAACTCAGCTTTGCTGACTTCCCCCAAAAGAGAAAATTCAGAAGAGGAAGCGGACAAAAAATCAATAAACCTTCTTTGAATAGAAGGACTCACACTCACGATCACCCGACCTTGAGTCTCACCAAATAGAAATGCGTCCTTTCTTACTTTACCATCTGTTTGAATTTTAAATCCTAGGTTTCCAGCCATAGCGGATTCGGCCAACGCAATAAATAAGCCTCCATCGGATACATCGTGAGCTGAAACGATCATTTTTTGCTTAATAAGCTCTTCTACTGTCCGATGTAAAGCGTATTCCTCTTCCAAATCAAAGTAAGGTGCCGGTGATTTTTTTACCTGATGGTAGCTATACAAATATTCAGAACCAGCAATATTATTCACTGATTTCCCCAGAAGATAAATAACATCGCCCTCATTTTGAAAGGCAAGAGTCATTTTGTTGCGATAATTCTGCAGCAACCCTAGCATACCAATGGTTGGAGTAGGAAAAACCGCTCCCCCATCGCTGGACTGATTATAAAAACTAACATTACCCCCGGTTACCGGAGTACCAAACTTTTCGCAGGCTTTCTTCATTCCTTTAATAGCACCCACAAACTGCCAGTATACTTCCGGATCGTAAGGATTACCAAAGTTTAGACAATTAGTAATTGCTACTGGCTCCCCTCCGCTACAAACAATGTTACGAGCTGCTTCAGCTACTGCAATAGCGCAGCCTATTTCGGGATCAGCGTGAACATAGCGGGCGTTACAGTCTACTGTAACGGCAATGGCTTTGTCCATTCCTTTAATCCGCACTACTCCAGCATCCGCGGGAGAATTGGTGGTAACAGTACCCGTGCCGATCATAGAATCGTACTGTTGAGCTACCCACTGCTTAGAGGCAATATTCGGATGACTTAATAGAAATTTAGCTACTTCAGCGTAATCATCAGGTTCAGGAATGTCATCTATGTTGAATTTCTGGTATTCTTGGTAGTAAGCTGGCTCTCTATATTCGCGCTGGTAAACGGGAGCTCCTCCCCCTAATACCAGATCATCAGCCGGAACATCGGCTACTACTTCACCGTGTTGATGAAATACTAACCGCTCAGTATCTGTTACTATCCCGATTTGCTCGCACTGCAAATCCCACTTTTCAAAAATCTGTTTTACTTCTTCCTCACTCCCCTTCTCTACCACAATCAGCATCCGTTCCTGCGATTCGGAAAGAAGAATTTCCCAAGCAAGCATATCGCTTTGGCGCAACGGCACTTTATCCAACCAGATCTCCATACCGTGTTCGCCCTTGGCACTCATTTCTGAAGTAGAGCAGATAATACCGGCAGCACCCATATCCTGGATGCCGATTACATGGCCGGAGGCAATGACCTCCAGGGTAGCTTCTAACAGCAATTTTTCCTGAAAGGGGTCACCTACCTGTACGGCTGGTAAGTCCTTGATTGAATCTTCGGTAATATCCTTAGAAGCAAAGGCCGCCCCATGGATACCATCTTTGCCGGTAGCTGAGCCAACAATAAACACTGGATTCCCTACTCCGTAGGAAATGGCGCTGGCAACTTTATCAGTTTCCACAATACCCGCCGAAAAAGCATTCACTAGTGGATTTACCTGATAGCAGGGATCAAAAAACAATTCGCCCCCTACAGTGGGAATTCCGAAGGCATTACCATAGTCGCCAATTCCTTTCACTACTCCACGAAGTAGCCACTGCGTACGCTCGTTCTTGATGTCGCCAAAGCGTAAAGAATTGAGTTGAGCAATGGGACGAGCGCCCATTGTGAAAATATCCCGATTAATTCCCCCTACTCCGGTAGCTGCTCCCTGGTAAGGTTCAATGGCTGAAGGGTGATTGTGCGATTCTATTTTAAAGCTACAGGCCAGTCCGTCGCCAATATCCACCAATCCAGCATTTTCTTCCCCGGCTTTGGCTAGCATCCGGTCCGAATCACGGGGCAGTTTCTTGAGCCAAACAATGGAGTTTTTGTAGGAGCAGTGCTCTGACCACATTACCGAAAAGATGCATAGTTCGGTGAAGTTAGGTACTCGACCTAATATCTCCTGAATCCGTTCGAACTCTTCTTCAAGTAATCCCAGGTCTTGCGCGGTCTGTAGGGTAGGTAAGGTTTGTTCCACAGTTAAGAATAATACGATTAAACGATACAGTCTTCAAAATATTGCCTGTTCAGTTTTAAACTATTAAAAATAAAGTCAAAATATTTATAGATCTGGCAAGTGCGTTTGTAATATAGCGTATTCCTTGGCAAAGTAGGTCAATATAATATCGGCTCCGGCCCGCCGGATGCTAATTAAGCTTTCTAGCATCGCTTTTTCACCATCTAGCCAGCCGTTAGCTGCGGCAGCTTTGATCATAGCGTATTCACCGCTTACCTGATAAGCCGCAATGGGTATAGGAAAATTATCTTTTAATGATCGGATAATATCCAAATACGCTAGAGCCGGTTTTACCATCAGCATATCAACACCTTCTTCATAATCCAATTCGGCCTCCATCAGAGCCTCTACCCGGTTAGCGGGGTTCATCTGATACGTTTTTTTATCGCCTGATTTAGGGGCAGAGTCTAACGCATCCCGGAAGGGACCGTAGAATGCTGAGGCGTATTTAGCCGTGTACGACATAATAGAAACCTGCTGATAGCCGTGTTCATCCAGCAAATTTCTGAGATAGCCAACCCTACCGTCCATCATATCGGAGGGGCCAAGTATATCGGCACCAGCCTCCGCTTGAGTTAATGCCATCTTTCCCAGAATCTCCAGGGTTTCATCGTTGAGAATTTCGCCGTCGCGTACCAACCCATCGTGTCCGTCTGAACTATAGGGGTCCATAGCAATGTCGGTCATCAGGCTCACATCTGGAAAGTTTTCTTTTATCTGGCGGATAGCCGTGGGAAATAACCCTTCCGGATTATGTCCTTCTTCAGCAAATGGGTCTTTTTTATCATCGGTTAGGGCAGGGAAAGGGGCAAACGTACGAATGCCTAAATCCCGACAGGCAGCTACCTCCTCCAGAAGTAAATCAATACTATAGCGGTAGATACCGGGCATAGACTTAACTTCTTCCCGCTGGCTATCACCATCAATAATAAAGATTGGAAAGATCAGTTGCTTTACCGAAAGCTGAGTTTCCTCTACCAAATCGCGAATAGCCGACGATTTTCGGTTACGACGTGGACGACGTAGCATATTCGTTTTTCCTGCAAATATAGGGGGGATACTTAGGATACCGAAAGGATGCCGTTTTTTTTGCTACAAACTCTAGCGAGTCAGCATTATCAAGGCAATTGCCAGAGCGAGTCGGTGAAAAGCTGGTCGGCATCGTAGAAGTTATGGATTACCGAAAAGCCAGATTTATCAGCTAATTTCTGAATATCACTGATGCTGTACTTCTGCGAACGCTCCATATATATTGCCTCCCAGGCCTCAAATTGAACAACCTCGTCAATAGCCCGAATAGTTACCTGCTGATCCTGTTTACTCACCAAGTAGCTACGAATGCTTCCTTCCATAGGGTCGTAGATTGGGAAGTACTGAAAGTTGTCTAAATCAAAATCAGCGTCTAGCTCATCGTTGATGCGCTGTAGCAGATTCAGTTTAAAGTCGCGAGTAATACCATTTTTATCAAAATAAGCATTCAGGACACGTTCTGGATCTTTCTTCAAGTCAAAGCCGGTCATCAGTAAGTCGCCCGAAGTTAAATGGTCGGCAATCTCTTTCAAAAAGCCAATACTTTCCTGATGCGAAAAATTACCAATATTGGCACCCAGGAACAGTACTACATTACGAACCTGCTGTCCATTGAAAGACGCTCTCAGTTGATCAATAGCGCGAAAGTAGTCATCCTGAATCCCTTGAACTTTCAGTTCAGGCATATTTTCGGCTAAATCAGCCGTGAGTTCTTGTAGGATATTAGCCGAAATATCAATAGGTACGTAGGTGAAATCCGTATCCTGTTCCAGAAAGTACTGAAGCAATACTTTGGTTTTGGTGCCATCCCCTGCCCCAAACTCGATGAGGCGAAAGGGAACCTGATTCTGAGCAAAGTGCTCCAGCATTTCCTGACAATGAAGTTCAAAGACTTCATATTCAGCCCGAGTAGGATAATACTCCTCCATGGCCATAATCTGCTGAAAAATCTCGTCACCCCGTTTATTATATAGATACTTGGAAGGCAGAAATTTCTCTTGCGCAGTAAGGCCTTCGTACACATTGGCAGCAAACTGCCGGTTTATTTTTCTAGAATAACTTTCAAAACTGTCTCCTTCTAAAATAGCGGCAGTCTTCTCGGATCGGTCGGTTTGAGACATTTAGCAGTGTTCGGCAAGACGGAAGCCCGTAAATTGCCAGCGTTTATCGGGTTGAAAAAAATTGCGGTACGTAATGCGCAAGTGGCTTTCGGGAGTTGCACAGGATCCACCTCGCAGTACCATCTGATTAATCATGAACTTACCATTGTATTCTCCTAGCGCTCCTTCTACGCGTTGGTAAAACGGGTAAGGCAGGTAGGCACTATGCGTCCACTCCCACACATCACCTACCATTTGCGCCGGAACCGAATCGGTACCCTCTTTTTGAAGAGGACGGGGATGATAATGAGAGGATTCTACCAAATTAGCCGAAGATAATTGGTGAAAATCATTTTCGTATCCGACCAACCGGCAAGCCACCTCCCACTCAGCTTCAGTGGGTAATCGCTTACCCCGCCAACGGGCGTAGGCTTCGGCTTCATAGTAGCTTACGTGCGTAACTGGCTCAGCTAGGTTAATTTTTCGCAGTCCTTGTAGCGTATAGTTATACCACTCCCCATTTTGCTGGTGCCAGTAATGCGGAGAGCTAATCTGGTTTTCCTGTAACCAGGCCCAACCATCCGATAGCCACAGGTCAGCGTTTTGGTAGCCTCCCTCTTTTATGAAAGCCAGAAACTCGCCGTTAGTCACTAAGCGGTTCAACAGCCGGTAATCGGCCAAATAAACTTGGTGATAGCCCTCCTCGTTGTCGAAATGAAATCCATTTCCCTGAAATCCAATATGATAATTCCCCCCAGGTATAGTCACGTAATCTTCTGTAGTTATTCTTTCGGAAGAAGTCGGAGGGGAAGCTTCGGAGTAAGCCGGGAACAAGGGATTGTGCCCTAGAATGTATTTTAGGTCAGTCACCAGCAATTCCTGATGCTGCTGCTCGTGGTGTAAGCCTAGCTCTAGCAAAGTAGCTACTTCTGAATCAGATTCATCTACATCCTGAAGCATCTCCGCAATATGGCTGTCTATGTAGGCACGGTACTGCATCACCTCTTCGGTGGTAGGCCGAGTCATGTTTCCGCGATTAGTACGAACCATACGGTCGCCTTTGCTCTCGTAGTAGCTGTTAAACAGGAAATTAAACTGATCGTTGAAAACCCGGTAATTAAGAAAATAGGGAATGAGAATAAATTGCTCAAAAAACCAGGTAGTATGGGCCAAGTGCCACTTGGGAGGACTCACATCTACGATGGGTTGCACCACATAATCTTCCGGTTGCAGTGGCTGACACAGATAAACACTCTGTTGGCGCACTTCCTCGTAGCGAGAGGCTAAAGTAGGAGGCGCAAGTTCCGTAAGTATAGTGGAGACGGAATCTTTCATAGATAAATCAGATCAAGCTGTTTTGTAGTTAGTTCACGGATAGCTAAGCAACGAGTTACTCAACCATCCACGAGAAGAATGGTAGTCTGATAGGTTGTCTGCTTACCGACAAAGGGTAACCGCTTTCAAGCTAGCTATAATTTAGAATAATCTCAAAAAAAGAATCAAAAAGAGTATCTTCCTTAAAAAATGAGTATTAATACTTAAATTAAGCATAATCAATTTCGAACTGCACTAAATCAATAAATTCCTGAACCCGCTCCTCAAGTGCATCTGCCGATAGGCCAATCAAGCGTTCCGGTCCAAATTTTTCTACACAATACGAAGCCATCGCTGAACCGTAAATCACAGCCCGTTTCATATTATCGAAAGATCGGTCTTCGGTCTGAGCTAAGTGTCCAATAAACCCACCAGCAAAAGTATCACCGGCCCCAGTAGGGTCAAACACTTCTTCCAGGGGTAATGCTGGCGCGAAGAATATCTGGTCATCGCTGAATAGCAAAGCTCCGTGTTCACCTTTCTTAATAATTATATACTTCGGTCCCATCGCCAAGATAGCTCGGGCCGCTTTCACCAAGGAATATTCCCCGGATAGCATGCGGGCTTCTTCATCATTAATGGAAAGCACATCTATCTGTTTGATTACTTCCTTTAGCCCACCGATAAACGGCTCTTCCATCCAGAAATTCATCGTGTCCAGTATTACCAATTCAGGACGGTTATGCAGTCGGTTCAGTACAGTTTGTTGTACCTCCGGAGTTAGGTTACCTAGCATCAGGTACCGACAATCCTGGTAAGAATCCGGAATGACCGGGTCAAAGTCGGCCAGCACATTCAAGTCGGTAGCCAGTGTGTCACGGGTGTTTAGATCGTTATGGTAACGCCCCGCCCAAAAGAAAGACTTTTCTCCTTCCTTAATCTGCAAACCTTCAGTATTGATGCCATGCCGCTGAAACATAGCAATATCCGACTGTAAAAAATCTTCTCCTACTACTCCTACAATGTTGACCGATTTGGTGAAGTAGGATGCGGCTAGTGAAATGTAGGTTCCCGAACCGCCAATTACCTTATCGGTTTTCCCAAAAGGGGTTTCAATAGCATCGAAGGCAACCGTGCCAACTACTAGTAAACTCATAAATAATGAATGATTTTAAAACTTAAATCTATTTTTCGTCCGAGGACTGGTTCGCCAAAATAGCAGGTTCTTTATTTATTACGGGCAGTTGTTTGTCATAGATCCAATATTGCTGATGTACTTTACCCAAAAACTGCTTCACTACCTTACGAACTACCTCTAGGTCGTCACCAATTCGGTTAGTCTCAATGTTGGTGTAGTTCGCTTTTGAACTCTTGAGATGATCAACAACCGCCTTAATCAGTGCTGAGCCTACTCCCCGGTTCTGAAACTCGGGCAGAACCCCCAAGAGAACACTAAGCAAATGCTTATGTTTGACTTTTCTGAAATAAGCCTCTCGTACTTTCTTGAAAATCCCGTTGCGGGCCAACCGTCGGGCCTGGTTCAAATCGGGCAGATTAAAGAAAAATCCGACTGCTTGTTGCTGATGGTAAGCTAACAGAAAAACATCTTCATCAATCCAGGGTAGTAATTCATGAAGTTCATCCTTAATCTGAGGTTCGGTGAGCGGATAGAATACCGGCGACGATTGCCAGGCAGCATTGTATACGTTGGCAATATCCCTGGCCATTTGATCCAGCTTGTCTTTTTTAAAAGTGATTAGTTTAAAGTCTCGGTTGTACAATACGTTCTGTGCCTTCTGTTGAACCGAACGGGGAAGCTTTAAATCATCTACCTTAAATCGGAGCGTCTGCTGCCGTAGGTGCTTAACGAAGCCGCACGACTCAAAATATTCCTGATAGTAATTAGGGTGATAGTTAGAGGTATAGCCGGGTGAGCTATCAAAGCCTTGGGTGAGTAATCCGGCTTTTAGAAGCAAACTATTAGGGTTCACTGGCGCATTCACAATAGCCACTCCCTGTCGTTGGAGCCAGTGACTACCTTCTTCTAATAGTTTTTCTGCTGCTTTCTCGTGTTCAATGCATTCAAAGAGCCCCAGATAACCTGTAGTGTTTTCCTCCTGCCGATCTACAAAAGCAGCAATACGCCCAATAGTTGCTCCTCGGTAATTCTGGAGAATCCAGCGGCAAACTTCGTTTTCTTTAGGAAAACCGTCGCGCTCGGTTTCAAAAAACTGATCAACCTCTTGCAATTTTAGTGGCACCCACTGCCGATAATTTCGGTACAGTCTGGTCGGAAACTGATAAAACTCCCGCTGAGAATACTTGTCTTGAACCTTTACAATGTGCATGGACGTGGTACTACTGTAATTTGTAATTGATTTTCAGTAGGTTAGGGTTTTTTGTCCGGCTATTTTTAGCACTTTACTAAATGTGCGGTTAAACTTTTTATATTTGTGCAAAGCAATTTTAGCCTTCTATAACTCTGAGGCCTATGCGCTCTTCCATTCTGGTAGCCAGCACTCTGGTCACCCAGGCAGTATTGCAAATTTACAATAATTTTGTCGATAATGGTTTCGCGCCCTCAGCCTAAACGATGAATATACAGTCATGGGTAAGATTATTGCCATAGCCAATCAAAAAGGTGGAGTAGGAAAAACAACCAGTGCTATTAATCTGGCCGCGAGTTTGGCAGCTTTGGAGCATAAAACCCTGGTAGTGGATGCCGATCCTCAGGCAAACTCCACTTCCGGTTTAGGATTTAACCCTAAAGAGGTAGAAGACAGCATTTACGAATGCATGGTGGATGAAGCCGACATTCGCTCAGCCATCGTACCTACTGAACTAGACTATCTTTACCTACTTCCCTCTCATATTGACTTAGTGGGCGCCGAAGTGGAAATGGTGAGCCTGGAGAACCGAGAAAAAAAGATGCGCGAGGCTTTAGTACCGATTCGCAACGATTACGAATTCATTATTTTGGACTGCTCGCCTTCCCTGGGACTAATCACCATTAATGCTCTTACCGCAGCTAATTCGGTGATTATTCCGGTACAATGTGAATACTATGCACTGGAAGGTTTAGGCAAACTGCTGAATACAATTCAAATTATTCAGTCGCGGCTAAATACCGGATTGGAGATTGAGGGTATCTTACTCACTATGTACGATTCACGCCTACGGTTATCTAATCAGGTGGTGGAAGAAGTCAACTCTCATTTTCAGCACATGGTGTTTACCACCCTTATTCCCCGGAATATAAAGCTAAGCGAGTCACCCAGTTTCGGTCTACCCGCTATTATCCACGATGCCGACAGTAAGGGTGCCATTAGCTACCTCAATCTGGCCAAGGAGTTGCTGGAACGAAACCGGCAGGTTGTTCGCTGAAATTGCTGATAAAATATATTTGAGGCTACTAAAGATACCTCACGTCCATTATATACGTTAAATCATTGAAAACCGACTTTTCTGAATGAGTATTAATAAAACAACCGGAAGACCAACTCGAAGAAAAAATGCGCTAGGAAGAGGCTTGGGAGCTCTACTGGAAGACTCTTCTCGCGATACCTCCCGACCCGAAGATTCAGTGCGGGAGTATAGCTCTATCAATGAAATTGCTCTCGAAAATATTGAGGTCAACCCTTTTCAACCCCGTAGTCATTTTGACCGGGAAGCTTTACAGGAACTAGCTGATTCCATTGCGGTACAGGGCATTATTCGACCCATTACT
>ERZ1740058.256-NODE-256-length-45630-cov-6.672123_pt1 | contig 45630 bp, 38 predicted proteins | sample MGYA00581745_ERZ1740058 | MGnify/ENA primary metagenome ERZ1740058 (study PRJEB43018, sample SAMN04849742) | marine metagenome | isolation source: floating plastic debris | place: Pacific Ocean | collected 2008-08-30 | study: EMG produced TPA metagenomics assembly... | reverse complement strand
AAAAAGTCGGAAGAATAAATCTTCCGACCATGACTGCATCTTTTGCCCCTTTTTTTAATAGCTTCCCATGTATTTGCGGATACTCCACTCAGTAGCCACTAATAAAAGCAACAAGAATAATAGCCACTTAAGGTTAATGATAGGCAGAAAAGCTTCGCTAGTATAGATTTTACCAGGTTCCTTTTGATTCTGAAAGCTAGCCTGTAGGGCTTCAATGCTATCTAACGTTGAAAAGCTGCCTCCGCTTGCGCTGGCAACCTGGCGAAGTAAGTCATGATTAGCGGTGAGGTTCAATGCCTCGATCTGCAGACTATGCACAGTGAACTCGCCACTGCTGTTCATCTGCTCGTCGTTCAAGTTTACACTAGCCTGAAAACTGTAAACGCCTTCTGGTAAATTTCCGATTCGGTACTTAGTGTTATTCTCGTTCGTGGCGTAGGTGTAGTTTCGTTTTTCGCCATCTTCACTAGTTAATACTAGAGTTACCTGTTGACCGTAAACCTCTTCGTAAATATCGTTGTAAATTTCGGTTTGGAATACTACTGGTTCCGAGTCCTCGAATTCATTCTTTATAGGATACACCTTAAAACGGCGCTTATCTTCTTTAGCCGACAGATATTGGGTAAGCTTGGTAAACAAGGCATCAAATGCCTCGGTTTTCTCGGTTCTTGCGTATTCCTGTAGCCTCCAGCCCCAAATACCGGATGCTAACATCACGGCTTGCTTTTTATCATTTTCTTCACCCACCACCAGTAGTGGCTTATCAGTTTCTACATTACCCACTCGCTGGTACAGCAATGGTTGTCCATTCCCCTTCAAAGTGATTCTCCCGAAAGGAACCCTCAACGGATTAAATTCTTCAATAGTAGACTGATAATCGTTTTCAACCTGAAATCCGGTAAATATGCGATTAAAGACCGCTCGTACTTCATCGGTTTCATTACCCTGATTAATAATCTCAACTAAGTCATTTGTGTTATTAAACAGCGGAAGGTTGGTCTGTGGTCCTACGATGTACCACAAGGCATTAGCATCTTGTACTAATTGGCTTAACTGATTTCCACTAAATCCTCGGCTAGGTAGCTGATGCAGAATAACCAAGTCAAACTTCTTATTCGCGATTATAGTCGGATTCCAAGGTTCCATGCTTAGAATAGCGGTTTCCAGTTCGTAATTTTTATTCTGCTCGATGGCTAACTTTAATGACTTTATGTCAGGATGTGGTGCCTGAGCAACTAACAAAACCGATTCTTTTCCTTCGACAATTTCTATGTACGCGTGACTAACATTATTCTCTGTCGTGTACTCTTCGGTACGTTGTTCTACCGCTACTACGTAATGGTTTACTCCTTCATCCGTAGCATCCAGCAGAAATTCTACCGAAGCCACTCCCCTATTTTGATTCAGAGTAAGCTGTTCGTTAGCAATTGTTCTGCCTCGTAAATTTACTGAAACCGTTACCGTTTCACCCTGAAATCCGGTATTACTAACTTCAGCTACTAGCGGAAACTTATTTCCTTGGTAAGCAATCTTGTTGTAGAATAAATTACTGATACTTAAGTCTTGCTTGGGGACAGTATCCCCTACCCCAACGGTGTGAATTTTGAATGGATAGGACGCATAAGTAGGCGAAACTCCCTCATTGTATATACCATCCGAAATGAGTACCACTGATGAAATATTTCGCCCTTCGTATTCCGACTCAATAGCGTTAAGTAAACCTCCCAAATCGCTACTGGGGTGCGAAAAAGTAATTTCTCCTAACGCCTCAGTAGTTTCCAAACTACGAGTTTCTACCTGATAGTCTTCGTTACGGATCTCTTCCTGCAAGACGGTTACCTCAGAAATCCACTGTTGGCTACTGTCCGCTGAAGCTATTGAAGTGGAATTATCTATAGCAAACACGACAATAGGTTCTTCAATGGTATTGCGTATCTGTTTGATGAAGGGGCCAATAATCAGTAGACATAATAGCGTCACTAGAAGAAATCGCAATCCGGAAAGTACGTAGTTCGTAGTTTTTCCCCAGCTTACATTACCCAGCTTTCTTCCCCTCAAGTACAAAAGCAGTGCATAAAGTGCTCCGACTATAATACAAGGCAAGATTAACCAAGGCGAATTCTCAAAAAGAAGTTGAATTTTCTGCATAAGACGAGTACTATTAATTCAGTAACGCAATCTTTGCCTATTCGTTTTACCAACTACCCTGAATTTCAGTCAACCGTTTCGCTCCCTCTGTTTTATTCAAAAAATTAGCAGCTTTAGGTGAGCATACCGCCATCTACCTGCAATACCTGCCCACTGATATAGGAGGACATATCGGAAGCTAGGAAGACCGCACAATCAGCTACATCTTCGGGTTTTCCACCTCGCTTTAGGGGAATAGCGTCTCGCCATCCCTGAACGGTTTTCTCGTCCAGTTGATCGGTCATCTCGGTTTCAATAAATCCAGGAGCGATCGCGTTACTACGAATATTGCGCGAACCTAGTTCCAGTGCTACTGATTTAGTAAAACCAATAATACCCGCCTTGGAGGCAGCATAATTAGCTTGACCAGCATTTCCCTTAATGCCAACCACCGAAGTTATGTTGATGATAGATCCACTCTTTTGCTTTAGAAATGTTCTCAGTGAAGCTTTTACCGTATTGTATACCGATTTTAGATTTATGTTTATCACCTTATCCCACATCTCCTCATTCATACGCATTAGTAGCGTATCCTGCGTAATTCCGGCATTATTCACTAATATATCTAACGTCCCAAAATCTGCCACCACACTGTTCACTAACTCTTCCGCAGCGGTAAATTCAGAAGCATCGGAACGGTACCCTTTGGCTTTGATATTATGCTGAGTCAGTTCGGCTTCCAGAGCCTTACCCTTTTCAACACTAGATAGATACGTGAAAGCGACATTCGCACCTTGTTCGGCAAATTTGTGCGCAATTGCGCGGCCTATTCCGCGAGACGCTCCGGTGATAAGCGCAGTTTTTCCGCTCAATAGTTTCATAAGGAAGTTGGTTAATCATTAATTTCCTTCAAACTTAGTGAAATATTCGGAGGAGAAATGCCTGGTCTCTAAAACAAAAAACCGCTGGCCCAACCATAAGGTTGAAACCAGCGGACTCAGCTTGGTTTGGTAAGTAAGCTGTATTGATTTTTTTACAGTACTTCCTCAATGAGGTGCATGACTTGCTGCAAGTTCCGCTTATCTAAATCGGTGAAGTTATGGAGTTGATGGCTATTGATATTTAGCACTAAAGACACCTCTCCCTTACGGTAAGCGGGTATGGCTATCTCCGATTTATCGTAATCGTTAAGTGATATATGCCCAACATACTCCTCTACATCCTGTACCATCACGGTGCATTCTTTAGAAAATGCCGTACCGCATACGCCCTCCTCTTTTCCAATGCGGGTTCTGGCGGCTGGTCCTTGGAACGGACCAAGTATCAACTCTTCGCCTTCTACGAAGTAAAAGCCGGTCCAGGAAAAGTTCATACCCTGATGCAGGATTGCTGCTATATTCCCAAGATTAGCAATAAGATCATTTTCATTGTAGATGATGTCTCTGATCTGTCGTAGCAGTACATTGTACCGTTGTTGTTTGGTATCAGCCTGAGGAATTGCGTAAGTGTTAAGCATGACCATAGCAGCGAATAAATAATGTCAAATGGATAATTACTTTAATCAAGTAAAGAATATATATTATATTAATATAATTAATTATTACAAAGGTACTATTATTATGATATATGTCAAAAAAATATGCAAAAAATCATAAAATAACTTTGGCACCGTCTTATTGGTTAAAAATTAGATGTAATAAACTTATTGAAAATGAACACTTTGCTGATACTCTGCTCATTTTTTCTCCTCTTACCCTGCACTTGCTACGCACAAAACTCAAATCTTCTTAATGAGTATCAGTGGTCCAACCGTTTATTATTAGTGTACGCCGATGATGAAGAATCATCAGCTTATAGACAACAAATTCAAGAATTTGAAGGACAACAAGTTGGTATTGATGACAGAGACTTGGTTGTCTTTACTATTCTACCTCAAAAAGTAATAAATCCAGAAGGTGAAACATTACCACCTCAATCTGCCAAAGATTTACGCCAGCGATATGATGTGCCTAATGCGCAGTTTGAGGTTATACTGATTGGAAAGGACGGAGGTGTGAAATTGAAAGAAAGAAAATTTCTCAGTAGCGAGAAGTTATTCAGCATTATTGATCGAATGCCGATGCGCCGACGAGAGATGCAGGTTAACTAGACTACTAATTGCGAAGGTTCTGCATTTCTTTGATATCAATCTCAATAGCCCCAATAGCCAGTTTAGCTTTAATTTTCAGCGGCACTTTGTTGCTATCGTTAGATATCCAGACTAACACCGGATCTTTGCCGTTCTCAAAAAAATCGTTTTCGGGTAAAGAGGGTGCTACTACTATGGAATTAATGTCACCGACTTTAGTACGCAAAAGTTCTTTTCCTATAATTTTGATTTCTATGTTGTATACCTCTTCATCAAAGAAACCTTCTACGGGGATAACATCGCCTACTTCGTAATTACTGTAATCCAACGTTCGCAAAAAATAATAGCCCCCCACAATATCTACTACGTTGTCAGGCACCGTAAATCGCTCTTTCTTTTGAACTTTTCGAGTTTTCTTATCTAACTTCAGAACTGTGGCCACGTCGTTGTCGTGGTCGAAATTCACTACTTCGTTTTTACGGTATTTTCCTTCTTGTATGTACCGATACGATCTCATCGGAAGGATAGAAGTAGTATCTACGTACGCTCCGAAATTATCTCGCACACTGTAGAGTATGTCAGCCAAACCAACGGTGTTTCCGTAAACATCAATTTTATAGCAAGGGCGGCCACTTACATCGTAGTATTCATCGTGTACTTGCATAATCGCCTCCGCAGCGTTAATTAACCCGTAGTGTATTCGGTATTTCAGCACTTCCCCAGTACTGAAACTATTGTTGTCTATACGGCGATATGCCACCGGACCAGCGTACTGAAATGCTCCGCAGAATAGGGCAATCCCAATTAAGATTAAGAAATACTTTTTCATGCTACCCACGTTCTTACTACTTCTTAAGAGAAAAAACCGTGCAAAACTGATATATTGAATTCTATTTTTATTTATTCTAACGTAAATATCCTCTATTCCGTTAGCGTCAGACCTTTCCTTTCTGTACATAAACGTACACGCTGTGCCCGATAGTGCACAACATAGAGGCTAAATATCCTCAATTATTAGCGTTCTATCCACTGGCATATTTATTGACTTAGGTTGTACGAAAAACATTAATCCAAATATTTTTTCGCACGTTTTAGTTTGATTTGAGCATATCACTAAGGGTCGGCACCGTTGTCCGACTCTTTTTTACTGCATCAAACTATCCGTACCTTTCTTTTAAGTAGCTTAAATACCGCCTGATGTCACCTTCAAACTGTTCTGTATACTCTGTTTCCATATCATTTGCTTGCCCTTGATAGCGCACATAAGACTTAAAAAAAGTGTTGTTCGGTAGTTCATCGCGCTCCTGTAATCTTTTTACAAATTTCTGATATTGGGATGTCTTCAACGTTAATGTATCGGCGGCGTTTACTATATTCCTGATTAGCCTTTCTTTCTTTTTCGCTTTGGTCTGATAAGCCATATCTTCTGTTAACTCCTGATATAAACTGTCTAGTTGATTTGTCCCCCGCAGCATATGATCTATGTATTTCTTCCGGTCTTGTAGGTACTGCCTATATTCAACTACCTTTTCCGAGTCTGCACCATACTTGTGCGCTAGAAATGCTTCGGCTCCTTCGTTTCCGATAAAGGTTGCAATATTTTCGTTCAAACGCAGGCTATCTTTTACGAAGATGGTGCCGTGTGTCAACTCATGAATGATCGTATTGGCCACCTGCCCGTCTGACCTAAATAGTAGTTGCGATAAGATAGGGTCATCAAAAAAACCCAGCGTACTCCAGGCACTTACTGTTCTTATTCCCGTATCCAATCCCTTATTAGTCAGTTCCTGCTTTTCCTCAAGCGCTTTCTGATGATTAAAGAAACCCTTGTACGAAAATGTGCCCAATAGCGGAAATTTCCATTCGCGGTCTTTTAATGAAAAGGGCTCGGTAGCAGTTATCACCCATAGTATTGGTTTTCCCTGTTGGTCGTACACACTTCGGTAACTTCCGGAAGGAGCTACTCCCAAACTATCTACAGCAAACTGCTTTACTTCTTGTACCAGTCGTACTTTTTGTTTCAGTGAATCGGACACTTCTGGATCAGCCAGCAACTCTTCAATAGGGCGGGCATTCCATAGTACCTTTATCTGACCGTTCGCCTGCATTATTCCGTAACTGACTAGCTCACGCTGCCCAATCAATACTATTATTAAGATGGCCGCCAGTGCAACCCCTATCTTTTTTATCATCTCATTGCTGTTTATTATCCTTAATTTTTAGCGTATCTTTGAATAAGGTTTTTACATTTTTTCAAATAAAATCTGTATCAAAGACTTTTCAGAAGTTCTCAGCAAATTTACGAATAACCAGGTACCAAGTTCTTTTCTATAGCATTCTTATTTTACGTAATATTCTTGTAATAAATACTTATAAAAAGTATATTTGCTTATCAACTATAATCGAACATTCATGAGCGATCAAACGGAAAAACTAAAAGCCCTTCAATTAACAATTGACAAACTAGATAAGACCTATGGTAAAGGTACCGTCATGAAACTTAGCGATGAGCGGGTAGAAGATATTCCCGCCATTCCTACTGGTTCATTAGGTTTGGATATTGCTTTAGGAGTTGGAGGAGTACCCCGTGGCCGGGTTGTAGAAATTTACGGACCGGAATCTTCCGGAAAAACTACATTAGCTATGCACTGTATCGCCGAAGCTCAAAAAGCAGGTGGTATAGCTGCCATCGTTGATGCTGAGCATGCCTTTGACCGTAGCTATGCTCAAAAATTGGGAATAGATACTGAAAACCTCTTAATCTCTCAGCCTGATAATGGTGAGCAAGCACTTGAAATCGCTGAGCACCTTATCCGGTCTGGCGCCATTGACATCATCGTTATTGATTCGGTAGCTGCTTTGGTTCCTCGCGGAGAGCTAGAGGGTGAAATGGGTGACAGTAAGATGGGGTTACAGGCTCGCCTAATGTCTCAGGCACTGCGAAAGCTTACTGGTGCCATCAACAAGACCAAATGTACCTGTATATTTATAAATCAGCTGCGAGAGAAAATCGGGGTTATGTTCGGGAATCCCGAAACCACGACTGGAGGTAATGCCCTGAAGTTTTACGCTTCTGTTCGGTTGGATATTCGCCGTATTGGCCAAATTAAGGAGGGAGCTGATAATGTTACTGGAAATCGTACCCGCGTGAAAGTGGTCAAAAATAAAGTTGCACCTCCTTTCAAAGTGGTAGAGTTCGACATTATGTACGGTGAGGGCATCTCCAAAGTCGGCGAGATACTGGATCTAGGCGTAGAAATGGAAATTGTGAAGAAGTCAGGTTCCTGGTTCTCTTACGAAAATGAGAAGTTAGGTCAGGGAAGAGATGCAGTGAAACGTATTCTTCTCGATAACCCTGAACTTATGAACGAGATTGAGCTAAAAATCAGGAACAGAGTAAATGGCGTAGAGGAAGAGGTTGAAGATGATAGCGCTGCTCTAGTGGAAGAAGCTAATATTTCTTCCAACGGCAAAAAATAAGAATCTCGTTTTTAGCTAAAACTATTGAAAACCGCTCAGTCGAGCGGTTTTTTCTTTAAAAGAATTGCTCTAATATTTGAGGTAGAATTTCATGATCACCAGCAAACCGAATGATTTTAGGTGAGATTCCATATTCAAGATACTTGCTTTCCAACTCAGTAAACCGTTTTGGAGTGATAAAATGATCCTGATTTCCGTATACATAATAAACAGTCTTATCAGCAAACAAGCGACGACAGCGTTCTCGATCCACATCCACTGGAAAATCTCCTGCCCATAGAATCATTTCATCAAACGCTATTTTCTCCTGCACTACCCATCGTATCAGCGTAGAAACTCCTTGAGAGAAAGCAAACAGTACAGTTCGTTTTGGAGTAGCGGATTCAGGGAGCACCTTATTGTAAACTGAGCTAAGGTACTTTATATAGTTTTGAATAGCTTCCTCCCGAAATTCACGAGTCATCCAAGTTGCACCTACCCTCCCGTTTACCCCCTGTAAATAAAATAGCGATAGCCCCTCAGGAGCAGCTACGTAAGCCTTGGTTGATAAAGGCTCAAACTTAGGTAAGAAAAACTGACTGAGTTGGCCGTAACCATGAAGTACAATCCAAAGCTCATGATCAACTGATGCCTGATCACCAATGGTATAAAACCTACCAGTAAACTCGAAAGGGACAGTATGTTCCTGCATAAACAAAAAAAGACCTCAATAAGAGGCCTTTGCAAAATAAGTGTCGGAGATAACTATCGTTTAAAGCCTAATACGGCACCACCACAGTGGCTTTGAGAACCTTCAAATGTAAACGTAATATAGTAAATACCCGTTGCATTGCAGGGATAGATAATTCCTCGGTTAAAATTTCCGTTCGCATAGCTTGTTCCAACTTTTTTACGATTTGAATCATAAAGGCTAACTACAATACCATCAGTCTGATCGCCTTCAGCACAAATGTTCAGAAAATATTGGGTACCCTTTGCGAATACGTATGAATACTCAATTTTATCTTTAGCACCACCTTCACCGTTAATTTCGTAACTCTTTACAAAATTGAACCCCTCGGCTAATTGCGGAATACAAGCTTCAGTGTATACTGAAGGATCGCACTGAGCTTTTACTTCCTCTACGCTAAGAAGAATACTGAATGCTATGCTCAATACTACAACAATCGCTTTCATATGCATTAGTAATGTTTTAGTCAATTATATAATCTCGGATAGAAGAAGTAATTCGCGAAATCTCACGAACATTGTCGTCGGTAATGTTGATAGTGGTGGTGCTATTATTCGAAATAGTTACAATCCCATTAACCTCCTCCAAAGTAGACTCAGCGTAGGTTTGAGTAATATCAATACTATCAAACTGAGCTTGTAATTCAGCCATCCGATCGGCTAATTCTTTAATGTTAAGGTTGCTTTCACTGTAGAATGATAGCAAAAGCATAATATTCTCCAGGATAATCTTTTGCTCACCAATACGCTCCTTCAGTTCATCGTTATCCATATTCTTCTCAGTCACCTGACAAATAATATGCAAAGCTTCCAGCCAGCCGCCCGTAAGTAGTAACACACTAAGATTGGCTCTCTGCTGTTCTTGTAAAGAAGAGTTAATATTATTAAAATTCTTAGTTGTGATAAGCAAAAGCGAATCGAGATTTCGGCTGTTAGTAGCAAGACGCCGAATTACGCCAAAATCAAAAAACTGCCCAATGCTCAGACCTTCTGCTAAATCACGGATGGCAGTGAGATATTCAAAAGCATCTTGATTCTGTTCGTAAATGTTAGTATAACCTAGATCGGTACCGTAAACACCCAGATTGAGTGCTTTTTTAAAGTTGCTGTTGTAGCTAGAAATTTGGCTAGTACCGTTTAAGAGGCTAATATCATAATTAGTTCCAGACTCCTTAAGTAGCACAGCAATTTCCAAGGGTGAGGGAATTTGCTGAAGAATACTTTCCAACACTTCGTCTGAAATAACGGGCGCATTATTCTCGGCAGTCTGCAGACTGTCCAAAAACGCTTGTTCGTCTATTTGTGATCCTGAATCACAGGACCATAAAGTGATCAGCCCTATGCAGGTTAATAATGATAGTTTTTTCATGCAAAAGTTCCTGATTTGATATAACAAAGGTATCATACGCCATTCCTAGTTGAAATTGAAATAGGGTGATTATCTTACGTGTGAACTGTTTGAGATACAAATAGACTAATTACTATTCAGTGGAATCTTGATCTGGCTGATTGTGAATAATAGCTTTCTGAATAGTTCAAAGTATAGGCTTACATAAAGCAGTGATGTCATTAACCAAATGATGGCAATATTGAAGTAGAAAGTATCAATCAGAATTCCGCCAAATTGCTTTTTTGGAGCGAAGAAGTGAGTACGATAGTTGAATAATCTTGCTTCTTCTAAGGCCGGTTCGTTGAATATTGGATCAACCTGTTGCAGCAACCTTCCTTGGTATTCCGCAATACGATCCGCGGTATTAACGTTTCTCACCAAGTCAGAAAGGCTTTCGTTGTGATACCTATTCTTATATTCGTTTAGAGTGTAATTAAGGCCTGATTGATTTTCCAAATAATAAACCAGTTTTTCTCTTTTGCTCACAGCATCATTGAAAATCTGCATGTAATGCTTGTTGAGACTTTTTAGATAACTACGTAGTTGCTTAATAACTTCAGGGCTTACATTCTCTTGGCTAAGTACTGAATCCAGATTCAAACTTTCTATTCCTTCCCGAAAGGACTCTTTGGCTAGCTCTTTTCGGAGAATAGACAGATCCTTATTTAATGTTTGGAGAATAGTATCACTTGGCGCATGAATACTATTAGATACACTCTGAAGTTTAGATTCTAATTCCGGAATGAGATAGGCTGCTTTAAAATCAGCCTGCCGTTCTTGCTTTTCTAACTCAAAGAATGGGCGTTGGTAAGAATTACTTTTAAACTGTTGAACTGCTAATGCTTCGTATGCCCACCGAGAGGTCATAAGGTCGGCTACTATTGGAACTTCTCCCTTTGAGCTTATTAGGCTGTTAAGTTTGTCAAAATTAAACAATAGACCACTGAGAATCATTTGAGGGATCAAAAGCAGTGGAATGATAATATAAACTGTTACAGCAGAGTTGAATGACGCTGAGATATTTAAACCCAGTACATTGGCAAAACAAGATACTGAAAAAAGTACCAGCCAGAAACTCAAAGTCATCTCTTTTATCTCGAGAATCAAATTCCCAATTAATACAAAGCTCAACGTTTGAATAGCTGACATCACGAAGAGGATCGTCAACTTAGATGATAAGTAGCTACTCCAACTTAGGTTGAGAAAAGACTCGCGTTTCAGAATTTTCCTATCTCTGATAATTTCCTCGGCACTGACGGTGAGCCCCATAAACAGGGATACAATGATGCTAATTAGCAGGTACGCAGGTATATTTTCATTAAACCTGAAAATATATTCCGAATTTCCAGCTTCGGTATATCTGATGATAAATGATAAAAACAAAGCTAATACCGGGGCTTCCAGGAAATTTATCAGTAAATATTGTCGGTTACTAATTTTAGACAGTGTATCTCTGATTGTGAAGATAACTGTTTGCTTAAGTTTAGTAGGAATGGACAATGACTTGGGTGGTGTCTCTCGTTCATCAGGAATACGCGTAAGGTTAAAATTTTCCTGATACATTTCACTCCACTGCTGAGGATTTACCTTACGCTTGTTCGTAAACTGCCCGTATTCATCTACTACTTTAGCTTCAATGATATTAAATACTTGCTCCGGATTAACGTTACCACACTCGGAGCATTGCCCTCGCTGAGCATCCACCTGATTAGAAGCCTGCTTAAAATAAGTGACAGCAGCCACCGGATTTCCGTAAAAGATAGGGTACCCCCCGGTATCCATGATAAACATCTTATCAAACATCTTATAAATATCTGACGATGGTTGATGGATAACTACAAAAATCAACTTCCCTCTCAGTGAAAGTTCTTTTAATAAGTCAATAACATTTTCGGAATCTCGAGAAGAAAGCCCAGAAGTAGGCTCGTCTACAAACATCACTGCTGGCTCACGAATCAGTTCTAAGGCGATATTCAGGCGTTTTCGTTGCCCACCGCTAATCGTTTTGTCAAGTACACTACCGACTTTTAAATCTTTTCTATGCTCAAGTCCTAAGCTTTCCAGCGTATCGATAACTCGCTTGTCTATCTCCTCATCGCTTTTATCAGCGAAGCAAAGCTTAGCATTATAAAATAGATTCTCATAAACGGTAAGCTCTTCGATAAGAAGATCATCCTGGGCTACGTAGCCGATAACACCTTGAATATGTTCCTTCTGAAGATGAATATTGAAACCATTGATGAGTACTTCACCTTCCGAAGGAGCTTCTATTCCGGCAAGAACATTCAGCAAAGTAGTTTTACCAGCACCACTGGCTCCCATAATACCAATTAGTTTTCCCGGCCCCTCGGAAATATTGATATTTCTTAGCCCAATTCCGCCATTAGGAAATTGATAGCTGACTTGATTTACATTAAAAGAAATTTTTTGAACAGTTTCATCTGACAAAAAGTGACGAATCAGATCACTGTAGTAGAGCGCGTCTCCTACTGGAGTTTTTATGGTACTTCCATTTGAAAATAGATAAGAGTGATTAGGCTCCATAATAAAGCCATTCAGCACTACATCACTACTCCCCAAATATTTTACAAAGTACAGATCGACGCTACTAACCTTTAAAAAGACAACCTCTCCCTGAATGTCTACCTCCAAATGTCTTTGTTTTCCGACCCCGCTAGGTTTATTACTTACTGTTAAATCACTTTCCGAATCTGTTTTCGCATCCTCGCTACTCAAAACATAGCTTTCAATGAGTTTATTCTCTTCAGCGGAATTTTAAAAAACTTCAGCATCGGTATCGTTAACGTTTGACCGCTTATCGGTAAAGTTACCATCGGAGGCATCTAGCTCAAGAATTTTTACGAGTACTACAACCTTCTGCTTTTGTGTAAGAGTTTTATTAATCTTTCGGCAGATAGCTAAAGTTTTTACCGAATCTCTGACAGAAGTTGATTTACGCTTTTTAGTCTTTACTTCCCCCCCATCGGTGAGTTCTTCTTGCTGCTTTCCCCACCCAGCATACTCATCATACAACTCGATGTATTCGCTAACAGAATCACGATCTAACTCCTTCATAAAGAAGCTGATAGCAAAATCACGTTCTTGCTCAGTAACTATACCATCTTGCTTACTGATGATAGCAAATAATTGGGTTAATGCTTTTAGAATTTCTTCACTCATGATCCTACGATCCGTTGCGCAAATTCAACGTTTATACTTCTGATTCTTTGGACAATATGAGGCCAGGCTACCTAAGAACGTAGCGGTGATGATAGCACCTAAGTATTTTATATTGGTGCTATTAAAATAAAGAGACTGGAACTAGTAGGTGCTAAACTCGAATGATACTTCTACCAATTCAGAAAATTCTTCACCAGCTTCTTCCATATCTTCATCATCCTCATGGAAGTACCAATGAACTTTTGCATTGTCAACTTCTTCAATCTTTGACAAGACATCAAGAATTAGCTTAGAAGAAGCAGTATTAAAGTACTCTAACTTGAATACAAACTCACTAGTAGTATTAGGATCTTTGGCATACGCTTCTAACCAATCTAGCACCGGCTGATAAAATTCAGCAGAATCTTCAGGTAGAGAACGGCCAGAGATTTCAAATATGCCATTACTTTTGTCCAAGATGATCTTAGGAGTATCTTCAGTACCTTCTAAGTGTATAATTTCCATTACGTTTAAGTATTTAGAGTTTTTTGTTTTTGATTTAGTTTCGTCCGATTGTCGTCTTTAATGAAAAGAAAGACTTACCACCTTCCATTTCAACAAAATCGTACTCAAGCTTACTACCTGATTTTCGGGCCATATCAACAAAACCTAGCCCAGCTCCACCTTTATCAGAAATAGTGGTATTCTTGATAATCTCTTTGTAGAGTTGCTTCAGCCCGTCTTTATCAAGGCTATTCACTTTATCCAGTCGCTCTCTGAGTCCGGCGATATCATTGTTTTCAAGCGGGTTACCCGAAGCAATGATGTACTCATCACCTTTCTTTCCAATCATGAATACCGCATTGTAGTCGTATTCATTCTCAACTTTGTACCCTTCTCCGTGCTTTACAATATTTTGCAAACACTCAACCATTACGTTAAACACTTTACGCTTAACAGTGGACTCTTCGCCCATTGAGTCCATGTTTCGCTCTGCCATAGCTAGCACAGATTTGGTGATTTCTTGCGTAAATTCTCCTTCGTAAACAAGGATCAAATTTTCGTTACGCATTGATTTGTGTAAGTCATACACATACTTCATGATCTGTCTGAGTTTAGATTATTAGTCGATCAATTACAAATTAAAACTTAATACCAATCATTAATACATCGTCAGTCTGTTTTTCTTCTCCACGCCACTCTTCCCACGATGTAGCTAATGACTGATGAATCTCATCCATTGGTTTGTTATGATTTTCCTGAATTAGAGCACGCAAACGCTTGGGTCCGTATTTCCGATTATTCGGGCCACCAAACTGGTCCGGGAATCCGTCTGAACAGAAGTAGATAGAATCGCCTTTCGCTGCTTTAATTGTGTACGTAGTGAAGTTTGTCTGATTCTTGTAAATTCCACCTCCAATTGGGAATTTGTTACCTTTAATTTCAGACATTTCACCTTTATTCATGTGGTATAATGGTCGGTGAGCCCCTGCATACTGAATCTCATTCTTTCGAATTCTACATAAGGAAATATCCATACCATCCTTACTTTGAGATTCAGAAGAATCTTGGCGTAATGTCTGGGTAACACCTTCATCTAATTGATCTAGAATTTCTCCTGGATCAGTCACCCCCCGGCTCCGAACAATGTCATTGAGCAGGAAGTAACCAATAAGCGAGATTAATGCTCCTGGTACACCATGTCCAGTACAATCTACTGCGGCAATAAAGGTATCTTCTCCTTTCTGTAGGAACCAAGGAAAATCTCCACTAACTACATCACGCGCTTTGTAAAAGATGAACGACTCTGGGAATACCTGCTTAATGATAGCATTATCAGGTAAAATAGCCCCCTGAATACGACGAGCGTAGTTAATACTATCGTTAATCTTTTTATTCTTATTCTGAATTTCCAGCTCGATCTGCTTGCGGTCGGTAATATCATGCGATACTACCAACACTGATTCCAGATGCTCTTCTTCATCAAACTCTGGAATGGCATTCACGTGCATCACACGATCGCCAATTTCAGATGGAAAGTCAATTTCTCTAGCTACCGTTTGCTCTGAACTGCTTACTTCACCCAAAATCTTCAACCATTCGTCAACTACCGATGGAGCAAAGCTAGATTCACCCACCCGTTTGTTCAGAAACTCAGATGGTGCCTGATGGGTATAAGTTTCAATGGTGGGGTTAATGTAGAAGAATGTCCCTTCTGTATCTACCCTCGTAATCAGATCAGGGGAGTTCTCAGAAAGAGCCTGCATTTTGCTTCTCATCCGCTCTTCCTGCTCAGCTCGCTTACGTTCAGTAATATCCCGGGCGTTAAGCACAATGCCTTGAACCGCCGGATCTTTCAATAAATTGTTTCCAGTAGTTTCAACCCAAACTTCACCACGTTCTTTTGTCTGATAAACGTATTGAACGGTCACTGCTTCTTTCGGATTTTTCAGCAGTGTCTTAAACATTTCAGTAAAAACGTCTTTCCCTTCTTCATGAATATACTGGAGATCGCTTTGACCGATCATCTCTTCTTGAGAGTATCCAAAGATGCGTTGTACAGAAGGGCTGATATAACGGATGAGTTGGTTCTCTTCGTAGATTGTTACTACCTCTGATGCATTCTCCAGTAGAGAAGTCATACGATTCTGAGTTCGTTCTACCTCTTGAATCTGCTCTTCTAACTGCTTATTTGCACGCTGTAGCTCCTCCTGAGTAGCCTGCATCTCTTCAGCGTTCTGACGTAGAATCTCCTGTTGCTCCTGTAATTCAATACTCATCTGCTGAGACTCCTCCAGCAGGCGACGGGTACGTTCGTTAACCTTAATATTGAATACTGTTCGGGCAGTAATCAAACTGATTTCCTCTACAAACTTTACGTCTCTGCTACTGAACTTTTCAAAAGCGGCAAACTCTAATACACCGTATACTTCCTCATTGGTAATGAGCGGAACAATTAGTAACGATTCCGGGCGCTGATCTCCCAGTAAACCAGAAGTGATTGTTACGTAATCGTAAGGAATCTCAGTGCGTAAAAGTGTATCGTGTTCTGCAGCTGCCTGCCCTACCAGCCCTTCAGCAAATTTGAAAGTATTGTTCAGGTATTTTTTCTTGTTGTAAGCATAGCTGGCTTTCATTTCAATCACCGCATCGCCTTCATTTTCGCCATCTACTACATAGAAAGCTCCTTGAATTGCATCGATTTTCTGGCATACGTAGGCGACTACGGCATCCCCTAATGCCTCTAATTGATCATGTGAGCGAAGAATTTCACCAATTTCAGCTACACCCGTTACAATCCAGTTCCGTTCGTCATCCCGCTTCTCAGCTTTCTGAATGTTGTCCCTCATATTGATGAGGGCATTTCCTAATGTATCTTTCTCGCTGATAGGCTCAAAAGAAGCATCTAGTTTACCGTCACCGATCTGATGGGCAAAAGAGGCAGTTCGTTGTAGTGCACCAACTAATTTAGCGGTAGTTTCGGCCATTTGACCAACCTCATCACTTCCTTTCTTTTCTACTCGCTCAGGCAATATCCCTTCACTAAGCAGTTGCAAAGTTCTTTTGAGAGAAAGTAAAGCATCAATTAATACGTTTGAAAACAGTATGGAAACTACTAACGCAATAACCAATGTGATAACCGCTGCAATTAGAAATTTAGGAAGTAATCCATTGACTTTTGCTCGTACTTCGGACTGGTCAATTTTAGTAACAATACCTAAACCTAATGCCGGTATATGATTCCAGGCAGCTAGCGTTTGCTCTTCTCGATAATCTTCATCTGTAATGTACCCTTCAGTATTGGTTATCGCTCGTTGCACTGCCTGCTGAGAGGATTTTCCGATTGTGGCTACTAACGATAGTGGCTCACTTTCAGTAACCCGAGATTCGTTAATGTAGGTTATTTTGTCTCCTTCAGCTCTAACTAAAAAAGTCTCACCAGTTTCCCCAAGACCAGTAGAATCTTGAAGAATAACGAACGTTCCTGCAACACTTACTTTTGCTATAACTATCGTTTTCTTCTCAGAGCTAGCTAAAGCAACTAGCGTATAAAGATTTTTATCTTCCTCAAATACTCTACTAATGTAAGTGCCGTCAGAAGCGCGAGAAATCGTTTCACCATCTGGATCATAAAATGCCTTTCCTGCCTGCTGCGTCGAGCTAAATTCATCACTATTGTATAGTATATCGCCTTTGTTAGAGACCAAATATAGATTTGCAACATCAGTATGACGTTGCAACACTCTCTGCAATTGATCGGTAATATCTGTCGAAACACTACCAGTAGCCTCCGTATTGTCTATATCTGAGAATAAATCAACTTGACCGGCGTCAAATTCACTCGGAATTTCTTGTGACGCTCCAAAAAGTGAATCACCTTCAACGGTCTGCCTTACTAAGCTCAGTTCGGTAATTAATAGATCTAAGTATGCTTCAGTACGTTGCTTCTTATAATTATTAATCGATATAAGCTTCTCCGCATACTGATCTTCAATCAGCTTTCCGGCTAATTGGTAAGCAATTGTACTAAAGGTTACTAATGCTAGTGCTGCCAGCACTAGCACTAGTGCGGTAATTTTACTCCCTATGTTAATTTTTTTAAACATACCCTTTTAAGGAATTTTTTACTATGCGGTCTTTTTCGTAAAGAAGTTTATATTTGTCTGCCTGCAAATTGCAACAACAGATACTTTTTTTTACTGTTTAGCTTCTTCTATTCTTACATTGTCATTATTTGACAGTTTTAGAGCCAATTTTCCGAAGTAGTTTTCCAATGCTAACTCCTGATTTTCTTGGAATGGTTTGAAAGAAGAAATTTCTACCACTCCCACTACAGCTTTTTCTTCTTTTATAGGAAGAACTAGTAAATGCTTGGGGGTAGACTGCCCTAATCCAGAGAAGATTTGTATATACCCCTCAGGTACTGCATCTATATTAGCTATTTTTCCCTCTTTCGCTACTTGCCCAGCTATTCCTTCACCAAATCGGAACGAGATTTGGTCCCCCTCGGGGATATGATAGGCGTAGGATGAAAGTAGATCAATGGAGTTGTATTCTTTATTATTTACTACCTGAAAAACAGCTCCCTGGCTGGCCTCCAACGCATTACAAACCTGGGATAATGCTTTGGTAAATACCTCCTTAGTCTCAGCCTCGGTAGAAAGGATCTCTTCGGGGTCACCCAGATAAATTTCTTCGCCATATTCCTTCCCAGTTTCCTTTTCCGTAGTAATAGTATCTTGCTCAGAAACCTTAAATTCACGAATTTCTTTCTCGTATTGGTTTCGATTGCTGACAAACAATGCAACTACAATTAACCCGGACAAAATATTGAATCCAACCGTAAGGTATACTCTTTGCAATATTGGGCTAACTTCGTTAATAGTTGCTAAATCTAATTTTGCCGAATATTGCGAAAGCCACTCCGGTAACTGAAACAAAACAAAAGCCGACGTTAGCGAAGCCAAAATGAATACTGCAACTGAGATCCATTTTATAGTGGTAGATGATATAAGCATACTATTTGTATTGTTGGTCTAGTTCAAGTAAAAATTCTATAATCAGATCTACGCCTAACACGTAATCAATTGTGGTAACACTCATAGCCGAAGTCGGCATAGTTTCTATCATACACTCGCTAGGCTCTTGTACAATGGTTACCCCACCCCGATCCTTAATCTTTTTCATACCCAACGCTCCATCCTTGTTCGCCCCAGAAAGTAAAATTCCAATGAGTTTATGTCGAAACACGTAAGAAGCTGTTTCTAGTGTGACGTCAATGGCCGGGCGAGAGTTATTAATCATTTCTTCGGTTGATAATGAAAATGAATTTCCTAATTCGACCGCTAAATGATAATTGGATGGTGCCAGGTACACTCCTCCTTTTTTGATACTTTCTTTATCGCAAGGTTCAGTAACGGGCTTTGAGCTTTTTATTGAAAGAGCTTCTTCAAAGCCATTACGCACGTGCTTGAGACGATGTAAACACAGAATGATCGGTAATGAGAAGTCTTTGGGAAGTGCGGATAAAATCTTAGTAACCCCCTGGAAACTTCCTGCTGACCCTCCGATGACTACAGCTTTATATATGTTGCTAATCTGGAATTTACTCATAGCTACACTGGCAACCCCTACGGCTAATCTTTGATTTTTTTGTATATCTTCTCTTCGTTGTTAACAATGATAAATTTGTTAGCTACCTCACACCAAATTAATGACTCTTTAGAGCCAACGGCTAAGTAACTATATTTGAATAAGCTATCGTGAAGCTTCTTCAACACCTTGTTTTGTAGATTCTGGTTAAAGTATATCATTACATTACGACACAAGATGAGATCAAACTTATTGAATACCTCTCCTTTAACTAGGTCGAAATTCCGGTAAGAAACCCCCGCAAACAACGTAGGATCAATAATCGCCATTCCATCTTTTTCTTCGTAATAATGCTGAATAGAATGTTGTCCCTGAAAACGAATATAGTTTTTCTCGTTGAGGTCCATATTCTTTACAGATACTTGCCCTTTTTTGGCTTTGGCAAGAATTGGCTTATCAATATCAGTAGCAATGATATTAGCCTTATGCAAAATACCCATTTCTTTAAGCAAAATACACATGCTCATTACTTCTTCGCCCGAAGAACAACCTGCATGCCAAATATTAAAAGTATCATGGTTAAGCAGAATGTTAGGAATGATATGGTCCCGTACTTCACGCCAAAATGAAGGATCTCTGAACATTTCAGTGACATTTACCGTCACCTCAGCTAGAAAAGTCTCAATAAATGAAGGGTCGTTTTCTAGCTTTACTACAACTTCGCCGACAGAGTTGAACTGAAACAGCTCAATAATTCGTTGTATGCGCCTTCGAAAAGAAGACATTGCATAATCCGAAAAGTCGTACCCGTAACGGTTTTTCACTACTTCAGTGATTTTTCGCAAGTCAGCGATTTCTACTTCTACGGTTTTCTTAGCCGCTTTCGGCTGAAAGGTTTTAAATATGTCTTGTTGGCTTTTGATCATTGTTTAGTTGACTGTTATAAATCAAACCATGCCTACCCCAGTGATAACTGTCCCAAAAGTAAATTAAAAAGCGTTTCGAGCAGAATAAGCTACCTTTAGCAGTGAAGAAGAAGGTGTAATAAATCGAATGGGGGAAAAGGAAAAAGCGTACGGAGCTATCAGGAAAAAGTGTTTTACTACAAAGTAAGGGAACAACCCAAAAATACCAGCTTCACTTTTTAAAGCAGGTGATCAGGCAGCCAGATCATTAGGTGATGAGGTTCAAATTCTAAGTGGTTGAACTCATGAATAACTGCCAACTACAACCTCAAACCAATTTTCTTTCGCGAAATATTGTTGAGCTAATTGTTGCAATGCAGCCGCGTCAATAGTGTTGACAATTTTTAGAAAGTCTTCGTAATAGCTATAATCTAATCCGAATAAGTGTACTCCTTTAAATTTTTCGGCCAATGCGAAGGGGGTATTGATCGAAGTGAGCAATCTTCCCGCCATGTAGTTTTTTACAATATTTAGCTCTATCTCATCAATGGGTTGATCCCGTAGAATACCAATCTCCCGGTAGATTTCGGTTAAAGCTTGCTGAGTAAGTTCTTTCTTTACGTCGGTACCAATTACCAAATAGCTCGCCTCTTGCAAACTCACAATTGATGAGTATATACCGTAAGTCAAACCTTTTTCTTCCCGAATGTTTTTCATAAGGCGAGAACCGAAGTAGCCTCCTAACACTGTATTCAGAATCCGCAGTGGAATGAAATCAGGGTTGTTCTTGGGGATGAAAGGCATTCCAATTCGAAGCGAAGACTGAAGACTATTTTCCTTTTCAACCAGGTGTTTCTTCTTGCCAGATAGGCCACTCCAGACATCAGTTTGTGATTTCTTCTCTGCCTTCTCGAAAGGCAATGTACCAATATGTCTTTCTAACAACGACAGCACTTCATCATCTACTTGTCCAGATACTATTACTTCCCAGTTACTAGCAATATTTTTCTGATAAAAAGGCAAGAGTGATTCTCTTTCTACCCGAGTTACCTTTTCCTCGGTAAGAGTTCTTCCGTAGGGTTGATCAGCCTCGAACAATACTGAGCGCATTTTCTTTGAGGCTACTATACTTGTTTTCTCATTGTTCACTCTAATCTTCTGAACCTGGATAGTTTTTAGCTTTTCGAGTTCACTTTCTGGGAAAGTAGCTTCGGTTAGTAGTTCTACAACCAGTGACAGTAGTGCATCAGTATACTTTTTTAAAGTATATATCTCTAAAGATGCGTAGTCAATTCCAGGGTTTAGTTGGAGGTAAGCTCCGTATGAATCTACAAAGTTAGAAATGGAAAAAGCAGTCCGACGCTGAGTTCCTTCAGCCAGCATCTTAATAGCAAAAATACTATTACCAGATTTAGCTTCGTACTTGGTACCTGCGTTAGGTAGTAAAAGCTCAATACCTACTACTGGTTCTTTACCAGCATTAATGTAATACACCGGAACTCCGTTGGAAAGATAGTGAGCTTGAGCTTGCGCTAGCTTCACTTCTTTTATGGGTTGTGAGAGAGGTGGTATAGATCGGTCAATAATCATAAGTTAATTTCATCTTCCGTTGTGGGCCAACAATCCGGCTTTGGTCGCTAAGTAATGATAGGTTTGATGACAACTTTCGAAGTCAACTTCCGACGGAAGCAGCTCTTCCGAATGGTTAAGGTAGCAACGAATCCATTCTTTCTCTAGTAGAGATTGTAATACTGACTTAAGTTTATCTGGCGGCCAATCTAATTCCTGGAGCAACTGCTGAAAAGAAGTCACAAAGTACAATTCATCTAATGCATCGAATTCCTGATCAGTCACGGTGGTTATGGGTGCGGTTTTTCCAGGTATATCCTCCAATACTAGCAATAAGCCCGATCAATACGAAGTACGCTGAGTAAAGTACTTGCAAGCTAAGAAAGTTTACTGGATTTAGCTTTTTCTTCAGAAAACCAAGTACTGACTTTATAAAAACGTACTCTACTCCAATCTTGAGTAACAACAGCCAAACAAACCAGCGGCTTTCTATTCCATTCATTACCCAATCTGCTAAAGTAGCAATAAACAATAGGTGAAAGCCAAACACCAATCCCGCTAGCATAGTCACCAGACCTTCTCGATGCATCCGCCATTTTCCAGCCCAGCGTTTTCGCTGCTGAATAAATTCGCTTACTGTTTTCTTGGCATACGTCTTCACCAGCACTTCTGGGCTTTTCAAGAAGTATATTTCCGTAGGGAACTTCCGGAACATTGCGTGCAGTAAAAACTCATCGTCACCCGAAGGAATGTGCCAATGGCCTTGGTAACCACCTACTTCAAAAAAAGCTTCCCGACGAAAGGCCAAATTTGCCCCATTACAAGTAATAGGCTGTTTGCTTTGAATGCTAGCCGCCCCCATCCCAATCAAGCTGGCAAACTCAAGGGTTTGCAATCGCTCAAACCACGACCGCTCCTGACAGAAAGTAACTCCTCCTGCTACTAACGCAGGTTGATATTTTTGGAAAAAATCTACCCAGGTAGTTAGCCAGTACGGTCCTATCCGGCAATCACCGTCAACCGTAACGACCACTTCGCCTTTTGCCGCTTGAATACCCCGATACAGCGCAGCTTTTTTTGGAGAGAGCGACTTTCCAGGAGCGGGGGCTGAAAAGTACTGTAAATTAATTAGTGTATTTGCTTGAAATTCCTCTACCAGAACTAGGGTTTCATCTTCAGAATGGTCATTAACTACAATTACTTCCCACTTTTGAGTGGGAAATAAAAGAGTCTCATTTAGTCGTTGCTGAGATAGATCTCGTAACAATGGGACAATATGCACTGCTTCATTACGTACTGGAATTATCACCGATACTTTAAGATTGATCTGAAGATCAGACTGACCTTTGTCATAGTGGAAAAGTGGGATTTGTAGCCAGTGGTAGTGAAACCAAACCACCAACAGACAATAACCTAGAATACAAGCAGCAAAAAATATTTCCATCGCTCGGCAATCCAAAATTTCTAATGATAAAGGTAAAAAGTTTAAAGAATGATCAGCTAGCAGAATGCGGGTTTTACAATGTTTTCGCCGATGATCGGTATAGAAAAATTAAATCAAGGTTGGTGTAAAATAGCTCGGCTATTTACCTTTGCTTTTGAAACGCTTGCAGAATCTCTATATTTAGTCGCAAGATGACCAACACCAAGCCAATTATAAGCGAAAAAATCATTCTTGGAATTGACCCAGGAACCAACGAAATGGGCTACGGAGTAATCTGTATAAAATCTACTCCACCACGCCCTAGTAGGCTGGAACTGATGCAATACGGGGTAATTCACCTCCGCAAATACACACTCTATCAGACCAAGCTTCAGAAAATTTTTGACCGAATTACCAGTCTGATCGACGAATATGTACCAGACGAGATGGCTTTAGAGGCTCCGTTTTACAGCAAAAACGTGCAATCGATGCTAAAGTTGGGACGAGCTCAGGGGGTAGCCATGGCGGCGGCCCTTAGTCGTCAGATTCCAGTGACCGAGTACGCTCCCCGAAAAGTGAAACAGTCAGTTACCGGAAATGGTAATGCCTCAAAGGAGCAGGTTTGCAAGATGTTGAGCAGCTTGTTACAAACCAATAATTCTTTACTTCAGGGAAAACAGCTTAACGATGCTACGGATGCCCTGGCGGTAGCACTCTGCCATCACTACCAAAAATCATCTCCGGTTCGCCACACAAAAAGTTGGAAGGCCTTCGTCGCCGATAACCCTGAACGGATTAAGTCCTGAAGGTTCACGCTTATTCTATTTTTTACCTTATGTCCTGCAAGAAATCTCATGAACGTCTACTTAAGCTTGATGACTCACTCCACAATGCCAACCAGAAAATAAGAGACGAGCTTTCCTCCGTGGTCCGCACCGGCGACTACTTATGGCTGGCTTTCGACGAAGGACATAGCCTGGAACGACTAAAAAGAGTAGGAGATATTTACGAAGAGCACCAATCCTTTTCACTTACAAAATACCTGGATTTACCCGCCGGTGAGAATGAGATGGATATTGAGGGACTAGCCTACGACGGCACCTTCATGTGGATTGCCGGATCGCATAGTTGTAAACGTGATAAGCCCGATAATCGGGAAGAACCGGTTAAGAAAAGAATTGAGCGCTTAAGCAAAATCAAGCATCACCCCAATCGGTACACCTTGGCCCGGGTTCCTTTATTGAAAGATCCAGAAAGTGGCGAGTATCATTTATATAAATCCTGCCCTGATCCGAATAATCCGAAAAAGACGTTGACCGCCACTAAGCTGAAGGGTGGAGAAAACTATAGCCAACTCTCTAAAGTATTGGCTAATGATAAGCACTTCGGTATGTTTATAGATATTCCAGGAAAGGATAACGGACTGGATATTGAAGGGATTGCGGTGATGGGAGAGCGTATATATCTTGGCCTGCGCGGGCCGGTACTTCGGGGCTGGGCAATAATTTTGGAGGTACGGGTAAAGCAGAAAGGTAAGAAAAAACTCAAGCTGAAGAAGATAGGTAAAAACGGTCAACGTTACCGTAAGCACTTCGTCAACCTGCATGGTATGGGTATTCGGGAGTTAGCCGTAGCCCAGGACGACCTGCTAATTCTGGCCGGACCTACCATGGATTGCGACGGTACCATTGCTTTATACCGCATTGTGAAGGGTTTACCTAACGCCAAAGAGTCTCTTCTCTATAACGACGAAATTCAGCGGCTGGCTAATGTCACACTGGGGCACGAAACTGAATATGGAAAAGACAAAGCCGAAGGACTTACGCTGACCGAAGACGATGAGCTGTTAGTAGTGTACGATGCTCCCACGAGTACTCGGCGACAAAACGAAAGCGATGCTTACGCTGATATTTTCACTTATCCAGAAGGAAAGAAAGTTTCGTAAATAGCCTATGATTTCTCAACAGCGAAAAAATTGGTATATTCTAGGGTTAGTCTTAATAGCCTATTTTGCTATCACCTACCTACTATACTGGGTTGAGCGCGATCAGGAAGGTACCGGCTTTAGTCACCCTGCAGATGCATTTTGGTTCACCATTGTTACTTTATCAACTGTTGGTTATGGAGATTACACTCCGGTTTCTACAGTGGGTAGAATTATCGGAGTAATCTTTATATTAGGTAGCGTTGGTATTTTGGGTTATTTTATTAGTCAGCTTACTACTCAGGTATCGGCATATTTAGAAAAAAAACGTTTAGGACTTTTGGGAACAAAATTTACGAACCACATTCTCGTCATTGGATGGGACAAATTTGGCAAAGAAGTAGTTGAAGAAGTGGTGCACTCCGGAAACCGGGTGGCCATTGTTTGCAATGACAAAACTGGGATCGACCTTATTCACGAAGCATTTGACGGTAAGCATGTCTTCGCACTCTTCACCGACTACAGCAACATAGAAGCCCTAGAGAAAGCTAATATTCAGGAAGCAGCTACTGTTTTCATCAATTTTGAGGACGATACCGAAGTACTGATCTATTTACTCAACTTAAAGAAAGCTTACCCCAATCTCAACTACGTGGTTTCACTGAGCAACCCTAGTCTGAAGGAAACTTTTGCCGCTACAGGAGTACGCTACGTAGTATCTAAAACCGAAATTGCTTCCCGCTTGGTAGCCAGCTATACCTTCGAGCCAGACGTAGCTATGATGGCCGAATCGCTGATGACTTCGGCTCTGGAAGGTGAAGACTACGACCTATTAGAATACCGCGTCACCCAGCAGAACCCTTACCTCAACCAGGACTATCTAGACGCATTTATATCCCTGAAAAAAGACCACGAATGTGTACTAGTAGGCATCAATAAAAAACAATCTGATGGAAGTCGTCTGCTAAAAAAGAACCCGCCAACTGGAGTCAACATTGCTGAAGATGACTACCTGATTCTGATGTGTAACGGCGATACCAAAAAAAAAATGCAAAAGCTATTCGGAGTATCCGAAGGACGCCTTCAAAAGCACCAAACTTCTGAAGAGGCATAAAACCCTTTATATCAAATGGCCTTTATTACTCATCGAGAAATACCGTTTGATAGCCCACATGAGCGAACACCAACCCTTTGTCTTTGGCCTGAGTACTAGAGATTGAAAACTCACCATCCATATTGGTGACTGTTCCGGTAGTAGTGCCCCGAATAAGGATATTGGTCCCCGGCAATGGATTTCCCTCCCTGTCGGTTACCTTTCCTTTTAGTAGGCCTCCCTCCACTCTTACCGGTTCTACTACCATTTTTTTCAGGTCAACCTGCACCATATTCGGAAATTGATTAGATGATTCGCTTGATTGGGCAGCAGATGGATTAGGTTCTTCTCCTAACCGAAAAGTAATTGGTAACACCATTCGCACTTTTACCAGTTTGCCGCGTTGGGTTCCCGGATTCCAAGGTAACGCTTCTTGTATTACGCGAACCGCCTCCTCATCGCAACCCGCACCAATGCCTTTGATAGCTTTTACGTCAGTCAGGGAGCCATCGGTATCTACCACAAACTGTACAAACACTTTCCCTTCAATACCCATTCGTCGAGCTTGGGTCGGATACGTTAAGTTTGATTGCACATAGTCGTAGAATAGCCGCATTCCACCTTCGGGTTCAGGCTGGTCCTCTACCGTAATAAAAATATTGTCCGCATCCGCTGAAGCTTTTCTTTTCCAGGCTACTTTTTCCATTTCTCTCAACTCATTATAGCGAGATAACTCTTCGGGTGTAGCGACCTCCTGAAATGCTTTTGCTTCCTGATAAAAGAGGTCATCATTTCCTGGTTCCTTTAAATGTTCATCAAAATATTTAGCTACCAAATCACTTTGCAGCTTTCGTATTTCCTCCCACTCCAGTTCTGATTGTAGATGGCTTTGCTGGATGGATTGCCTCTCCAGTTCAGTAGCATCTTGCTGACAAGAAAAAGCCGTAAAGAGTATAGCCACAACGGGAAAAACTAGTCCATAACGATACCATCGAACGTTGCTTCTTGTCTCCATCATCTTAATGCGTTTTAGAGTTTTTGATTTGTAAAAATGATTAACTAAGGGTTCAAAATTTTGTAGTGTTTGGCGAGCTAGCAGACTGTTGTAGGTAGTAGGTTCAAACGTACGTTTCTTCATAGCCTGAGCGTCAGCAGCGAACTCATGATTTTCAGCTAAAGCCTGATCAAAAAGATAAATTAATGGCTGAAACCAAGCTACTATCTTAAGTAGAGTGAGGTAAAGCACATCGAAACTATGCCCCAGGCGAATGTGGCTTTCTTCATGTGCCAGAATTTGTTGTTCTTCGTTTGGGGATAGGTCTTGGGTATTATCCCACAGTAAGTAGTTAAAAAACGAAGAAGTGGGAAAAGCACCGTTAGTATTTACCGTAATAAAATCCCTACTAGAACTTTGGCTCTTTTTACCATTCTGTATGACCCGACGAATAGTGAAATAATGACGTAAATAGTAAACAAGAGTTACTACTACTCCTAGCCCATAAACAAGCACTAGTGCTAATTGCCACGACCAAAAACCTATTTCTTCCGACTGGACTGTACCGGTATCTGCCGGAGCTAACAAGATATAATCAGGTGGTAACGGAGCAAATGTTGCGTTTTCTCCAACCGGAATCTCTAGCCAGGGAAACAGAAAACTCAATAAGGGAGTAAGGAGCAGATACCAGCGGTTGTACTGATAAGAAGACTGATACTGTAGCACCAGGCGATAGAAGATGTAAAATACTCCTAAGCAGAGACTACTCTCTAATAGATAGATCATGTTGTATTGTAGTTTGTGTATTCTAACTAGAAAAGAAGGGCGCAGCAACTAGCCACGCCTTTTCTCACTGTTTCACTTCTAATTTACATAAGCCACTAATACTATTTCATCCATCTTCTTGATAGAATTATCTTTTTCAACAAAGCTCAAAGACTCGCTTGCTTTATCCTCCTCACCGTTATCAAGCTTGAAAGTAATAGGCAGTACCATGCGTACCTTCACCGGTTTACCGTCGGTGCTACCGGGACTCCAAGCTGGAGCACTTTCCAGTACACGAATCGCTTCTGCATCACAACCAGCACCAATTCCTTTCAAAGTTTGAAAATCGGTCAGCTCACCGTACTCATTTACGACAAATTGCACAAACACTTTGCCTTCAATACCCATACGGCGAGCTTGAGCTGGATATTTCAGTTCTTGCATAATATGCTGATAAAATGGCCCCATCCCACCTTCGGGGGAAGGTTGATTTTCTACAACCGTGAAAACTCCATCAGCATCAGGCATACTCATCAATTTTTCGTGAAGAGTCTTATGGCGCTTTAGCAAACTCTGATAAACTTTGAAGTCACTTTCTGATGCTACTCGTTTAAATATTTCTAATCTCAGATCGCCATGATCTGAAGGTGGAGCGCTAGCAACTGCTGACTTCTCAGCCTCATTCCTTACTTCTTCCCAAAAGATTTCCGGATTGTCATAGTATTTCTTAATCAGCTCTCCTTGTTGTTTATTCACTTTTAGACTTTGAGCTTTTAGCTCATTATAAGTTTGAGCAACAGCTTCTTGCCCCAGCTCTTCGGTGTCGGGTTGGCAGGAAAACACTAAAAATAGGGAAGCGACTATCGGTACGATGAGTGCGTAGCGGTACCATAAGGCTTTATTGTTTTTTTCCATCATTTTAATGCGTTTTAAGGTTTTGGATTTATAAAAATGGTTCACCACCGCCCACTGCAAGCTGACCATGGATTGCTTAGCGAGCAAACGGGAGTACGTTCGACGATCGGCCGTAGGGTGCTGCAATGCCCCGGCATCCGCCGCAAATTCGTGGTTCTCCACCAGCACCCGCTCCAATAGGTAGACTAGTGGATGGAACCAGAATACAATCTTTAGTAGCGTAAAATAAGTAATGTCATAGCTATGCTTCTGCCGAATGTGGGTTTCTTCGTGAGCCATCATCTGTTGGGTTTCCAATACGGAAAGGGTCTGGGTGTTATCCCACAACAGAAACTGAAAAAAGGAAGAAGTAGGAAACTTCCCTTGCGTATGAAGCAACTGGTAGCGGTTTTGAGCTGATGACTGAGATTGCCCGCAACGAATGACTCGAACTACACTTAGAAACTGGCGGAAGTAATATACTGCTACACTTACTGCTCCTAAACCGTAGATAAACCAAAAAAAATAATCCCATCGCCACTGAAAGCTGTTCTGCTTGGTGCTAAAACTATCGATGGTAAAGAAAGGATCTAGCAAAATGTAGCCTGCACCCGCAGAACTTGATTGAACCGTCCATAGTGGTACCTCCAGTAGTGGTAGCACTACACCCAGAAACGAAGCGGCTAGCAGATAAAAGCGGTTGTACTGATACGATGGCTGATCGTATAGCACGGCTACGTAAAACAGGTAAAAAACTCCCCAGCAAACGCTGACTTCTAGCAGATAATTAATAATGGTATTCATATGTATGTTGATTGAATTGGCTTTGTTAGAACTTTTTTTAGTCGGCTTATTTAAACCTCCAGCTAAAAATATATCTCAAACCTCGGCTAAACCCCTGAATATAAGAGTTGCCATGGTCGTCATTTATATGATCTATTTCAAAGGTTAGGTTATTTTTCTCTTTGGTTTGATAAAGATGGTTTTTAAAAACAGCAAAATCAGCCTGCATATCGGCTGCTATATCTTCTAAGTAGCCATACGCTACATCAGAAGAGGCTAAATAAAGTTTCTTTTCACTTAAGTCTTGGTTCAGTAATGTGTCTCTCTCATTATAGATATGCTTAAGACTAGGGTCTATCGCTATGTATCCACCAAAAAGTTCAGAGTTGTTAAGCAGTGAGTAGATTGCGAAAACGCCACCGTGAGAATGTCCAGCTAAGTATCTTACTTCGTTAGCTTTGAAACTCTGCTCTGCAAACGAAAACACTTCTTCCTCTAAAAACCTTAAAAAATTGTGGGCTTCTCCTCCGTAACTTTTTGGTAAGTAGTTTCTTTGCCTTGCTTCTTGAGATGGATTAGCGATTCCAATGAGAATATAAGGTGGAATTTTTGTAGTAATAGAGAAATAAGATTGAATGCTCTGAGCAATGTCAAATTTGTATTCGGCATCCAGTACATACACAACCGGAAGTTCAGAAGTTATTGTATCGTACCCTGCCGGTAGGCTCACATACAACTGCCTTTCTTCATCCAGTATAATTGATTGTATGGTCAGTATTTTATTAGTTTCTATTGTCTCAGCAGGTTCTTTCATTTGCTGGGCAAATAAGCTACCAATACAACTGGACAAACTAAATAATAGAATTTTGAAGCGAGTCATAATTAAAAAGCTTTAGTAGCGGGATACAACTCGGAGCAGTTTACTTCTACTCCTCCACTTTCGTCAAAGGAAAAGTTGAACTGCATGGCTACCCGCGTATTCACATTTCGCCCATTTTTTCTGCCGGAATTCCAGCGGACTTTCAGATTATTCAGTGCTTTTATGATGAGGCCATCTAGCTTGTAGGCTTCGTCACGGTCGGTCTCGCGCGTGCTAAATCCTTCAATAATCTGGGGCGAACTGGCTTTTCCACCCACTGTAAACTCAGCGTGCACTGCCCCGGCCATATCATAGAATTGGAAATACACCAATTGTTCTTTCAGGTATTTTCGCAACGCATTATGGAAGTAGTCTTTTCCTCGTACCGGCTGGGGCTGCGTATCTACTTCAGCTAAGTGATAGGTTTTAGAATCGACCACAATCTCATCTTCCCGCAACTTTATATAGTCAATCGTATCTCCTAGAATGCCCACCCGAAGTTGCCGAAAGTCAGCTTCGTACTCGGGAAACACATAATGGACTATTTGCTGATGGTAAAGTCGTTTCGCCGTTTCTCTATCTCGGATATTTTCCCAAAGGTTAGGATGTTCAGCTCGAGTCACCCCCCTTTCTCCCGCTTCTTGCAGCCGCTCTTCAACCAACTCTAATGCCTCTGGATTCGTAACCATTTGAGATTCAAAAATCGTATTCATCGGATCATCATCCAGATAGAAGTGTCGGTTAATATCATCGGCTTCGAAAAAGTAGTAGAAGTAGTATTGATGAAGTGTATCTTCCTGTTTGAGTTCTTCCATTCGCTGCTTAAGTGCAGTAGGCAACAAGTCATAATCCAGGAAACCGGTGTGCGGAAATTGCTCGGTAGCTACCGCAGCCTGCTTGGTAGCCTTCTCCGGTTTTTTCTCCAACAGCGGAAATACCAGAAAAGCCAACAGCAGAGCTAGTGGAATGATCACGATAGGATTTTCCTTTAGCATCTTCATAACTACTCGTTTCGTAAGGCATCTACCGGATTCGCCCGGGCTGCTCGCATTGTTTGCACGCTCATTGTGAACCAGGCTAGAAGCAGCGTAAAGCCACCGGCTAATGCAAACAGCCACCAGCTTGTTTCGACCCGAAATACAAAATCCTCCAGCCACCACTGCGCTATCCAATAGGCAATAGGCGAAGCAATGACTATGGCAAAAAGTATGAGTTTAGAAAAATCCCACACCAACAGCTGACCAATCTGAAATACCGAAGCCCCTAGCGTTTTTCGGATACCAATCTCTTTGGTCCTTTTCTGGGCCATTTTCCAGGCCAAAGCAAATAAGCCGAAACAGGTAATGAAAATACTTACGACCGCAAACGCTACCACAATCCGGTACATCTGAAAATCATCCCGATGTCGGCTTAACCAAGCATCTTCTAATAAAGAATATTTGAACGGGTAGTCGGGGAAAACACCTGACCAAGCATCACGAGCTACTGCAAGCACTTCTTCCAGCGACTGGTTTTGGTAATCAACCAGTATTTTATTGGGTGCTGCGTTGTACCCTATAATATACGGCGGAATGTTCTTCTTTAATGAGACGCTATTAAAATCCTGCACCACGCCCACGATTCGTTGCTCAGGTTCTCCGGAGTGCCGGCCACCTGGAAGGGGTGCCCCGATAGGATTTTCCAACTGAAATTGACGAACCAGGGCTTCGTTCACTAGCTTACCCTCTGGTTGATTGGCCGAGATATTTTTTCCCTCTAGTAATTTCAATCCTAAAGTACTAATAAAATCTTCATCACCCGACAGTAGAAAGGGATCGTAAAACTGATCATCACCCAGGGCCTGATGAACAATGGCATTTCCGTTGATAGGATTACCGGACGCCAAGCTTACTTTACTGACTAGCGAACTCTGCCCTAGTTTTTGCTTGATTATCGGCATCTTATCGGCCAAATCTCGCTTAGGGGCCACAACCTCAACTACAAACCGATTGAACCCTAACGGCTTCTGTTTAATGTACTGCATCTGACGAATAATGACCGCTGTGCAGATGATTATGCCAATAGAAACCACAAACTGCGAAATGAAAAGCAGCCGATTAAACCGAAAAGTAGTAGCCGTGTTCCGCTTCAGCAAACTTACCGGTTGTATCCGCGAGACGTAGCGATTCAAGAAAATTGAGATCAGAACGCCGAGCGCAACCAGCATGACAATTACCCCTCCGATGACCTGGTAATGGATGAGATAGGAGAGGTTCAGGGTTGTTCTAAAAATGTCGGCAAATTTGGGCAGTAATACCAACGTAATCAGTAGAGATAAACTCAAAGCAATGCCCAACAAAAACAAAACTTCTACTACTACCGACCAGCGCAACGTGCTTCCCGAAGCTCCCAGGACTTTCTTCACCCCTAGCTCTTTCTTTCTTCCGGTTAACGAGACTACAAATAGGTTGATGAAGTTGAAGCTGGCTATAAATAGAATCAACGCTACAATGAGCCAACTCACCTGAATGAGCATAGCGTCCCGAACCATAGTAAAACTGCGCTGATTGGAGGTATCGAGGTAAACGTCCGACAGCGTTTGGAACGAGTAAGTCCCTTCCCCCTCACCGATCAAAAATGGCATCTTAGCATCCTGACTTACTTTTTCGGCCAGAAGATTAGCATCAGCATTAGGTTTCAGCAAGACATAGGCTACCGCACCGTTGGAAGATTGGCCGGATGTTTCTCGAGAAATTAATGCATCAAAATTCCAGTGGCTGTTTTCCGGGAAATCGCGCAGTACTCCTTGCACGGTCAATGCCAACTCTACAGTATCCTGTTGAATGTACACTACCTCGCCTAGCGGAGACTTCTCCCCAAAAATTCTATCGGCTAATTCGTGCGTAAGTACTATTCCCTCTGAGTGTAATGCTTCTTCGGAAGCACTTTGAGTTAACTCAAAATCAAACAGGGAGAAGAAGTTGGTATCTACCGCTACGACCATTGTCTCGGAAAATTCTTCTCCACCGTTATTAACAATAACCCCTTTGCGATTAAGCTCATTCACCCGGCAGAGTTTCTCTACATCGGAATAATATTCTTGGAGATAGTCTGAAGCATCGTTTATAATAAACGTCATAATCTCTCCGCTCTCCCAGGGGTCATTGCTCATGAGTCGATAAATTTGCTGACGCTGGGTATGGAAAGAATCAGTATTAGTTTCCCGCAAAATAAATGCAATGAGGATGGTAGCAAACGACAGCCCAATGGTTAAACTCAAAATAATGACCGAGGCATTCAGCTTATTCTTAAGCAAAGTTCGGATGACCAATTTAAGGGTAGTCTTAATCATAGCTTAGTTTGGTCATTCCTTGCTTTCCGATGATTCATCTTCGCCCTCCTTCAAATCCTCTTCCACGTACTTCATTAGTTCTTCAAATTCATGGACGTCCATATCGTTTTCCTGGGCAAAGAAGGAAACCAGCTTGGGAAAAGAGCCACCGAAGTAGCTTCCCAAAAAGTTTTTTAAAAAGAAGCTGCTGTAGCTTTTCTTATCGATGAGCGGATAGTACTCGTGGGTTTTACCGTAGGCTTTGTAACCCACGAAACCTTTCTTTTCTAAAATTCTAACAATGGTAGATACGGTGTTATAGGCTGGCTTTGGTTCCGCCATTTTGGCCAGAATATCCTTGACAAACCCTCGTTTGATTTGCCAGAGAATCTGCATGACCTGCTCTTCCGCTTTAGTTAGTTCTTTCATAGGTTCAATGCTTGAATGGATGAATGATAGAATGAGTGAATGTATTCTATTCTATCATTCACTCACTCTTTCAATCTATCATTATGTTTACTGTAGCCTAAAAATGATTGGGATGACCATCCGAACCCGCACAGGTTTTCCGCGTTGCTTACCCGGATTCCAGCGAGGTGCATTTTTTAGTACACGTACCGCTTCTTCGTCGCAGCCAGCCCCAATTCCTTTGATCACTTCAACATCGGTGAGCGACCCATCCTTGTTCACTACGAACTGCACAAAGACTTTTCCGTCTACCCCCCTATTTACGGCTTGTCTTGGATAATTTAATTCTTTGGAAACAAACTGATAAAAGGCTTCTACCCCACCGGGAAATGATGGCTGCTCCTCAACATGTATCCAAAAGTCTTTCTCTTCTTCCGGTTCAGGTTCCTCAAAATTTTCCATTTCAAGTACGGGGCTGTCTACCTCCACATCAATCACGAAATCAATATCTACCTCTATTTCTTCTTCATTATCTACTGGGATAATTTTCGGTTGCACTACCGGTGGTTTAGGAGGTTCAATAACTGTTCTCTTGATTTCCGGAACATCAGCAAAATCATCTCTTACTTCACCTAAATCTACTAAAACACTCTCTTTGTATTTCCATTCAAAAGCGACAAATACTACCGATACTGCTAACACCAGTCCGATGGTGAAATGATAGAGGCGACGGCGCTCGAGATCAGCTTGTTTGGTTTTCTTCCCAGTCATAATACTATTCGGTTAAATTACTTCGTTCAATATATAACGAATGATTTAGTTTTCAAACTATTTATTTAGTTTTTTAACTAATATTTTAGTTATAACTTCTAAAAAGAAAGCCGATTGTGCATCGGCTTCTCGGCAATTTATTGGAAATTACGCCCGTTTCAGCTTATTTATTCGAATAATCTTCAGTGACTCTAGTAGCTTCATCACCGGATACGTAGGGTCAATTTCAAACCAGCGGGTAGCAAAATCCTGACGCTTAGGTAATTTATGATGGTTATTCTGAAACAACTCCCCCATCATAAGAAAATCAAAAACTAAGGTGTTCTTTGACTTATCGTTATTGTCGAAGTTTGAATAGCCGTACTTATGACCGCACCAGTTCACGATGGCTCCGTGTACCGGTCCCATCAAGTAGTGCAACGGCAGTAATCCGTACATCCACCAGTGCGTACCCGGCAACTCGGCAATAGAAATAGCCCAGATATAAAAGAGAGAGTATAGCACTCCCCAACCTACTCGCACGTACCACAGATCAGCAAACTTGTCAAATGCTGCCCAGTCGGGTAAATCCTTGGTAAAACGAGCTTCCGGCTCAACGTCATAGTCTAAAATATCATTATAAATATTCTTGGTCTCCCACATCATGGTGAACAGATTTTCGGTATGATGCGGTGAGTGCGGATCGTCGGGCGTGTCGCTGTAGGCGTGGTGCATACGGTGTAATACCGCATACGCGCGAGGGCTAAGATACGATGATCCCTGGGCTAGCCAGGTGAGTACGTAAAAGGCTTTCTCCCAGGCCGGGCTCATCAGAAACATTTTGTGAGCCGCGTAACGGTGCAGAAAGAATGTCTGGAAAAACAGAGAGAAGTACCAGTGGGCAATAAATAACGCAATGATAATCACAAATGGAAAGATTTAGTGGTAATTGAAACTCGGGTAAATATACAAAATATGTAAAATCCTCATCATTTATGAGGCAGAATTTACAGGTGTGAGTAGCTTAGTCTGTGCTTCAACAAAAAGGTTAACTAAGAAGTTTTGAGAATTTGATTTTATTCGGCCTGCGTAAAGGCAAATGTAATGATATTGGCTCCCATTTTCAGAGCCTCCTGCCGCAAAGCTTCCGGATCATTGTGGATACGCTGGTCTTCCCAACCATTACCTAAATCACTTTCGTAGGAGTAGTAGCAGACCAAACGTCCTTCGTAAATCAAGCCAAAGCCCTGCGAGGGTTTACCATCGTGCTCATGGATTTTAGGCAGCCCTTTCGGAAAGTCAAACTTTTGGTGATAAATCGGATGATCGGTAGGTAGTTCCACAAATTCCAGTCCGGGAAACACCTTTTTCATCTCTAACCGAATAAATTCATCTAGGCCGTAGTTATCATCTACGTGCAGAAACCCACCAGATACCAGATATTTCCGAAGGTTATCAACTTCATCGTCAGTAAGCACCACATTCCCGTGGCCGGTCATATATACGTAGGGGTACAAAAACAACTCAGGACTGCCCACATCAACCACCTCCTCTTCTACCGCTAGATTAGTATTAAGATTAGTATTACAAAAATCAATCAAATTAGGTAGAGCCGTTTTATTAGCGTACCAATCTCCCCCACCCTCATACTTAAGTTTGGCAATCTTAATACCCTGTGCCACTACTCCTAGCGACAGTACATGGCATCCAATTAGAAGGATAAAAAACTGAAACTTTTTCATAACAACGCTATCTTTCTGTCAACAACTGATTACTTTTTCCCTTTAAGAATATATTTATTCTCTTCACAACAACGAACCAATTGTGATATTCGTTTTCCACCACTTTTTTTTCTGAATTGAGATAATTGAAATATCAAAATCATGGCAGGTAATTTATATTCTCAAATTATCGATATTTCAACATTATTAACTAAAAAGTATTAGTATACAAAAAATCCACTTTTATAATTACTGTATTTTCATAATTCCCCTAATTTTCCTGCTACTCCTGACTTGTATTAGAGCCAATTATTTCATAACTAGCATTTTATATCGTATTATTCTAATAGTATAGATGATACTTATGCATCTCCAGTTATCTTCCCTACGATCTACTATCTCTTATAACCTATACCGTATAAATGTATGAAAAAAGTCGAAGCCATTATCCGAACCTCTAAATTTGAGCAGGTAGTGGAAGCCTTGGCCGATGTTGGGGTTACCTTTCTATCATTCTACGATGTGAAAGGGCACGGCCTAGAAAAGGAATATCGTACCTACCGGGGCACTACCTACGATGTAGGATATATTCCTCGCACCAAACTGGAGATTATCGTTTCTGAAGAATTTGCGCAGAAAACAATAGATACCATCCTCGAAAATGCCAAAACCGACAAAGTTGGCGACGGGAAGATTTTCGTTACCAATTTGGAGGAAGTATACCGTATCCGCACTGGCGAGAAGGGTCACGATGCAATCAACTAGCTACAGTTTACATTTATCAAATCTACGCTAATCGTTTTTACCTCTACCTACTAAAATTCTGAACGAACTTATGGAAGGAATCTTCACAACTAATAATTTATGGATAATGGTGGCTACCATACTGGTATTCATCATGCACTTAGGATTTGCCTCACTGGAATCGGGGCTAACCCAATCAAAAAACACGGTAAATATTTTATTCAAAAACGCTACGATTCTACCGATTGGGCTGCTTACGTATTGCCTATGGGGCTTCAATATCATGTATCCGGGTAGCGACTTTGCCGGCGAGTTCTTCGGTTTTGCTGGCTTTGGATTAGACATGCCCGCGGGAGCAAACGACGGTGGATACAACGAAGGCTATACCTACTGGACCGAGTTTATTTTTCAAGCCATGTTTGCCGCTACGGCGGCTACTATTGTTTCGGGGGCTGTGGCCGAGCGGATTAAGCTCAATAGCTTCCTGATTTTTACCGTGCTGTACGTAGGCTTCATTTATCCAATGGTTGGTATGTGGAAGTGGGGCGGCGGTTTCTTACAAACCATGGAGACTCCCTTCTACGACTTTGCTGGTTCCACGCTGGTTCACTCAGTAGGCGGATGGGCCGCTCTAGTTGGTGTGATGTTACTGGGTGCCCGACTAGGTAAGTATGTTGACGGAAAAATTCGCCCAATTCCCGGTCACAGTATGCCACTGGCCACCATCGGGGTGTTTTTGCTGTGGTTTGGCTGGTACGGCTTTAACGGAGGCTCAGTACTCAGTGCTGATCCTGGTTTAGTTTCTCTAGTATTTGTCACCACCTCGTTGGCCGCTGCGGCCGGAGCCATAGGTGCATTAATCACTTCACTGATTGTGATACGTTCTAATGACTTAACCATGGTACTCAACGGTATTTTAGGTGGATTAGTGGGTATTACCGCCGGAGCGGATCAGATGGGAGTAACGGATTCTATTTTTATCGGACTTATCGCCGGAGTTTTAGTGGTACTGGCGGTTGTTTTCTTTGACCGCATGAAACTCGATGATCCGGTAGGAGCTATCTCAGTACACCTGGTTTGCGGAATTTGGGGCACGCTGGCAGTAGGTATCTTCGGAGCATTAGCTGGTTTCCCTCAGTTTATTAGTCAACTTATCGGCGTGGGAGTAATCGGTATCTTCTGTTTTGTTTCCGCCCTGCTTATTTTCTACGTACTGAAATCTACGGTAGGCATCCGCGTGACCGCTGAAGAAGAAATTGAAGGGCTGGATATTGGAGAGCACAAGATGCGGGCCTATCCTGATATGGTCCAAGATCATACCCAAGAGAAAGTATTTAGCTAAACTGACCGCTTTCTTATCCATACTAGCCATTCGGTTATTCAACTAGGTGGCTTTTTTTATCAGCAAGCCCTAAATTGGTTTTAATATTGACGAATTTCATTTAGATTTGCGATTCTTTACAGTTACCATTGTACACTGCACTCGTAGTTCAATTGGATAGAATACCAGATTTCGGCTCTGGGGGTTGAGGGTTCGAGTCCTTCCGAGTGCACTTTATCCTTTCTTTCTCATCAATTATTTCTGCCTGTTCCAAAGTTCGTTTCTACACTCGGCAACGTTTCTTAATGTACTACCATTGATTTAATTAGTTCCGGTACATTAAAGTCTTGAGTTATAGAGATATGAGTATTCCTATCACTGAGTAAAAAAGTAAGAATCGGGGTAATATCAGTTCAGAAATTATCTTTTAGCCAGTTATATTTGTACCCAACAAATCTATTACTATGGATAATTCTGAAATACAACAGCTAAAAGAAGCGCTAGCTGTCTCCCCTGATAATACCTACCTCCGAGTAATTTTAGTGCAGGCACTCCTACGTTCGGAACTTTGGGATGACGCACAGAATGAGTGTCTGGAAATCCTAAAAAGAGACTCGGAAAATGTATCTGCCAAAATGCATTTGGCTCAAGCCTACTATGGCAAAGAGGAGTTTAGCACTACTGTTGTGGTACTCGAAGAAGTTTTGCAGAATAACCCTGAGCAATTAGACGCACTTCTGCTACTTACCAAAGCATTCCTAAAAGAAGGGGATCGGCAGCAGGCAATTGACACTTATAAAAAAGTAAAGTCCGTAAACCCTCACCGGGTTGATGAAGAAATTGAGCAAGCACTTACGCTTAAATCGGTTGACGAAAATGATCGTGAGGAGTCTGATTTTTCGACACAAGTGGAGCAACAAGTACAACCACCCTCTCCGATGGGTATTTCTTTCGCTCAGGTAGGAGGAATGGAAAAGGATAAAGGTGTAAGTGAGATTATGATTTTTCTTCCGCTCATCCACCCCGAGCTATACCAAGCCTATGGGAAGAAAATTGGCGGTGGAATTCTATTTTACGGCCCTCCGGGTTGCGGAAAAACCTATCTAGCCCGGGCTACAGCCGGGGAAATCAACTCAGCATTCATTTCGGTGGGTATCAATGATATTCTGGATATGTATATTGGAGAAAGTGAGAAGAAGCTAAACCTACTCTTCGAACAGGCACGCTCTTCATCTCCTTGTGTGCTATTTTTTGATGAAATTGATGCACTGGGCGCTAATCGTTCCGATATGCGAACCAGTGCCGGCAGAAACCTGATCAACCAGTTTTTATCGGAGCTGGACGGGATAGAAAGCCAGAATGACGGTCTGTTAGTTATTGGAGCTACCAATGCACCCTGGCATCTGGACCCGGCCTTCCGAAGACCTGGTCGGTTCGATAAAATCATCTTTGTGCAGCCCCCGGATTTGATCAGCCGGAAAGCAATTTATGAAGTATCGCTAACCAACAAACCAATTGAAAACATTGACTACGATAAGCTTGCTAAAATTGCTAAGGATTTTTCGGGCGCTGATATTAAAGCCTCGGTAGACTTAGCTATTGAAAATAAGCTACGGATAGCGATGAAAAAGGGTGCTCCCACTCCACTTACTACTCAAGACTTAGTGGCGGCCACCAAAAAGATCAAACCTTCTACCAAAGAATGGTTTCAAACGGCTAAAAACTACGCTATGTACGCCAACGAGTCGGGCGTATACGATGAAATACTTGAGTACTTGAAAATCAAGAAATAACAAATCCAGACTTTTTCCTTATGGATCATATCAATAATCTACAGCGGGCTTCTATACTACTAGAACAACGACGGTTCAACGACGCAAAAAGTGAGATAGAACAAATACTTTCAACAGACCCGACCAATGCTGAGGCCTTACAGATATTAGCTGGTTGCTATCTGGGATTAGAGAAAATTGAGAAAGCCAAAGAAGTAGTAGAAAGTGCTATCCAGCAAGACCCTACCAACTACTACAGTCTTTACCTAATGGGTTTCGTTCAATACAAACTAGCAAAATACAAACAGTCGCTTAAGTACATTGACAGTGCTATTACCTTTAACCCACTCTTTGTGGAAGCCTATGGGGTAAAATCAGCTGCCCATTATGCACTGGCTCAGTTTGAGGAAGCGCTCACTGCTGCCAACGAAGGGCTGGCAATTCAGGCTGATAACACTCTTTGTCTTAACCAAAGAGCCAAAGCCCTTCTAAAACTAGGACGCACTGAGGAAAACGAAGAAACTGCCCAGCAAGCGCTGAAGAATGATCCGGAAGATGCTCACACTCACGCCAATATGGGTTACACCCAACTGGAACTAGGTAAAATTGAGGAAGCTCAGGTGCATTTTAAGGAAGCCTTAAGGCTGGAACCTACCAATGAATTTGCCCGCTACGGCATGCTACAAACATTGAAGGCTAATAGCATATTTTATCGCTGGTGGCTGAAGTATGTGTTCTGGATGCAAAGTTTGAGCCCCCGTTCCCGCTGGATCGTAATTATCGTGGCGTATCTGTTGTTCAGGTTTATTAGTTCATCTAAATCTGCGCTAGGCTCCTGGGAGATGGTAGCGACTCTGTTTGTCTATGCCTATTTTGTATTTGCTATCTCCTCCTGGATTATTGAACCGGTTTCGAATATCTTCCTACGGTTTCATCCCTTCGGCAAATACGTTCTCACCGAAGAAGAAAAGCAACAAGCTAATAATACCTTAGCATTACTGCTGGTATCACTAATGGGTGTAGCAATCTTGCTTGGTTTCAATGCTGTACAGTGGCAAAACATTGGATTTTACTTGTTATGCTACGGGATAGCACTGATTGTTATTGTAAGTGCTGTTGCAAGCAAAAGTACTGAGCGGGGTATCAGACGCGTTAAACTGGCCGGTTATCTATTTGCGGGTGTGGCCGTTCTCGTCCTTCTTTTGGGATTTATCGTTCCAAATATGGCTACTCAGGTATTCTCCTACTCAGTCTGGGGTTTTGTTGGATTTCAATTCTACGCCAACTCTCAGGATTAACGTCAATCACAAACTACCAAGCGGCAAGAAGATTTTATGGGTAGAACGTATTGGTCGAGTAAAGGCTTGGAAATACAGAAAGTTTATTCATAATAAAGCGTTCTTTCTATCTCCACGAACCCCTCAGATCAATAGCAAAGGAATAAAGAGTCATGGCGATAGCCGCAATAAGTCCCGGGACATACATCCAGGCAGGTACAACGAACGGAGCCAGTAGTGTTCCCATCATCCACATTCCGACGAAGCGCCGCCGGTACGAATAGTCTGACGGATTAGGCGGTTTATCTATGTACGCTAGTATGATTACGTAACCGTAGCGTAGCAAACCGGGTAGCAACACCCAACTTCCAGCCAGTCCTAACGAGACAATAATTACTCCGTAAGTCAGTACAAAAAATGCATCAGTTTCTTTATCAAACACATCACCGAAGATGGAAGTAGTTTGGTACTTACGAGCGTAGTAGCCATCTAGGCCATCCAGTACCAATACCAGAATACCCAAAACCAAAATGATATAGGGATGAAGCTGTTCACAAAAGATACCCAAAGCAGCAATTCCCAGCCACCGCAATCCGGTGAGTACATTAGCCACTCCACCAAAAATACCAAAAACCTGCCACTGCTCCCGATGCCAACCTGACCAAATTAGTATACTGATCACCGATAGACTAATGTACCAACCTACCGAATCCGTAAAAGCAAAAACTAACGCGGTGAAAATCATCGCCAGGGAAAGAAACTTAACACTCGTCTCCAGCGAGCGCGGAGGAATAGTAGGCTGAACAGCTGGACGCATATAAGTAGGTTGTGAAGTGTAAAGTACGTCCGCTGGGTGGGAAATCCAAAATCATACTGAGTGTTATGGTGTTTGTGTATTATAGTGAATGCAAAATTCAATACTATAACACCATCATACTCTAATACGGCGCTTTGCGCCTTATACCTCCCTCCTCAAAATCTCCAGCGGTGGATTATTCACAATGCTGCGGCTATTAGCCAAGCCGATTAGCATAGTGAGTCCGGTGATAGCTAGGTAGACTATTAGCACCACGAGCAGCGATGGAGTAAACGGAGTCTCGAAACTGTACTGTGCCAACAGCCATCCACCGAGTAGGGCGATGCCGATTCCGGCGAGTGAGGCCAGACTGCCTAGAAAGAAATACTCCAGTACGTTGATACCGAAAATCTGCTTGCGAGTGGCCCCGATGGTGCGCAGCAGTACGCTTTCCTGAATACGCTGATACTTGCTAATGATGACCGAACCAATCAAGACGATAATACCAGTGATGATACTGAAGAAGGCCATGAAGCGAATGACGAAGGCAATTTTGTTCAGAATATCGTCTACCGTTTGTAAAATCAATTTAAGATCGATCACCGAAACATTCGGATACTGCTTCACCACAGCTTGCTGAAAATTGGCGGCAGTTTGGTCGGACTCTACCCGAGTGATGATAACGTGGAACTTCGGAGCCCGCTCCAGCACCCCGGTAGGGAACACCACCAGAAAGTTGGTTTGCACCCGCTGCCAGTCTACCTTCCGAATACTGCCCACGTAGGTATCAATCATTGCGCCCTGCACATTGAAAGTAACCTTGTCACCAATATCCACCTGCATGGATTCCGCTAAGCCATCTTCTAGCGAGACAAAAACTGAATCACTGGGGCTATTGACCGTACCCAACCACTCGCCCTGTACAATTTCTTCCGAACTAATTAGGCTATCGCGGTAGGTAACCCGGTACTCTCGGTTGAGTACCCAGCCTCGTACCTGGTCGGTAGTATCTTCTTTAATCTCTGTTACGGTTCGCCCTTCCAGTCCTCCTAAGCGCATGGTCACGACGGGTACCTGCTGAATGAGGGGTAGATCGTAAGATTGAGTAAGTTGAGCCAGTTCTTTCTCCTGATCAGACTGAATATCAAACAATACCATATTCGGTTGATGTTCACTGCCAGTAAGGGCTACTTTGTCAATCAGCACTTGCTGTACAAAGAATAGTACTCCGATCAGGGCTGTGCCCAGGCCAATAGTAACGATCAACACTAGGGTTTGATTATTAGGTCGGTAGAGATTTGCTAGGCTTTGTCTCCACAGATAACTCCATCCCGTTGGAAAGAATTTTCTAACCACCAGCATCAACAGACGAGCCATACCGCCCAAAATCAGGAACGCAATGAATGTGCCACCGGTAAAGATAAGGGCATCCAGCCAATTGTTGAGCTGCAAAAACGAAAACAGGAAAACGAACACGGCAATCAGGCCGAAGACCAGGAAGCGAAGCGGATCGGGTGACTGATCGCCTTCAAACGAAGCCCGTAAAGTACGTAGTGGCGATACTTTCCGTACCGAAAGCAGTGGCAACAAAGCAAACAACACTGCAATCAGCAGTCCGGTAATTACTCCCTGAAGAATAGCTGACCATGAAAGTGCCATATCAACTTCTACCGGAATAAAATCGGCAAACAACTCCGGTAGTACAAACTGAATAACTGTACCCAGCCCGGCTCCTACCACTGCCCCCAGTAACCCCATCACCGCAATCTGAATCAGAAAAATCCAGAGGCCGTAAGCACCTTTTCCTCCCAGGCAGCGCAGCACTGCCACAGAAAGTACCTTTTCTCGCAGATAAATATGCACCGCACTGGCGACTCCCAAGCAGCCCAGTAAGAGGGCTATAAACGCGACCAAGTTAAGAAACCCGGTTAGGTTTTGATAACTCTCTCCAATTTCTTCTTTTCGTTCATCGACATCATCGTAGCGAAGCTCTTCTTTTTCTAGAAATGGAACAATGGTTTCTGCCATTAACTGGGCCACGTTGGTTCTCTCGGGAAATTTGAGATACAGCTTGTAGTTTACTCGGCTTCCCTTCTGGAGCAATCCAGTTTCTTCCAGATACGAGAGGGGAATGTAGACCGGGGGGGCTACGGTGGCAGCAATACCTGGCTGCCCCGGCACTTTATGAATGCTACCATCCAGCGTGAAGGTCAGTTCACCTACTTTTATCGGATCGCCCGGCTGGGCATCAAACTGTAGCATCAATGTGTTGTCCGCCAAGGCCTCCTGTCCCGAGCGGAACGACCGGCTAGCTTCTACCGGCTGGGTTTCAATGGCTCCGTAATAAGGAAAATCTCCCTCCAAAGCTCTCACCTGCACCAGGCGAGTACCACCACTTTCAGGAAACAGCACCATTGATGCGAAGCTAATTTCTTCAGACTGTTCCGTATCCAACGAATCAAAGAAGGCCCGTACAGTATCGGTAATCGGAAAGCGGCTTTCTACTACCAGATCGGCACCCAGTAGCTTTTTGGCCTCCCCATCAATCTCCCGACGCATATTATCGCCGAAGGAATTAATGGCTACCAACGCGGCAATGCCCAGCACCATGCTGCTCATAAATAGTAATAAGCGAGAGCGGTTCTTGCGGCTATCGCGCCACGCCATCTTTAAAAACCAGGAAAAATTCATCAAGTATTCAGGTTAAGTTCTTCTTCGGTATTTCAGATAAAATTTGGGTAATATTTCGGCTACAATAACTCTTCTCTGTAAAAAATAAAGCATTCGTCAATCGTGAAAGTAATGTTATAGATCGTCCCATCAACCGTTTTATAAAATTTCCACGTACCTCCTTCTTGTACCCAACCTTCTGATGCATCTATTATCTCAGATATTTCCTGACATTCCTTCTTATTCAAGATTACTTTGTAGAACAAGCCGTAATCTGGTCCCGACTCTTCAAATAAATCCTGAGTAACTATTATTGAGTCTGATAGTGAAATACCAGTGATATTTTCGAGTCTTGCTTTACTGGGTTTTCTGTAATTACACGATTCATGCAATAGTAAAATTGCTATGATACAGCCGACTGTATTTAGTTTCATTTGCTAAAGTAATAGCCATCTATACTCGCTCTTTTTTGTCAGAATTGGACTTAGAATCAGCTATTTGGTGATGGGTTAAAGTAGTTTTTTAAAAGAAATACAGATTGATAAA
>ERZ1740058.255-NODE-255-length-45725-cov-7.635625_pt1 | contig 45725 bp, 35 predicted proteins | sample MGYA00581745_ERZ1740058 | MGnify/ENA primary metagenome ERZ1740058 (study PRJEB43018, sample SAMN04849742) | marine metagenome | isolation source: floating plastic debris | place: Pacific Ocean | collected 2008-08-30 | study: EMG produced TPA metagenomics assembly... | reverse complement strand
CCGACGTTCACCGGCAGGGCGGCGATCTGGACGGGGCCGCCCTCGATGGTGAGGGGCAGCAGCGGGATGGTGAAGGTCGGGCACTCCCACACGCCGCCCCAGGGGATGACCGCGAAGCCGATGAGGGCCGGGATGACCACGATGCCCGGGGCCAGCGTGAAGAGGACCTTGTCCACCTTGCCGGGGGTGTAGTCCTCCTTGAGCATGAACTTGATGCCGTCGGCCAGCGGCTGGCCGAGCCCGACCAGCTTGCGGCCCTTCAGGAAGCTGAGGAACGGCAGGCCCAGGTCGAAGCCGGTTCGGTTGGGGCCGATGCGGTCCTGGATGTAGGCGGAGATCTTCCGCTCGGCGTAGGTGAAGTAGCCGGCGCCGCCGAGCAGCACGTGCACGATCACGGCGTAGACCGTGACGCTAACGATGAGCTGGGCGGTGAGAAAGCTGAGCAATTCGGCCATAGGGCCGATGGTAGACGGGTTTGGGTGGATTGGGGGCCGAGTCGCCCAGGATTCGGGGCCTCAGCCCTGGACGGCCGCAAGGCACTCGGTCCACTCTCGCTCGAACTTCTTGCGGGTCGCTTCGTGCAGGACGATATCGAATCGGTTGAGCTCGCGGATCCGTTCGAGGACCGACTCATCGTGGTCGTGGACACGCGGGCGATCGGCGGTCCGATTTTCATGGAACTCGGTCTCGATGGTCCAGCCCTCGGCTTGGCGGAGCAACTCGAGGAAATCGCCCATGCGCTCGACGATGCCCACGCGGTCGATCTTCTCCAGATTCTCGAGGGCGATGTCGAGCATGGACTGGTCGACGGAGCCGAAGGGATACTGCTTCTCGGGCTGGGGGTTCAGGAGCCTCGTCTGGATGTTGTCCAGCTCGATGTTCCGACCGTGGTGCACGAAGTCGGACAGGGTGGTGTCGTCGGTGAACCCGTGCTTGTAGAGGTGGTGGTCCTTGTACCGCAGCACGAAGTAGTAGTACGAGATCACGCGATCGATCGGATCGCGCAACACGGTCATGTACGAGGCCGGCGCCGAGAGGTACTCGTGGTTGCCGTAATGCTGGTGCCCGAGGAGTAGGCCGAACGAGTCGCGTTCGTCTTGCGGCCGTGCACGCCATTCGTTGTTCTGCCCGAAGTTGCCGTTGAACAGCTGGACTGGAGCGCCCTTGTTGTTCTGCCTGATGATCTTGCGGAGCGACGTTCCCCCGGCCTTGAAGATGTGGACGAAGATCAGGGGACGTGTCAATCTTGGCTGCATTTCCATTCCTCTTGACCGCATCCGGACTTACCAGTTCGTGTCCGTCTCGTATCCCGCATCGATCAGGATCTGGCCGAAGCGATCCTTGAACAACTGGGTCAGCTCGGGCGTGAAGTGGTTCTGCCAGTCGCCGGCGATCCCCTTGCGATGGTGGGCGTCGACCCGCTCTTCACCGGGCTTGCGGCCCGTGCGCTTCTGGAACGACTCGGCCGCGACCGCCTCGGAGCGGCGCTGGGGGTCGGGCTCGAGGCCGGCGTAGTCGAAGATCCGATTGAAGGTCGCGTGCTCGTCGGCGATGAGGTCTTCGTAGCGGACCATCAATCGCGCGGCCTCGGGCTGGCCGAGCCAGGTTTCCTGGATGTTGGCGAAGGGCTCGAGCCGCTCTTCGATCACGATGCGGATGCCGTCCTCAACGCTCGACTCATTGAAGCGTTGGCGATAGCTCTGCATGAGGTCGTCGGCGTCCTTGAGATTGATCGGCTTATGGCTGTGCTTGATGCTGAAGTACCACGACACGGCCGAGTCGCGCAGGTCCCGGATGACCACGAAGAACTTCTGGTCTTCGGTCCGCGTGACCTGTCCGTCGAACCACTGCGTTGCCATGTAGAGCGGCGTGTAGACGCCTCCGGGCTTCAGCTGGCCGTCCGCGACGTCGGACATATCGGGCTTGGGCTTGACCACGCGGTCTGGCACTAGACGCTGGAGCACACCGCGCACCCACTGGCTGCCGGACTTCCAGTGGGTGATGTGGAATACGTTGTTGGGGTGATCGGGATTCACGCGGAAAGCATATCCGGCCCCGCGCCATGCCTCGCAGCGGGCGAACCAGAATCTCACGGGTGAGCCGCGGCTTGCCCATTGGATGGGGGCTCAGTCGGTTTGGCCGTCGAGTCCGAGTGCCGAATCAGCGTCGTTCGCGACGCGCAGCAGTATTACCTGGGTCTGCGAGTCCAACTCCACGAGTGTCGCGCCGGCCGAGTCGGTCAGCCACCGGATCATCGGCTGGGCGGGGAGGCGCCGGTCTCCGCCGAGGTTGAGACTCCGGCCGTGCTCCAACACGACAAACTCGATGCCTTCCTGCTCCAGCAGGTCGCTCAAACGTGCCGGGCTCGCGGGATCGAATGGCTGCTTGCCCCAGAGGACGACGCGGTTGGACAGGCGGCCGTCGGGCGCGAGAAGCGGGTAGTCCTCGGCGTTCCAACTGGACACGAGCAGCACGGTAGAGCCGGTGGGTATGGCGTCGATGGCGGCTTGGAAGCGATACGGCCGGTCGTGGCTCGCTGCGCGTTGCCAGCGGAAGAGGTTGGCGGTCGCCGAAGCCTGCACGGCCCAGGCCGCCCCGAGGATCGCAAGCACCGCGAGGACCCGGCTGCTGCGTCGCGGCGACGCGAGTATGCCGACGCCGAGCGCCAGGCCGAGGGCGTACGCGGCGAGCCAGAAGCGTTCCGGTCCGCCACCCATCCAGCGGATCATGAAGACGACGCTGAGCAGCAGAGGAACGCACGCCAGCGCGAGCACGGCCGCCGGTGAGAGCTTCACGCTCGGGAACGTCCGCACGGCTTGTACGACGGCGAGGCCAAGGCCGACGGCGAGCATGGGCAGCCAGAGCATCCCGCCCAGACCGAACGCTCGGGCCAGCGGCCTGGACTCGAATCGGAAGGCTCCTGGCCAGCCGGCATTGTCCTCTCTTGGGAGCGGTTCATCAGCGTTGAGCAGTTCGATCGCGTCGTTGCCGGCGTCGGTGAGCCACGCGCGCGCCGGCATGCTTGGGTTCTCGGGCAGATCGATGAGGAACATCGGGAGTCGCACGGCGTGCGTGTAGGTTTGCCTCAGGGAGTACTCGGGCTGCACAAGGGCTCGGATGTATCCCGGCCCGAGCGGGTGGGCGTGGTTCGCGAGGTTTGCGACGAGCAGCACGGCGAGGCCGCTTAACGCGGTGGCGATCATCCCACCGACACCGGCGGCCGCGATCGCTCTCGCGGCCCCGCGCCACGGCAGGACCACGAGCGGCGCCAGGACGAGGATCGGGACCATCATCGCCACGATGGTCTTGACGTTCATGGCGAGCGCAACGAAGACACCGGCCCAGAAGAACGACTTCACCGCGTGAGCCGGGTCGCGGGCCGCGCGTGCAAGCCAGTACCCCGCGCCGAGGACGTACACGGGCATCCAGATATCCGACTTGAGCGTCGCTGTGTGCATGAGCACGGCTGGCGTCACGGCGTAGAGCATCGCCGCGAACAGGCCACCCGAGCGCGAGCCTCCGATGGACCGGACCACACTCAGCACGCCGAGGATCGAGAGCGGGTACGCCAGCCAGTACAACACCCTGCCCGGCAGATCGACGCCCGTGAAGAGCAGCGGCCACGCGAAGACGAGCTCGGCGCCAAACGGGAATGTGGTCTGCCGATCGTTGTGCGTGGCGTAGGGGAAGACGCTCTCGTTGACGATCCAGTACGCGGCGCGCGAAGCGTGGTAGTTCAGGTCATCGGTGTGATGGGCTGGCATGAGTATGCGCGCGAAAAGTGAGGGCACGACTGTCAGGACGATCGCCACAATCAACGCCCACTCGGTGGCGCGTAGGGGCTCACGCGGAGCATCGAGACCTTCCGCGGGTTCAATTGCGATTCGCAGCTCGAAGCGGCGAGCGCAAATCCTTGCCGCCGCCAGCGCCGCGACCGAGATCACGATCTGCGTGACAAAAAAGCCCGCGGGTGTGTACGCCCCAAGCAGCGAAGCGGTGATGCTGATCGCGCCGAGCAAGAGCGTGCATGTTGCCAGTGCGATCCACAGGCGGTCCGTGGCACGCCCGGCGAACTCGATGGCGATGCGCCAAGCGACCACCAGTAGGGCCGCCAGCGAGAGCACGAAGCCGAGCGAGCCGAGGACGGACATCACGCAGTGCTCCGAAGGATGAAGCGAACACATCGGCTGTGAGCGGGCCCACGAGAGGAGAGCACCGATCGTGGTGGAGGCACACTACTGCGGGCGGGTGCCCTCGAGCTGCGCGTCGGTCTTCCCAAACCGACGCGTCCTGCCAGCGTAGTCCAGCACCGCCTCATCGAAGCGGTCGGCATCGAACTCGGGCCACGCCGCCTCGCTGATGAAGAGCTCGGCGTAGCTCACCTGCCACAGCAGGTAGTTGCTCAATCGGTGCTCGCCGGCGGTGCGGATGAGCAGGTCGGGATCGGGCAGGTCGGCCGTGTAGAGGTGCCGGGCCACCGTGTCCTGGTCGATCGCTTCGGGCGTGATCTCACCCGCAGTGGCCTTCGCGGCGATCGCGCGGCACGCGTCGACGATCTCGTCTCGGCCGCCGTAGTTGAGCGCCAGGGTCAGGTTGGCGCGCGTCGCGTGCTCCGTGATCCCCTCGACCCGCTCGATGGCCGCACGCACCTCGTCGGGCAAGCCCTCGCGACGGCCGATGACACGCAGACGGATGCCCTCCTCGGTGAGCCGCTCGGCCTCGCCGTCAAGGTACGCCACGCACAGCAGCATGAGCTGGGAGATCTCGTCCTGCGGCCGCTTCCAGTTCTCGCTGGAGAACGCGTAGAGCGTGAGGTGGGTGACACCAAGATCGCCGGCTCGCTCGACGACATCGCGCACGCGGACGGCTCCCTCGCGATGGCCCCAGATGCGCGGCAGACCGCGGTCTTCGGCCCAGCGGCCGTTGCCGTCCATGATGATGGCCACGTGCTTGGGCACGCGGCTGGCATCGAGACCAAGGGGGTGGGCTTGTGGCGTCGTGGCCGCGGCGGTCATGGCGTTGCTACGCCTCGTCCGTCGCCACGGGTCGGCAGGTTCAGGATCGTTTGATCTCGGTCGGGACCGACGCCGGCAAATGCGACCGAAACCCCCAGCGCGTCCTGCACGCGATCGATGAATGCTCGGGCCTCGGGCGGCAGATCGCTCAGGCTTCGGCAGCCGGTGATATCGGCCGCGAAGCCAGGCAGCGTCTCGAAATGCGGGGTCGCGCGCGCGAGGTCGACCGCGTCGGGCAAGAACCGGTCGGTGGTCGTGCCATCGATCTCGTAGCCCGTGCAGACTCGGATTTCGTCGAGTCCGCTGAGCACGTCGAGCATGGTCATCGCCACGTGTGTGACGCCGTTGACCATGACCGAGTATCGCAGGGCCACGAGGTCGAGCCAGCCGATTCGGCGCGGGCGGCCTGTGGTCGTGCCGTACTCGCCGCCGCGATCGCGGATGGTGGTGGCCAGGTCGCCCTCGATCTCTGTGGGCATGGGGCCGAGGCCGACGCGTGTGGTGTAGGCCTTCATCACCCCCACCACGCTGGCGAGGCTCGAGCCGGGCACGCCGCTGCCCGCGGAGATGCCAAGGGCCGAGCAGTTGGAACTGGTGACGTACGGGAACGTGCCGTGATCGATGTCCAGCAGGGTCGCGTTGCCGCCCTCGAACAGCACGCGACCGTTTCCACGCAGCGTGTCGTGGAGCAGGTACGTCGTGTCGTCGACGAAGGGGCGAAGCCGATCGGCAACACCCTTGAGCCGCGTAAGGATCGAGTCGGCGTCGAGTGCTTCGCCCTCGAGTTTGTGCAAGCCCACCGCCAAGCGCACGCGATCGGCCAGTTCAGAACCGCCGCGCACGAGGTCGCCGATGCGCACGGCCGTCATCCGCTGGGCCTTTTCGGCGTAGGTCGGGCCGATGCCGCGCTTCGTCGTGCCGATGGCCGTGGTGCTGACGCGCTCGCGCTGCGCGAGCGCTTCCATCGCGGCCTCGAAGCGGGCGTCCATCTCGCGGTGGTACGGCATGACGACGTGCGCCCTGCTGCTGATCACGAGGCGGGACACGTCGATGCCCCGTTCTTCGAGGGCGTCGATCTCCTTCACGACCTGGAAGGGGTCGACCACGGCGCCGTTGCCGATGACGGCCTTGACGCCGCGATGCAGGATGCCCGAAGGGATCAGGTGCAGGGCATACTTCTGGCCGCCGGTGACGATGGTGTGCCCGGCGTTCGCTCCACCGTTGTAGCGGGCGACGGCCTCGAACCCCGGGGCGAGCAGGTCGACATACTTGCCCTTGCCCTCATCGCCCCACTGCAAGCCAACGACCGCGGATGCACGACCGGCCGGGCAGAGCGCCTCGGCCAAGCCGGCGAGGACCGATGGATCCTGGACAGCTGTGGATTGGGACTTATCAGACATCACACCCCAGTTCTTGGGAATTTTGGGGGCCGGGCACCCCTCAAGCCGCTGACAAAGTGGGCCGATACTCCCAACGCTCGAACCTGGAACTTCGGACGGCCCATGGCAGACCCAGACGCAAGCATCCGCATCATGTGCCCGAACCTGACCTGCCGGAAGGTCTTGTCGGTGCCGAATTCGGCCCGCGGGAAGACCGTGCGCTGCCGAGCATGTGGGACGGCGATTCGGATCCCCGGCGGCGTGGCCGCGCCCTCAGGCGACGAGCGCCGCAAGCGGGCATAGCCCAATGAAGGCGATTAGAGCTTCGGAGCCTCGTCGTCGTCATCGTCATCAAAATCAAAGTCCGAGAACATGTCCTCATCGTCTTCGTCGAGCAGCGATCCCTGACCGACCTGCTTGCTGGCCTGCGGTTGGCTTGCCGGCGCTTGGGCTTCGTGCTCGGACGGTGTACCTCGGAGGATGGCCTCGTCCGCGTCGATGGCGGCCGGCTGGCCGTCGACTCGGAGCACCATGATCGCTGGACCGATCTTGAGGATGTCGCCGGCGGCCATCTCGGCCTCCTCGATGCGCATCCCATTGATGTAGGTACCGTTGCTCGAGCCGAGGTCCTCGACTTCGAGGCCACCGTTCGAGGAGGGCTCGACACGGCAATGCTCGCGTGACACCTCAGCCACGGGGATCCGCATGTCGCAGTCCTCTTCCCGGCCGATGATCCGGGCCCTGGACACAGGGAAGGCGCGCTGGTCGCCGTCAGGATTCAAGAGCACGAGTTCAACTGCCACGGCGTACACTCCCGCTACCGCATTCAACCGGTCCAGAGCGCACCCGACGGCCCAGCTCTGGGCCGGCTCCGGACGCGCACATGGACCGTACACCGATCACCATCGCCGGGCAACGCTCAACCTCGGGGCACCCGCTGGAGTCCGTGTCCGCCACATCGGCTGGTGCTCGGTCTTTGTACGTGCATGTGCCATTCTGCTTCCACAAGTGCCACTACTGCGACTTCTACAGCATCGTGGACTCGCGGGACCGCCAGGAGCCGTTCACCGAGCGTCTGATGCGCGAGTTGGAGGCGATCTCGCCCTACGCCGGGCCGCTCGCGAGCGTCTTTGTCGGCGGCGGCACACCCACGCTGCTCAGGCCCGACTTGTGGCGTTGGCTGCTCTCGACGATGCACGAGCGGTTCGATCTTGCGAACGCCGAGTTTACGGTGGAGTGCAACCCTGAAACCGCTTCGGCCGAGTTGTTCGATGTTCTCGTCGGGGGAGGCGTCAACCGGCTGAGCATCGGGGCGCAGTCCTTTAACACAAACCACCTTGAGACGCTCGAGCGTTGGCACGATCCGGACAACGTCGAGCGGTCGGTGGAGCTCGCGCGCGCCGCGGGGATCGATCGGCAGTCCATTGACCTGATCTTCGCGGTGCCGGGCCAGACGCTGGCGGAGTGGCGGTCGGACCTCGATCACGCACTCGGATTGGGCGCTTCGCACCTCTCGTGCTATGCGCTGACGTACGAGCCCAACACCGCGATGACCACTCGGCTGCGTCGCGGAGACTTCGAGCCCGCCGACGAGGACCTCGAAGCCGACATGCTCGAGTGCACGCTCGGGACCCTGCGGTCTGCGGGCTACGAGCGGTACGAGGTGAGCAACTATGCGCGACCGGGCGATGAGTGCCGCCACAACCTCGCGTATTGGCGACAGGACGAGTGGCTCGCGGCGGGCCCGTCGGCCAGCGGCCACTTCGCGGGCTGGCGCTGGAAGAACGCACCCAAGCTCGAGCCGTACCTCAGGGAGTCCGCGGATGGCGGACTGCCGCCAGTCGTCGATGCCGAAGCGCCCGACTCCGCACGGGCACTCGCCGAGCGTTTGATGACTGGGCTACGCCTGCGTGAGGGAATCGAACGCCAAGCCGTGCTGCGCGACGCCGCGGCGATCGACGCCGATCTCCCACAGCAACTGATAGCGGAAGCCGAGTCACACGAGCGGCGCGGGCACCTTGTGGTCGATGGTGATCGGTGGAGGCTGACCGATACCGGCATCATGCTCGCCGACGGCATCGCCTCGGCATTCATGATGCGAATCTAGCCCGCGGGCGTCTCGACCGTGGGCTTGCTGAGGCCGGCTCGCTTGAGCATGGCGACGAAGTCACGAGGCAGGGGCGCTCGAGTGTCGATCTGGGCGCCCGTCATCGGGTGCGTGAACACGAGCCCGTGGGCGTGGAGCATGAGGCGGCCGGCCGCGTCGGCGATCGTGGCGTTAGCGTACAGGTCGTCTCCCAGGATGGCGCAGCCGATCGATGCGAGGTGGACTCGGACCTGGTGCAAGCGTCCCGTCACGGCGCGGCATTCGAGCAGCGTTGCGGCGGGCGTCTGCTCGACCAATCGGTACGCCGTGAGCGCGGGCTTGCCGCTGCTGGCGACGCGAGCGAGCTTCTTGGCCTTTTGCTCTTCGAGGATGGGGCGGTTGATGGCGCCGGTGGGCAGCTTGGCCGGTGGGCGGCGTGTGATGGCGTAGTAAAACTTGGCGATCTCGCGTTTGCGGAATAGGTCGGCGAGCGCGTCGTAGCTCTCGGGGCTGAGCGCGACCAGGAGCAGGCCGCTGGTTGGCTTGTCCAGCCTGTGCATCATGCCAAACTCGCGCTGCTTCCCGACGTTTTGCAGCTTGGTGCCGTACTTGGCGAAGAGGCCATTGAGGAGGGTGTCGCTCGTGTGGGCCTTGCCGGGGACGGTCGCGAGTCGAGCGCGTTTCTCGACGACCAAGAGATGCTCGTCCTCATAGCGCACCGTGACGCCGATCCGCTCGTTCGGTTCTATCGAGAGGTTCATGCCCCACCGCCCAGGCCGATCGCGTCGTGGTCGACGTACCAGCGCGTGTGGCCGGCGAGCAGGTCTGGCACGGGTGCCAACTCGCCGGCGGAAACGCGCTCGAGCGCGGGCGCGACATGCGAACCCACCGCGAACACGCCAAGAAAACGGCTGCCGGCGAGCATTCGATGTGTGAGCGTCACGCCCTGATCGGGAAGGCGAACCGCGAGCCGCTGGCTTTCCGCGGCGTGCTCGGGTTCGAGGCGACCGGCGACGCCCGTCGGACCTAGGCCCAGCAAGGCCATGTCCAGGCGGTCGTGACCGCTGGGCCGATGCCCGAGGACCTTCTGCAGTGTGCGCTCGTACTCGCTGTCAGCCGCGGGCCGGAAGGCGGACATGCCGTGGACCTGATCCCTGGGGATGCCCGAGTGCCCGAGGATGAGGTCTCGTAGCACACCGTAGACGCTCTCGGGGTGATCGATCGAGACCGGCGCTTCGTCGATGGTCCACACGTGGGTGTCTCGCCACGGGAGCATGCGATACGCCGGGTCGGTCATGAGCTCGCGGCATAGCCGTTCGAGCAGCTTGAGCGACGGGCCGCCCGAAACCGCGAGGTGGAAGCTGCCGAATTCTCGGACGCAGGCCTTAGCTTGGAGCGTCACGTCCTGGGCGACGGCTGCCAGCACTTCTTCGGTGGATGACTCGAAGGCCACGGTGTCCCGCAAGGGCGGTGGGACTGGGTCCTTTTCGAGTTCGATGGGCGGCAGGCTCACCGGGCATTGTCGCCCCCTGGAGCATCGGAGGCCACATCGGCCGGTTTGGAGTGTCACGGCAGCAACCTCTTGGTCTTATTGCGGTAGGATTGCCAGATTGGCTCCGACCGCCGATCCTTTGCCGTACCTGCCCAGCGCCCGAGAGGGCCGCCCCGAGGCGACCGAGGAGCGACCCCGCCCCATGTCATCCGACGATCCCACACTCGTCCTTCGCCCCCAGGGCTGGCAGGGCAAGACGCACGTGCTCGACGGGCGCGAGATCACTGTCGGTCGCCATCCGTCGAACACCGTCCGTCTCTCCGACGAGAAGGCCAGCCGCCACCACTGCTCCATCCGCCCTGACGACGCGGGACGCTACATCGTCGTCGACATGGATTCCCGCAACGGCACTCGCGTCAACGAGGTCAAGGTAAAGCAGACGCACATCGCCGACGGTGACGTGATCCGGATCGGTGGCCACGAGTTCATCGTGGAGCCCAGGCCCGAGCACGAGGAGTTCTTCGACCCCGACGCTGAGGAATCGGACACGATCACCGTGACGAAGACGTCGCGCAAGAAGGGCCAGAAGGTCGAGGCGCCCGCCACGAATACGGCTTGGGCCAAGGAGATTCGGCGGACCGTCGAGAGCTTGCCGCCCGCCGGCAAGCTCAACGAAAAGATCGTGATCTTGAACGCTTCCGGGCAAAAGACGGGCGCCCTGAACGGCAACAGCCCCGGGCCGGTGGCCGTCCGACTGCTGCTGGCGAGCGCGAGCAAGAGCCGAGCGACGGACATCCATGTCGAGCCTCGCGGCGACACGTACAACGCCCGATTGCGCGTGGATGGGCAGATGGTGCCGTTGTCTGAGATGCCGTCGAGTGCGGGTAATCTCGCGTGCAACCTGATCAAGACGGCATGCGAGCTCGAGGTTGCGGGCAAGCAGGCCATCCACGACGGAACGATGTCTGCCGTGTTCGAGGTCGACGGTGTCGATCAGCGGGTGGAGTATCGCGTCAGCTTCACGCCGGCCGTGGGCGGACAGAAGCTGGTGATGCGCGTGCTCGATGGTCGGGGTGTGCCGCACTCGGTGGACGATCTTGGCCTGGCACCGTACATGATGCCGCGCATCAAGCGGGTGCTCTCGAAGGACCAGGGCATGCTGCTCGTCTGTGGGCCGACGGGGAGCGGCAAGACGACGACCCTGCACAACTGCGTGCGCGAGATCGACCGCGAGCGCAAGAACGTGGTCACCATCGAGGACCCGGTCGAATACAAGCTCGAGGGCGTGACACAGATCCCCGTGGATGACAGGCAGGGACTGGGCTTCCACGGCCTACTCCGCAGCGTGCTGCGTCAGGATCCGGATGTGATCCTCGTCGGCGAGGTTCGCGACGAGGAGACGGCGCGCACGGCTATGCAGGCTGCGATGACCGGGCACCTGGTGTTCTCGACCGTCCATGCTAAGGACACGGTTGCGGCGATCTTCCGCCTGCTCGACCTCGGTGTGGAGCCGTATCTGGTCGCCAATGCGCTCGATCTGGTGCTCGCGCAGCGGCTGGTTCGCGTGCTGTGCACGAATTGCCGTCGCGAGGTGCCGCTGAGCCCGGGCGAGTCCAGCAAGCTCGGCGGCATCCTCAGCAAGCACTCTGGTGGGGCCAAGACGGCGAACCACGTGTACACGCCAACCGGGTGCGCTCGGTGCTTGCGCACGGGATACGTCGGCCGCCGCGCGATCTTCGAGTTGCTCGAGTTCAATGACGCTCTGCGTGACATCGTGCTCCAGGAGCCCTCAATCCAGGCGATCAAGAAGGTCATCGAGGCCGACCTATTCACGACGCTGCGCACGTTCGGCCTGCGGCTGGCGGCCCAGGGCATCACGAGCCTCGAAGAGGTCAACCAGGTGGCCGGGGGCGAGTGACTACGCCGGTTGGGCCACGCCGCGTGCCGATAGAGGAGTGCACGAGCACTAGGCGAGGGTGATATGGCAGCGAACAGCGCGACCGAATCAACAGCGCCGGACTACGCCGCGATCTATGACCGGGTGATCGCAGAGAATGCGGGCTACAACGACGCCCACGGGTCGCCAGGATATCACGCGTGCCTGCGGCACGCGGAACGGCTGCGCGGGTTTTCCGGCCGGGCTCTCGATGTAGGCTGCGGCGCAGGCTACGTCGTTTCGCTTCTTGGCATGCCCGCGTTTGGCTTTACGTCCTACGGCGTTGACGTCAGCACCTCAGGCATCGAGCGGGCCCGCAAGCTGGTTCCGGCGGACCGCGTCGTGACGATGCAGCCGGGCAAAATCCCGCACCAAGACGCCTCATTCTCGCTCGTGACATGCTTCGACGTGCTCGAGCATCTTGACGAGCCGGACATCCTTGAACTCCGTGCCGAGATGCGACGCGTGCTGGCCCCACAGGGGCTGCTGTTTTGCTCTGCCAGCCTCCGGCCGTCGGCTTCGGTCGATCACAACGGTGAGAATCTGCACCGAACGATCCGACCCGCCCAATGGTGGGCCGACACGTTTGGGCCCGACGAGTATCTCGTTCGGCGGGCGACCGAGGACGTGCTCTTGTGGTGGAACAAGCCTCGCGCGATCGACGGCTGACATTAAACGGCTCTTGTTGGCCCTACCTACGCTTGGCGTTGGACATCGCCAGCGCGTCTTGTGGTACCGTGAGAGAGCCGATCCGTCGTGACGATTCGCCAACGACTGCTAGTCTGGATGGTCGGCTCGATCACGCTGGTGTACGTGGCGGTGCTGGGCTATGGGTTCATCGAATCGAAGGATCGCGCCCTGCAGCAGACGGACGAGCGGTATCGAGAGGCGCTCGAATGGCGCGCGAGCGCGCTTTCGGATGAGCTCGATGCGGCGGCGACCACCGCGAGCGATGTCGCAGAGACGGTTGCACTGGCCGCAACACCCAGCCGGGCCGCAGACACGCTCGCCGAACGCATGTTCGCTCGGCTTCCGATCGTCACTTCGGTCGAGCTGGTTTATTCCGGTGCCGGTACCGAGGGGTTGAAGCGGTACGAGCGTGGTGTGGACGGCGCGCTCGCGGAACCGCGCTTCCTTCCGGCGGCCGTTGGACTTGAGCCGGGCGCCTGGGCGAGTGTCAAACCCGACGGCGCGGACCGTCGCGCGATCTGGATGACGCCGATCATCAGCCAGGATGCCGTCACCGCACAGGCGCTGATCGAGATTCCCGCCGAGGCGTTCGAGGCGCGGCTGGGTGAGCCGATCGTGGATCGGAGCCTCTTGCTGCTCCTGGATGATGCGGGACGGTATCTGTGGCACTACAACCGCGAGGTGTTGGCCTCGGACGTCGATGTCTTCAGCTTCGCACGCGACATGGACCGCCCGTCGATCGCCGAGGCCGCTCGCACCGCACTCTCTGGCGAGGCCGGCAAGACGAGGATGCCGGTTGGGTTCGTGACGCCTGAGCCCTACATGATTTACTACCACCCCGTTGGCGAAACCGGCTGGACGCTGGTCACGGCCGTGCCCGAAGCGGAGCTCTTGGCACCGGTGTACACGCAAGTTACAAGATCGGCGACGATCATGGTGCTGGGTTTGCTGCTCATCGTGGGCGCCGTATGGTTCACGGCCCGCCGAATCACGGCGCCGATTGAGCGCATCTCCGAGGCCGCCAAGCGGCTCGGCGAGGGCAAGGACTATGAGCACGTCGCAACGCACGCGCCACTCGAGCTGCGCGTGCTCGATGATGTGCTCGAGGGGACGAGCTCACAACTCACACACCTCACAGCAAGTCGACTGGAAGAGGTCGCGCGTCGCGAGTTCGCCGAGGGCGAGTTGCGGGTGGCTCGTTCGGTGCAGGAGTCGTTGCTGCCCGAGCCGATCCCAGAGGATGAACTGCGTCCCTTCGGGCTCGACATCGCTGGGCAGAACGTGCCGGCATCGGGCGTCGCGGGCGACTTCTTTGACTACCTCGTCGACGCCAAGGGCCGGCTGATCGTCTGCATCGCCGATGTTTCGGGGAAAGGTGCCCGTGCGGCGATGCTCATGGCCGTTGCGCGCACGGCATTTCGTACGGCGGCCGACACGTGCGAGCATCCCGGTGATTTGGTCGTTGCCATCAACGACCTGTTGCTGGAAACCACGCACGACATCGACGGCAGCTTCATCACGATGAAGATCCTCGCGATCGAGCCAAGCGGTCGAATCACGTTTGCCAACGCGGGACATCCGCACGCTGCGCAGATCACCGCAGATGGGCGCGTGTCGGCCGCCGCCCCGCCCACGGGCACGATCGTGGGCGCGTTCAAGGATGTCCACTTGCAGGCCCGGACCGAGCATCTCGAGCTCGATCCGTCGTGGCGCTCGCTCGTGCTCGTGACCGACGGTGTGCTTGAGGCCGCCAAGGCGTCACCTGGCACCGGTGACGAACGCGAGATCTTCGAGACCGATCGCTTGCACGAGACCCTGCGTAGTGCTGCGCCGCTGTCGGCGCACCAAATCACCGATCGTGTCGTTCGTGCGGTGCGAGACTTCGAGGGCGACAACCAGACCGACGATATCACGGTGGTCGCGATCGTCCGCCACGCGGTCGGGGCATGAGCGAGGCTCAGTTGCCCACCAGCCACCCACCACCTTTGCCCGGGATTGCCGAGCGTGGCGCTCGTGTCGAACGGTTTATGGACGCGGCCAAGCGCGCGAAGAGCGTCGAGCAGTGGTGCGACGCGACGGACCTCCTGCTGTCGAATCAGCCGTGCATCTTCTATCGCAACCTTGAGATTTCGGCCGCCTACTCGTGGATGTACCTCAACAGACCACGGTTGTTCAAGTGGTGTGGCATGGCGGCGTTTGCGTCGTATCACGCGCGGCTGCTGCTGACGCCGTTCAAGCTTCGGGTGGATGAAACGGGCGCGCTCGTCAAGCCCGAAGCGCCACGCGGGAGCCGCGGGCGCTGGCTGGGTGTCCCTTTCGAGGACCTTGAGCTCATCCGCACGGTCAACAACGGCATCTTCCGCGACATCTTCTGGGCCCACGCGGCGTACATGATGCCATCGCATGGCATGCGCGCGCTGCGCAGCCTCTTGACAGAGCCGGAGGATCGGCCGATGCTGCGCGGATTCGAGCTGATCGACCTGGGGCGTCGCGCTCTGCGAGACGACCCAGAGCGGGCTGAGGCGTTCATTTGGGCGGGCAACACGCTCTTGCTATGGCACGAGCAGCGGGCCATCGTGCAGCCGAGATTCTCCGAGATCTCGCCGGGCTTCGCACGATGGTTCTCCCTTGGCTCGTCGCTAACTTTTGAGGCAGATCGAGCATCGCACCGCGCTCGTTACTTCGCGAGCTTCTATCTCGATATGCTGCTCCGCCACCCGGCCGAGCTCGTGCGAACGCGGTCGCTGCCGCGGATCACGCGATTCGAGCATCGGTGGCGATGGGCGTCCAGCCGCGTGGTGAGCAAGTTCCGTCGCCTCGAGCGCGAGGCCAGCGGCGGGATCGTCAGCCAGAGGCTCGAGCGCATCCTCGCGGAATCTGCGTGAGCGAGACTCGGGCGCAATGATGCCCCGTGACGCAGCCCACAACGAACATCCCGTTGCTGCTCTGGCCGGGCCTTGCCGCCGACGAGCGGCTGTTTGCGCCGCTGGTCGAGCGCTGCTCGAACATGCGTACACCAGCGTTCATTGAGCCCGAGCCCGGGGAAGACCTGCGCACCTACGCGCGGAGATACGCCGAGCATCTTGGCCCGAGCCTGCCCGAAGATGGTCGCTACGCCGTCGGGGGCTTCAGCTTTGGGGGGCAACTCGCGCAAGAGCTGGCGGCAGTGCTGGATCCGAAGCCTCTGGGCGTCGTGCTCATCTGCGGCGTTCGAGGTCGGCACCAGATCTTGCCCGGTTTCGTCCGGCAACAGAGGATTGGCGCGCTCGTCCCCGGGTTCATCGCTCGGCGGTTGTACACGCCCGTGGCTCGGCGGTTTGCGAAGCGTGAGGGGCTCGCCGATGCTGCAACGCAGTTGCTTGTCGATATGGCGTCCGCCAATGAGCCGGCTTTCCTGAGTTGGTCCGCCGCGGCGTGCGCGCACTGGCAGGGCCCACCCAGCTTTGACGTGCCGCTCCGGCACATCCACGGTGCGCACGATGATGTCATCCCGGATATGCGTTCAGAAGCGGATGAGACCATCGAGGATGCGGGACACCTGATCACGCTTACGCATCCGGATCGGGTTGCGGCCTTCGTCGATTCGGCCCTGGCCGGCTTCGCCCGGGAGAGCGTTGCGTAGAGCTAGCTCGACTTGGATTCAAAACCACGCAACAGCATGTCCGCCGCCGCACATCCGCTCAGGAACGCGCCTTCGACTCGCCCGCCATTGCACCAGTCTCCAGCGATGGCGACGCGCCTGTCTCGATCGAAGAGCGCTCTGCCGTCGACACGAGAACTCGTCAACGCGTATCGCCATCGGTGTGCGGCGGAGTAGGTCGCGGGCGGCAGCGCAAGCTGGAGGGCGGCCTGCATCGATTCAAGCAACTCGCACACGACGCTTGAGCGATCGTCGTCGACGTGCGCCATTGACCACTCTGGGCCGGCGTGCAGGATCCATCGCTCGCCGGGCGATCGACCCGGCTTGCTGGAATCACGCGCCAGCCAAGACAGTGGGTTTCCAGGCACGTTCACGAAGATGCCGTCGGCCTCGATTGGCAGCCGCGCATCGAAGGCGGCCATCACGGCCCAGCACGGATGCATCACGCACGCGGCCGCACGCGCGGCGAGCTCCGGGCTTTCGGGCATGAGTTCGACAACTTGAGGGGCTGGTGCGGTCACGATCAGCGCGTCGAAGGTTCCGATGCGGTCTTCGGGACCTTCGACCAGCCAACCACCGCCTGCATGCTCTACACGATCGACGCGTGCAGAGAACTGGACCTTGGCGTTCCTTGGAAGATCGGCCACCAGCTGCGCCACGACAGCGTTCATCCTAGGGGTGCCGACGAATCGCGTCGGGCCGCCGGGCTTCGCTTCGAGTCTTCCTGCGCTGTCGATCGTGGCGATCTGACCATTCCACGGCGCGCACGCGCCCATTGACACCCAGCCTTCGACTACCGTTGCGAACCGATCGGCGCGCACCGTGAAGTACTGCGCACCGTGATCGAACGCGAGCGTGCCGGAGTCCTGCTCGACACGACGCGTCGATGCGCGGCCACCGGGACCGCGCCCCTTGTCGAACACTTTGACGGCCACCCCAGCCTCGGCAAGTACTCGTGCAGCCGCGAGGCCGGCGATACCACCGCCAACCACTCCGACGCGACGGCTGGCGGCAGTCTCGAATGACTTGAACTCATCGATCACCGCGATCCTCCGGTGCGCCACGGTACTGCAGACGTGCGCCGCCGCGGCGGCTGCCGTGCTTGATGTACACACGGCGGGCTTCATCACGCACTGCTGACTGCTTGCGCACGGCGAAGATACGCCGCTGCGCCTCACGATACGCCGTCGCGTGATCAACGAGGCGGGTTGGATAGGCCCTTTCGTCGACAGTACGGCTGAAGAGCGAGTCCGCGGACTCCCACGGCACGTGCACGAGATCACCGGGTAGCTCGGCGAGCTCGGGGACCCAGCGACGGACGAATACGCCGTCGGGGTCCTGGTCCCGGCCTTGCTTCACGGGGTTGTAGATACGCACGGTGTTGATGCCTGTCGTGCCGCTCTGCATCTGGACTTGGCTGTAGTGGATGCCCGGCTCAAAATCGGTGAAAGCGCGTGCGAGGTGGCGGGCGACCGGCCGCCAGTGCAGCCAAAGGTGGTAGGCCGCGAAGCTGACGAGCATTGATCGCATACGAAAATTGAGCCAGCCCGTCTCGTTGAGCGAACGCATGCAGGCGTCGACGAACGGATAGCCCGTGCGACCGTCGCACCAGGCGGCGTACGCGTGCCGGTCGGCCTCGTTCCATTGGGCCTCGTTTTCGACGCGCATTCCGTCGTAGCCGCGGTGCATGTTCTGGAACTCGATCTCGGGCTCGCTCTCGAGCTTCTGGATGAAGTGGCAGTGCCATCGCAGGCGCTTCTGGAAGCTGCCGATGGATCGGAGCCAGAGGCCATTGCCACCCGCGTCGCGTAGGTCAGCCGCGCGCTCGTTTGCCGCGTGCGAGGCCGTCCGGATCGAAACGGTGCCGTACGCAAGATGGGGGCTCAATCGGCTGCACGCGTCCGCGCCCTCGAGCGGAGACGACATGGCCCGCTGGTACGTCTCGCCTCGCTCGTGGAGGAACGTGCGGAGCAGATCTTCGCCCGCTTGGGTCCCACCTCGCTGTCGGTCGGACAAATCGCACAGCTCCCGCACGCCGAGTTCGCTGGGGCTGCGCGTATCACCCAGATCGAGCGTTTTCGAGTTTGGCCATGGGCTCAACGCCTCAAGTGTTTGACACTCGGGCTGGCGCATGTAGCCGTTCCAGCGTCGTGACCAGCCGTCGCGGCTCGTGAGTGGGCGGAATACGCCGTGCTGTATCGCCTCGTGCCACTCCACACGACGCTCTCGGCACCACGACCGCACGCGCTTGTCGCGGTCGAAGGTCTGGCCGAGGCCAGTCTCTTCGTGGCTATGCAGTCGGGCGAACGCGTGTGTATGCCAAAGCCGTTCGAAGACGTCGACGGCGTCGCCTTCCGCGATCAGCAGGTCCGAGCCGAGTTGCTGGAGGTCCGATCGCAACTCCTTGAGCGACTCATTCACGAATTCGAGATGCCGGGCGTCGTGCTCATCAGCCCGAAGCACGCACGGCTCGTAGATGTAGATGCCCAGTACGGGTCCTCGCGATGCGGCATCGCACAGCGGCGCGTGATCCCTCACGCGCAGATCTCGCTTGAACCAGACAAGGCCGCGGTCCATCTCGGAGTGTTGAAGCTCGGAGCTCGCGTCTTGGCCACTACGACCGATCTCGGCGGCCTTCCCCTAGGCGATCGGGGTTAGATTACCGTTCCGCCGATGCGCGAAGGGCAACCATTCGGGCCAGGAACGGATCATCCTCGGCTCGTGTCGCCCGCAGGTCGGCGATGAGGCTGTTGAGCTGCGGCTCCGCGTGTTCCCACAGGCGGGCGTTGGCGAGCTCGGTCGCGAACATCGCGCGGAGCTGGAGTGTCTGATCTCCGGTGGGCCCGAACGCGTCTTCGCCCCGGCTGACGACATCGGCCATGGCTTCGAGTGCTTGGTCCACGCGGCCGTAGGACAGCATCGCGTTGACCGCGTACGCGCGCAAGAACAGGGACATGTTGGGGGGAGCGACTCGATCGGCGGTTTCGGCGACGCGAAGCATCTCGCCGATGACGTCGTCAGCCGGTTCGACGCCAAGCCTGGACTGGCACGAGCCGAGTAAGGTTGCGGAATAGAGCGCCGCCACGGACTCGGGGCCGAGCGCTTTGCTGGTGGCCGGGGCGTTCTTCTCCAAGATCTCTGCGGCGCGTTCGTAGTTGCCGGCATCCATCGCGATCAGAGCGACCGTCCGCTGCGTCGACAGCAGCTTGAGATCCTCGGCAGTGCCGACGCGCTCAAGCACACGCAGGCCCTCGTCGGCAAACTCCAACGCCGCGTCTCGATCACCCAACTGGCTGTAGGTACGCCCGATCTCGCTGTAGATAAATGCCTCGGCGGCGGCATCGGCGGGCTCCGCTTCCTGGGCGATCTCGAGCGCTGCGAGCTGGTACTCGAGCGCCTCGTCGTAGCGCGCGCGGGCGGAGAACCACTCCGCGATGCTGAGCCTCGCGGTATGGCGGAATGACGATGCACGACCAACCGCTTGATCGGCGACTTCGATCACTCGTAGAAAGTCTTGCTCGGCCTGTTCGCCTTCGCCCTGCCTTGCTCGGGCGTGGCCTCTCCGGAACAGACCCTGCTCGAGCATGTCGTCCTCGATGCGATCTGGATTGGCCTCTGCCCAACGCACGACGTGGTCCGCCATGGACTCGCTCAGCGCGAACTCGCCAAGCGTGAAGAGCGATTCCATGAGCGATCGCGCGAGTGAGGCTGTCGCAAAGTCGGGCTCGGGGTCGTCGGCGAGCAGGCTCTGGGAAGCCTCGACGATGGCCTCCCGAAGCGTGACGTCGCGGCCCGATCGTTCGGGTCGGATGCCGAAGAAGATGTCCCCGATCATGTCGTTGAGGCTCTGAGCCTCGGTGAGGGACCGCTCGAGTTTCAGGTCGCGGGCCTGGACCTCGGCGAGTGCTTGGCTCTCGCGGTAGAAGCCGATGCTCGTGCCGACGAGGCCGAGGACGAGCGCGGTAAACAGGATGGCGACGAACGCGACGAGGCCCTTGTTTCGCGAGGCGAACTTCTGGAGGACGTACATCCGTGTGGGCGGGCGGATCGCCAGCGGGCGGCCCTCAAGGTATCGCTCGATGTCGTCGGCGAGTTCCTTCGGGCTGTCGTACCGATCGTCGGGGAGCTTTTCGATCGACTTGAGGACGACGCAGTCGAAGTCTTCGGGAGCCCCAACGTGCGAGCGCGTGCTCGGCTTCGATGGCTTCGTCCCTTGGATGAGCTTCTGGATGTCGTCGAGCGGCAAACTGCGGAACTCGTCGCCACCGATGGGGACCGAGCCGGTCAGGAGCTCGTAGAGGATGACTCCGAGCGCGTAGACGTCGGAACGTGCGTCAACGTCCGGGTTGCCAAAGCGGGCCTGCTCGGGGCTCATGTACTCGAGCGTGCCGACGAGTTGGGTGTCGAGGGTGTGCTTCACATCGCCGAGCGAGGCATCGACACCGAGCGCTTTGGCAACGCCGAAGTCGATGATCTTTGGGACCGCTTCGCCATCCTCTTGGCTGACGAGGATGTTCGACGGCTTGAGGTCTCGGTGGAGGATGCCGCGAGTGTGCGCGTGCTGCACACCGCGGCAGATCTGCACGAACAGCTTTAGGCGCTCCTCGAACCTCAGCCCTTTCTCTTCGGAGTAGTCGGTGACCGGCGGCCCGTCGACGAGCGACATCGAGAACCACGATGGTCCAAAGGGGTCGGCACCCGCGTCGAGCACGGTGGCGATGTTGCGGTGCTCGAGCCGAGCGAGAGCCTGCCGCTCTGAATCGAATCGCGACATCACCGCCTGCGTGTCGAAGCCGGGCCGAACGATCTTGAGCGCGACCTCGCGGCGGAAAGGTCGCTCCTGGACGGCTCGAAAGACACAGGCCATGCCGCCCCGGCCGAGCATGGAGACGACCCGATATGGCCCGACTCGCTCGGGCGATTCATCGGGAAGCGCAGCGTCGATCGGCGAGTCTACGAATGGCGTAAACGTATCGTCGTCGAGTTCGTCGTTCGCCGCGAGGAGCTCTTCGACCCGCGATCTCGTCTCGGGATCATCCGCGAGCTCCGCGTCAAGGATCGCCGTGCGCTCGGTCGCGTTGAGCGACTCCAGCCTCGCGAACAGCTCTTTGACGCAATCACCAGGCATGTGCCGTCCCTACTTCGCTGCCTCTCGGCTCCCCCGAGATTCCCCCTTCATGCGGGTCGCGAGCCACGCCTTCGCGTACTTCCAGTCTCGCTGCACAGTACGGTCGGTCACGCCCAGCACGTCGGCGATCTCCGACTCGGCCATGCCCAGGAAGATGCGGAGCGAGACGACTTGTGCGGCGCGCTCGTCTTCCTGGGCGAGTGCTTCGAGCGCCTCGTTCATCGCAATCACCTCGGCAGGATCCCGATTGAAGACGGCGGCATCGTCGTGCAGCGGCTCGCGCTGGCGATCGCCGCCGCGCTTGATCGTCATTCGGGCACGGGCCCGGTCGACGAGGATGGAGCGCATCGCGGTGCCTGCGGCGTTGATGAAGTGCCGTCGGTTCTCCCATGTGCGATCGTCGTTGCCCACGAGCTTGATGTAAGCCTCATGCACCAGGTCCGTTGGCCGCAGCGATTGACCTGGCGTGAGCCCAGAAAGGCGCGCGTGCGCGAGGCCTCGGAGCTCGTCGTAGACGAGCGTCAGCAGGCGGTTGACAGCGTCGGGATCGCCACCGACGGCGGCTTCCAGGATCTGGGTGACGGGATGATCGCCGTGCTGCGTGATGGGCGGGCTCCACGCATGGTGATTGGTGCTGACCCATTGTACGTTCGGGGAAGCCGCATTTTGTGGCTGATGCGTCGCCAGAGAACTTGTGGGTTGCGTGTCGGGCCGCGAGTCGGATTCTCGTATCTCCCTCTGAAACGCCGGGAGTACGAGCCGACATGGGCACCGTTCTTGTCATCTACGCGTCGGACTACGGGCACACGAAGCGTGCCGCCGCCGAGGTTGCGCTCGGGGTCGAGCGCGTCGTGGGGACCAACGTGCGACTTCGCTCAGCCGCGGAAGTCACGCGAGAAGATGTCTTGGATGCCGACGGCCTGATCCTGGGCAGCCCGGTCCACATGGGCAGCATCCACTGGGAGCTCAAGCGCTTCATCGATGAGACACTCTCGGCCCTTTGGAACCAGGACCTGATGGTTGGTCGTGTGGGTGGCGTGTTTGCCACCGGTGGTGGCTACGGCGGGGCGGGCGGGGGCTGCGAGCTCGCGATGCTGTCCATGCTGGCCACGCTCGCCGAGCTGGGCATGGTGATCGTGCCGCTGCCCAAGTGCACCGAGTCCTACGCGCACGGTGGCCTGCATTGGGGCCCGTACGCGCGGTGCGGCTCCGACGAGCTGTCGCACACGCCCCCGCCAGCCGAGAGCCTTCCCCTGCTCATGGCGCACGGCCAGAACGTGGCCCGCGTCGTTTCACAGCTGTCACCCCAAACCGCCGGACGGATCGCCCGTCCGTCGTTCACCTCCCCCCAAACCTGACCGACTCGACCAAACTGACTCGATCGACCAACCCAAGGAGTCCACGCATGTCCATCTTTACTTCTCGTTCGGCGATGATCGCAACTGGTGCCGCGCTCGGCGCCGCCGCGTGCATGGCCGTGCTCAGCGTTCAGCCTGCCTCGGCAAGCAGCGACGCGGGCACGCAAGCCAATAACCAGTCCGCGACGCTGTCGGGCAGCCGCGACGTCGGCTCGCCCACGTGGGCCCCCGGCGGTAGGCGCGAGCGGTGGACCCCGGAAAACACGGTGTTCGCGTTCATCGATCACCAGACCGGCCTGATGAACCTGGTCGATGACACCCCCACCGTCGAGTATAAGAACTACGTGGTCGGGCTCGCCAAGCTCGCGAAGATCCACAACGTGCCTTCGGTGATCACGACCAGCGACGAGACGGGCCCCAATGGTCCCAAGATGCCCGAGGTGGTCGAGCTGTTGCCCGACGCGCCGCTGATCTCGCGGCCGGGCCAGATCAACGCCTGGAGCAACGACGAGTTCGTGCGCGCCATCGAGGCAACCGGCCGCACCAAGATCGTGATGTCGGGCATCACCACCGACGTGTGTGTCGCGTTCGCAGCGTTGTCGGCCCTCGATGCGGGCTACGAGGTCTACGTCGTCAGCGACGCGTCCGGCAGCATGAGTGAGCAGACCCAGCTGACATCGCTCATGCGCATGCAGGACGCGGGCGCGGTCATCGGCACGTGGTTCGCGCTGTCGTGCGAGATGCTCTGGGATTGGCGCAACCCCACGGGCGCGGACTCGGCCCAGTTGTTCGTCGAGCACTTCCCGGCGTACGCCGAAATCTACCACAGCCACGCGGCACAGCAGCGTGCGCGGTCGATGGGTAATCGCTGAGCAACCGGGCGACCCACTCGCACTCGAAGGAGACGATCATGAACAAGGGAACGTTCCGATCCGCGATATTGGTGATGGCCGCGGCGATCACGGCGACCTCGATCGGGGCCGCCATGCACGGCGAGCCCGCCGCCCACGCCCACGCGCACACCGACGGTCACCACGCCATGCAGGAAGACGGGAAGCTGTCGCTCCTGACCCCGAGGAACTCGACGCTGCTGCTGATCGATTATCAGCCGCAGATGATCTTCGGTGTGAACTCGCACGATCGCCAGTCGATCCTCAACAACGTTGAGGCGTTGTCGAAGGCCGCGATGGCGTTCGACGTGCCCACGGTGCTGACCACGGTTTCGGCCGAGACGTTCTCGGGGCCGAAGATCCCCCAGATCACCCGAGTGTTGGAGAACCACACGCTCTACGACCGGACGAGCATGAACGCGTGGGACGATCCGCGCGTGGTCTCGGACATCGAGCGGGCGGGACGCCCGAAGCTCATCATCGGTGCCTTGTGGACCGAGGTGTGCCTGACCATGCCCGCGCTCGAGGCGCTGGCCGACGGCTACCAGGTGTACCTCGTCACCGACGCGTCCGGCGGTACAAGCAAGGAAGCCCACGATATGGCGGTTCAGCGGATGGTCCAGGCCGGCGCGATCCCGGTCACCTGGCAGCAGGTCATGCTCGAGTGGCAGCGTGACTGGGCGAACCAGGGCACGTACGAAGCCGTCACGGACATCGCACGCGAGCACTCCGGCGCGTACGGCGTGGGCATCAGCTATGCCTACGGCATGTTCGGCACGAGCGAAGGTAGCAAGTAGTCCCAAACCCCCACTCCGCGTGCCCTCGGGTGAGAGCCCGGCGGCGCGCTTGGTCCAAGCGAGGAGCACCCATGCATCACGATACCACAAGGCGGGCTTTCTTAGGAACGGCGGCGGCTGGAGCTGGGCTGTTAGCCCTCGGCCCGCTGACGGCGTTGGGTTCAACACGCGGCCGAGGCATCGGCTGGGGGAGCGCGGCAGATCTCGTGCTGCTCAATGGTCGTGTCACGACCATGAACCCGGGCATGCCCGAGGCGACGGCCTTGGCGGCCAAAGACGGCAGGTTCGTCGCGGTCGGCGGCGAGGCGGACGTGAGGCCGCTCATCGGCGCGGGCACGCGTGTGATCGACGCCAAGGGCAAGCGCGTAATCCCCGGGCTGAACGACTCGCACATGCACTTCGTGCGCCAGGGCCTGAACTACCACATGGAAGTGCGCTGGGACGGCGTCGACTCGCTCGAACGCGCCCTGGAGATGCTGCGAGAGCAGGCCGCGCGCACACCGAAGGGCCAGTGGATCCGCGTCATCGGCGGGTTCTCGATGTACCAGTTCAAGGAGCGTCGCATGCCGACGCTTGAGGAGATCAACGCCGTCGCCCCGGACCATCCGGTGTTCGTCTTGTATCTCTATGCCTACGCGCTGCTCAATCGCAAGGCGATCGAGTACCTCAACTACGACTCGCCGGACCGGCCAACGTACCCGGGTGGACGCCTGGCATTCGACCGCCACGGCATCCCGACCGGCGCGGTGTTCGCCGATCCCTCGGGGCTGATCTTGTACAAGTCGATCTCCAATGGCCCAAGGCTGAACAAGGCCGACCAGATCAACTCGTCGCTGAGCTTCCAGCGCGAGATGCACTCGATCGGCGTCACGTCGGTCTCGGACTGTGGCGGCGGCGGCATGGTGTTCCCCGACGCCTACGGCGTGATCAACGAGCTGAACGATCAGGGCAGGCTCAAGATCCGTACCAGCCTGAACACCTTCCCGCAAGTCAAGGGCGAGGAAGAGTCGGACTACCGGCGATGGGTGCGCGACCACAAGGTCGGGCACGGCGACAATATGCTCTACCTCACCGGCGCGGGCGAGAACATCTGCTGGGCGGCATACGACTACGAGATCTTCAACGACGCACGGCCCGACATCGACAGCAATGCCGAGGAAGTGCAGCAGCCCATCGTCGACGTGCTCGCCGCCAACGGCTGGCCGACCCGCCAGCACATGACGTACAACGAGACGATCGAGCGCCTCTTGCACACGTACGAGCGGGCCCACGCGACGCACGCGGGCGGCATCGGCAAGGGCCCACGCATGGTTGTTGACCACGCCGAGACGATCTCCGAGCGGAACATGGAGCGCATCGCGCGGCTCGGCGGCGGCATCGCGATCCAGAACCGCATCATCTACCAAGCCGAGGACTACGCCCGGCGGTACGGACCCAAGGCACTGAGCACGGCGCCGCCGGTGCGCAAGATGCTGAATATGGGCCTGCCTGTTGCTGGCGGCACCGATGCGACGCGCGTGTCCTCGCACAATCCCTGGCTCAGCCTGGCGTGGCTGTGTACCGGCAAGTCGCTCGGCGGCATGCAGATGTACGGCGACGACAACCTTCTGACTCGCGAAGAGGCGCTTCGTGCGTGGACGGTGGGTAGTGCATGGTCGACCGGGCACGAGGGCGTCAAAGGTGCGATTGAGTCGGGCCAGCTCGCGGACTTTATCGTGCTCGATCGGGATTACTTTACGGTTCCCGACGGTGAGTTGCAGATGCTTCGCTCGAGCCTGACCGCTGTGGGCGGAGAGGTTGTCTACGCGGACGGCCAGCTCTCTCAGCACGACACCCCACCGCTCCCGCCGGTGATGCCCGCGTGGTCGCCGGTTCGCGAGTTCGGTGGCTATCAGTATGGAGGCTAAATCATGGATTCGCTGATTACCGGCATTCATCACGTCACCGCGGTCGCCAAGGATCCGCTGAAGAACTTCGAGTTCTACACCTCGCTGCTTGGCCTTCGCATGGTCAAGAAGACGGTGAACTTCGATGATCCGCTGACCTATCACCTGTACTACGGCGACCATCGCGGATCGCCGGGGACGCTGCTGACGCACTTCCCGCATCCGCTCTCGCGGGCGGGGGTTCATGGCTCGCCCGAAATCCTCGAGACCCGCTTGCGTACCGCGGTTGGGACGCTCGATTCGTGGGCCGAGCGGCTCGGCAGCCATGGAGTACAAACCGAAATTGTCGAGGACGATGGCGTTCGGCGTCTTGCCTTTGGTGATCACGACGACATGCGGTTCGCGTTGGTCGAGGAGCCAGCCGAAGCGGCCGACGAAGGCTCGATCTTGGGGATCGAGAGCGTGTCGATCCGGGTGCCGGATATTGGTGCAACGAGTTCGTTCCTGCAAGAGGTCTTGGGCTTCGCGACCGCCGCCCAGTCTGATTCGGGTGCTCGTTTGACGCTTGGCGACGGCACCCCCGGACGTCGCCTTGAGCTCGTCCAGGTTGCGATCGATCCGCGGACATCGATGGGCGCGGGCACCGTCCACCACGTCGCCTGGCGTGTGCCGGATGACGAGACGCAGGCTCGTGTTGCCGCCGCGCTGACCGAGGCTGGCATCGCGGTTACCCCCGTGATGGACCGCCAGTACTTCCGGTCGATCTACTTCCGCATTCCTGGCGGTGTCATCTTCGAGGTCGCAACCGATGGGCCGGGCTTTGACGTTGATGAGCCGTTGGAAACACTTGGCGAGGCACTGAAGCTACCGCCACAGTACGAGGCAAGGCGATCGGAGATCGCGGCGCACCTGGTTCCGCTCGACGGTGCGCACGCGTGAGCGGTCACCAATCGCGGTTCATCATCAAGACCGACTCCGCCGATCCTCCCCACGGCGGGATGCCGGTCTCCACGGGCGGGTCGCCGATCGAGACCGCTGGATTGGTGTTCATCCTTTTGCATGGCCGCGGGGGCAACGCCCGCGAGATGCTTGCACTGGCCGAGCACTTCGAGTGTCCGGACGCGGCGTTTGTCGCACCGCAGGCCGCCGGATTCTCGTGGTACCCCGCGTCGTTTATTGCCCCCTTCGAGGTGAATCAACCTGGGATCGACTCGGCCCATAAGGTGATCGAGTCACTGATCGACTCGATCGCGGTAGGCCGATCTTCGCCCGCGCCGATTGCGCTCCTCGGATTCTCCCAGGGGGCGTGCCTGGCTGTCGATCATGCGTATCGCTTTCCCCGCCGATACGCGTTCATCGCGGGCTTGACCGGCGGGATCATCGGCCCGCCGGGCACGGACTTCGATCGTGACGGTGCGCTCAACGGCACGCCGGTCTTTCTGGGTTCGGGCGATCCCGATCCGCACGTGCCGTGGTCGCGGGTGCGAGAGTCGGCGCGTGTGCTCGAGGGGATGGGCGGCAACGTCGAGCTCGTTGGATATGAGAACGCGCCGCACGCGGTGCTGCCCGATCAGGTCGACCGGGTTCGCGAACTCGCCCGAGCGGCGACGGTTGGAGGTTCGGCGTGAAGGTCACTCGCATCATCGAGGATGCGCGGGGCGTGTCCACGTTCGCCGAGGACTCTGTCACGCTCGAAGACCACGGCACCATCGGGCGGCTCTCGAGGCTGTTGCCGGCCGAGGGTGTGATCTTCCGCGAAACCCCGCCCGACTACGACTATGACTGGCACCCCGCACCGCAGCGGCAGTACATCGTGCTTCTCGATGGTGAGATCGAGATCGAGGTGGGCACCGGCGAGGTGCGGCAGTTTCGCGGGGGCGAGGTGCTGCTCGTCGAGGATACGGAAGGCCGAGGGCATCGCACGCGCTCCATCGGCGACACCCCCCGACGCTCGCTGTTCATTCCCTTGGCCCAGGCCCCGGCGTGACTCAGTACATCGCCGCAGCGTGGATCCTTGTGCTCGCGAGCACGCAGGCGTTCGCAAGTCCCGTTCCTCAAGAGCAGTCACAGACTGGGTACGCACTGCCGCCGATCGAGATCACAAGATGGTCCGAGGACTACCGACCACTCGCCGACTCGGCTGACGAGCTGACGGGGCTCGATCGACTCAAGTGGCTCCCGATCTCCCGCGACAACGGGATCGCCGTTTCTTTCGGCGGCTCATTGCGGGAACAGTTCGAGTCCTACCAGAACCGTGAATTCGGATTCGCCGAGGGCGATGACGACGCGTACTTGCTGCACCGGCTCCTGCTCCACGCCAACGTGCGCTTCGGCACGCAAGCCCGTGCGTTCATCGAGTTTGGCAACTCGCTCATCGTGGATCGCGACGCTACGCCTTCCCCGGTCGACGAGAACGAGTTGTACTTCGCCCAGGGCTTCATCGACCTCACGCCGACCGGCGATACGGATGGCCTCCGGCTCCGACTCGGTCGGCAGGAGCTTCCACTCGGCTCGGGTCGCTTGGTCTCGCTCCGCGATGGGCCGAATACAAGGCTCAGCTTCGACGCCGCAAGACTTACGCTGGCACAAGACCGATGGAGCGTCGACACGTTTGTGGCCGCACCAGTCGAACTGCGACCCGGCGTGTTTGACGATCGATTCAACAAAGAAACCGTATTCTGGGGCGCTTATGCCACGTTTCCCAGCGTGATCGATGTCCAGGGCGGCATGGATGTTTACTACCTGGGCATCGACCGAGACGACCGCCGATTCGGAGTTGCGGAGGGAGACGAGACGAGGCACTCCGTCGGCTTGCGGCTCTTCGGTGAGCGGCGCGGCTTTGACTACAACCTGGAGTCGGTCGGCCAGTTCGGCACGCTTGGGGCATCGGACATCCGCGCCTGGACCATCGCGAGTGATATCGGCTACACCTGGGAGCAGCACCCCTGGCAACCGAGGATCGGCCTCCGCGCGAACATCTCCAGCGGGGCTCGAGGCAACGGCGGCACGACCGAGACGTTCGATCCGCTGTTCCCCAACAACAGCTACTTCAGCGAGGCCGCGGTCTTGTCGCCATCGAACCTGATCGACGTGAATCCATCACTGTCGCTCCGACCGACCGAGCGCCTGGAGCTGCTCGCGATGTGGGACTTCGTCTGGCTGACTTCTGGCGACGATGCCGCCTACGGCCCGCCAGGCGTGCCCTTGTTCGACCCGGCGGACTCCCTGGGCCGTTTCGTCGGCCACAGCCTCTCGGCTAAGGGCGTCTACCAGTTCGACCGCCACTCGTCGTTGACGCTCGCGTACACACGCTTTCTTGCGGGCGAAGCGGTAACTTCGACCGGCGGGGATGATGTGGACTACCTCGCGCTTTGGTACGAGTTCAAGTTTTGACCACGGACGAGCGGAACGAAGTGCTCGCTTCGGGCGAGCGCGGACTCGTCCTTCGTCTAGTGCGAGTTGGGGCGACGCAAGCTCTCAACCCTTCTGCTCGAACGGCGCCTCGCCCAGGCCTCGATTCGAGGCCCGTTCCCTAGCAGCCGTGCTAACGGAGTTCATCCCATGTCAGCCCGTACTTGGCGAGAAACTTCCGGACGCGATCGGAGTCGTTGACCGAGGTACGCCGAGAGCGAGATGCAGCGAACAGCGTGCGTCCGGCATCGGACATCGACCGTGAGCGCTGGCAGACTTCCAGAACGGTCTCCAGCTGCACGCGATCGAAGAGATCGATCTCCCTTGATCGTGCCTCGCCGAGCAGGCGGGCGACGAGCCCTCCACTTCTGGAGTTGTCGCCACCCTGCCACGATCGCCTCAGCCGCTCGACTTCCTCTTGGACGACTTCGCGTGAGATTCGGCCGCCAGGGGCGAGCGTCGCCATGCGTGTCAGGGCCGCACCCAGATCGCGAAAATTGCCCGGCCAGTGCCCTTCGGGACCGGTGGCGAAGTCCAGGAACGACGCGCGCGCCTCGCGGCTGAATCGGATGAGCTGGCCGCGCTCCCGAGCGAACCGCTCCAGCTCGTGCTCGAGGTTGGGCTCGATATCTTCGGGCCGATCGCGCAGTGCCGGGAGCTCGAACGTCCAGAGGTTGATCCTGGCGAGCAGGTCCTCGCGGAACTCGCCGCCTTGCACGCGTTCGGCGAGGTCACGATTGGTTCCGGCGATCAGCTGAAAGTCGCTCCCCACCTCGGCGTCCGCACCCAGCGGAAGGAACCGTTTCTCCTCGATCGCCCGGAGCATCATGGCCTGCTCATCGAGACCAAGCTCACCGATCTCATCGAGGAAGAGCATCCCGCCGTCGGCGGCGCGCAGCAGTCCCGATCGATCCGAAGCGGCTCCGGTGAACGCGCCCTTCTTGTGCCCGAACAATGCGGACATCGCTCCATCGCCCCTCAGTGTCGCGCAGTTCACCTCGACGAGGTCGCCATCCGTGAGTCGGCGATGCTTCCGCAACTCGAAGATGCGCCCTGCGAGCCGCGACTTGCCGGCTCCGGTTGGTCCCATGATCAGGATGGGATCGGTCGTGCGGGCGGCGACGTGCTCGATCCGCTCGATGAGTTGGTTGAACGCCGAATTCCGCGTCTCAATGCCGCCCTTGAGCGACGCGATCGCGTCGGAGTGCTCACGCTCGAAGCGAGCCGCCAGTCGATCGTAGCGAGAGAGGTCCAGATCGATGATGCTAAAACGGCCTGGGCTGTCGGTGCTCTTTCCCTTGTTCCCGCGCGGGGGGCTCGTCTGGATCAGTCGAGCCGGGAAGTACCGGGCCTCGGTCAGGAGGAAGTTGCAGATCTGTGCGACATGCGTGCCCGTGGTGATGTGGACGAGGTAGTCCTCCCGCTCTGTATCGAACGCGTAGCCCGCGGCGAAGTCGTGCAGGGCGCCGTACACCTCCTCGAAGTCCCAGGGGTCGGCCATGTCGACGACGTGCTGGCGGACGGTGGTCTCGGGTGAGACGGCCGCGATGTCTTCAACGATGGTCTCAGCCAGCGCGGTCGCACGCTTGGCGTGGATCAACTCCAGGCGATCGACCACGAAGTCCTCGTGCTGGCAGAGCGAGACCGTCGGCCTCCAACGCTCCCACCGCTTGGGGCCCTTCCCGGTGTCGAGGGTGGTGCCCAGGATGCCGAGCACGACCGTGGGTCGGACCGTCGGTTTCGCCTTCATTGAACCACTCCGTGTGTCTATCCAATTGTATACATCTCGATACTTCTATATCGCACCATAGAGAGAGCCAAGTGAGCCAGAATTCAGAAAAACGCCGTTCCTGGCCCGCCAGAGCGGTTTTTACACATTCCGAGCGGCATCACCACGAATTGGCACGCCCCATGCAAAGTGCTCCCCGTCACCAACGACAGGAGACACAGCATGGCAAACAAGACACTCTTCAATTCGTTTCGCGGACCCCGGCCCCAGGCGACCGACACCGTCAACGAGGCGGGAGGCACGGCCTACGCGATGACGCCCGAGCAGATGCTCGCGCAGTACGCCGCGACGGGGTGCATGAACTCGACGTTCTACGCCTCGGCCGAGGACCAGCTCGACACCGTGCTGGATCTCTGCGGCGCGGTGAGCCCAGAGTTCATCGCGCGGGTGGCGCTGTACTGCCGGCGTGAGGGCCACATGAAGGACCTGCCCGCGTTCTTGTGTGCGGTGCTCAGCGTGGTTTCGCCCGGGCTCATGGCTGAGGTCTTCGACCGCGTGATCGACTCGCCGAAGATGCTTCGCAACTTCGTGCAGATCATGCGCTCCGGGGCGGTCGCGAGGAAGTCACTCGGAAGCCTGCCCAAGCGCATGGTCCGGCAGTGGCTCGAGTCGCGATCGGATGAGGCGATCTTCTTCGGTTCGGTTGGCAGCGATCCGTCGTTGGCCGACATCGTGAAGATGGTCCACCCCAAGCCGGCGAGCCAGAGCCGCGAGGCGCTGTACGGCTACCTGCTTGGGCGAGATCACGACGCATCGATGCTGCCAGACATCGTTCGGAAGTACGAGGCGTACAAGGCCGGCGAATCGTCAGACGTGCCCAACGTGCCCTTCCAGATGTTGACGTCGTTGCCGCTGGACAAAGCGGCGTGGAAGGAGATCGCTCGCAACGGCTCATGGCAGATGACGCGAATGAACCTGAACACTTTTGTGCGTCATGGGGTGCTCGAGGACTCGAAGATGGTCAAGCTCATCGCGAAGAGGCTCGCTGACGCGGAACAGGTACGGCGCTCACGCGCGTTCCCGTACCAACTGCTCACGGCCTACATGATGGCGTCGAGTGAGGTACCGCGGCAGATCCTCCGAGCCCTGGAACTCGCGTTGGAGGTCTCGGTGCAGAACGTACCGGAACTGCCTGGCAAGACGTTCGTGTTCGTCGACGTATCGGGCTCGATGCACTCCCCGGTGACGGGGTACCGCAAGGGCTCGACCAGCGCGGTTCGGTGCGTCGACGTTGCGGCACTCGTCGCGGCGGCGGTGCTCCGAAAGAACCCCGACGCGGAGGTCATCCCGTTCCACGACGAGGTGGTGCGTACCCGGTTAAACCCGCGGGACACCGTGATGACCAACGCCGAGAAGCTCGCGAGCCTGCCCGCAGGCGGAACGGACTGCTCTGCACCGATGGCGGAGCTCAACCGACGCAAGTCGGAGGTGGACACGGTGATCTATGTCTCGGACAACCAGTCATGGATCGACACATCGCAGGGATCGTGGCGTCGGGGTACGGAGACCATGAACGAGTGGACGCAAGTCAAGGCTCGCTCGCCCAAGGCACGGATGGTGTGCATCGACGTGCAGCCGTACGGGTCGACGCAGGCGCCCAACCGCCAGGAAATCTTGAACGTCGGAGGGTTCTCCGACGCCGTGTTCAAGGTGATCAGCCAGTTTGCTCGCAGCGACTCGGGAACACAACACTGGGTCGACCTGATCAACGAGCAGGTGATCTAGAACGGCGGGAGGCGGCCCCCGGCAATCGGGCCGGGGGCCCGGGCTCAGGAGACTGGGCCCGCGCGGTGGCGGCGGGGATGCCGCCGGGACTACATCCTGACCCCCAGTCTCGGTAACCCCTTGCCACGCCGCCACCGCGGCCTCCCGTTCTCGGTTTGTCGTCAGCGAAGGAAAGGACAACTCAGCGGAATGGGTCGGATCGGATGCAGTCGGGACTCCATGGTTGTGATCCAAGACAGGTCTCGACGATCGACTTGCCGCCTCGACTCGTTCTGTTTGTGTGATCGTGGATCGGAGAATGCACGTGGGACTACAGGTTTAGGTCCTCGAGGTTGCGGGTTCGAGTCCCGCCCGTCTCGTTCACCACTCAAGGGACGGTAGCTCAAATGGAAGAGCGCGAACGTCTCACCACCCCTTGTCTCCGATTCACTTTCTGGGTGTAGCTCAGCTTGGCAGAGCGCGTGCCTTGGGTGCACGAGGCCGGAGGTTCGAATCCTCCCTCCCAGATTCGGATACCGACCAGCAGCGAATGCCAGAGGAACTACATAACGATGAGGTCGCGGGTTCGAATCCCGCCCGAGTCACACCTCGTGTACTCGGTAGCTCAGAGGCAGAGCACATCCCGTTTCTCACACCCTTGTCGCTGCTCATTGGAGCCTCGTAGCTCAGTTGGATCAGAGCGCCGCGCTACGAACGCGGAGGTCGCAGGTTCGAGTCCTGCCGAGGCTGTTTTCAGTCTACGTACGGAGGAGTCCCATCATGACCGAGTCGAACACGCCTTTTGTCGAGACCGGCGAAGCCACCGCGATCCTGCCGCTCCCGGACGATCGCAAGCCCGTGACCGTGATCGGCACGCCCGAGATCCGCGAGACCTTCGATTCCGGATGCCTCAAGCAGACCGTGAACTCGGCCATGGCACCCGGGGTCTCCCATCTCGTACTCAACCCCGACGCGCACGTTGGATATGGCACGCCCGTCGGGTGTGTCATGGCAAGCCCGTCGCACATCTATCCTGGGCCGGTCGGCGTCGACATCAAGTGCTCGATGAGCCTGCTCGCGCTGGACATCGACGAAGATGCCGTGCGCGATGTGCGCACTCGACGCGCGATCATCAACGCGATCTGCGAGCGCACGCCCACGGGTACGGGTCGCGGGCAGCGCAGCGTGCCGAGGTCGCGGAACGTGTCCCACGAGCTGGGCACGCGCATCGTGACGGAAGGAGCAACCGAGGCGATCTGCACCGAGCTTGGCATCCCGCCAGAGTGGGCCGACCGATGCGAGGACAGCGTCCACACGGGCCACGATGGCACCACGGACGCGCTGCGCACGCGCCTCGACGTACACAAGCAGAATGCACGCTTCTACGAGCGATTCCCCAAGAAGATCCGCCAGCTCGGTTCGTACGGCGGCGGAAACCACTTCGGAGAGTGCGAGGTGGTTCGCCTTCGCGACGGCGATCGCGTGCGCGAGGCGGCAGAAACGTTCGGCCTGCGTGACGGCGGCGTTGCATTCCTGTCGCACTGCGGTTCTCGCGGGCTCGGGCACGACATGGCTGCCGGACAGTTCCGGGTCCTGGAGGAGCACTTCACCAAGTGGGGCATCCCGCTTCCCGGTGGAGACCGACAGCTGGTGCACGCGCCTCTCGGGAGCGACCAGGCGAACGCGTACCTGGACGACATGGCGATCGGTGCAAACTTCGCGACGCTCAACCACCTCCTGATCAACGCGCTCGTTCTCGAAGCGTTCCAGGAGGTCCTGCCCGGAATCGATGGGCGGCTGGTGTACTTCATCAGCCACAACATTGCCCGTGAAGAGATCGTCGACAACAAGCCCCACTGGGTGCATCGCAAGGGCGCGACCCGCGCGTTCCCCGGTGGACACCACGCGCTCAAGGGAACGCCGTTCGCGGCCACGGGCCACCCGATCCTGCTGCCGGGGAACCCGCAGGACGGCTCCTCGGTGATGGTCGCAAACCCGGGAGCCGAAGCGTCGTGCTACAGCGTGAACCACGGTGCGGGTCGTGTCATGGGCCGAAAGGCCGCATCGCGCACGCTCGACCAGGCCGAGATCAACGCGTCGTTCGATGACCGCGACATCCTGACCAACTGCCGCAACTACCCGATCGACGAGGCGCCCGCCGCGTACAAGGACTTCGACGAGGTACTCAAGTCCGTCGAACTCGCCGGCCTCGCATCCGAGGTGGCGCGACTTGAAGCGAAGTTTGTGATCAAGGACGGCGACAAGGCGGACGATTGACTCGGACGCTGACGAAAGACGTTCTTATAAATTTTGATTCGCGGGTTGACTTGCGTGTTCCATCATTCATAATCCACCCCCCCACGACAGGAGGTATGCCTTGCTGCACGAGTACCGTAACTCACTTTGACCTGTCGCCGCTCCGCCGGCGACGCCGGTGGAGCCATCCACCCCACAACCCAGATTTGTCATGAGCGATTGTGCTCATGTCGCGCCCGAACACTATGTGTGTTTGCGCCGCGTCCTTGCCTGTAAACCGCTGGCGCGTCGAAGTCTCGACGCGTTCCGCCCTCGGTGTGTCGATATGAACTGGATCGAGAACATCATTCAAGAGTCCCCAATGGTCCAGGGAGGCCTGACGCTCATGATCGTCGGCTGGCTCGCATACCAGATCCGTTCCTTGCCGACGAAGGCGTTCCGCTTCTGCCGGAGCTTCTTTACCCGTGTCATCGAGGTGCGCGAGAAGCACCCCCTCTACGACGCATGGCTAGGCCTCCTGACGGACGGCGCGTTCCGGCCGGGCGGGCCGAGGACACTCGAAGTGCGCACGACTTCCGACGATTATGACGAGAGCGCTGCCACTTCGGCCTTCGCCGCCGGCTCGGACGACTTCTGGGCGCGCCTTTGCGGGCGTTGGTGCAAGGTCTCGGTCCAGCGAGAGGAGTCCTCCGGGGCCACTGCGGACCTGGTGCGCCGGTTCATCATCAACGTCGAGGTGCTCTTCGGCACACGCGAGGATCTCGCGCGCATGCTCGACGCCGCCAAGGCGCGGGCGAACGTGATGGATGATCGCCAGTTGGTCGATCTGTGCAACAAGTATGGTTCGAGCAACACGATGTCGCTGCCCAAGCGCGCCCCGAACACGCTCTGCCTACCCAACGAGTTCTTTGATGGCTTGGAGTTGCGAGTCCGGCAATTCTCCGAGAGCCGCGAGGACTACGAGCGGCTGGGTATCCCGTGGCGGCTCGGCATTCTGCTGCACGGTGAGCCGGGAACGGGCAAGACCTCGATCGCCCATTCGCTCGCGTCGACGCTGAATCGGAGGCTGGCCGTGATTCCGCTGGCCGACATGCGCTCGGACGAAGAACTCGTGAGCGCCTTCGAGGGCGTCCGCGAAGACTCCATCGTGCTGATCGAGGACGTCGACTGCGCCTTCCACCAGAGGGAAAACGAAGAGGCTTCGGGGATCACCTTTTCCGGCTTCCTCAATTGCATCGACGGCATGATCGCGCCGCAGAACGGGCGCGTGCTGATCATGTCTACCAACCATGTTGATCGCCTCGACCCGGCGTTGGTCCGGCCCGGCCGAGCCGACATCAAGCTAGAGGTCCCACTGCTCGATCGCGATGCCGCGATGGACTACGTTGATCGGCTGTTCGCCCATGTGCCCAACCGGCACGACGTCGTCAACGAGGTCATGGCGATGGAGCGTCCAACCTCGGCCATGCTTATCAATCGGCTCATGCGTCAAGACTGGCGGCGCAGCACGTCGGCCTCGCAAAGCCAAGCGCCCGGTCCGCCGCAAGTCGGGACGAGGCCCCGGTCTCGCTGGGGTTCGGGGATTCGAGGAGGCTGGAGATGATCCAGATTGATGGCTCACAAGGCGAAGGTGGCGGGCAGATCTTGCGGACGTCGCTTTCCCTGTCGATGATCACTGGGCAGCCGTTCCGCATCGACAACATCCGCGCCGGACGGCCGAAGCCGGGACTGATGCGTCAGCACCTGACCTCGGTCGAGGCCGCGCGCGCCGTCTGTTCCGGCGGGGTTTTTGGCGCTGCATTGGGGTCGACGAGCCTCGAGTTCACGCCCGCCAAGATTCGTGGCGGCGAATTCACCTTCTCAATCGGCACCGCGGGAAGCACGACACTGGTACTGCAAACGATCCTCCCAGCGCTCATAACCGCGAGCACTGAGTCCGAAGTCGTCTTGACGGGTGGCACGCACAACATCCATGCGCCGAGCACGGACTTCCTCCAGCGCGCCTTCCTGCCGCTCATCAACCGGATGGGGCCGTCCGTCCGACTCGAACTCGAGCGCTATGGGTTCTTTCCTGCGGGCGGAGGCCGCATTCGTGTCCACGTCGAGCCGACCGAGCGTTTGCGCCCGATCGAACTCATGGACGCGTCGCCCATCTCTGCGCGGTCCGCGACCGCCACGATCGTGGGCTTACCGCCGTCGATCGCGACTCGGGAGATCGGCGTCCTTTCGGAGACCCTCGGTTGGCCGGAGGAGTGCCTCCAGATCCGACAGCTCACGCAGGACGAGGGGCCCGGCAATGTTGTGAGCATCGACGTCGGTCGGCAGGAGATTACCGAGGTGTTCACGGGCTTCGGCGAGCGCGGCGTCTCGGCGGAGAAGGTGGCCGGGAAGGCCGCCAAGGACGCGCAGCGCTACATCGATGCGGGCGTCCCGGTGTGGCGCTATCTCGCCGACCAGCTCATGCTCCCGCTTGCCCTTGCCGGGGGCGGCGGCTTCAAGACCGGCAGGCTCTCGCAGCACTCCGAAACGAACGCCGAGGTCATCGAGCGATTCCTGCCGGTGCGAGTATTGAAGAAGTGCCTTGACAAGGGCGTGCATCACGTGCAGATAGCCCCCGAGCTGTAGGACGGATTCGCGAGCGGGGAACATGCCTCGGCGATGCGGGCTCGTCTGTGGTCTGCGAGACGTCTGCGGTGGCCGAGAGTTCGCGGGCTTGGCTCCGGCCCAGCTCTCTGCAGCGGCACCGCGGATCGGGACGTAGCCGCAGCTTCGAGTCCTGTAAATACGATACGGACGACGTTGCAGGGGGCAATGGAGCGGAGGCGACTCGAACGCCCAACTTCCAGCTTGCAAAGCTGGCACTCTACCAATTGAGTTACCGCCCCTGAGGGGCCATCAGTGTATGCCTTCTCGGACGATCGCCGCGCCAGGCAGCACGGCCCAAGGGCCCATACCGACCCCGCACGCCACATCCCGGGCCCGTCCCCCGATAGACACCGCCGAGGGAGGGCCGGTCCATGCTCGTATCTCGCAGGGTGATGTTCGCTGTCGCGGCCGCGACCGTTCTTGCGGCGTGTGCCAGCGTTCGGGCTGCCAGCCCCGACCCGAAGGACGCGTTTGAGCGCGCCAAAGTGGCCGAGGCCGAAGGGCGCCACTCCGACGCCTTCGAGGGGTATCTCGAAGCGTGGCACGATCCCGAGCTGCGAGCCGAGTCGGCCCGCAGAGCCCGCGCCCTTGAGCGCATCGCCCGCTTCCGGGCCGAGGACGACCTGAGCGCGATCCAGCCGCTCCAGCAAAAGCTTGGCTCGGCGTTTGCGACCTACCGCTCACGCTCTTTTCTCGTGCTCTCCGATGCTGGCGATGCGTGGACACGCTCGCGCATCACGCTGCTCGAGCGCGCCCGCGAACAGTACTTCCGTGATCTCGACCGCCTCGGCGTACCCGTGCATCCGCACGCACACCGGCTCGTCTGCGTCTTCTTCGGTGAGCACGGCGACTACCTCCAGTTCGCAAAGAAGCACGATGGCTTCAACGCGGGCTGGACCGCGGGCTATTACAGCATGGGCCACAACGCCATCATCATCCACGATGATCGAACGTCGCCCAGCCTCACGCGAATCCTCCGGGAGATGGACGTCGATCAGACTCGTATCGATGAGCTGAATGAACGAGCAAAGCAAGCCGATCGCCAGCGCCAAACGCAGCAGGCCGAGCTGCTCCGACAGGCCGCCGCCGACCTCGAGGAGAACCTCACCGCCGATCGGGAGCGCATCGAGCAGCAGGTGCTGCGCTTCGGCGTCGCCAAGGTGCTCCACGAGGCGGTCCACCTGCTCGCCTTCAACACCGGGCTGCAGAAGCGCGATGTTGCGTACCCGCTCTGGGTCAGCGAGGGCCTGGCGTCCAGCTTCGAGACCGACAACACGAGCGGGCGCTTCGGGTTCGCCTTCGCGTACGAGCCGCGCAGGCAGCAGCTCGACGAGATCGTGCTGCGAGGCGAATTGCCGGAGCTCTTCGATCTGCTGACGTTGGATGACAACACCCACCTTGATGCCCACACTGCGCGCCCGCTGTACGCCGCGGCCTACGGGCTCTTCAAGGAGCTGCACCGCACGAAGCGTGCGCAGATGGCGGCATACCTCAAGGAACTGGCCGACCTGCCGCCGGGCGAACAGACCGACGCCGAGCACCTCGCGCGATTCGAGCGTCACTTCGGCGCAGTAGACACGCTGGAGCGTCGCCTGACCCGTCGCTGGACCGCCGCCGCGCGCGAGCGGCAGGACGAACAGGCCGCCGGATGGCAAGCCGCGGGCCTGTAGAACCGCTCTCTCGGCCCAGGAACGAGGGCAACCCCTCGCCTCGATGACGGCTCGCTAGACCCTGCGCATCACCGCCGGTAATCTGTAGTTACGACTTCCGGCCCCTGGACATCCCGGCGGGCCGGTGTCTGCGTGTACCAACCGCGATCCGTTCATCCATCCGCTCCCAGGAGAGACGCCATGCCCGCATCCCCACGCCCATCGCCCAGCCTGGCCCCGCGCCGCGTCTCCGCGGCCTTCTTGATGGCGGTCGCCGCCGGCTCGGCCTCGCTGCAGATGGCCTGCGCGAGTGACGCCTCCGTCCTCCCGCAGGCGACGATGGTTAGCACGCTGCCAGCGTCCGACGAGAGCGCAACCACGACGACCGCCGCCGCCGCTTGGATGGCGAGCCAGTCCCGCGTTGGTTACCCACGCATGCCGAGCCTGAGCCCGGACGGCTCGATGCTTGTCTTCACTTGGGCTGGGGATTTGTGGGCGGTTGATAGCGAGGGCGGCATCGCCTCGCAGCTCACGACACACCCCGCCGACGACCTGCGCTCGGCGTTCAGCCCCGATGGGTCGACGCTCGTCTTCGAGTCGACGCGTGACGGCAGCCGCAACCTGTACGCGATGCCGCTCGCAATGGAGAACGGCCGAGTCGTCGCCGGCGCGGTTCGTCGGCTGACGCTCAGCGACCGCTCGCTCTCGCTCTCGGGGTTCCATCCGGATGGCGAGCACGTCTTGGTGCACGGCAGGCTGCAGCCCAGCATGTACCGCGGCGTGAACATGTACACCGTGCCGATGGAAGGCGGCGCCATCACACCGCTGACCGACGCGTACGGCTCGATGCCACGCATGGCGGCCGACGGCTCGCGCGTCCTGTTTACCCGCCAGCGCGACATCGCCGACCGCCCGGCATACCAGGGCCCCGCGGCCGGCGACCTCTGGCAGATGGACACCGAGACCGGCCGCTTCACGCAGCTGACCATGTTCGATGGCAACGACGCTCACGGCTTCGCGCTGCCCGACGGCTCGACCATTTATGTGTCCAGCCGACACGGCCAGAACAACGTCTGGCGCATCCCCGCCGGCCGCACCGACGCGGACGGCCCGAGCGCCCTCACGAACTTCAAGCCCGCCGAGGGCGAGCTTTCCATCGGCCACGGCGTGATGGACCTCAACGTCTCCTTCGACGGCTCGACCGCGACTTTCCTGGTGTGGGACACGCTGTACACGCTCGACCTTACCGGTCGCGATACCCAACCTCAGCCCGTCGAGATCTACGCCTCGGGCGACATGCAGATGCTCGACACTCGAATCGAGACACTGAGCCGCCAGGTGAGCGAGGCCGTCTTGAGCCCAGACGGAAAGACCCTGGCCGTCGTAGCCCGCGGCGAGGTGTTCGTCCGCAGCACCGATGATGACCGCCCAACGCGCCGCGTGACCTTCACCTCGGGCCGCGAGCAGGACATCGCGTGGAGCCCGGACAACCAGTACCTCTACTTCGCCAGCGACGAGACCGGCGAGTTCGCCATCTATCGCGCTTCGGTCTCGCTTGCACGCGAGGATATCAAGCCTGAGGAACCCGAGGAAGAGGAGACAGTCGAGGAGGAGACCGAAGACGCCACCGAGGAGTCGACGGAGGAAACCACCGAAGAGGCTACGGAGGGCACCGAAGAGACCACCGAAGAGGCGGTCGATGACACGGAAGGCGATGCCGAGTCTGCCGACGAGGAAGCGACCGAAGACGAAGAGGCCGAGGAAGAGGAGAAGATCGACCACGGCAAGCGCTGGGCCGAGTCCCTCCGCTTCGATGTCGAGCCGCTCGTCATGACCGACGTGCGCGAGGTGTCGCCGATGCCCGCACCCGATGGCCGCTCGCTCCTGTTCATGCGTGAGCGCGGCGATCTCTGGCACCATGACTTTGCCACCGGAGAGCAGCGTCTGGTCTTCGAGAGCTGGAACACGCCGGGCGTGCAGTGGGCTAGCGACAGCCGCCACATCGTCTACAACGTGGCAGACCTGGACTTCAACAGCGACGTCTGGTTGCTGGACCTTGGCGATGAAGACGCCGAGCCGATCAACCTCACGCGCCACCCCGATATCGATACCTCGCCGCGCCTGAGCGCCGACGGCAGCATGCTCGTGTTCCTGAGCGATCGCGCGGGGAACAACTGGTCGTACGACGTCTACGGCATCCTGCTCGACCGCTCGCTCGAGGGCCTGACCGACTACGAGCTCGAGCAGCACTTCACCGCGGCCGCAAAGGCCGCCAGCAAGAAGGGCGCCATCGATACGCCCGACTTCGATGAGGAGTACGAAGCTCCCGAGCCGCTCGAATTCGACGCCGAGGACGCATGGCAGCGTGTCCGCCGGCTCACTCGTGTCGACGGCGCTGGCAACCTCGCGCTCACCCCCGGCGGCGATCGCGTGCTGTACTCGACGAGCATCGATGGCAGCACCAGTCTGTTCTCGGTGAACTATCGCGGCCAGGACCGCAAGACCGTCCAGAGCGGCGGCGTCTCACGCGTCCAGGTCACGCCCAACGGCTCGAAGGCCGTGTTCATCCGCAGCGGGCAGGCCGGCACGGCCCGACCCGGCGGCGGTGGCTCCGAGACGCTCGGCGTCGACGCCCGCGTGCGCATCGACGTCGCAGCCGAGCAGGCCCAGAAGTTCCGGGACGCCGCCAACATGCTCGGCCGCGAGTTCTACCACCCGACGATGAAGGGCCTGGATTGGTCCGGCCTGACCGAGCGCTACCTCGAACTCGCCCGCGTCACACGCACGCCAAGCGAGTTCTACCAGGTCGGCCGCCTGCTTATGGGCGAGCTCAACGGCTCGCACCTGGGCATCTGGGGCGGCACGCAGCTCTACAGCCCGCCGAGCATCCGCACCGGTTACCTCGGCGTTGATGCCATGCCCGTCGACGGCGGGTACGAGGTGACATACGTCCTGCCTGAGGGGCCCGCGTGGCGAGAGGCCAGCCGCCTCGAGGTTGGCGACGTCATCACCGCCATCAACGGCAACCCGCTCGCTGGTGATGGCGGCATGCCCATGATGGACCTCGGCGAGGCGATGGCTGGCACCTCCGGCGAGGAGACCCTGCTGGACATCATCCCCGCCGACCCCGAGCGATCGCAGTTCGTCCTCATCGTGCCGACGTCTTCGGGCGGTGATAGCAACCTGCGCTACGAGGATGGCGTCCGACAGCGTCGCGCGATGGTCGACCAGATGTCAGACGGCCGCGTTGGCTACCTGCACATCCGAGGCATGAACGAGCCATCGCTGCGTGACTTCGAGCGTGACCTCTTCGCCGCCGCGAACGGTAAGGACGGCCTGCTCATCGACGTGCGCGACAACGGCGGCGGCTGGACCACAGACATCCTGCTCAGCTCGCTCACCGCACCCCGCCACGCCTATACCATCCCACGCGGCGCGAACGCCGACGATGTGCCGGCCGACGCCTACCCGCGCGACCGCCGTCTGATCTACGGCTACACCCGCCCCATCGCCGTGCTATGCAACGAGAACTCCTACTCCAATGCCGAGATCTTCTCCCACGCCATCAAGACCACGGGCCGTGGCACGCTGGTCGGCCAGCAGACGTATGGCGCGGTCATCTCGACCGGCTCCTACCGCCTGATCGACGGCACCACCGTCCGGCGCCCGTTCCGTGGATGGTTCCTGCCCGATGGCACCGACATGGAGAACAACGGCGCCATGCCCGACGTTGTCGTGCTCAAGAAGCCGCAGCACGAGGTCGAGGGTGTTGATCCGCAGCTCGAGGCCGGCGTCCGCGCCGTGATGGAAGACCTCGACTGAGTGTCGCTCTCATAACCCATTGAGCCCGGTAACCGGGCGACAGCACAGCCCAGACCCCCGAAACGGACGCCCATCGCGGCGTCCGTTGTTCTTTGGCTCGGCGGCCCTAGCCAGCACGCCCGATACCGATGTCGAGGAGTCGTGCGAAATGTCGGAAAGAACAACAGTGGTGCGTTCGGCCGTTGGCATCTGGCTGCTCGGTGTGCTCGGTGCCGCCGCGACGGCGCACTGGCTGCTGCCCGCCGACCCGCAAGCTGGGCTGTTCGCCCTCGGCCTGCTATGCATGGCCTACACGCTCGCCGCGTTCGTGCTCGCCCGTCGAGAGGCCGGCCTGACCGCGCTGCTGCCACTGGCGTGGGCCGCTGGCTTCGGCATGTGGCTGCCCATCGGCCAAGACTTTGGCGTTGAGACGATGGCCCCCACCATGCTCGAGTGGGGAGTCGCAGAATCGATGGTTGGCCCGATGGCAAGCGCCGCGGTGCTCTTCGTCGGCGGCGTCGCTTCGGGCGCCATGATGTATCTCGGAACGGCGTCGGCCGCGACCTTCTGGCATGTGCTGCTGCTCACCGCGCTGGTCGCCGGCGCATCGCTCTCGCACAATGACAACCCAACGACGACTTTCGCCGCCGCCATCGCGTGGCACGCGGGCGTCGCCGGGTCCCTCATGCGCTGGGCCTCACACGCGGCGTGGGCAGCGCGCACCGGCGTGTGCCCGAGATGCCAGGAGGACATCCGTGGCGTCACCGACGGCTCGTGCCCCAGCTGCAAGCTGACACTGGTCTGCCAGAGCCCGGCCCGCCTCGTGCGCCCTGTGCCAACCGAACAGCCCGTCCGGCACGACCGCGCAGCCTGACTCAGGCATCCTCAAGATACGGCAACTCGCACACCGGGCCGCGTCCATCGAACGGTACGAGCTCGATTGGCAACGCCTTGATGCCACGCCGGCGGGCCTTGGCCACGGCGTATCGCAGCGCGTAGTCGACACGCTCGTGAACCTTCGGCGTGATGTTCAACCCGTGCGCATGCATCTGCTGCAACGCGAACAGCCACGCGTGGTACTCCTCGAGGCAGCGTGGCTTGTACGTACCCAGGCCGATGGCGTGGTGCCCCACTTCGTGTAGGAACACCGCCACCGAGATCGGCCCCCGCGGGCGGGGCGCTTCGATCAACCTTGAAACGGTCCCATCGGCGTACGTCACCTGCCACGCGACGCCGCTGGTACTGCTCCGCCACTTTCGCACGCGGATGCCGTACTTCGCGAGCATTGCACGAGCGACGGCCTCGTACCGCTCGGTCGCGGGCCGAGTCCGCGGCGTTGGCCTGACCTCAACGGGACGCCGCGCTGGCGGCCTTGGCCTTAGCGGCCGCTTCGGCTTCATCGGCATGAGGTCCCATAGCGTCAGCATGGTGGCCGCTCCGATCGGGCAATGCTCCCGATGGCGATCTCCCGCCCGTTGGCGAATGCCGAGAACGCCATCGGCTTCTTCCCTGCCGGCTGCACCTCCAACAGCCGCAGCGCACCCTCACCGCACGCGATCAGCCCGTCCGCGTCGAGCACAGCTCCCGGCTTCGCACTCCCATGGCCCGCTTCCGCCGCCACGCGCCGCAGCTTCAGCATCGTGTCGCCAAGCTCGATACCCACACCCGGCCACGGCGTGAGCCCGTGCACCCTTGCGCGACACGCCTCGGCACTCTGCGCGAAGTCGATCCAGCCATCGGCCTTTGACATCTTCGACGCGAGCGTCACCCGCGACTCGTCCTGCGCCTCGGCCTCGAGCGTTCCGCCCACATGCTGCCCGAGTACACGCAGCATCAGCTCCGGCCCATCCTCCGCGAGCAAATCGTGCAACTCTCCTGCGGTGTAGCGCGGTTCGATCGCACGCCTTGACTGGCCGAGCACGAGCCCCGCGTCCATCTCCTCGGCGAGCGTGATCACGCTGTTGCCGGTCTCCGTATCGCCGGCGACCATGGCCGCGTTGATGGGTGCCGCACCTCGCCATCGCGGCAATAACGACGCGTGCAGATTGATCGCGAACCGATCCTCAAGCAATCGCCGCCCCAGCTTCTGGCCAAAGGCGATGACCACCCAAGCGTCCGCATCGAGCGCGCGGATCCGGTCCCTGCCCTCTGTCTCATTGACGCGCTCGGGTT